>Ga0247842_10008240_pt1 | contig 11000 bp, 3 predicted proteins | sample LaCruzMarch2015__3_FD_192411 | JGI IMG/M metagenome (GOLD analysis project Ga0247842, IMG submission 192411) | Freshwater microbial communities from meromictic Lake La Cruz, Castile-La Mancha, Spain - LaCruzMarch2015_19m | ecosystem: Environmental > Aquatic > Freshwater > Lake | place: Spain...
CGCACGGGTGTCAAGTTTGCCTTCGACAGCTGACTTTGCAAGCATTCTTGTATCAGCAGTCAGTGCATTGATTGCATTGGTCATCGTGATAAGGGCAGGTCCGATCTCATCGTGAGCGTCCATTGGCATTACTGTGGTTGAAAGATCACCCGCTGCGATCTTTTTCATAGTGCCGACAACCTGAACCTGGAGATTTTCTGAGAAGGAATCCATCACGGTCGCCATCTCACCTATTTCGTCCTTCCGGTTCATCTTCAGGCGGTTACCCAGGTGACCCATGCCCATCTCTTGTAAGTTTTTGCTGGCAAGGTCAAGCGGCACGGTAATGCTCTTGCTCATATAAAGCGCAATTGCAATAGCGATGATAACACCGACAATGGTTGCGATGACCAGCATCATAGAGCTGCTGTTAAAGAGCGCTGTGTTGCCATCAGAGGCTTTTTTTGCAGCATTGGTATTGATTGTACCAAGTCCCTTGATTGCAGCGACCACTCCTGTTCGGGCAGTAATCAGCGGCGACCCGGCTGTAAGAGCTGCATCAACCGTTTTCATATCATTTTTATCAGCGGCATCAATTGCTGCATCGAATTGAGTGTTGAAAGCGGCATAGTTTGTATCAAACTGGGCCAGGGCGGTCTTTTCTTCAGTAGATAAAGATGTGGCACGGTACGCGTCCATCTCTTTCTTTATATTCGCCCGTAGATCTGCGATGGTTGTTGTGGCTGCTGCTCTGGATGAGGGGACATAAATATACCGGTATATTTCTGCCCGCATCTGCTGGAAATCGGCTTGCACAGATCCCAGTTGTCCAATAGGAATTGTGTTTTCCTCGTACAATTTCGTGTCCGCAGCAGCCATTGTTCCCATGTTCAAATAGCCGATCATCGCTACCACAATTAGGATCAGAACAACGATCAGGAATCCCCCGATCATCTTCTTACCAATTTTCATATCGTCGATGAAACTCATTTTTCACTACCTCTTTTTTCCCAATGCAAATTTTAATTTTTAGTCCCACATTCTCCCAGTTTTTCTAATAGGAGGTTTTTAGGGAAATTTTGCAAACCTGAAACCTGAATGAACCGTTTTGGCTGCAACAAATATCCTTTTCATTCAAAGTATTTAAAACTTTGTTGTTCTGATGATTACCGTTGACGATTGGCAATGATAATTGCCGCTGATTTATATAGGTAATCATCAGATACTTATCAGGATGTGAGAAACCTTGGCAAGGGAGCTAGAAGAAGAAAATATCAGGGAATTACTCAGGAAATATCCCAAAGGGCTCACTATCGAAGAGGTCTCAAAAAAATTATCCCTCAACCGGACAACGGCAGCTAAATACTTAAACACGTTTGTGCTAACCGGGCAGGCCGATATGCGGACGCTCGGATCAGCAAAACTATTCTATCTGACGCAGAGAGTCCCGCTTACAAACGTACTCAGCTTATCTTCTGATCTTATCCTGATACTTGACAGTGACCTGTTTATACAGGAAAGCAATGCAAAATTCCTTGCCTATTTTAAGATGAGTAAAGAGGAGCTGAAAGGAACACAGCTCGGACAATCACCAATTGCCCCCCATTTTTCGGCCCGTGAATTGTCCGCCATTGAACGGGCACTTGATGGGGAGGGGAGTGCGCTTGAGGTCCGGTTTGATCTGCTCGATGATGGCCGCTTCTTTAAGATGAAATGCATCCCGTTGACCTTTGAAAACGGGACACGGGCTGTCGGCGTCATCTTAGAAGATATCACTGAGATGAAAGCTTACCAGCACGAGCTGGAACAGCGCGTGGAGGAGCGGACTGCTGAAGTGGTCAGGGCCAGAGATTTTGCCGAGAACCTGATCAGCACAGCAAACGCTATGATCATCGGTCTCGACACCAAAGGAAATGTGACCATCTTCAATAAGGCAGCTGAGGAGATAACCGGCTATTCCCGCAACGAGATTATCGGCAAAAACTGGTTTGAGAATATTGTACCAAAAGACCGGTACCCGGAATTCTGGGATGAATTCTGCCGCCTCACAACTACCGGGTCTCCGACAAACTTTGAGAGTCCGGTCCTGATGAAGTCCGGTATAACCCGGTACATATCATGGAATAACAATGTCATTCTTAAAGGCAATACTATCATTGCGACGATCTCTTTTGGTATTGATGTCACTGGTAAAAAACAAGCTGAAGAACTGCTCAAAGAGAGCCAGAGGGCACTTGCCACCCTTATGGGAAACCTCCCCGGCATGGCTTACCGGAGCCGGAACGATGATAAATGGATCATGGAGTTCGTAAGCGAAGGGTGTGCAGATCTGACTGGTTACCATCCGTCGGATCTTATCGAGAATGGCACCGTTGCCTTTACCGATCTCATCCATCCCGAGGACCGGACCGGGGCATGGGAAAACATCCGACAAGCCGTTATTAAGAAACAGAAGTTCCAGGTTATGTACCGCATCCTGACCGCGACAGGGGCCGAGAAATGGGTCTGGGAACAGGGCCTTGGAGTCTTCTCTCCAAAAGGAGACCTGATTGCAATTGAAGGATTTATTATTGACATCACTGACCGGAAAAATACCGAAGAGATCATCAAAAAAGCAAATAAGCAGGTTGCACTTTTAACGAGCATCACCCGGCATGATATCATCAACCAGATCAATTCCTTAAAAGGATATATCGCAATCGTAAAACGGCAGATTACCGATACGAAAATCGGGGATGTGTTGAAAAAAGAAGAGGCCATTGCCGATATGATCCTCCGGCAGATCATCTTCACCCGGGATTACCAGAACGTAGGTGCAGAATCCCCACGTTGGATCCCGGTCAAAGCTACCCTTGCCACCATCTTAAAGACCGTTGACCGGGGATCCATAACAATAACTATCGATATCGGCGAACTGGAAATCTACGCCGATCCCCTTATTGAGAAAGTCTTTTTCAATCTTATCGACAACTCCCTGCGCCATGGGGAGCATGTGACCCACATCAGGATCTCTTGCAAAATGAACGGTAAGGACCTGCTGATCAGGTATGCAGATGACGGTGTGGGAATACCGGATGACGAGAAAGAGAAAATCTTCACCCGGGGATTTGGGAAAAATACCGGTTATGGCCTCTTCCTTATCCGTGAGATTCTCTCGATCACCGGGTTCTCCATAAAGGAAGAGGGCATATGGAGCAAGGGAGCACTGTTTGTAATCAGTATACCACCAAACTCTTTCCGGTTTGAAAAAAATCCTAAAAGATCATTAACGGAATAATTCTCAACAAGAGAATTCTTAAAAATCTGCTTTGATTACCGATGACACCCCGAACAGGCCTGAGTGTTTCTGCCCGAAAACTTCATTTTCACGATTATTATGAGATAACAAAGGTACGATTCTTTCTGGGTTTAGGAATGTTATGATGCGTTTTTCGGCCCTTATTTAATATCCGGGTTCCTGCGATAATCACACTTTGGCACTACTATCTCAAAACGTGCACCTTTGCCGGGTTCACCCGTCTCCCGGATGCGAATACCAGTGATTGAGAGGATCTCACGGGCAAGGAAAAGGCCATATCCGGTATTTTTCCCAAAACCCCGGTCAAAGATCTGCTCCTTCTCATCAGAAGCAATGCCATCACCATCATCCTCGCAAACAATGATTGGATCACCGTCGTGTTCCAGCAAAGAGAACCTGATTGTTGAAATTTTCCCGCCATACCGCACCGCATTATCCATCAGGTTGTAAAAAACCTTGAAAATCAGGGGGTCAGCAAACACTTCGACATCATAAGTGATATCATTTTTTACCTGTATTGTTCCAAGCTGGGTTTGTTTTGCCGCACGATTTACGAGTGATGCTGGTGATTGCCAAACTGGTGCCATTACACCAATGCTCTCATATTCCTTAGTGAACTGGATCATAGCAGAGATCTGGCGGCTTACCCTTGTAATATTGGAGAAATCGTCTTGAACTGAGGGATCGGTAATTTTTCTTTGCAACATTCCGATAAACCCGTTCAAGGTCAGAAGTTTGTTATTGATATCATGACGGGTGATACTGTTGAGGAGGTTAAGTTTCTTGTTCACCTCTGCAAGCGCCTCTTCTGACCGTTTGCGTTCGGAAATATCAGTGTGTGTCCCCACCATCCGCACAGGACTTCCCTCTGCATCCCGTTCTACTACCTTTCCACGGGACATGATCCATTTCCAGTCTCCCTGCTTTGTCCGCATCCTGAATTCTAAAGAGTAGAACTCGTCCTTTTTACCGATGTGGTTTTTGATCTTCTGTTCGGAAAGGCCCACATCATCGGGATGGATAAGCGATTGCCACATTGCAAATGAGCCGGGCATCTCGTATGGCTCATAACCCAGACGGGTATACCAGCGGGGGCTGAAAAAGACGGTGTCTGAGGGAATATTCCAGTCCCAGACCCCGTCGTTGGTTGCATCAAGCGTAAGCCGGTTATTCTCCTCACTCTTTTTAAGTGCGTCTTCATACCGCTTCCGTTCTGTGATATCAATATATGTCCCGAGTACGCCAATGATAATCCCCTTGGCATCGTATAGGGGGACTTTACTGGTAAGAAGCGAGATAATATCACCCGAGGGGGTTTTCTGGGGTTCTTCAATGAACATTTTTGGCATTCCACTCGCTATCACACTCCGATCATCGCTGCGGTACAGATCGGCCTGATCTCGCCAACCCATAGCGAAATCGTCTTTGCCGATAATATCTGCCGGCTTTTCAAACCCGGCATCCCGGGCAAAAGGCGTATTGCAACCGAGATACATCAGGTTCCGGTCTTTCCAGAATACCCGTACCTGAATCGAGTTAAGGATACCTTCAAGGATCTTCTGGCCGGTCCAGATCTCTTCCTCTGCCTGCTTCCGTTCAGAGATGTCCGTGCAGAAAGCCATGTATTGTTCATCCGGCAATAGCACAGCATTCACAATTACCGGAACGACATCCCCGTTCTTTTTTAAAATAGGTAACTCCGCAGTCAGTGATCCAGTCTTTAGCAATTCTGAAAAGCCAGAGAGTACGTTTGACCGGCCATCAACAGGAGCCAGATCCATAATTGAGAGCTCGAGGAGTTCCTCACGCGAATAGCCAAGCATGGAACATGCTGTAGGATTTACATCCTGGCAGTGTCCCGATGCATCCAAAATAAAAATCCCACTTGGTGAATTATCAATATAGGTCCGGTACCGCTGCTCGCTCTCCTTTAATGCCCGTTCTGACTGTACCGAATCCGTAATATCCTGGTTGAGCACAAATGCGCCCGTTATCTCACCATCATTATTTTTTAATGGGGCTGCCCAGTTCAGTATGTATTTGTGCGAACCATCAAAGGCTTCAATCTCCAGCAGTTCCTTATTTGTAATCCTGCCCTCATTCACTGCATAGCCCAGTGCCCAGTCATCAGAACGGACGGGTTCACGATTGGGAAGACGCCATGCCTTGAAGATCCCGTACTCCTCCATCTTTACCTGAGGATGCGCTTCCCAGATCTTCTGACCTGAGGGGTTGCCCATCACAAGTGTCCCGTCCTGGTCTGCAATCCACATACCGATGGGAAGAGTATCAAAAACCTGCCGGAACCGCTGCTCACTCTCCCGCAACCCGGCTTCTGCCTGTTTACATGCAGTCTCATCACGGTAATTAGCAACGATCTCTCCGGAAGGGAGTTTATAGACAAAATTTTCACGCCATCCAGAAATCCGTTTGTCCTTGTAGAGCGTGATGGGATAAGACTCGGGCATTCCGGTGCGCCATACACGCCGGAACACATCAAGGAGTCCAAACTCCTTTACCATAGGGAAGACTTCAGTCACCCTGCACCCGATAACCTCATCCCTTGTTACCTGCTCGGTCTTCTCAGCAGCCCGGTTAAACTCAAGTAATACAAAGTCCTCGCCATCGGCAACAACCCTGTATACTGCAACGCAGTCATGCATGGTATCAAAAAGGGAACGGTACCTGTTTTCACTTTCCCGCAATGCAAAATCCACTTGTTTACGCCCGGTAATATCACGGAAGTACCACACCCTCCCGTAATATTTGCCATTTTCCCCAAGCATCGGGGCGGAAAATCGTTCGATTGTCCTCCCGTCCTCAAGCACGAGCTCCTCAAAGCTCCGCTCATCAGTATGTTCATAGAGATAATTGACACGTGAAAGGAAAGTATCCGGATCAGCCTGTTGTCCAACAACGTACTGCAACACGGGCTCATCAACCCGTGATGCGATGATTGAGTCTGGAATTCCCCAGATTTCAATAAATTTTTGATTATAATTGAGGATCTTTCCATTTTCATCTACTATTAATATCCCATCAAGGGAGGTTTCCTCCTGAGTTGACAGGATAATATTTTTAAAGGTAATTTGCTCTTCCACTCGCTTACGATCCGAAATGTCCTGAATGACACCAACAGCCCTGAGCGGGTTTCCCTCTGCATCCTTTTCGAGCCGGGCAACGGAATGAATTATTTTTGGTGCAGATCCATCGGCAGGATTGATGACGTACTCAAGATTATACTCATAGCCTTTTGTTATCATATCAACGAGAGCCTGGTGAATCCGGTCCCGCTCCGGAATACAGGCTTCAATATCATTAATTGGGAAATCGCGGGCAACCGGGGGATACCCGAAAATGTGAAGCGCTTCTGAGGAACCCCATATCTTGTTGGTCTCAAGATCATACTCCCAGCTGCCGGTCTGTCCTATCCTCTGCGCCATCACCAGCCGTTCATCATTAACCCGTAAAATACGTTCACTCTCTGCAAGTTGTTCGAACTGCCGGTGAAGTTCCTTTTTAGTATCGTTGAGTTCTTCGTAGGATACCTTAAGTTCCTCGTGTTTTTTCCCCAGATCCGCTTCAAGACGTTTACGGTCGGTGATGTCGATGATGGTCCCTTCCGCTACGTCTTTTTCGCGGTTTATCCGAGCAGAGAACCGGGCCCAGAACGATTGCCCCGTCAACCGGTTTCTGAACCGTACTTCATGACCCTCGAGGTATCCCTGCTCATGAAGAATGCGAATCACTTCCCTGCGATCATCAGGATTCTCGTAGAGAGAAAGAACGTCTTTACCGATCGCTTCTTCAACGGAAGCAAAACCGGATAGATCGCAATACTGCTGGTTACAGGCAACAATCGTGGCATCTTTAAGACTCGTTTCAAAGAGCCCGACCAGAGCATATCTATAGAGATTGCGGTACCTGCGCTCACTTTCCTGCAGTGCACTATCTGCTCGTTTACGTTCCACCGCTTTTTTTATCTTGTGGGCAAGTTCAGCAAACTGTGCTTCCGGATCCCCACCCTTCTGGAGGTAAAAATCTGCACCGTTATTTATGGCCTCAATCACTACTTCTTCGCGTCCTTTGCCCGTGAATAGTATGAACGGGATGTCTCCGTGGACAGCCCTCACATTCTTCAAAAACGTGATACCATCCATCAGGGGCATTTCGTAATCGGAGATGATTGCGTCGAAAGAGTCTAAATCAGGGAGGTTGAGTGCTTCAGTGGCAAGGGTTGAAGTAGCAACAGAAAAGTTCCCAAGATCCTCAAGAAAGAATCGACCGATATCAAGAAGATTTGGGTCATCGTCAACATAGAGGATCTGGTACATGGCGATCAACTGACTATTATTCTTCATTGGTCAACAATCATTTTATAATAATGGATGACGATCTTTTTTGATATCTTAAAAAAAATGTGTTTCTGCCTGTTCTTTTTTAATGATATCAGGATCCGCACGAGAAATCCTGACTATAAGAGAACTGCACCTGCCTCACCACCCATCCGGGTTGATTTCGGCCCCGGATAGCTTCTTTTGCCCGGCTCCCGACCGGCCTGTTCGAAGGGATTCCGGGGACATTTTTAAGAAAAAACCTGTTTTAACCACGGGTTACGAAAAGAACGGTTTTACGTAGAGAAAAACCGACCTGTTTGGAGCGGTTAAGATTAATTATCTCAGGCTGCCAATGGTCTGCAGGAAAAAGAACCCTTGTTTTTAGCATCGATCATTCCGGCCCGGGACCATCGGAGACATGCACTCCACACATCTCACTTCTCCGTCGGTGAACTCTTGTCAGTCATGGAAAAATGGTACCAATTTCAGCTCAATTTTACCGGATTCCAGCAAACGCATTTTTAAAAACCACATAATGAGCCCCTTTCGGCGTTATAGGGCATAAATTGGTCTTAAAAATGAACCCTAACAGACGCGTTTGGATGGCCGAACGCTTACCGTATGGGCTAAAGCAGGTGGAAAATTAAAAGAAGGGCTATTTTGGGGGTAAAACCGGGTTAGCGGTCATTTGCCGGATCTGAAAAAACGGTATTCTCCTTTCGGCACGGAAATTTCGAACCGGGCTCCCTGACCGTACACCCCACTTTCCTTAATGGAAATAGTGGTGATGCTGAGGATTTCCCGTACAAGGAACAGTCCCATGCCCTTTTGTGAACCATACTCCCGTTCAAATATTTTTTCCTTCTCCGCATCAGGAATTCCGGTGCCGTTATCCTCAATGAATAACGTGAGATAGTCAAGGGTTTCTTTGTAGTAGAAAGAGATCTCTGTTGCTGTTTTCCCATGTTTCATTACATTTTCGACAAGATTGAAAAAGACGGTCTCTAACAAGGGATCAGCATAGATCTCGAGACCCTCTACGTTATCCTTCCGGACAATATTTGATAGATCCAGGTGCGAGATGGCATACAGTAAGGTCTGGTTGACATTCTGCCAAAGAGGGGGCTTTATCCCCATATCCTGGTAATTTTTTGCAAATGCCAGAGAACTTGAAATTTTTTCCGTCACCTCTTTCTCTTTATTTACGTATACACGGGCTCTTTCATCCATGGGAATATCCTTTTGCAATTCAATATACCCTTTAAGACTGAAGAGAGCGTTCTGGATATCCTGAAAGGTAATGGTGTTTAAGAGGTTCAGTTTTTTTCTGGACATCTGCAAAGCTTGCTGACTCCTGTCGAGTTCATCATAATTGTGCTTTAACTCTTCAGCAGTTGTAGTCATCTCCTCATAGGCGGCACTGAGTTCCTCGCTCTTGCGGTGCAACTCTTGCTGGGTTCGTTTACGATCACTGATGTCCCTTAGTGTTCCTTCAATCCCGAGAGGATTCCCGCCAGCATCTGAGTATATATGACTGCTTGCAAGAAATGTCAGGACCGTCCCATCAGCCTTTTTCAGTCGTGTTTCAAAATTGGTAATCGATCCCGTTTCCCTTATTGTATGCAGGAATTTTTCCCTGTCGTCAGGATCTGCATAAAATGATGAAATCTTTTTACCGAGCATCTCCTCGCGGGAGGCATATCCCAGTGTTGCAACACCGGATGGGCTTATCATAATAAGATTTCCTTCCTTGTCACTCCGGTAAAAAATTTCCTGCATGTTATCAAGCATGGAACGGTAATTCCGTTCGCTTTCGCGCAAAGCCGCTTCAGCAGTTCTCCGTTTTTCCTCCTCTTTCACAATCCCCCACGCCCGGGTAGTATAGTAGACAAAGAAGAACAGGGAAATGACAAGAATCCCTGAAATGATGATAAGATTATTACGGAACCCCTGAAGGGTACTGAGGATCTCACGTTCGGGAGTTGCAACAATGATCGACCAGTGCGTATCGCCAATAGTTACCGGGAAATATGCAGCCTGATATTTTTCCGGATCGTCATTACCTGTCCGTGTTGCTTTGAGGGTGTAAGATGAGATGCCAGGTTTTCCTTTCACCGCCTCATAAATAAATGAAATGGCAGTCGGTGATTTATTATAAACCGTAAAGGCAGACTTGTCAATCAAATCAGGATACGGGCAATAGAGTATGGTCCCTTTCTCACTGATCGCCCAAGCGTATCCCGTATTGACGAGCCTTACAGATTCAAGATCTTTCTGAGTTAACTGATCAAATGGAATCAGTATGGAGAGACTGCCATCATACCTGCCGTCCTTAAACACCGGCATGGCAAACGCAACTGTCCGGAATCCCTGGACTGCGGTAAATACATCACTTATTACAACCCGTTGCTCGCTTATTGATTTCCGGACATGGTTCTGGGATGATATGTTTGCTCCAGTTGAGGATTCATACGGGTAAGTATAGAGGATAATCCCATTCTTGTCTACGCGGGTTATGGATGCAATATCCTCTGAATGCCGGACGAAAAATTCCTTTATCAGCACACGTCCTTCCGGATCCATAGTGATGATGTGATTATTTTCCGCAAGGAATGACAGGGTATTATTGTAGGTGGAAAAGAATCGTTCGATGCTGTTAGATGCCTGTTTTGCATGAACCACCTGCACGGAATTGAGCTGGTCAATAGTTGTTGATTCCACATTATTGTATACGGATAAGAGCAGGGATCCACATATTATGAGTAAGAGTAAAAATATCCCAAACTCTTTTACGTATTTCATTTCAACAAAGCACTCCGCAGGTGAACAACCTTACCTGAATCCTGAACGTATATAGTAGTTACTGCATTGGGGTGATAGTTGGTAATAATGATAATGAAGAGGACATCCCGGGAATATTTAAGGTCCACTGGATGGGGGATAGGAGAAAAAATGATTTGTTTATTCTTTTTTAGGAGAAATATACCCCAAATACTTCATTCCGGAATCGATATCCCGGTCGCTTCCAACTTTCCTTCAATCTCCCAAATAACCTCTAATTTTGCTTTAGTCGAAGGGCCGCTGGGTACCGCTTTGCATCCGGATGCCGATGATGTGGATTTCGTAAACGTCCCGATCTGCCGGGCAACCTGTATGGTATCTTCCTTGTCAAACCCAATGAGCGGGCGATAGATCGGGATCTCTGCTGCATCGGTAAGAACGACAAGATTGTCAAGAGTCTGGCTTGCAACCTGTCCGATGGATTCACCGGTCACGATCCCTTTTGCCCCTACCCGGTTTGCATAAGCAGTTGCCACCCGGTACATCCGGCGCTTACAGAAGATGCAGGTGTACTTCTCAAGATGCCGTTTTACGAGCTCAGTTTT
>Ga0247842_10008243_pt1 | contig 10997 bp, 9 predicted proteins | sample LaCruzMarch2015__3_FD_192411 | JGI IMG/M metagenome (GOLD analysis project Ga0247842, IMG submission 192411) | Freshwater microbial communities from meromictic Lake La Cruz, Castile-La Mancha, Spain - LaCruzMarch2015_19m | ecosystem: Environmental > Aquatic > Freshwater > Lake | place: Spain...
TGCCAGTATCATGTTCTCACGATCAGAAATTGTTAAAGCTTTCATGACTATGAAGATATCATAGTCGCTAATTATGCGCAATTACTTATGACGCTGTGTATAATACTTGGATTTCCCGACAAAAACAAGACTGATTCGATCCCTATTTCTTATACATCTCATTGATCACACTATACATAGACCGCGCCACAAATCGCAGGCCTGGTTGCTCCTTACTACCGGGAACCATGCCTCCTTCTGAATCATAGAAGTCGAGGTGAATCGCATCACTGGCAAACCAGCCGTCAAATTCCGATCCTGCCATCAACTTCTGGAGGTCCAGCAATGCCGTTCCGGTTTCTTTCGCCACATCCCGGACAATCTGGGCATACTGGTCATGTTGTTGCTCAAACTCATCCCTTGTCCGGGCACATCCCTTGGTTACATAATCCTCAGGAATCCGCCGCCGGGCTGCCGCCACCAGAACCGGTTGCGCCCCCGCCTCACGGATCTCTTTTACGAACTGGCGCAGGGTGAGGCGGAAATCCTCCGGCGGCAATCGAAGTTCGCGCGGATCAGCCTTTGGGTTTTTGGGCTTCGTTGCCGTCCACTGGTGCCGGGTATCGACAACATGCAGGATCATGCGGCCAATGGTGCGCCGCGACAGGACCGAATACACACGCCGGAAGAAAGGCGAAACCCTGGCACCCAGTCGTGTCCGATCCGGGACTTCCCAAACATGGTCATTCCTGCCAAAACTTACAGTAACCACATCGGGTTTAAGACTCTTTCCCTGCAGTTCAAAAAGCCTCAATCCCTGCATGGCCGAGTACCCGTACACCCCCATGCTGAGTGCCTCCCATTTCCCTCCATCAGGCGGGGAATTGGTAAGCATATCGTTGAGATATTGGGCATAACAGGGCTGCCCCTGGGCCGTCACGGAATCCCCCATGCAGATGACCCTGCGAACCCCGGGCGCCTTGACAGGATTGACCTCCCGATCCCGGAATCCAATAGAATTGATTTTTCCGCCATAGACTGACGACCCAGGCACGAAGCGCCAAACCAGGTCAGGATCCGCCAGCATATCCCGGTGAAAACGCTCCACCCCTTTCTCCTTGCTAACCAAAACAAGGGGGGCAACTGCTATGTCAATTTTGGTCCGCTTCAGAATCCCATTTGCAATCATCACGGTTCCCATGCAGGCCACATACAGAAAGACCAGTTTCGCAACCAAGGGGTAACGGAAAAGGCCCAGTCGGCGCTTCCGATCAAGCGACTCGGCCCCTGATGCCACAATTCCATGAAGCAGGATAAGGCCCAGTGGTATCAACATCCGGTTGTCGTTCCATTTCACCAGGAACGTATGCCCGCCAAGAGTCACCGTGGTCTTGACCAGCCACCAGCAGGCCCCCATCAGCAGCAGGCTGATCAGAAAAAGAATATCCGCCATCATGATCACGCCGGACGTCGCCGGGATTGACGAATAAAAACGATTAACCAGAGATTTTATATTCATGTTTTGACTATTATAAGACGAGGCACTCCCTCACACCCAACCATGCTCCCTGTACCAGCGCGCAGTCTGGCGAAGCCCTTCTTCCGTTGTACGTCCGTAGGTGAATCCAAGCAGATTTCTCAACTTCGCCGTGTCGAACGAACGATCCTTGGTAAAGAACGCCACGCGGCGGCGGTAGATGGGTGGTGACCACCCGAAGGGACGGCATACGGCTTCACATACGGCTGCAGCCCAGAAAAAAGGCCAGGCCGGAATGCGGACAAGCCGGGCCTTGCGGCCATATTCCGCGCTAATGACCTGGATTATGTCCGCCAGTGCCAGTGCCTTGGGGTCGCCCCCGATGAACACCTCCCCTTGCGCCCCGGGATGGACCGCCGCCAGCAGAAAAATCTCGGTCAGGTCGTCCACATGAATCAGGTGGTACAGCTGCCCCCGTGCCGACCCCAGCACCGGCACGAACGGCCAGGCGGCCATCTTGAAGATCTTGAGCAGGCGGCGGTCCCCGGGCCCGTAGATCGCCGCCGGCCTGATCACCGTGAAGGGCAGCCCGTTTTTCGGGGCGAACTCGCGAATCCAAAGCTCTGCCGCCGCCTTGGTCTGCTGATAGACATCCCCGGGGCTGAACGGATACTCCTCATTGGCGGGCGGACGTTCCACGTGCCCATGCACGCCTACGGTGGAGACATGGACAAACCGCCTGAAGCCCGGGTTCCTGAGAGCCGCCTTGGCCAGTAGCTGGGTGCTCTCAAGATGAACCTTATGGTAGATGTCGTCGGTGATCCCCGCCTCGCGGTAGGCGGCGGCTACATGAAAAATGACCTCCACGCCGGCAACCGCACGCTCCACGACCCCAGGATCATAGACGTCTCCCTCGATCCACTCGACGGGAAGCCCCTGAAACGAGTCCCGTTTCGAGGAGGCACGGGCAATGGCCCTGACTTTGGCCCCCCGTTCACAGAGCTTTCTCGTTAATACCGCGCCGGTAAACCCGGTGGCTCCCGTGACCAGAACGGTCACTCCTGTTGGAAACGGTTTCTTTTCAGCCATAATCCTGAATACCCTAGGGTGAACCCGCCCCCCTTGTCAACGCCGCTGAAAAGTCAGAAATGGATCATTCCCGACCGAATTTGCGGGCCAGCTCATGAAAGGAGGTATAGATGAGGGTCGGACGGCCATGCGGGCAGGTGTAGGGCATCTCGGCAGAAGCCAGGGCGATGACCAGCTGTTCAACCTCGCCCAGGCTCAGCCGGTCGCGGGCCTTCACCGCCGCCTTGCAGGCCGCCTGCGCAATGGCCTCCTCGCGCCACCGGCTGTGGCTGCCGCGCTCACCCAGGGTCTCGAGATGACTTGCCACATCGATCAGCATCGCCTTGACGCCCAGTCCCTGCATCCCCCGGGGCAGGGCATCGACCACAAACGTGTCGCCGCCGAACTCGGAAACCCCGATCCCCAGCTTCTTCATCAGCTCCAGATTTTTTCGGACATGCAGCGCATCACGCGGCGGTAGCTCAACCGTTTCGGGAACCAGCAATCCCTGGCTCTCGACCTTGCCCTGCTCGACGGCATTCAGGATTTTCTCGAAGAGGACACGTTCGTGGGCGGCATGGGGATCCATTACCACATAGCCGTCTTCGGTCTCCAGCAACACGTAAAGCCCGCCTATCTGGCCGATCACACGGCACCAGGTCCACGGCGCCTTCGGGGCCGGACTCGGGGCGACCCCCGCCACGGCCGGCTTCGCGTCAGCCGACGGGAGAACGGGAAGGGACGGCGAAGCCATCGGCCCCCGCGATTCAGTCGGAGGCAAACGGGGATAGGAAAATACCCGCGATGCCGGAAGATCGTCGATTTTCAGGAAGGGTGTCACCGCCGCCGGCATGGAAGGCGCGGGGGGGGAGGCCTGCCCGGCCACAAAGGCGGCACCGGCGCGCGACAAGGCATCCCGGATGGCGCCGATGACGGCATCACGGACATCGGAGGAACGCCGGAACCGGACTTCCTTCTTGGTGGGATGCACGTTGACGTCCACCAGATCCGGCGCCATTTCAAGATAGAGGACAATGGTAGGGTGGCGGCCATCCGGAATCAGCGAATGGTAGGCCTCGTTGATGGCATATCCGATGACAGGAGCCGAGGCTGGCCGTCCATTGACAAAAACATATTGTTCCGTGCGGTCACCCCGCGTCAGGGCGGGAAGACTGACAAAACCCGACACCTTCACCTCCCCCTGCCCCGGCTCGAGGGGACGGAGTCCCTCCGCCAGTTCCTGCCCGAACAGCTCCCGGATCCGCTCCGCCGGAGTGGAGCCTGCCGCCAGCGCCCAGGAGCGACGCCCATCGAGCGTCAGGCTCATGCCCACGGCGGGCCAGGCCAGCGCCTGAAGCAGGAACATCTGCCGGATATGGACGGTCTCCGTCTGGGGAGACCGCAGGAACTTGCGCCTCGCAGGCATGTTGAAAAACAGGTCGCGAATCTCCAGGAGGGTACCGGGCGGGCAACCGGCATCCTTCACATCCAGTAATTTCCCGCCGCTAACAACCAATTCTGTCCCGGCAAGCTCGTCATGGCGCCGTGACCTCAGACGGAAGCGGGACACGGATGAAATGGCGGCCAAGGCCTCGCCGCGGAACCCCAGGGTGTGAATGTGCTCGATATCGTCGGCCGTGTGGATCTTGCTGGTGGCGTGGCGTTCAATAGAGAGGAGCGCATCATCGCGGTTCATGCCCGACCCGTTGTCGGCCACGGAAACCAGGCGGGTTCCCCCCGCCACGGCCTCCACATCGATTTGCGTGGCGCCGGCATCGACGGCGTTCTCGAGAATTTCCTTCAGGACCGAGGCGGGCCGCTCCACCACCTCGCCCGCCGCGATCTTGTTCGCCACGTCGGGGGGCAGAAGCCGTATGTGTCCGCCTTCGCTCATCCGCCCTTACTTGACGACGTTGACGACCACATCGTCCGTCTTCGGGGGAGCCACATCCGGGGCCGATTCAACATGCTTGAAGGTCGGGAGATAGCGGTAATAGACTTCCAGCATCAGGCAGCAGAGAGTGGTGGTGTAAACCGGGCCGCCCCCATGGTCCCCGCCCTCCCAATGACCCAGCTTCCCTTCAATAATCTGGCTGCGGATCACGGCGGTTGAAAACTTTGGATTCCAGGCCTGCCAATCATTCCCGCCTTTTTGAAATTTCGCCTGGGTTACATAATACCACGTGTAGACAGGATTATTCCCCTTGGGATCCTTATTCCAACTACACTCAACCGTCTCCAGATACTTCAATCCGCTCCGGACCTCCGCCGTCTCAGGCTTGCCCAGCAGCTGGAGAGCAAGCACGCCTGCCCCGGTCATGCTCGGTCCACCACCGGGTCCCATTTCGCCGGGACTGTAGTAAAAAAGGTTCTTAGCGGGATCAAACGCCGAGGTTCGCAGGAAGGTCGTGGCCTTTCGAATGGCTTCCTCAAGCTTTTCATTCGTGCACCCGGCCATCTTGGCGGCCTTCATAGCCTGGAACTGCCAACCGGCCACCGACAAATCCCATCGCGCGTCCTTTTTAAAGCCGTAGTCATAGCCACCGCCCGCCTGCTGGCCGTCGATCATGAACTGGACTCCCTTGTCCATGGCGTCCTTGAGCGCCATGATCTTGGTCAGGCCGAAAGCCTCGCTGATGGCATAGGTACAGATACCGTGCTGGTAGGAACCGTGCATATCCCCCCCCGACATCCAGCTCCCGTTGGAAGCCTGTTGCGCCACGAGATATTTCATCGCCTTCTCCACCGTCTGGCCGAACTCCACCGATGCAGGGGTTTCACCATGGGCTAAAAAGCATAACAAGGCCAGGCCAGCCAACGCAGGAGGAGCCAGCCCCTCCGTCTTGGTCCATGAGCCATCGGGATCCTGTTTTTCCTTAAGCCAACGCAAGGCGCGCATCACCGCCTCCTCACCGCGTTTCGAACCGCCGTAGGCGCTCAGTCCGCCCTTCCGGCCAGCCGCCGTACGGGTGGAATAAAGCCCCTTCATCACCAAGGGACTCTTGGCCATCGCCACCTCAAATCCCGCCGCCAGCGAGGGATCCCCGCTCCCAATCCCGACGCCATCGGCATTGCCCAGGCCAGTTCCGGGCGCATCCGCCGGAACGTCCATCGTGCTCGGGGTCATATCGGAGGGATTGTCCGTCACCACCTCATCCTCCTTGACGGGCTCGATCTTCTCCAACTCCTTCTTGACCACCTCTTCAACCTTGTCCAGGGTCGCGTCCTTGGTCTCCATCATCGTGACTTCCACGGTCGGCGCCGACTCGGAACTCGGCGAGGCGGCATAAACCACAACCAGGATGACCGCGATCACATGAAACACAACGGACCCAACGGGTCCCCAGATGTGCTGTTTGACAAGCCGTTTCAGTTCTTCAACATCTATATTCATGGTAACCCCGAAAATGTTCTCTAACCTTCAAACCATACCTCGTGTCGTATTACCTTTACCACGCAATCCATTACAAAAAATCATTGCCCGCCGGAACTCACGACCGACAGGTTCGTCAACCCCGTTTTTGCGCAGGCATCCAGCAACTCCACCAGTCGCCCATGCGGAGAATCTTTAAGGCACTGTATAAGAACGGTTTGCGACTTATCAAGCGCCGCTAATTTTCCCAGTTTGACGACGATCTGATCCAATTCACACCGGGTTTCGTTCACCGTATAGCCATCCGCAAATACTGCCACCCGGACCCCCGGTGGCCTGACGTACTCGTCCCCGGGGGTTGCGGCTGGCCGGAACACGTCCAGACTCGCCATCACATCCACCGGATGCGTCGTGATGATGAAGAAGGCCAGCAACTGGAAGGCCACATCGATCATCGCGGTAAGATTCAATTCACCCGCATGGAAACTATTCAGTCGTCGCTTCCTAGCCATGGGAACCTCCTCTTCGGGATCCACCCGCCATTCTTTGTTTATGCCCCGCCGGAGCTCACCACCGACAGGTTCGTCAGCCTCAGTTTGGCGCAGATATCCAACAACTCGATCAGCTTTCCGTGCGGAGAGGCATTCAGGCACTGGATCAGGACGGTTTGCGTCTTGTCCAGTTCCGCCAGCCTACCCAGCAGAGTCGTCAACTGCTTGCTGTCGACACCCCGGTCATTGATCGTGAAGCCATCCGGAAACACCGTCACCCGGATGATCTTCGCAGGCGACTGTTCCTGAGACTGCTTCTCCGGCGACGGCCGGAACACATCCAGGTTGGTCACCACATCCACTGGTTTGGTTGTAATGATAAAGAAGGCCAGCAACTGGAAGGCCACGTCAATCATGGCCGTCAAGTTCAACTCACCCGCGATTGTATGACTTCTTCTTCGTTTTCGAGCCATAGCTCAACCTGATCTTTCCTTGAGCGCTGTGAATTTGATCTTCCAGATCCCGGCAGCCGTGCAGGCATCCATAACCTTCTTGACCGCCTCATGCTTCGTCTGGGTATCCGCACGGATCAGGACGGGGACATCATATCCGGCCGAATCCGCCCGGGCCTTCTTCAGGATCGCTGTTAGCAATCCTGAAGAAAGAGGCGTCTTGCAGATCATGATGGTCCCCTTGTCATCAACATCCACCGCAACCTGGCGTGGATCCTTCTTGTCGTCCACCAGCCCGTTCGGGGCCATGGCCAACTTGATGCGGTCATCATACGCCTTGTCCTGCATATTCACCGTCGCCACGAAGAAAATGATCAACTGGAATACCACGTCGATCATCGCGGTCAGGTTGCCGGACAGATATTCTTCTTCCCGTTGTTTACGCATAGGAGAAACTCCTGTTGCTTACTCCGAGACAACTTCGACATTGCGCAGGGACTTGATGAGGTCCAGCGTCAGCGCTTCCATGCGCAGGATGCAGTTCATGGCGCGGTTCTTGAAGAAATAGAAGAAGATGGTCGCCGGCACCGCGGTTCCAAGACCCACCGCCGTGGCCCACAACCCGTGCGAAATGCTCAAGGCGAGCATGGACTGCTGGGCGGCGCCCGCCGCCTGCGTTCCCAGGGTTGCAAACGCCGCGATCATACCTTGCACGGTACCGATCAGCCCCAGCATCGGGGTCGTATTGGAGATAACACTCAGATAGGTCACGCGGCTGAGCAGGGACTCCGTCTCAAGATCGGCGGCGACGCCAATGGCGTCCTGAACCACCTCATAACCTTCCTCAACCTGGGCAAACCCGGCCTTGAGAATGTTGGAGAGCGGTCCCGGAGTGCTGTCGCAGTACTGGATCGCCTTCAGCAGGTCACCCTGCTCCATGGCAGTGCGGACATTGCTGATTACATGCGCCGGCATGATTTTGGCATCCTTGATGTTCATGAAGGAATCCACAATCAAGGCCACACTGATAATCGAGCAGACGATCAGGGCTATCCAAATCAGGATCCCGAAAAAGCCACCGCCCAGGATGATCTTTATCAAACCCCCTTCATGCTTGGTAGCCGTCACCTCGCCCTCGGTCACCTCGAGCGCGCCTGCTGCCGCAGGTGCCGCCACTGATGCCGCTGCCGCCGGCGCCTTGTCCTGCGCCTTGGCCCAATGAGCCGTCATCAACACTGTGAACACCGCCACCACCAAACCCAAACATGCCATTTTTTTCATCGACCTGTTCTCCTTGCTCCGTTTATTCCCGCTTAAACCCCGCCCAGTTTCCTCGCCTGGACACTCTCAGGGTATTGTGACATCAACTTCTTCCTCAAATCATCCTCCCGCGGGTGCTTCATCTCGCGCAGCAGATCCGCCGCCTTCGAGAGCGCCTCGGGCTGTGCCTCGCGAACCTCATCATAGAGAATCACGCACCGCAGGTAGTCCAGCACCGCATCCTCGCGCCTTCCTTCGGCCTTGGCCATATCCCCGCGCTTAATCACCGCCAGCGCCGCCAGGCTCTTGGACTCTCCGGTGATCGCGTCGCTGAGGGATTTCTTGAGGATTGCCAACCGCTGCGCGCCCATCAACGCGGTCCAATAGGTGACATACTGCGCCTCGGTCAGCTGGTTTTTCGGCGTGTTGTCGATCAACTCACCCATCTTGTCGGCCGCCGTCTTGAAATCGCCCTTGGCGAAATAGGCCGTGGCAAGCAATTCACGGGCTTTACCGTCCCAGTCCAGCCGCTTGTACCGGGTCGCCACATCATCCAGAATCGGAATGGCCACATCATACTGCTTGGCTGCCATCGCCTTGGCCGCCTTGTCAAACTCCGCCGGCTTGGCGATATCCAGCGATTCCACCTCATCGGCGGCAACCGGAATGATCGAGCCATCCGCCCCCTCGACCTGGTATTCCTGGCGCGTTTCAAACCATTTGATCCGGACCCCGGCCAACTCCTCGCCTGAGATCTTTTTCAACTTGTCCACCGCCAGAGCGGTCGCCCCGGTCCCCATCAGGAGTCCCGCCATCACGGCCAGAATGATCACATTATTGCGGTTCATGATACGTTGATCCTTATTTGCTTCCCGATGCCAGCTTGGACTTGGCCTCATCGCGACCCGCGCGCGCCTTGGCGACAAACTGCCCCTGCGGGAACTGCTTCAAATAGGTTTCGCATGCCTCCAGCATGTCGTTATACCGTCCGGTTTCCCGGAAAAGAACCAGGCTCCTGTCAAACGCCTGCTCGACATGAGGGCGCGCCTTGATATTCGAGGGATCAAAGAAAAGGAGGATGCGCTGGTAGGACGCGAGCGCCCCCAGCTTGTCGCCCATCAGAACCTGGATGGCCGCCATTTCGACATCCGCCCGGGCCATCATCTCAAGATCATCCTTCGCGTACTGGCGAACCTTGCTCATGGCGCGGTACGCCTTGTCGAACAGCTGCTTGGACTTCTGGGCATCCACCTCTTTCTTTGCCACTTCCGCGTAGGACCGGCTCAAGCACAGGTTCACGGCGACCATATAGCTCGACTTGGGGAATTTGGTGAGGAAATCCTCAAGGACCTTGACCGCCTCCGCATTCTCGCCCATCCCGGACAGGGATTTTCCGAGTCCCAGCGTCGCCGCCTGCCAGAAGGGCACCTCCTTGGTCTTCTGGGCCTCGGCATACAACTGGCGCGCCACATCATATTGCTTCACCTCGAGCAGGACGCCACCTGCCTGAAGGAACTGGGAGGGCTTAAACAGGGCCGGCGTCTTCAACATGTCGGCATACACCATCACAGCCTGGTCTTTCAGTCCCATATCCATGAGCGTCGCCGCCCGGACCGCCACAATATTCTTGGCCTGCTGACTGTCGGGATATTCCTTTGCCAACCGCTCAAACATTGTTCCCGCCTCTTTCGGCTTGTTCAGCAGGGAATACAGCACGCCGGCCGCTCCCAGCGCCGTGGGCGCCTGCTCGGATTTTGGAAATTCCTTGAGGAACGCCTCGTATCCCTCAATCGCCTTGGCTTGATACAAGGGAAGCTGGGCTGCGGGCTCCTTCAGGCGGGAATAGCAGGCCGCCTTGGAATAAAGGGCCGTCTCCTCAATCTTCTTCATCCGGGCGACATCCTCCGGAGTGCCGGCGGAGAACTTGACCCCTTCATCCTTAACAATCCGGATCAGGCGCGCATACTCATTCAGGGCGGGAACCACCATCCCGGTGGAACGGTACGCGTCCGCCAGCCTCAGGCGCACATGGAGCTGCTCCGTACCGACCGACAACTGGGCCATATAGTTCGTCAGGACCGGGATCGCGTTCGTGTAGTCACCCAGGGTCGCCAGGCAATAGGCCATCCGGCTCAGCGCATCGGGATAGATCCGGTCATTGGGATAGGAATCCGCCACCGCCTTGAAGTTCTTCAGGGCCGCCACGGTATTCGTGACCCGCAGGGCATTCTCACCCTGGCGGAACAGGATCACCGGCGCCTTGGAGTGGTTCGGGTAGTTTGCATAATACAGGCTGTAGACGACATCTGACTTCAGCCAGGCCTGGCGCTCATCATAGGCCGAGGCCACCGCCAGCAGGGCGTTTCCGCCCGACTCGTACTGGTTGGTGGTCTGGCAGTACCGCTCGGCCAGGAATTCCGTCATCGCCCTGGCATAGGGCTCATCCTTGAGCTCGATATAGCACCGGGCCAGCTCACTGACCGCCCAGGGCGCGTTCGAGAACTGGTCGGAAATATTCAGGATATCCACATACCGTTCGGCCGCGGTCTTGAAATCATTATTCTGAAAGAGGAGCCGGGCCTCCTTCACCTGCTCGCTGACCAGCTGGTCGGCATTCTGCTTCGCCGGCGCCTTGACTTTGATGCCGAATTCCTTCGCCAGCGTGTCCACAATCCCATCCCCGCGGCGGCGGGACTCGGGCGCCCAGGAGCTGCCGGGATACTTCTGGGCCACGGTCCAGAACTGCGAGATGGCCTTCACCAGCAAGTCGGCGCTCTCCTTCTGCTTCAGCTTGTCCTTGTTGCCGATCAGGGCGCGCCCATCCTCCTCGAACAACGTTCCCAGCAGGAACTTGCACTCAGCCATCGGGCTGAGTTTCATGTTCTCCTTGGCCTCTT
>Ga0247842_10008244_pt1 | contig 10996 bp, 8 predicted proteins | sample LaCruzMarch2015__3_FD_192411 | JGI IMG/M metagenome (GOLD analysis project Ga0247842, IMG submission 192411) | Freshwater microbial communities from meromictic Lake La Cruz, Castile-La Mancha, Spain - LaCruzMarch2015_19m | ecosystem: Environmental > Aquatic > Freshwater > Lake | place: Spain...
CGTTGAATAGAAATCGCTCCCCCCGTTGAACAAAGGGATAGACAAGCCGGCCGTCAAGGACCAACTATTATTTGGTAGTGGCCAGGCGTTCCCCTGCTTAGTTGTCGAGCCAGTAATATCAAATGACGGATAAAAACCGGAACGTGCGACCCTGAGATCAGCCTTGTAAGCCTTTATCTGCGCCTTAGCCGATTGATGTGCCGGTATCTGTTCTACAATAGCCTCCAGGTTTATTTTCTTTTCAGGAACGGCGAGAGGCATGTCGCCGGTCACCTGAACATCAGCGTCCAGTGCTTTCCTTCCTAATACCGCTGCAAGCTGTTGACGGGACGTCTCCAACAAACGTTTTGCCTGTTCCAGATCATATTCAGCGTCGGCAAGATACGCCTTTGACATAAGGTAAGAACCCTTATTTTCCATTCCACCCTCGAACCTCAGTTGAACAATGTTCAGGTTCTCCTGCCGTCTTTTAATGGTCGCCTCAGATAACGTTATATAATCCTGCGCATAGAGGACCTGGGAAAAGGCATTCTGGAGGTCAAAACTCACCTGTGCTCGCACAAAGTTATAATCTGCCTCCTGCAACTCTATATTAGCTTCAGCCTCTTGAAGCTTACCAACTGTCTGAAAACCTGAAAAAATATTCTGGCTCGCCAACAATGATGCAGAGTAAGTTGTTGAGTCGGCGGTGGTCGACGTATTTGTATTACCACGACCTGCGCTAAGATCTCCGCTCACCGTCGGCATGAACCCGCTCCACAACGCCTTTCTTCTATACTTATATGCGCTCAGGTTCTCCCTTGCCGTCTTGATATCGAGGTTGTTAACACCGACCTCTTTAACGCAGGCATCCCACGTAAGCATTTCCGCTGAATGGAGGGACGCGCACAAAGATAGTATTAGTAGTGTAAGCATAGGATATTGATGTCATATAGCTCTCGTAACTGTTTGTATCAAGAGATTTGTTTGTGATGGTACCACTTCTGTGACGAAAAGAACCAAATATACCAAAAGACGCAACAAGTCAGCACTTTCAAAAAACATAATAATACGGTATATACCCAACATGGACGCAAAGGAGATCATCAAACTATATGAGCTAAAACCCCACCCTGAGGGTGGGTTTTTCAGAGAGACTTACCGCTCTCAATATTACACAGAGGCATATTTCTTTCTACCAAAAGGTTCAAGATCGACCCTGCACAAAATACCTTCGGACGAAACGTGGCATTTCTACCTCGGTGGGCCTATAACGATCGCGATGATACAGAATAACGGCGAGGTTAAAGAGGTCGTCCTGGGGTCGGACATAAAACAGGGACAAAAGATAAAATATACAGTACCTGCTAACCTATGGTTCGGCGCATATCCACACGAAGGAACTGAATACGCATTGGTGGGCTGCACCGTTGCTCCGCCTTTTAGTTTTAAGACATTCGAGATAGGAAAAAGATCCGCACTCTTACAGATGTTCCCGACGGCAAAGAATACCGTCGAAAAATTAACCAACCAGGGAGGATAAAATGGACACAAAGCAATACAAGGAGTTAGTTCTAAAGACCGAATCAAATGATTTTGATGCAATATCTTCGAGGCTGAAGGATAAGCGCGCTTTAAGATTGCTCCATGGCACATGCGGAATAGCAACAGAAGCCGGTGAGCTTCTGGACACAATTAAAAAATACGCGTTCTACGGAAAAGAAATAGATACCGTTAACGTTGTCGAGGAGATTGGCGACCTTATGTGGTATTGCACAGTAGTGCTGGACGAGCTGGGCGTGAGCTACGAGGACGTAATGGACAAGAACATAAATAAGTTAAAAGCTCGCTACGGCGAAAAATTCAGTGAGACATGCGCGAACACAAGGAATTTAAATAAGGAGAGAAAGATCCTTGAAAAATAAAGATAACTTCCAGCCGTTCGTTCCTGCGGAAAAAAAGATCCCTGAGTTCACGTTCCAGGCAGTGTTGCTCGGCGTCGTCCTTGCAATAGTGCTGGGCGCGGCAAACACATACCTAGGACTGTATGCAGGCATGACTGTTTCAGCGTCTATTCCTGCCGCTGTTATTTCCATGGCGATATTAAGAGGGCTGTTAAAAAGAGGAACAATACTTGAGAACAATATAGTTCAGACGATCGCCAGCGCGGGACAGTCTGTAGCGTCGGGGATAATATTCACGATACCAGCTCTGTTGATAATCGGGGCATGGAGCAATTTCCATTATTGGCAAACAACACTAATGGGAATATGCGGAGTTCTCCTCGGTGTAATATTCATGATACCTCTGCGTAGAGCTCTCATAATAGAAGAAAAAGAATTGACCTATCCAGAAGGCGTTGCATGCGGAGAGGTCCTCGTCGCCGGAGAAAAAGGCGGTTCCCAGTTCAAACCTATATTCGCCGGGTTGATATTCGGGGCGGTCTTTAAGTTCGTAGTATCCGGGTTCAAGGTATGCAGTGAGACCGTCGAGGGAGTTATCGGCATAGCTACAAAGCCTTTCTATTTTGGTGCAGATGTTTCCATGGCTCTCGTCGGTGTAGGCTACATCGTTAACTTTGACATAGCAATATTGATATTCCTCGGTGGCGTTGTTGGATGGATATTGGTCATCCCGATGCTTGGCATCCCTGCCGGAATGGAAGCAGCCCCTCTGATGGAAATCGCCAGAACACTTTGGAAAACACAGGCCCGTTATATTGGCGTAGGCGCTATGCTCGTCGGTGGTGTATGGTCAATAATAGCAATGAGAGAAGGAATACTGAAAGGCCTCACCCATATAACAAAAGGATTTAAAGGTAAGGACGGGGCAATCGTTAAAAGGACAGAATACGATCTAGGCATCATCCCTATACTCATTATATTCATCATAACCCTTGTGATAATGATCTTACTTTATAATCACCTGACGCTGAACCTTGGGCTCGGAATAACGGGAACATTCATAATGGCCATATGTGCGTTCGTTTTCGTCGCTGTTTCCAGCTATATGGTCGGCCTCATCGGAAGCTCTAATAACCCTGTGTCCGGCATGACAATATGCGCACTACTCTTTACAGCGGCGTTGTTACTTGTGCTGGGATTTACAGGCGATTCAGCCATAGTATCAACCCTCGGTATTGCGGGCGTTGTTTGCGTTGCTGCTACTGTTGGCGGAGACGTTTCACAGGACCTAAAAACAGGCTATCTGGTCGGTGCTACACCAAAGTTCCAACAGATAGGTATGATGATCGGCGGTGTTTCATCTGCATTCTTTATACCGTTGATACTCACACTCCTCCACAAGGCATACGGAATAGGAACAGGACTCAAAGCACCTCAGGCAAACCTTTTTGCGAACATAACAAAAGCGATTTTCGGCGGCGGTGAAATGCCAAAAGACATGATCCTGTACGGCGTCATAGGCGCTATAGTTTGCATAATATTTGACCGTCTCGTCTTAAAGAAAAGGAATTCCAAGTTTAGAATATATGTAATGCCGATCGCCATCGGGATATATCTTCCTGTATCACTATCGGTTCCCATATTGATAGGCGGCATCGTACGTCTATTGATAAATAAAAAACACTCTGTGGACGAATCCAGGGACTCCGGCATACTATATAGCTCAGGGCTGATCGCAGGTGAGTCGCTGATGGGAATAATGGTTGCATTATTATTGTTCCTAAAGATCAACGTGTCCGTGAGCAGCTATATGGGTGCCAGCGCCATGGCGACGATATCCCTGTTAGCACTATTTACTGGAGCTTTCCTGCTCTGGAAAACAGCCAACAAGGGTTAGTTATATCCCAAAAAGCAGCAGGGGCGGTTCTTCTGCACCGTGCAATAATTATTAAAAATAGATTTTGAAAATTGGCATTTATAATATATGTTAACCCCAATCAAATAAGGAGGGCTCAAATGAGTAATGACAATTTCCAACCGTTCATCTCCGCGGATAGAAAAATCCCGGAGTTCACTTTCAAAGCGATACTATTAGGGATTATTCTCGCAATAGTGTTCGGTGCGGCAAATGCATACCTTGGTTTGTATGCAGGCATGACAGTTTCAGCGTCTATCCCAGCCGCTGTAATTTCTATGGCTATACTCAGGAGATTATTAAAGACGGGGACCATACTTGAGAACAACATCGTCCAGACTATGGCAAGCGCAGGTTACACTGTGGCTTCCGGGATAATATTTACTATCCCTGCTTTAGTCATCGTCGGTGCGTGGACCGATTTCCATTTTTGGGACATAACATTGATAGGAATATGCGGAACGCTCCTCGGCGTAATATTCATGATACCTCTGCGTAAAGTTCTGATAGTAGAGGAAAAAGAATTAAAATATCCAGAGGGCTTAGCTTGTGCAGAAGTTCTTATGGTGGGAGAAAAAGGTGGAGCTCAGTTCAAACCGATAATCGGCGGTATTATATTCGGCGCCGTCCTCAAGTTCATAGGATCAGGCATGAACATCCTTAAGGGAACAATAGAGGGTGTTACTAGCATTTCAGGAAAGGCTTTTTACTTCGGAAGCGACGTGTCTATGGCTCTTATCGCTGTAGGGTACATAATAAATTTTGATATTGCACTTTTAATGTTCATGGGTGGATTTGTAGGATGGATCATTGTGCTACCGATGCTCGGTATCCCATCAGGAATGGAATCTGCACCAATGATGGACATCGCACAGACACTCTGGAAAACACAGATCAGGTACATCGGTGTAGGCGGCATGCTTGCCGGTGGTGTATGGTCCATAATAGCAATGAGGCAGGGAATACTTAAAGGAGTTTCTCACGTAACAAAAACCTTTAAGGGTATTGACCAGACAACGATCAAAAGAACGGAAAGAGATATGGGGATAATCCCCATCATCTGTGTGTTCGTCACCGCTCTCATAATAATGGGCTCGCTCTACATAAAACTATCGCAGAGTATTGGGCTCGGATTAGCTGCAACATTCATAATGGTGATCTGTGCATTCGTATTCGTCGCTGTTTCCAGCTACATGGTTGGTCTCATCGGCAGCTCTAACAACCCAATATCCGGCATGATCATATGCGCACTTCTGCTTACAGCGGGGATATTGATCCTTCTCGGATTTAATGATGCTTCAGCGATAATACCAACACTTGGCATAGCAGGTGTTGTCTGTGTTGCTTCGGCAGTCGGTGGAGATACCTCACAGGACTTAAAGACCGGTTATTTGGTCGGTGCTACTCCAAAGTTCCAACAGATCGGTATGATAATCGGCGGCGTTTCGGCGGCATTCTTTATACCTCCGGTACTTACCCTCCTCCACAAAGCATATGGAATAGGAACAGGACTTAAGGCACCTCAGGCAAACCTATTTGCAAGCATAACAAAGGCAATATTCGGCGGTGGTTCGATGCCGAAGGATATGATCCTGTACGGCATTCTAGGCGCTATAGCTTGCATATTGGTAGACCGCCTCATCTTAGCTAAGGCAAAATCCAAGTTCAGAATATATGTAATGCCAGTCGCTGTTGGCATGTACCTTCCTCTAGCGTTATCAGTTCCAATATTGATAGGCGGAGTGGTACGTCACCTCATAAACAGAACACGTGTTGTTGATGAATCCAAGGACAATGGCATACTGTACAGCTCTGGCTTGATCGCTGGCGAAGCGTTGATGGGAATAATAGTTGCATTGTTCCTCTTCTTAAAAGTCGATACATCCGTTGCTCTAAATTCAGGGCTAGTGACAACACTTTCAGTATTGGCGTTAGCACTTGGAACATACTTCCTCTGGAGAACAGCGAAGAAGAGTTAGTAGTTAGAAAGATATAACATTGAAACGCAGGCGAGTTAAGCTCGCCTGCGTTTTTTGAAGCATTTAACATTATGCAGCTTTTTTCTTAATAATGGGGGAGACTGTCAGCATCAGGCCAAAGGGTTTTAACAGTCTGTTCAAAGTTTCCTGGGTTGGGTTGTGTTTAGGGTCTATTGCCCTTAGAATATTGGGGCTCGGAATATCCACCTTTTTAGAGAATTCATTAACGCCCAAACAGCGAATAACTTTTCCTATAGCAACTTGTAGAGATACTCCATCCTCAATGGCAGCCAACAGAAATTCTTTTATAAAATTGGGGTCCTTAAAATCTTCTGATAAACCTTCATCCCAATCTCTGCTCCTTCTCATTTTACTTACCCTCCAGATATTCTTTCCAAAATGAACTGGCTTTTTTTATATCTCTTTTCTGGGAGCTTTTATCCCCTCCCAATAAAAGCAAGATCAACACATCATCCTCTACCCCGAAGTATACTCGGTATCCTGAACCAAAACACAATCTAAGTTCATACACTCCTTGTCCAACGGAACAACAATCTCCAAAGTTCCCAGACTCCATTCTAAGAATTCTACTTTGAATTCTGGCTCTTGTTTTTACATCCTTAAGAGAATTAAGCCACAACCTGTATGGACTTAACCCCGAACGTGTTACGTATTCCCTTACTCTCCTATACTGGATCAATCTCAAGTTACGCTCCTAAATTATCATAAAAGATAATTATTGTCAACGCTCTCTTAGAACATACCAAGCACGAGTCATTCCTTTGCAAGAGTGTTGTAAACACGCAAATGTTTGACGAAATATTATTACCAAGTATCGTTTTTCTGCTCAGCCGCGTTAAAACAATATCGACTACATATGGGGGCAGTGATATTATCCCAATTTGTAAAAGGAGAAAAACACATGAACAAAAATTTTTCTAAAAAGATCAAAAGTATCATCCTCGTTGCAGTCATATGTGGGGGATGCTCGTCGGCAAACAGCCTGCGTATAATTTCCATGTATGATGGTGCAGTTCTCTACACGACGACAACTTCACAAGGGGACGGACACATAAAGGTCATAAAACTTAATGGCTCGTTCACAGATATGGGCAAACAATACGGATACCTGTTAAAAGATAACCTCGCTGCTTATTATCAGGACATAATTTTAAACTATCTTATAGCTGAAAAAGGACATACTTATGATGAACTTCTAACAACTGCGGTAGCTTCATATGCAACAGCTCTTCAGGAGACTCAGGATTTTATGCAGGGGGCAGCTGAAACATCAGGCCTCACTATTGCCCAGATCCAGCTAATAAATATATCCTTGGTTGGAGCAATTTATGGCTGTTCGGCAGTAGCTGCATGGGGAGAACATACCGGCGGTGGTCCTTTAGTCTTAGGACGAAACTGGGACATGGTGCCACTAGACAGGTTCAAAGATTACATGATGGTCGTCGTCTATAATCCTTCCTCAGGAAATTCCGTCGCCGATATAAATTATATGGGAGAATTCCAGACCTTCCAATCCGCAATGAATAATAAGGGGCTGTGGATAGACTTGCAGGACGGAAGCATGATGTCGTCAGCAACAGATGCTACAAAACAAGATGCAAATAAAGCCATATTACAATTCCTGATGAACGATTCCACAATGGATGAGCTGAATGCCTCATTTATGGCTAATGGATCAGATGCATCGTTTGTAATGACGGTGGCCGATCCAAACGTCGCCTACTCATATTTCTGGTGTACGCAGGGAACATACAAATTCACTGAGGCTGATCAGTCGGGGCTTCTTGCAACATCAAATCATTTTGTTGAATATCCCAACACATGGACGATCAATGCGCTGCCCACCGACCCAGCAACACAAGCTTATACTGAATTACGTCGGAACAACTGGATAGATCTTGCAAACTCATCCACCTACAATGGGCTGCTTACTGCCGATACAATGAAGACAATGCTTGAGACGACGATCCCCGACGGCGGTGGAAGTTTCCCAACATCCGGTTACGCCGATGAGACTGTATACCAGATAGTGGCCGTACCACAAACTCGTGTCATCTGGATACGACTGCCAAAATATTACAGTTGGGAACAAATAGATCTTAGTGGACTTTTTAATTAGTCCCACAGAATTGATCAATCCATAAACGGCTTAAAAGGGAGCAAGATAATGTTTTTTATTTTTTTTGCACCATGCTCTACAGTTTTGCCCGCTAAATATGCCAGTGTATACGCCGTATCAAATTCTGGCTTTACTATTGGACCCGTTAAATGAATACAAAGCAACGACCTCTCCTCTCCGTCTAACTTAACAGCTGAATAGGAAAATTCATCATACGGTACTATAAGGTCCACATACATGTTCATGTGCTTATCAAACCCGATCTCTCCTTTTCCGGTTGCTTCATACTCACCTTGTTTGGCAAAAAGCCTTTCTACATTTATCTTCTCATTTTTAATATTGTAATTGCCCTGCATGGTTTCCCAGCCGAGGTCATTACCAAGTATTTTTTCGTTCTTTTCCGACGTAGTTCCGCTGAGCTTGTCTGCTAATTCCTGGCTCATAACAGTACTCAATTCATGCGAACTATAGACGAAATTATCTATAGAAAAATCGCCTTTAGCGACTAAATTCTTTATTATGGACCCCATTGAATACCCTGCGGTTGAAAAGTCAAAATCCCCGGATAAGTTACCGGCTGTGACACCTTTGACATCTGGCATGAAGATCGTTACTGCATTCTTTACATTAACACCCTTAAAATCTATATTGCCGACGTAGACAGGCTCATCCCTGTCCAATCCGATCTTAAAATTCCCAGATATAGCTCCATGCAAAAGCTTTACATTAAGTTTATCTAAAGCCAACGCATCCTTATTAAAGCTCCCTGACAGAACCAAATTATTCAGTTCCAGTTCTTTATAGGTCACTTTATCTATCTTTGAATTGAGCTTTATACTGTATTTGCCAAAACTTTCTTTCAGCGACTTTATATTCTCTTTATGAGAAAAGGCTGCGTCTGTTTCTGTCTGTTCTTCCTGAGAAACATGCGGATCAATAGTTATGTTCGGGGAGTAAACATCCACATAAACAAGGTTTTTGTTCTTACCACTATTATTGAGCTTTAAAGCAATACTGTTCTTTTTGTTTTCAGTTACATATTTAAGATCCGCATTGATCTCTGGCAACAATTTAGTAGAAAAAGATTCTTTTAAGGACATATTACCCTGTAACGTCCCTGATAAGTTATGACCTTTTAGAAAAGTTACTGTCCTGCCTAAACTTGATATATGAAAATTTTCGGGAAAAACAACATTCAGATAAAATTCTGGAGAAAGATCCATATAATTTGAAATACGACCATTAACATTAAAAAAATCGTCCAGAAGAGAAATGGTCATGTTCTTTAAATTTATTTTTGTCTTAAGATCCGTTTCTACAAACATCATCACATTAAGTCTTTCACCTTTTTTCTTATCTATTGCATTTGTTCTTATAAGGAGCCTGGTTGCATCAAAGTTGGCTTTAATATTGGACTTGTTCTCAGACTGCGTTATTATCTCTGCTGACACCTTGAGATCACCGTTGATTGCTGCTTTCATTTTTTTATAATCAACAGGCACGTTAAGCTCCAGACTCGTCTTCCCAACTATGGGATCAATATCCATATTAAGATCCAATCCTTCTACGCTAACAGAGCCTTTTGGTGCCGTGTACTTAAAACTTGCATCGTCTATATCGAGGGTAAATTCTTTTGTAAGAAAAGAGTCAAAAATATTCCCTGACTTACTTTCGTTTTTTTCTTTTTCGTCCTCTTTTTCAAATACATCATTTATATTGGTTGTTTTACCGTCGGAGACGATATTAAGGACTGGTCCCTCAACATGAAGATTGATCAATGGTTTTCCCATGATCAGCGTAAAGATATTGAAGCTTAGTTCAGCTCTTTTACACGTAAATATTTCCTTCCTGCCAAAATTTGATGAAGACTTGAATGAAAGGTCCGTTATATTAAAATGCACTAAAGGAAAAACATGAAGATCTACGTCGCCCAGCTTCAGTTCACCCTGTGTATTCTCCTTTATGGTCTTAATTGCATAGTTTTTTATGCGTTCTCCACCCAAAAAGAAATAAATAAGCCCAACGCTCGTTAGCCACAACAAAAATAGCAATATCAGGCCAAAACCACAGTACTTAAAAAGTTTCCTCATAATCATATTAATACCATTTTTAAATGAAGAATACAGCAACAGTCTTTGAGATGTTAGTGATAACAGAAAAATGGATCGTATTTAATGGATCCATTCCCGCAAAACACTACAAATTACTTAATGCCGTTTGCATTTCAGTACTTAATTGTTTCACAAGCTCTGCATTGTATGAACCAGATCGTTTAATAGTATCTTCGTTGGGTGAACCAGTAGGCGCTAATGGATCTATCATGCTTTCAAGTTCGAACACCTGATTAGTCCCGATAGCATAAAAACGTGATGTCGCAGGTAGCGTTCCATCTTCGGCTGCCGTATCAACGTCGGTCGCAAAGATCGAAATAGTTTTGTCGCTGTTCCGGAATATTTCAAACTTACGGAATTGCTGAGGGAAATCCCTTAATGATGAAGTTTCAACCTGCCAAAAGCCGAGTTCAGGACGACTGGCATCAGGTGATACAAATGCGGTTACTCTATTAAGATGGCGATGTCCGGCGACCCAAAGGATTAGATTTGAATATGTCTGAAGTTTAGCGATCAACTCCGCTTCTGTTGCAGGAACAGCAACACTTGGATAGGGATTCCAACCCGCCATGGACGTAGCTGATTCAACGCCTATTGGTATATGAGCTGCGATGATCATAAGCTTACCTTGTGCTTGACCACTATCAAGTTCACTTACGAGCCAGTCATAACGTCTCTGGTCAAGAGAACCATGCCCATAACCGAGGTTACCAGTAGCGGTGTTAGGATCGTCATTGTTTTGTGTATCGTCGAGAACAATAACTTTAATTGGTACATCTGACTTAGGTTCAAAGCTATAGCAAGCAAAATCATCGTCGACGTTGGTCTGTATAAACCCGTGACCAACCGGACTTGAAGATGTTGTTAAGAACTCGCTCATCCACTCCTTTCTAGAGAGTGAGCGTCGATCTGGGTCAGCTGCAGATACTTTAGGAGCTTCTGTAAAACTGCTGACAAGCCCTGCACCT
>Ga0247842_10008248_pt1 | contig 10991 bp, 9 predicted proteins | sample LaCruzMarch2015__3_FD_192411 | JGI IMG/M metagenome (GOLD analysis project Ga0247842, IMG submission 192411) | Freshwater microbial communities from meromictic Lake La Cruz, Castile-La Mancha, Spain - LaCruzMarch2015_19m | ecosystem: Environmental > Aquatic > Freshwater > Lake | place: Spain...
TGAAATGTGTTTTTGCTTCCCAACCTAATAAATTCTTAGCTTTGGTTGCATCACCCAATAATAAATCAACTTCCGCCGGTCTGAAATATTTCTTGTCAACTTCAATAACTACTTTACCATTTTCATCTACACCCTTTTCATTCACACCGGAACCAATCCATGTTAATTTACCTTTTTCTAAATATTTAAAAGCTTCTTCAATGAATTCTCTATTTGAATGAGCTTCACCGGTTGCTATTACAAAATCATCTGGTTTATCTTGTTGTAACATCAAATACATAACTTCTACATACTCTTTAGCATATCCCCAGTCCCTTTTGGAATCTAAATTTCCCAATTTAACAGGTTCACCGGTTTTATACCAATTCACCAAACCACTTGTTACTTTCTTTGTAACAAAAGTTTCACCCCTACGTTCTGATTCGTGATTGAACAAAATTCCATTGGAAATGAAAAGATTATAAGATTCCCTATAATTACGACATATCCAAAAAGCGTATAATTTAGCTACACCATAAGGACTTCTTGGGTAAAACGGAGTTGTTTCTTTTTGTGGAACTTCTTGAACTTTTCCAAACAATTCGGAAGTGGAAGCCTGATATATTTTTGTTTTTGGACAATGTTTCTTAACAGCTTCCAATAATTTCAAAACACCCAATGCATCTACCTGACCTGTATATTCTGGTATTTCGAAACTAACAGCAACATGGGATTGTGCTGATAAATTATAAATTTCATCTGGTTTCAAATCTGATATTAACTTATCTAAAGCTATACTATCAGTTACATCACCATAATGTAATTTTAGTTGGTGATAAATATGCTCTATTCTTTGTGTATTAAAAGAACTGGAACGTCTAATTATTCCATGTACTTCATAACCTTTACTTAATAAAAGTTCTGCGAGATATGACCCATCTTGGCCAGTTATTCCCGTAATTAATGCTTTCTTCATTCATCGGATATTATTTTTTAAAAGGATCCTCTATTTCATCGGTAAATATTTTTTGTAACCTTTGCCATCTTATATAATTATCAAACGCTTCATTATCCGTTTCGATATATTTTTTCACTTCTTCTTCATCATCGAATTCGTACCAAGGTTCGTAATCTTCAACTTTTATTTCATCATTAGCATCAATAGTAATTTGGTGAAAACTTCCATCTTTATATTTAACACAACAACCAAATGGTTGTCTAGCCATATCAACCATACAATCTCTATGATGTTTGGGTGTTAAATTTTCACCGATTACTTCTTGTTTTAATGGTTTCATTCTACATCATTTGTGTTTGTTACAACATAATTACTTTTTACATCTTCTAATAACTCAATCACTTGATACTTATTGAAAAAATCTTGTTTTAAAATCCATTGATTATCAAAATTAAAACCAAAACCATCTCCAAAATTCGTAAAAGAAATAAGAAAAGATGTATTCGTTTCTTTCATCAGAAAAATTTCTTCGATTCTTCTAATTTTTGATTTTTTAATACTCCCAGTTTTTGATATTTTTGGTCTGTCCGACTTATTCACAACCAAATATTTATTATTCACTTGAATAGTGGTAATATCTGGTAATTCTTGAAAAATTGTTATTATATCCATTTCAGATTGATTGTTTTTTAGTAATATATCACAATTATTAAATTGTTTTATTATTTTTAAATTCTTCAAATTTTGTATATGTTTTGATATATTCTAAATCATTCTTCAAATCGTATTCAAAATATATCTTGTTATTAGAATAAATTTTAATATTTTTAATATTAATTATTTCATCTATTAAATGATATGATGTCGATTCAACATACATTTTTTTATAAATTTCATCGTTTATAATAATTTCAATTTTTATATTTAAATGATTTTTATTAAATACAAATATATAAAAATTATTAATATATGGAAATAAACATAAATCATAATCATCATCATTATCAAAATTTGCCCTTTCTGTATTAATATCAGATGTATCTTCTAAATTTGATAAATTTTTCAAATAAATATTTTGTGGTAAGAATTCATCAAACAATAAATTTTCAATTATTGGGAATTTATTTTGTTGAAAAAATGATTTATATTTTTCAAAAATTATTTTATCATCGTATATCATTTTTTCAAAATTAATAGAATTTAAATTAATAGAAAAATATGTTAATTTAGTATCATCTTTTCTTTTATATGCAATCAAATCATATGTTTCTAAAAATTCTGTATTATCATATATTTCATCAAATGAATTAAAAGTTATATCGTAATCAAATGAGTGAACGATTTCATATCCCATCGAATGTAAATACTGTAATCCACCAAAAATTAATCTATAATAAGCTAAAAAATGTATTTTTGCTTTTTTACTCAAAAAACGTATTTTATAATTTTCATTTCGATAAAAATTTCTATATTGTATTTCTGGTTCTGTCGTTAGTGGGTTTTTTTTATCAAAAATAAAATAGTCACATCTATCCACAATGTCTTGTGGTGTTGATGTGTGTGTAATTAAACAAATTTCGAAGTTTTGAATCTTAATATTTTTTATTAGATTTCTCAATTTATCTAATTTATCTTCTGTATCAGTATAAGAATTAATTAATATTATTTCTTTTCTTTTTTTTAATCTTATTTTTTTATCAAAAATTAACTCATCCGATTCAAATATTTTAATTACAAATCCTATATAATTATTTATATCACCGGATGGTCTAAACCAATAGGATAATTCATCATCATGAAATATTATTTTTTGGTTGAATATATCTCTATTAGTATCTAATTCTTTAATTATCAATTTTAATTCTAATTCTGCATATTTATTTGATAATTTTTTTATCAAAATTTTATGTTCATTGGAATTTATTTCAACTTTAAAATCATTCATTATTAAAATATTTTTTAAACTATTTTTTTATTTGATATACCATCTTTATATTTTCCACCTTTTCTCCATCTCTAATTATATCGAATCTTTGTATTTCTTGAAAACCAAGTTTTATATAAAGATTAAAAGCCCTTATGTTACTAGCCAGAACTTCCAAGTATAATATTTTCAATTTGTGTTTATTGATGATAAAAGGTATAAATTCCTTATATGCCAAATATCCATATCCAAATCCTCTAAAATCTTTATGAATATCACAACCTATATAGATGTTATTATCATTCAAATCTGATGTTCTAAAATATCCTATCTTATTTTTATCGTGATATATAATATAAAATTCGGGGTTTATTTTTTCAAACCAATTATAAGTTTCTTCCAAAGTATAATAAGAATTGTTGTGTAAAAATTCTCTACATTCATTTCTTATGTCATTCAAAAATGGTATATCTTTATATTCTAAAATTTTAAAATCCATTACCATCCTTTTTTTATACAATCCACAATATATTCTCTTTGTTCATTTGTCACCCACCAACCAACAGGAATAGATATGATTTTACCAATTGTTTCATCTAATGTTGGTAAGTTTGTTATGAATTTTTGAACCGTTGAGTGTTTATCGTTTCTTTCATGAACCTGACTAACAATTATTCCACATTCTTTCATCCACTTCATGAAATCTTCTCTTCTATCAACCAACATACTATAAATCCAAAATGATGATTCTCTATCTTCTTTCCTTTCCAATAAAGTTAGTCCTTTAACGTTTTGTAAATTTTTGTCATAATATTTCGCGTTACTTTTGTGTTTTGATATTATTTCATTTACTTCTTTCAAATTTTCTATTCCAACTGCAGCGTTAACATCATTCATATGAAATTTAAAACCCCATTCATCAATATTACTTTCACATCTAAAATCTTTTTTATTTGTGTCCCTATCAATACCGTACCATCTTACTAATTTTGATCTCTTGTATTCCGTTTCATTTGGTAATATCAACATGCCACCATCTATACTTGTTAAATGTTTTATCGCTTGGAAACTGAAAGCGTTTATATTTCCATGATTACCTATCAATTTACCTTTATATGTTGAACCAAAAGCATGTGCACAATCCTCAATAACCATCGGTGTAAAACCATACATTTGTGCAGTTCTTTTTTGAATTTCCTTAATCTTATCTAAATCTATTGGATAACCACCCCAATGAATCAACATGATAACTCTAGTCTTTGGTGATATTTTTCTTTGTAAGTCATCCAAATCCATATTTAAAGTATTCTTATCAATATCAACCCATTTTATTTTTAAACCATTTGCCAAAATTGGCCAATTTGTCGCTGTACATGTCATTGGTGATGATAAAACTTCACTTTCTTCATCCAACCCTTTCCATCCCGGACTTTGTTTTTTCAAAAGATGTAAAGCCAAATGAAGTGCTGATGTTCCAGCATTCACAGTTGTAATGAAATCATTATTGAAATAATTTTTAAGATCTTTTTCAAAATTTTCAACAACTTTCCCTTGTCCAATATAACCACTATTCAAAATCTTTTCAACAGACGAAGCGGCATTTTTAGACATATAAACTTTAAATAAATTAATTGGTATATCCATTATTTTAGATTATTTTTTATTTATCAAATCCTTTATACAGTTTAACAGAATCTTCTTGAAGAGATTTTCCATCTTTTATCGATTTATCAATCATTCTATTAACAGCTTCAACATATCTTGGTCTTTTAACTTTGAAACAAATATCTATTTTACGTTTTAGATCTGCGATTTCTATATCTGATTTGGATTGTCCTATAGCATCTTCCAGATACCACATTCTACAATGTAGGATTGATAATTTTTCTATGACCTCACCTATATTATCAGTTTCGATAATATCTTCTGGCATTTCAATCACTTTCGATTTATTTAATGTTTCAGTAACAACATTTTTAATGACACTTTCTATTGATTCACCTATCATTTGGACTATGTTTTTTTTCTATATAATTAAAAATAGACTGATTGTTTAAAAAATTAAAACTATATTCATTTAATATCATACATTAAAAAATATTTTTCCATATATGAACAATAAAAGTATTTTTTTAATAAACTCATATACCGACACTTTACAAAAAGTGGATAAATTGAGAAGTCTTATTATTTCTTTGAAAAATGAAAATTTCAAAGTTTTATTAATTACACACACATCAACACCACAAGATATTATAGATAGGTGTGATTATTTTATTTTTGATAAAGAAAACCCATTAATAAATGATATTGATATACAATATTGGTCTTTTATTAACACAAATCGTTTTAAGTTTTATTATAAAAATAAGAGAACATATATTCATTTTTTAGCTTATTACAGATTAATTTTCGGTGGATTGAATTACATTAAATGTATTGATCCTGAAATTGAAATTGTTCATTCTTTTGATTATGATATATCTTTTAATAATTTTGATGAAATATATGACAACGAGAAAATATTATCATCTTCAGATTATAACATTATTTCTTATAGAAATGAAGAAAATAATTTATTAACATATTTTTCTGTCAAATTAAAAAGTGTAGACAGTAATAAAATTGTGTATAATCGTGAATCGTTACTTTCTTTATATAAGGATTATTTCACAAGAGAAGATTTTCCTATTATAGAGAAAATACTTTATAATGATTTATTACCTAAAAATATGTTTATTAAAAATATATCAACATTAAAAAATACAGCTGATACGAATACAGAAAGATTAAAAACAAATGAAAAAAATTTTCAACTTGTTCCATTTGAAAGAAATGGTATTTTAAAATTTTTATTATTTAATTTTGAAGATACTGATATAAAAATAGATATCGTTGTAAACAATAGTAAATATTTTTTCTATTGTTTTAATAAGGGATGGAATTTGAACGATATAGATAGATTGGAAAATATAAAAAAAATAAAATTTTATACTGATGATATTTTATATTTGAAATATGATTTTACCATAAAAGATGATTTAGATATGGTTACAAAATATGCAAGTTATAAAGATGAATGAAGAAAAAACAAAGAATTAATAATGAGAAAAATTTATTTATTTAGTCACAATTATTTAATAAACAATTGGAAAGAAATACTTGAAAATCAATTAAATTTATTGATCTCTAGTAAACTTTACGATCAAATGACTAATATGTATTTAATGGCTTATGGTGATGATCAATGGAACGATTTAATTAAATTGATAAGAGTTTATGATATTGATAATAAAATAATAACATTAAATATAGATGAAAATTTTTATGAATATCCAACTCTTCAAAAATTATATAAATTTATAAAAAAAATAGATGAAAATTCATATATATTTTATTTTCATCTAAAAGGTGTTTGGAGTTCAAAGGATACAAATAGAAATAAAAAAGCAATAAAAAGTTGGAGAAAATGTCTTGAATATTTCAATATAGAAAAATGGAACGATTGTATAACCAAATTAGATGAAGGATATGAAGTGGTGGGTGCTTTATACAATTATAACGAAACGGAACCGTTATTTAGTGGTAATTTTTGGTGGACTACATCAAACTATATTAAAAAATTAAAATATCCGGAATATGATTCGTCAAAAGATCCATGGTTTGGCAAACCGGAAGATGATGGTGGTTGGTGTCGAGTTGAATGTGAAAAATGGATTAATACAATTCCAAATAATTTTTTTAATTTCTTTGTTCCGAAAGATTATGGATTTTATTATGTTCCAATAGAAGAAAAAGATTATAGAATTGATATTAAACACGAACACATTTATGAAAATATAGATGGATGGTTTGATTTTCAAGAAGTTTATACCGAAATGATAAATCGTTTTTCAGATGGCTCACACTTTGTTGAAATCGGAGCATGGTTGGGAAAATCAACATCTTATATGGCCGTTGAAATAGCAAATTCACAAAAAAATATCAAATTTGATGTCATTGATACTTGGATGGGTTCTAAGAATTTCGTAGATGAAAATTTTTATAAAACTGAAAGAAATCCATTTGATATCTTTATGGATAACATATCAAGTATTAAACAATTCATAAACCCAATTCAAGGTAAGTCAAATGATATTGTAAAAAATTATAATGATGAATCATTAGATTTCGTATTTATTGATGCTGGTCATGATTACGAATCTGTTATTACAGATATTAAAAATTGGTATCCAAAAGTAAAAAATAATGGAATAATCGCAGGACACGATTATATTGGATATACTGATGTTAAAAAGGCTGTTGATGAATTCTTCGGTGAAAATAATATAAGACTACATTTAGTACATGCTGGTACATGGATTATTGAAAAAAATCAATTTGAAGTATTAAAAAAATATAGAATTTTCTTTATTCACGATGATTGTAATGGTGTGAATAGATTATTTGGATTAAGAGATCTTATAAAAGATGTTGTAAATAAAGATAGTATAATTTGTGAAATTGGATCATTTGGTGGTGTATCTTCCGAATTATTTGCATTAAATTGTAAAGAATTATATTGTATTGATTTATGGGATGATTTCTGGACACCAGATGGATATCAAAAAGATGTGAATATACCAGTTGCTGAAAAAGATTTTGACAATATGATGAAAAAATATAACCATATTAAAAAAATAAAAAAATTTAGTGTAGAAGCAAGTAAAGATTTTTCAGATGAATTTTTTGATGTTGTTTATATTGATGCCACCCATGATTATGAATCAACTAAAAATGATATTATAAATTGGTTGCCAAAAGTCAAAAAAAATGGGTTCTTATGTGGTCATGGATATTATTTAAATCAAGAAATTATAGATCCGAGAGAAGATGTGAAAAGAGTAATAGATGAATTGTTTCCAAATTATAATGTTAAAAGTTATAGTGATAGTAGTTGGTGTATTAAAATGGAAGATTACTATAAATTAAACAACATAATGAATAAATTAAGAATGTTTCATGGTGATGATGCTGGTGGTGTAAATAGATTATTCGGTTTAAAGAGATTAATAGATGAAAATATAACAAGAAATATGATTATGTGTGAAGTTGGATCATTCGCCGGTACATCTTCTGAATTATTTTCTATGTTTTGTAAAGAAATTCATTGTGTCGATTCTTGGATTTCTTATAATGAATTACCTTCTGACGAACTAATAAATGAAGCGGAAAAAAGATTTGATGATGTAAAATCACAAAATAATAATATTATTAAAATAAAAATGACATCAGAATCAGCATCCAAAATATATTCCAATAATTATTTTGATTGTGTTTATATAGATGCTATGCATGACTATGAATCGGCAAAAAAAGATATTTTATTATGGATACCAAAAATAAAAGCCAATGGAATAATTTGTGGTCATGATTATCATTCTGATTGTGCTGTAAAAAAAGTTGTTGATGAAATATTCCAAAATATTTCGATAAAAGTATATCCTGATAGTAGTTGGTGTATTAAAATGGAAGATTACCATAAAGAAAAATATAAAATATCAATAATAATCCCAACATATAACAGAGAAAATGCTTTAATAGAATGTATAAATTCTGTCATCAATCAAAATTATAATAACATAGAAATTCTTGTTTGTCACGATGGTCCTTGGAAAAAGGAATTTAATTATAATGACAATAGAATTCGTATTTATAATACAGATAAACAATATAATAATCTTGGTGCTTCACAAAGAAATATGATGATACCAGAAATAACTGGTGATTGTGTTTTATTTTTAGATGATGATAATATTTTATATGATAACTATTTGAATAAAATGATCAAACAAATAGATGAAAAAACAGGAATGGTTGTTTGTCGTATTCATTTCAATGATAAAGAGTGGAATAATTTAATTTTACCACCAACAGATGAATTAATACCAGCAAAAATAGATCATCTTTCTATTTTATTTATAACCGATATAACAAATAAATTTATTTGGGATAATGATTGGGGACAAGACCATCGTTATATAAACAATTGTGAAAAATTATGTAATGAATTAGGATTAAAAATAAAATTCATACCAGATGTTCTAGCAAATCATAGATTTATCAATAGAGTTGATGAACTTTTAAAAGAAAGAAGATTAGAACAATATCAATGGGATGATAATGGTGTAAACAGATTATTTGGATTAAAAGATATGATAGATGAAAATTTAAATAAAGAAACTATCGTATGTGAAATTGGATCATTCGAAGGTAAATCTTCCGAAATGTTTGCCCTTTTGACTAAACAGGTTTATTGTGTTGATCCTTGGGTTTTATATCCACAAATTGATAATGAATCTATGATTAAATCAGAATCAATATTTGATTTATTATTGACCAAATATGATAATATCGTTAAGATTAAAAATTTCAGTATAGAAGCTTCAAAATTATTTAATGATAAATTTTTTGATTGTGTTTATATCGATGGTGATCATGATTATGAACCAGTTAAACAAGACATTTTACATTGGATGCCAAAAGTTAAAGATGGTGGCCATATAAGTGGTCACGATTATCATTTTGAAGGAGTAAGAAAAGCTTTAGATGAATTATTTGTTGGTATTGAATTAAAGGTATATTCTGATCAAAGTTGGATTGTAAAAATAGATGATTATAGAAAAGAAAAAAAACCTGTTATCATAATGACAGCTCATCCAAATTTTAAAACTTCAGAAGATATAACCAAACAAGCTTTAGAATCATTAAAACCTTTAAATATAGACACTATATTATGTACCCATTGTCCAACATTACCTCACATACAAAAAGCTGCCACACACTTCCTATTCGATAAAAACAACCCTTTAATTAGACATGATTACTATGAACAGAGCTGGTTTGATAAAGAAGATTATTATTCTCTTATAAAGTTACATAAAAACGATAATGATTTACAACACGCTTTAGCTGTTTATATTAATTATTATAATGGAATATTACATGCAAAATCTTTGGGATATAAAACAGCTATATGTACTAATTTTGATATCGTATTTCATGAAGATGATTTAGACATAATTAAATGTAAAATAAACGAAATGAAATTAAATAATAAAAAATCTTTTTATATGACTTCTAATGCAAATGAAGGAATTCATTATAAAACTATTTTCTTTATAACCGATATTGATTTCTTTATTGAAAATTTCAAATATGTTACTAATGAAGATGATTATAATTCATTAACAAGAGAAGTTGGTTCCAATACAAATTGTTTAGAAAATGTTTTTTATCAAACATTAAAATCAAAATCTGATCAACTATTGTTGCAACAAATAGAAGAAAAGGATTTATTTTCTGTTAGTAAAGTGAATTTGTTTTCAAACATCGAATATTTCACTATTCTTCCTTTAAAAAACGATAATGAACATTTCGTTATTTGGTTTAGTTCTTCTAATTCATTTGACGATAATAGGGATTTAACAATAAAAGTTTTTAAGGATTTTGAAGGTAGTTATTTAAAAAATGATGTGATAACTAAAAATTACATATTCTTTCATAAAGTAAAATTTGAAAAAAATCATACTTATAACATTAGTTGTGAAATCACTTATAATGGTGATATTAAAAAGAAAAACATCATAATAAATAATGAATCATTTGATAAATTAAAAGAAAATGGTGAATTCTGGGATAAGAAAGGAATATTAGAATGATTGGAATATACATTGTAAATCAAGTTGGGTTGGGTGATTTTATAGCAATAACACCATTATTAAGAAAACTACATTATATTTTTGGACAAAAAATTACGATATTTGGTTATTCACAATATGAAGAATTTTTAAAAAATAATCCATATGTTGATAATCTTTTCATTCATGGAAATTATGACACGGTAATATTAAAAAATTATGAAATTTATAAAATTTTCGATGATTGGAATGAATATTATTACTATGATTTGAGACAATTATGTGCAAAATGTTTCGGTATATTTTTAAAAGACACCGAAATGGATTATGATTATTTTCCGAATGATTATAATGAACTACTACGACACTAAAGATGTCGTAGTTTCGGGAACATAATGTTCCTTCTCTTTAAGCGTTTCATTGCTTGCGCCAACCAAAGTTGGTCTTATTT
>Ga0247842_10008250_pt1 | contig 10986 bp, 8 predicted proteins | sample LaCruzMarch2015__3_FD_192411 | JGI IMG/M metagenome (GOLD analysis project Ga0247842, IMG submission 192411) | Freshwater microbial communities from meromictic Lake La Cruz, Castile-La Mancha, Spain - LaCruzMarch2015_19m | ecosystem: Environmental > Aquatic > Freshwater > Lake | place: Spain...
TCCCGATCTTTTCATTCTTCACGTGGACTGCCGGGTGCGAAGACGTGATCAGGCTCGTGACATCGTACGAGGTTTCATAGTCCGAGTAGACCCGGTTCGTGTGGTCGTTGATCCAGTAGACCTTGCCATCCGTTGAATACGCAGTTCCCGTTGTCATATTCTCGACGCCGAGGACCGTTTCATACGTCCCGTCGCCATTGGCGTCCAGCGTGGTGGTGGTCTGGGTCGGCCAGTTTCCTGACCCGCTGCCGGAGTAGACGTTCACGTAGACCCGTGCCCACTGGATGTTCGTGAAGGTGGGGATGGTGAATGCCTGGTCGAAGTCACGCGAGGTGACGCCGCTCGTGGGCTGGCTCGCGAACGGGACCGGTTGGAATGAACCTACGTAGAGGTCACCGGAGACTGTGCCGTTCTTCTCGTTTGCCAGGGGGAGGGTCGTGCCGGTGATGATGTTGACTGTGACGTAGCCGGGTTTGACGGTACTGTTCGTACCTTCAGCGTTGGTCGCGGTCAGGTTGACCGCGTAGGAACCGGCGATCGTGTACGTATACTCCGGGTTCTGGACAGTACTGTCAACCGTTCCATCGTTCGTGAAGTCCCATGCCCATGCGGTTGGCGAGTTCGTGGAGGCGTCCGTGAACTGGACGGTCAGCGGGGCGGTGCCGGTGGTGACGTTGGCGGTGAAGTCAGCAACCGGTGCCGGTGCACTGCCCGGGTACCGGACTGCGAGCGCAGCAAGCGTGGTCTTGAACGAAGATCCCGTTCCCAGGGCGTACTGGAACACGCTGTTGGCAGCCGGGTTGACAGCACCGGTGACCGACCAGGTGTGGTTCTCGTAGTAGTTGATCGGGCCAACCGGGTCGGCTCCCGCAAGTGATGTCGAGCCGAACGTGTAGGTGCCGTCCTTGCTGGACAATGCCACGTTGCTCAAGGTCGCGTCCGTGAACCCGGTGGGTATGCCAGCCGTGCCGAACGTGGTCGACGAGTTGCCGGTATTGAACCAGTCATGCCCGTGGTTGACCCAGTACTTCACCGTGTCGCTATCGCCGTCGTTGTATGCGACAACAAGGGTGACTGCCTTGAGCCTGCCGTCATAGCTTCCGGTCCCGATCTTTTCATTCTTCACGTGGACTGCCGGGTGCGAAGACGTGATCAGGCTCGTGACATCGTACGAGGTTTCATAGTCCGAGTAGACCCGGTTCGTGTGGTCGTTGATCCAGTAGACCTTGCCGTCCGTTGAATACGAGGTTCCCGTTGTCATGTTCTCGACACCGAGGACCGTTTCATACGTCCCGTCGCCATTGGCGTCCAGCGTGGTGGTGGTCCAGGTTGGCCAGTCTCCTGACCCGGTGCCGGAATAGACATTCACGTACACCCGTGCCCGCTGGATGTTCGTGAAGTTCGGCAGCGTGAATGCCTGGTCGAAGTCACGCGAGGTGACACCGCCCGTGGGCTGGTTCGCGAACGGGACCGGCTGGAATGAACCTACGTAGAGGTCGCCCGAGACCGTGCCGTTCTTTTCGTTTGCCAGGGGGAGGGTCGTGCAGGTGATGATGTTGACCGTGACGTAGCCGGGTTTGACGGTACTGTTCGTACCTTCAGCATTGGTCACGGTCAGGTTGACCGTGTAGGTTCCGGCTGATGTGTACGTGTATGCCGGGTTCTTTTCTGTGCTGTCAACGGTGCCATCGTTCGTGAAGTCCCATGCCCATGCGGTTACGTTACCGGTGGAGCCATCCGTGAACTGGACGGCGAGCGGGAAGTTTCCGCTGGTTGGGGTGGCGGTGAAGGCGACGACCGGTCCGGTCTCGCCACCGGTGCCGGTTACCGTGATGTAACCGGTTTTAATTTCGCTGTCGCTGCCGCCGGCATTGGTTGCGGTGAGGCTGACGGTGAAGTTCCCGGCAAAGGCATATTCATGGGCCGGGCTCTGGACGGTGCTGGTGTTGCCGTCGCCGAAGTCCCATGCCCACGATGTCGGGGCGTTGGTGGAGGCGTCGGTGAAGGTGACGGTCAGCGGGGCGGTGCCGGAGGCCGGGGTGCCGGAAAAGTTGGCGACGGGGGCGGCCGCGGATGCGAAGCTGAACTTCGTGACGAAGGCATCGAAGGCAGTGGCAATGCTTGTCTGGAACGTTCCTGATGTTGTAGGGAAAGTTGCAGAGTTTGTGTAACCTGTTATGTATGCGTTGCCGGTACTGTCCAATGTAATACCCTGTCCATAATCTGTTCCGGTTCCCCCGAGATAGGTGCTGTAAACAAGGCTGGTTCCTGATGGGTTCAGTTCAGTCACATAAGCATCATAGCCCCCGGCATTACTTGTCTGGAATGCACCTGATGTTGTAGGGAAGGCTGCTGAATTTGTGCGTCCAATAATAAACGCGTTGCCGGTATTGTCCAATGTAATACTCTGCCCAAACTCAGTTCCGGTTCCTCCGAGATAGGTGCTGTAAACAAGGCTGGTTCCTGATGGGTTCAGTTCAGTCACATAAGCATCATAATCACCGGCATTGCTTGTCTGGAATGCGCCTGATGTTGTAGGGAAGGCTGCTGAATTTGTGCGTCCAATAATAAACGCGTTGCCGGTATTGTCCACCACAATACCCGCTCCTAAGTCAAGACCCGTTCCCCCAAGATAGGTGCTGTAGACAAGGCTGGTTCCTGATGGGTTCAGTTTCGACACATAGACATCATAAGAGCCGCCGGCGTTAGTCGTCTGGAATGCTCCGGTCGTTGTCGGGAAGTTAGTTGAGGCTGTATATCCTATGATGTATGCGTTGCCGGTACTGTCCGATGTAATACCCTGTCCATACTCAGTTCCGGTTCCTCCGAGATAGGTGCTGTAGACAAGGCTGGTTCCTGATGGGTTCAGTTCAGTCACATAAGCATCATAATCACCGGCTTTACTTGTCTGGTATACACCAGATGTTATCGGGAAATTACCGGAATTCGTCTGTCCGGTAATATAGGTGTTGCCGGTACTATCCACCACAATACCCGCTCCTAAGTCAGTGTCGGATCCTCCGAGATATGTGCTATAGATGAGACCGGTTCCCGTTGGATTCAGCTTGGACACAAACCCCTCTTGTCCCCCCCCAATTGTTGTCTGGAATGCACCGGGGGTGACCGGGAAGGCTGCAGAATTTGTCTGGCCTGTGATGTAAGCGTTACCGGCACCATCAATCGCAATACCACTTCCAGTGTCTTGTCCGACTCCCCCGAGATAGGTGCTGTAGACGAGGCCGGTTCCTGTCGGGTTCACCTTGGAGATCATTACATCCAGACCGCCAGCATTGCTTGTCTGGAATGCACCACTGGTGACAGGAAAATTTGCTGAATTTGTCCGGCCTATGATGAACACGTTCCCAGTGCTGTCGATCGCTATGTTTTGTCCATAGTCTGTAGTGCCGCTCCCCCCGAGGTACGTGGAATACGCAAGGCTCGGATCGATCAGCAGTTCCTTTGCCGGGTCATACTCCCCGACGCTAAACCCGTAGGTGCTGTCATCCAGAACCCGATACGCGACCGCGACTGCCTGCCCGTCCTGGAACGCCTTCGGCGCCGTGAGGCTGACCTCGCCGTCACCGGTAGCAATCGCAAGACTGCCGTCGTCCGCGATGCGGAGGCTGTCGGCGCCCGCAACCTTCACGCGGATGGTGTCCGGCGATGCGCCGGGCGCGACCGTGAAGAGCTTCTCGACATTGGCGCCGTGGGCTTTCGCTTTCAGGCTGATGCCGGGGTAGAGCTCGCCGAGGCTGACGAGGTGGTAGCTCGGGAGACCGGTCTGCCACTTGCTCTGGTCGTTGCCGATGAAGTATGAGACCTGCGTTGCTGCCGGGTCTTCGCCGGCCGGGACAAGGGAGATTACCGTCCCGTCCGCCGTAACGAACTGCTCTTTTAAGGCAACGCCTTTCACGCCATCATCCGTCTTCGCCTCAACCGCGTGGGTGAGGTCGGTGCCGGTCACGAAGGCCCGGCCATAGAAAGTGTCGGCATAGAATTTCACATCGGCCGGCTGCTGGCCGTTGTTCGCGATGAACGGGACGGAGATGTCCATCAGCTGCGCCTGGCTGAGCGTGGCTGGTTCCGCGGCAGTTGCGCCATCCGGAGATCCAGCTGCCCCCACCGGCGCCGCCATCATCACAACCGCGAGCAGCAGCCCGACGATCAGCACCCGGTGCCAGCCATCGGCAAAGAATTTCCCCCCGCCCCCGCGCGCAATGGTGTTCGACGGGCGGTTCATGCCGGTAGACGGGCTGCCGGATACGTGTGCAGTAGAATATTTCATCAAATTTCCCCATTTTTTTTGGAATGAATTGATCGATCTGTAGGAATCGATGTTACATAAATATGCCGAAAGGCTATTTTTTATTATGTTTGAAAAATTTTATAACGATGGAATGAAAAAAGGGCAGGCATTAAGGGCGTCACTTCAACCGGGCACTTATGCTCCGGCATTTTGTATTGGGGGAGGAGTGCCGCCCGGTTCTGCAACGGAGGGACATGCAACATCATGTGAAAGAGGGAGACGGATTGATGTTTTTGCACGGCATTAAATAGAAAAAAATGCCCGGGCATTTTTGTCCAAACCGTGTGTACATGCCCGCCCCGATAAACAGACGTGTCATCAGCTACCCGAAGATGGGAATGACCCTGGGTAAACCCCCTCTTTCTCCAACGATGGTGATGAGACACTGCGACCCCCGTCGCTCCTCACCCTTCGGGACGTGCTCCTCCGCACCTCAATACGGTGAGGCACTAAAGACCAGGTATCCACCATTAAGCGGAAGAGGTTCCCAGGGCTAATGACATATTTCCTGGATTTTTGAGTTCAGGAAGCAATACGTGAAGTAATCCCATAAAAAAACGGGAAAACCCTTCATCGGGTTTATTTTACTCCCGTGGGGATAGCAGTCGGATTATGCAATTCTGATACAGATGATAGTTTCTTGTAATCCGGAAAACAATATTCACCTCAAAGGGGAAGTGAAGGTACTATGAACGATATTCAGTATATCTATGATGCCGGCGGACACAAAAAAAGTGTCATCGTTCCCGTAGAGTTATGGGAAAAGACACTCGGGATGCAAGATTCCCGGCTCTCTCCCTGCAACTTACAGGATTACTTTGGCATGTACCGGGATGTGATCAAAGATCCCGCTACGGTCGCACGGACACTCCGCGCTGAGTGGAACCGGCTATGACATCGTACCTTATCGATACAAATATTCTCATCCACTACCTTGCGGGCGCTTTCTCATCAGACAAAAAACCTCTCATCGATAAAATTCTGCAGGAATCATTTAACATATCCATTATCACGAGAATTGAACTTCTCGGCTGGAAAGGTCATACTCCGGAAGGACTGGCAAAAGCATATCGGATGCTGGATTGTGCACGATGCCTTTCCCTTACGGTAACTATTGCAGAAAAGACGATCGAATTACGAACACAATCCTCCATCTCCCTTCCGGATGCGGTTATAGCCGCATCGGCGCTGTCGCTCGATGTAACCCTGTTAACAAGAAATGAGAAGGATTTTATTCAGGTTGAAGGACTCCGGATTTTAAATCCGTTTCAATCGGAATGAAATTCTCCTTGATCCATGAGTGGTTCAGCCCTCCTTTTGTTTGATTGCTTGAGTAGGTTTGGATCCTCTTGGATTCTTATACTTTTAGCCAATCTTTGGACACGACCAAAAAATTTCCTCCTGAAATTGGAGAAGAGGCAAAAAAAAAGGTAATTGGTCGGACCGTGTCTCGCGAATTAGTGTTTCCTTCGGGGTACAATAACTCCAGAATTTTTTCAATGCTGATATCAGCATCCGTTATGATGATCCGGTAAAGCTCCACGGGCAACTTCAAGATGGTTTGGAGTAGTGAACGGGCGTCTGACCGGGTGTCTCAGGTGGATATGACTGCCATTCTGGTCGTTGACCGTGTAGCCCAGTTTCCCGAGTGCTTTCACAACTTCCTTACCGGAAAGGATGGAAAGTATGTCCGTCATATATCAACGACTACAAATGCTTCTTTCACCCTGAACTCGGCAACAAATTAGGGATTAGTTCTTAAAAATCCGTTTTTTTCAAAAAACAAGGCTGTTTTGAGTTTTTAGGTGGTCTCCCCTCCCCCCTACTATTATGGGTTGAAAAAATTGCTTCAAACTCGAAAATTTTTGCTCCAATCCTAAATTTAAACCTAAATTTTTGAATAATTCAAATTTGTATTCCCTAAAAAATCCGAGTTCAGGCTTTCACACCCGGGCGGTGAAAGAAGGGAATACCATCGCGTGCTGGCGCGCTCAGGTGAAGTTCGATGGCTTGTGCAATATTTTTCTTCGCCTCTTTTTTTAGTTTTTCCCTGTGAGACTCAGCCAGGGAGTGCCGGTACAGCCTGAACTCGGATTTTTTAGGGAATACAAATTTGAATTATTCAAAAATTTAGGTTTAAATTTAGGATTGGAGCAAAAATTTTCGAGTTTGAAGCAATTTTTTCAACCCATAATAGTAGGGGGGAGGGGAGACCACCTAAAAACTCAAAACAGCCTTGTTTTTTGAAAAAAACGGATTTTTAAGAACTAATCCCTAATTTGTTGCCGAGTTCAGGGTACAGCAACGATGCACCAGCCATCCTCATCTTTTTCTATGGCAATTTTGAAATCTATAACAACACACCAAGTTGTATACAGGTATTTGGTTTCTGTATTTAAGAGGATTTATTTCCCTCCACAATCCGAATCTTATCCTCGGTCAAACAATACAACACCTACACCCGTTTATCGATCTCCCCCTCCGTCTCCGCAATCTACCGGGACACTTGTGTCTTCTCCTGTTCGAACCGGGCGTTCTCGAGTCTCGTATTGAAGTCGGGCATCTGTGTGACGAGTGTAACCATCCGGTAAAAAATGCGGATATCCGCGATGGAACACCAAACAGCGGCAGAACGTATCGGAAAAATTACCAGGCGCAGAATTCAATTCAAATCATCGATGGATCGTAAAAGGGAGAACTGCAAGAGATTACCCTGAAGCATCATGTAAGATTCGTGAAAAACCCTGTGTGCCTACAGACCATGAGGTATTCCTCCTGTCGACCCTATGATGGACTGGCAGTTTCCTCGTTACTGTCCGCCCACGCCAGCACCGCGAGCGCGATCAAAACAACAAAGCACGAGCCATCCGGCGCCGGGTTCGCGTGGCATTCCTGTTCGAATTGGAGGCGTCGCAGATCATAAGGTTATGATTTTTTACAAGTTCATACAAAAGTGAAAAATTATTATACTTCCCCTGCAAACATCTAGGTGGTAATGCACGGGAAAACCATTGCCACCACCTGCCTCAATACGAGGTATACACAATTGCATGTCCACTAAAAAAAATAAAACCTCCTCACATCATATTATTCCCATTTTTTTACGCATTATTCTGCTGTATGGTAGAATAGTCACATTGATTCATACAGATTAAACAAAGTTTATTACTGTTATCCCCCTACACTTAATCGGGATGACGATCTATGCATTTCATTTCCCCTGCACACGGGCACCTTCTGAAGGTGATGCATTCTCCCTATCCGTCATCCCCGGTAAAAACCGTAAAATATTTTTGAGTATTGGAGTTGATAACCCGATGGCGGAAACAAAGAAAAAGGAATCAAAGAAACCGGAACCAAAGAAAGTTGAGTCCAAAAAAACGGAACCAACGAAAGGTGAACCCAAAGAAGTTGAGTCCAAAAAAACGGAACCAAAAAAAGTTGAACCAACGAAAGGTGATCCAAAAAAAGTTGAGTCTAAAAAAACCGAACCCAAAAAAGTAGAACCGACGAAAACTGAAGCCAACCCCGAATCCAAACCCGAAACCCGGAAGGTCAGTGAAACAAAGCCGGTTTCAAAACCCAGGAAATAAGGTTCATTTTTGTGAGGGACACACCCCTCCCTCACCATACATCCTTTCAGGGTCATCCCGTACAATTTCCTCATCACGTGGAAAAATACGAAAAGAGGATGCCATGTACATTTCATCATGCCTCGAACCCGGACTCACCCGTTGAGGCAGTCATATAACGGAAGAATCACGTAAGACTCCTCCAGAGGTCATGACGATCCAATGACAAGAGACAGCAGACGGGGGACTCCGGCTGAATGGTTCAGTGAATCCGGGTACCCGTGATGGGGTTATCATAAAAACCGGCAAAAAATCACTAAATCCGACACATTATCTCTATCGCAGGTTGTTTCCCCATCCTCGCCATAATTCCTGCCATGGACATCTCATGTTTGCGCGCCTGTGACTACTCGCCATGAACACAGCTCATGATCTCGCACTATCCCTGCGCGCCTGTCGCAAACCCGTCATAAACATTTTTTCCAATCATCCCTATTCCTGCCGTCACCACAAACCAGAATCCTAAAAAAAACCACCTCATCGACGCCGAACCCACGAACACAACACGCACATCGCCCGCATCAATCCCGATTGTCTGCCCCGCGACGATACCGGCAATACAGCGCTCGGGTGAGTGGTCTTTCTTTTCTCCAGGCGTTTCCTGTCCGCTACCCCGCTCATCAGCGGGAGTGCCAGTTTGATATGCAGCCCGGTCACACCCGCTCCACTATGCAAAACCGTCATTTTAATCCCAGCCCCAAACATGCCCAGTTCTCAAAACCTGAAACATATCACTCACCATTTTGAGTTTCCATGGTTTATTCAGCCAATCCTATACCCTTTTACGACGTATAATAGTATGTCAAAGGGCGCCCCAAGACACAGAACAAAAACAAAACAAGGAGGAAACAAACTATGGCAGATTTCGTACAGAACACGAATGTAAAATCAGCGGTTCGCACACTCGCGAGCCCCATTGCAGACGTCGCATCGTTCAACACGATCGTTGCATCGGTCATCACCGACAACCCGTTTGCCTGCATCGCATACATGACCGCCGGGGTAAACCACGACCCCGTGGAGAAGACAAAGGAGACCTACACTGCCCGGCTCGTCTATGAAGACATAGACGCACAGAACGTCGGCACCAGTACCGAGAAGTACAACACGATCTCCGGCTTCAACGCGGGGATCACCCTCCTCATGGCAGACACCGACCTTGCGACCGCGCACGGCGGAACGATCATCCACGACCCGGAGGAAGACTCCTACTCCGCGACCCTCAAGTGCCACGACGCCAACGGGGAGTTGTACTTCGTCAACTTCGCCCGGGACCGGATCAGCATCACGTCCTACTCGGATGACGCAATCCTCGCAAAAGTCGACACCTGGGCAGACGGTGTCACCGCTCTTGCGTAAGGTGATAGCGATGGACAACGAACTTATCATCGTTGGAGCATTCCTCGGTGCAGGACTGCTCGCCTACGTGATCATCCCGGGGATGCTTGTCATGTGGGACCGGGTCCTTGACCACATGGAGCACTCCGGAGCGGAGGAACAGAAAAAGCAGTAGAGCGGTGGGGAGTAATCCCCTGCTCTTTTTTTAAAAAATTCAACCGGTTAATCCAATACGTTAGTTCCCGTGTCTCATTTTTTCCTATCCCTTTTGGAGCCCATCCACGAGTTCGGGGCAGAGCCCCGTTGAGCGTTTAATCTCCCCGTCGGGAGAATCCGTATGTGATTTGTCAGTATCGTTGTGACATAGCCGTTGTTCCTCAAAAAGACCTGGCAATCCTGGAATTTCTTACATGCCGGAGCTCCTTCATCGCGCTTCGGGGTAGCTGTCCGCCACCAGGTTCAGACGCCTCTTGATGTCCGTGCAGTTCCGTTCACCCACCGGTACTCTGGTCACGCAACCACAGCAACAATATTCCTTCCCGCCAAATATTCCAGAAGAGCAGGAAGCATCATGAAACAACCTGACCTCACCACGGAGATCGACATGTTCGGGCGGATGATGATCGCACTTGAGGAGATTGAAGCGTGCCGGGAATTTGTCGCCCTCATTCCTGAGGTCAGGACCAACATGGTATTTGCACAACCGCATGCCAAAACACCCGGTGAAGTCATAGCCATAGATGGTCGGATTACCATCATTGACGGCATGCCACGGGCTGCCGGGAGGATCCGGTTTGGTGCATCGAACCACATGGCACGGCTCATCATCAGCCTCATGCAGGTCGATCCGTCCGTCCGTGCCGGGATAGATTTCGCAAATCCCCCCGGGTTTTCAGAATGGCTTTTCAGCTATTGCAGGAAGAACGGATGGACACATACTCTGATTGACCGGAGAGACGAACCCGTAGAGGTCCGGCACGCAGAGGGGTCATCGATGCAGTGGAAGGCACAGGAAGCGATCCGGGCTGCGGGGGGGCAGGTACCGGATAGTATCTGCGATGCCGGGGGACCGGGAAAAGAACCGGTCTGTACCTTTGTGGGGAAGGAACCCATCGGTGTTGCGCGGGATGTGTGCGGGATTGCACGAGCCTATGCACAATCGAAACAATAACTCTTTTTCTGATCGTGTTTCCTAACGTTGTAATAGTATTCTGCATCATACTATGGAGGCAATACCTATGGAACTCGATGAAATTACCATCAGCAGGGCGATTCTTTCAGCCCAGATGAATACCCTGATCGACTATATGGAACTGGACGTAGCAGTTGTAGGTGCAGGACCGGCAGGACTTACCTGTGCAGCACTGATCGCAGAAGAAGGCATCAAGGTCGGGATCATTGAGAAGAAGCTCTCCGTAGGCGGCGGGATGTGGGGCGGCGGGATGATGTTCCCCCGGATTGTCGTGCAGGAAGAGGCACGCCGCCTGCTTGACCGGTTCTCTATCAAATCCACTCTATTCAAAGAGGGATATTATGTCGCAAAGTCAGTCGAAGCAGTCTCAAAACTTACCGCTGCCGCGTGTGATGCCGGAGCTGAATTCTTCAATCTCACCTCAGTAGAAGATGTCATGATCAAGGCAGACGGGCGGATCAGCGGGCTCGTGATCAACTGGACTGCTGTTGAGATGGGAAAACTGCATGTCGATCCCA
>Ga0247842_10008252_pt1 | contig 10983 bp, 8 predicted proteins | sample LaCruzMarch2015__3_FD_192411 | JGI IMG/M metagenome (GOLD analysis project Ga0247842, IMG submission 192411) | Freshwater microbial communities from meromictic Lake La Cruz, Castile-La Mancha, Spain - LaCruzMarch2015_19m | ecosystem: Environmental > Aquatic > Freshwater > Lake | place: Spain...
GGGCCCCCCCGATCCGGTAGCCCTTGAGTCCGACCGACTCGATCAGCCGGGCCGCGTAGTCCCCCGGCGGGTTGCGGAACACCGACCCGCAACTTGGCAGCCCCGTGGGCTGGGTGCGGGCTCGTTGGTCCAGGAGGGCGCGCATCCGCGTCATGGCGGCCGCCCCATCCCCCGGTTGCAGTTCAAGCTCCACGTCGAGAAACCACTCGTCCGGGGCGCCGCGCACGTCCCGGTAGCCGATGTGGAAGTCGGCCGGCGTGCGTTCGCGGACCAGACCGGTCCGATCGATGGTGCGCAACCGGCCGACGTGGGTCCAGGTCTCCCCGCCCCAGGCCCCGGCGTTCATCGTCAAGGCCCCGCCCATGGTGCCGGGGATACCCGCCAGGAAGTCGACGCCAATCAGGTCATGGCGGGCGGCAAAGCGCGCGACCCGCGCGCAGGTGGCGCCGGCCTGCGCGTAAACACCCGCGCACCCGCGGCGCTCCAGACCCGTCAGGCACCCATGGGTCAGGATCACGGTGCCGGGAAAGCCCGCATCCGGGACCAGCAGGTTGCTGCCGAGCCCGAGCCAGAGCAGCGGCTCGCCCGGGTCGAGCCGACGCAGGAACTCCACCAGGTCGTGCGCGTCCGCCGGTCGATAGAGCCGCCGCGCCGGGCCCCCGACCCGCCAACTGGTGTGGCGGGCCAGGGGCTCATCCGTGCGCAACTCTCCGCGCAGTTCACCCATGGCGGCAGGCCCGCGGCTGGGGCAGGCGGTGGCGCCCGGGCGCCGGCGTCGGCCCCGCGGGGCGAGCCGACCCCGGCGGTCGACGCGCGAACCCCTGCAGCGGCTCACCGCAGCCCATCGACAGCCGCCGGATCAGGGGGACTACGAGCGTCGGTGCAGTCACGTCCTTTCCCCCCTGAGCAGCCCCGGCAGCCGTGCCGCCAGGGCGCCGATGTCCCCCGCGCCGGACAGCAGCACCAGGTCCCCATCCTGGAGCAGGTTGCCGAGCAGGCCCGGCACCTCATTGATCTCGTGGGCGAACACCGGGTCCAGGAGGCCCCGGGCGCGGATCGCGCGGCTCAGCGAACGCCCGTCGGCACCGGCGATCGGCGCCTCCCCGGCCGGATAGACGTCGCAGAGCACCAACAGGTCGACGGTGGAGAGCACCTGGACGAAGTCCTCGAACTGCTCCTGGGTGCGGGTAAAGCGATGGGGCTGGAAGACCAGCACCAGTCGCCGGCCGGGCCAGCCGCCGCGCGCTGCCTCCAGGGTGGCGGCCAGTTCCCGGGGGTGGTGGCCATAGTCGTCCACCAGGGTCAGCCGGCGGCCGCTCTGATCCTGCACCGGCGTGACCACGAAGCGCCGCCCCACCCCCTGGAAGCCGGCCAAGGCGCGGCGGATCGCCTCCTCGTCCACCCCAAGCTCCAGGGCTACCGCGATGGCGGCCAGGGCGTTGAGGACGTTGTGGCGGCCGGGCAGGTTGAGTTCGATGGGCAAGGGCGCGCTCAATTCGCGGCTGTGGACCTCGAAGAACATGCGCAGGCCGTCCTGACGGATGTCCAGGGCGCGCACGTCCGCCTCCGGGCGGGTGCCGTAGGTACGCACCGGTCGCGGCACCCGCGGCTCCAGGGCGCGCACCTCCGGGTCGTCGATGCACAGTACCGCCAGGCCATAGAAGGGCAGGTGGTGGAGGAACTCCATGAAGGCGTTGCGCAGGCGCTGGAAGTCGTTGCCGTAGGTCTGCATGTGGTCGGCGTCGATGTTGGTGACGATCGACACCATGGGCTGCAGATACAGGAAGGAGGCATCGCTCTCGTCGGCCTCTGCCACCAGGTACTTGGTCGTGCCGAGCTTGGCATTGGCCCCGGCGCTGTTGAGCAGGCCGCCGATGACGAAGGTCGGGTCGAGCCCGCCCTCCGCGAGCACACTCGCCACCAGGCTGGTGGTGGTGGTCTTGCCGTGGGTCCCGGCGACCGCCACCCCATAATAGAAACGCATCAGTTCAGCGAGCATCTCGGCGCGGCGCACGACGGGAATTCGCCGCGCCCGGGCCTCTTGGATCTCGGGGTTTGCCTCGTCGATGGCGGTGGAGACCACGACCGCATCCGCGTCGGTTACCTGACCGGCGCGGTGCCCGATGTAGACCTGCACCCCCAGGCCGCGCAGGCGCCGGGTGGTCGCACTCTCGCGCTGGTCAGACCCCGCGACCTCGTAGCCCAGGTTGGCCATCAGCTCGGCGATGCCGCTCATCCCGGCCCCGCCCACACCGATGAAGTGCAGGCGCCGGACCCGGCCCATGTTGGCGGCGCTGTGGTTCAGATGTGGATTCATTGGCTAGTGGCTAGTGGCTAGTGGTTAGTGGTTAGTGGCTAGTGGCTAGTGGCTAGTGGTTGGCGGTGATCCGGGCTTCTGACCACTGACCACTAACCACTGTTCACCAACTCCAGACAGGCGTCTGCAATACGGGTGACCGCATCCGGGTTGGCGCGGGCGCGGGCCGCTTGGGCCATGGTCAGCAGCCGTCCGCGGTCGGCGAGCAGGGCGCCGAGCAGGTCGGCCAGGAGGGGCGCGGTCAGGTCGCGTTGGATGATCAGGTGCGCCGCGCCGTGGTCCGCCAGGAAGCGGGCGTTGCCGCGCTGGTGGTCATCCACCGCGTGGGGATAGGGGATCAGGATGGCACCCAGACCCGCCGCGGCCAGTTCGGAGACCGTCAATGCACCGGCCCGGCATACCACCAGGTCGGCCCAGGCATAGGCCTGCGCCATGTCCTTGATGAAGGCGTTGACCTCGGCCGGGACTCCGGCCTGCGCATAGGCGGCACGCGCCAGTCCCAAGGTCTGCTCGCCGGCCTGGTGACGGACCTGCGGGCGCAACGGTTCGGGCAGTCGGGCCAGGGCCAGGGGCAGGGTCTCGTTGAGCGCCTTGGCGCCCAGGGAACCGCCTAGGACCAACAGCCGCGCCCGCCCGGTGCGGCCGGCGAAGCGCTCCGCGGGCGGCGGCAGTTGTGTGATGTCGCGACGCACCGGGTTGCCGGTCGCCACCGCGTGCCGCGCCGGGGGGAAACTGCCGGGAAAGGCCTCGCAGACCCGGCTGGCGATGCGTGCGAGCCATTGGTTGGTCAGTCCCGGGACCGAGTTCTGCTCGTGGATCACGAGCGGCAGCCCCAAGGCCCGGGCCGCCAGTGCGCCGGGGCCGGAGACGAATCCGCCCATCCCCAGGACGACCGCGGGGCGGCGGCGGCGCAGGATCGCGCGCGCCTGCCACAGGGCGCGCAGCAGACGCACCGGTCCGGCCAGGACCGCGGTGATCCCCTTGCCGCGCAGCCCCTCGATCCGCACCCATTCCAGCTCGAACCCGTGTTCGGGGACCAGGCGTGACTCCAGACCCCGGCGGGTGCCGATCCAGAAGACCTGCGCACCCCGTTCGCGCAGGGCCTGCGCGACCGCCAGCGCGGGGAAGACATGACCGCCGGTACCGCCGGCCATGACGCCTATGCACGCAGCCATGGCAGCCCCCGGGGATTTCTCGACTCCGCCTCGTCCTGGCGAATGGTGGCGTCGATACGCAGCAGGATGGCGATGGCCATGCAGACCACGATCAGGCTGTTGCTGCCGTAACTCAGGAAGGGCAGCGTCAGTCCCTTGGTGGGCAGCATCCCCGAATTGACCCCGATGTTGACGAAGGCCTGCAGGCCGAGCCACAGACCGATTCCCTGGGCAGTGTAGGCGGCGAAGCGGTTCCCGGCCGCCTGGGCGCGAGCGCCGATACCGAAGGCGCGCCAGGCGATGAAGGCGAAGGTGGCGATGATCGCCAGCATCCCCACCAGGCCCAGTTCCTCGGCGATCACCGTGGCGATGAAGTCCGTATGGGCCTCGGGGAGGAAATACTGCTTCTGGATGCCGTTGCCGAGCCCGACCCCCAGCCACTCGCCCCGTCCAAAGCCGATCAGGGCCTGGCTCAACTGGTAACCGGAGTTGAAGGGGTCCTCGAAGGGGTTAAGGAAGGACAGGATGCGGCGCATGCGGTATTCCGAGGTCATGACCAGGAAGGTGAGTCCGACCAGCACGGTGCCGAACAGGACCGCGAAGGGCATCACGCTCACACCCCCCAGGAACAAAAGCCCCATTACGGTCGCCAGCATCACGGTGGTGGTACCGAAGTCCGGTTGCTTGAGGATCAGGGCGGCGGCCAGTCCGATCAGGATCATCGGCCGGATGAAGCCCGAGAGCTTGTTGGCCACGTCATCGGCGTGGCGCACCAGATAGCCCGCGATATAGATCACCGCGAACAGCTTCATGAACTCCGAGGGCTGCAGATTGAGCGGCCCCAAGGGGATCCAGCGCGTCGCCCCATTGACGTTGTGACCGATCCCGGGGACCAGGACCAGGATCAGCGCCCCCACCGTGCCCAGGAAGAACCAGGCGCCCATGCGCTCCCACCAACTGACCGGAACCGTGAAGGTCAGCAGGCCGGCGCCCAAGGCCAGACCCATCGCGAGCGTGTGGCGCGTGACGAAGAAGAAGGGGTCCTTGCAGCAGGTATCGCCGATCGTCATGGAGGCGGAAGCGACCATCACGAATCCGAATGACAAGAGCCCCAAGGCCGCTATCAGGAGCGGGAGGTCGAAGGCCGCCGGGCGCTCGCCACGGCGGCGCCGGCTCGCGACACTCGAACGGCGTGCCTGCGGAGCGATAGCGCTCATGCTGCAAATCTCCGCACCGCATCGGCAAAGACCCGGCCGCGGTGCTCGTAGTTGTCGAACATGTCAAAACTGGCGCAGGCCGGGGAGAGCAGTACCGCGTCCCCGGGGCGCGCCAGGTCAGCGGCCCGACGCACCGCCTCATCCATATCGGCGGCCGGAATCAGGGGGACCGGGGGGGCCAGCGCCCGCAGCACCCGCTCGATTGCGGGGGCATCCCGCCCGATCAGGACCACGGCGCGCGCGGCGCGGGCCACTGCCGGCCCCAGGGGGGCGAAATCCGCGCCCTTGGCGTCGCCGCCGGCGATCAGCACCACCCGGGCGCCCGACCCCGCCGACACCAGGCCGTCCAAGGCGGCGACCGTGGCCCCCGGGTTGGTGCCCTTGGAGTCGTCATACCAGCGCACCCCGGCGTGTTCGAGCACCAACTGGCTGCGGTGGTCCAGGCCGGGAAAGGTCCGCAGGGCCTCCCGGCAGGGGTCGAGGGCCAGACCACAGGCCTGCGCCAGGGCCAGGGCGGCCAGGGCGTTGGCCAGGTTGTGCCGGCCGGGGATCAGGACCTCTGCCGCCCGTAGCAGTCGCTCGTCGCCCCGGCACAGCCACAGGTCCCCGTCGCTCGCTGCCAGTCCATAGTCGCCCGCGGCCGGCACGCCCAAGGTGAAGCCAAGCTCGCGCTCCGGGGCGCGGGCCATCGCCGCCACCGCCGGGTCGTCCCGGTTGATGACGGCGACCCGCGCGCGGTCGTAGACCCGCGCCTTGGCGGCGCTATAGGCTGCCAGGTCCGGATAGCGATCAAGGTGATCCGGTGAGATGTTGAGCACCACCGCCGCCTGGGTCCGCAGTCCCGGGGTGGTCTCCAGTTGAAAACTCGACAGTTCGAGGACATAGAGGTCGGCCTGGTCGTCGAGCAGGTCCAATACCGGTTCGCCCAGGTTCCCGCCGACCCGGACCCGGCGCCCGGCGCGGCGCGCCATCAAACCGAGCAGGGTCGTGACGGTGCTCTTGCCGTTGGAGCCGGTGATGGCGCAGATCGGGGCGCGCGCCGCCCGGGCGAACAGTTCCACATCGCCGATCACCTCGGCGCCACGGGCCAGGGCCGCTTGGATCAGCGGCGTGGCCACCGGGACCCCGGGGCTCACCACCAAGCGGTCCGCGGCGGCGAAGGCCGCGGGGTCGAAGCCCCCGACGAACACGGCCACCTCCGGCAGTTCCCGACGGATCTGTTCCAGGCCGGGCGGATCGGCGCGGGTGTCCGTGACGGCCACCCAGGCGCCCTGCGCGCGCAGGTAGCGGGCGCACGAGACGCCGGTCTTGCCCAGGCCGACGACCAGGGTCTTGCACTGGGTTTGCTCCCCCGGCCTGGCAGTGGTCCCGGTCATCAGCGGATCTTCAAGCTCGCGAGCCCGATCAGGACCAGCACTACGGTCACGATCCAGAAGCGCACGATGACCCGCGGCTCCGGCCAGCCCTTGAGCTCAAAGTGATGGTGCAGGGGTGCCATGCGGAAGATGCGCTTACCGGTGAATTTGAAGGACAGGACCTGCAACATGACCGAGATGGTCTCCATGACGAAAACCCCGCCCATGATGAAGAGCACCAGTTCCTGACGCACGGCCACCGCCACCAGACCCAGGGCGGCGCCCAAGGCCAGGGCGCCGACGTCGCCCATGAAGACCTGGGCCGGATAGGCATTGAACCAGAGGAAGCCGAGCCCGGCCCCGACCAGGGCGCCGCAGAAGATCACCAGTTCGCCCACCTCCTTGATGTGCGGGATGCGCAGATAGTTGGCGATCTCGGCATGGCCGGCGGCGTAGACGAAGACGGCCAGGGCCCCGGCCACCAGGACCGTAGGCATGATGGCGAGCCCGTCCAGCCCGTCAGTCAGGTTCACCGCATTGCTGGCGCCCACGATGACGAGATAGGCGAACAGGATGAACCAGGGGCCGAGTTGGAAGGAAACGTTCTTCAGATAGGGCACCAGGAGCGCGGTCTCGGTCGGGGACTGGGCGGTGACATAGAGGAGCGTTGCGGCGGTGAGCCCCAAGAGCGTTTGCCACAGATACTTCCAGCGGGCGGCCAAACCGCGTGGGTTCTTCAGCACAAGCTTCTTATAGTCATCGACCAGGCCGACGGCGCCGAAGGCCAGGGTGGTCAGCAGCACGATCCAGACATAACGATTGTCCAGGTCCGCCCACAGCAAGGTACTGATGCCGACCGCCACCAGGATCAGGGCCCCGCCCATGGTGGGCGTGCCGGACTTCTTCAGGTGGCTCTGCGGGCCGTCGTCGCGCACCGTCTGGCCGATCTTGTAGGCGCGCAGCCGCCGGATCATGGGCCGGCCGACCAGGAGCGAGATGGCGAGCGCGGTCAGGGTCCCCAGGATCCCGCGCAGGGTAAGGTAGCGGAAGACGGTGAACCCGCTCTCGAAGCGCGCCAGCCATTCGGTCAGTAGAAGCAGCATAGGAAGTGGTTAGTGGTTAGTGGTTAGTGGTTAGTGGGTCGTTGTCGTTGTCGTTGTCGTGATCGTTGTCGTGATCGGAGAAGCGATACAACCTGGGGTGCGATAGAATCCGGGGCACGACGATAACCTCGATTACGACAACGACGCTAAAAGCATTCTCTAATGGACTTGTTCAACTTATTAGTGATCTGCTCCTAATCACTGTCATCGCCGCACAAAGCGTTCAACACCAATTCCATCCGCGCCGCCCGCGACCCCTTGATCAGGAGCAGGGTGTCCGGCGTCATGGCGGCGCGCAGGTGTGCGGCGAGTGCGGCCTGATCGGCGAAGTGCTGCGCCCCCGGGCCGAAGGCGTCCGCGGCGGCGGCGCTGCGGGTGCCGACACAGAACAGGCGTTCAATCCCCGCGGCGCGCGCCCGGCTGCCCGCCTCGCGGTGCAGGTCCAGGGAGCGCGGACCCAACTCACCCAGGTCGCCCAGGACCAGCCAGGGGCGCCCGGGCAGGCCAGTCAGCACCGCCACGGCGGCGGCCACCGAGTCCGGGTTGGCGTTGTAGGTATCGTCGATGATCCGCCGCCCGCCGCCGCTGCGCGGGCAGAGCCGTCCGGGGACCGGGGCCAGCGCCAGCAGACCGGCGCGCACCGCGTCGATCCCGACCCCCAGGGCCAGTGCGGCGGCGGCGGCGGCAAGCGCGTTGCGTACGTTGTGGACCCCGGCGAGGCGCAATTCCAGCGGGAGCAGGGTGCCGCCCCGGTTCGCCACGAAGGCGGTGCGGAACCCGTCCGCGTCCCAGCGCGACGCAATCGAACCGCTCGCCGCCCACAGGTCGGCCGGGGTATCCAGGGCAAAGGTCAGCACCGCTCGGCCGGCCGCCAGCCCCTGCCACAGGGGGGTGTAGGGTGAGTCGCCGGGCACTACGAAGACCCCGTCGGGCGGCAGCCCTTGGGCGATCTCCCCCTTGGCGCGGGCCACGGCGTCCAGACTGCCGAAGCCCTCCAGGTGGGCGCGCCCGGCATTGGTGATGAGCGCCGCGTCCGGTTGGCCGATGGCCGTCATGCAGGCGATCTCACCCGGATGGTTGGCCCCCATCTCCAGCACCAGGAAGGCCTCGTCCCGGGCGCGCAGCAGGGTCAGGGGCATGCCGATGTCGTTGTTCAGGTTGCCCTGGGTGGCGCGGGTCGGCCCGACCTGGGAGAGGATGGCGGCGAGCAGCTCCTTGACCGTCGTCTTGCCGTTGCTGCCGGTGATCGCGGCCACCCGGCCCGGGAAGCGCGCGCGCCAGGCCGCGGCCAGCGAACCCAGGGCCAGCCGGGTATCCGCGACCACCCATTGGGGCAGGTCGAGCGGCAGCGCGTGGTCCACCAGGGCCGCCGCCGCGCCCTTGGCCTGGGCGCCCGCCACATAATCGTGACCGTCGAAGCGCTCACCGCGCAGGGCGACGAAGAGCGCCCCGGTGCAGTCCGCGCGGCTGTCGGTCACGACGGCGCTGAAGGACGCGTCCGCGCCCGGGACGTGCCCCCCGACGCGCTCGGCGACTGGCCTTAGGCTCCACATCAGGGGACCGCCCGCGCGCCGGCCAGCAGCATGGACGGCGTGGGCTCATCCGGGGGCACGTTGAAGAGGCGCAGCGCCCCCTCCATGACCTTCGCGAAGATCGGCGCGGCGACCACGCCGCCGTAGTAGGCGCCCCCGCGCGGCTCGTCGATCATGACCACCATCACCAGGCGCGGATTGCCGGCCGGCACCATCCCGGCGAAGAGTGCCTGGTAGCGGCCGGCCGCGTAGCCGTGGCGGCCGCTCGCCTTCTTGGCCGTACCGGTCTTGCCCCCGACCCGATAGCCCGGGATGGCCGCGCGCTTGGCGGTCCCCTTGTCGGACACCACGGTCTCCATCATCATCCGTACGGCGCGGGCGGTCTTGGTGCTCATGACGCGCGTCCCCTCCGGGATCTGGTCGCGCTTGATCAGGGTGACCGGGCGCTTGACCCCGTCCGCCGCCACGATCGCGTAGGCCTGGGCCAACTGGAGCGCGGTCACCGAAAAACTGTATCCGAAGGCCATGGTGGCATGGTCGAAGGGCCGCCAGCGGGTGTAATTACGCAGGACGCCGCGCGACTCGGCCGGGAACTCCACCCCCGTCGGGCGCCCGAAGCCGAGCGCGTCGTACTGCTTCCAGAGACCGGCGTAGTCCATCATCTGGGCGAGCTTGACCACGCCTACGTTGCTGGACTTGGTAATGATGCCGGTCACGTCCAGGCCGCCGTAGTTGTGCACGTCCTGAACGGTATTGCTCCCCACATGCAGGGGACCGGCCGTGTTGATGCGTGTCGTGGGCGTCACCAGGCCGCGCTCCAGCACCGCCGCCACCACCAGCGGTTTGACCGTGGAGCCGGGCTCCATCACATCGGTGAGGGCGCGATTGCGGCGCCGGTCGGCCTCCCGCCCGCTGAGATCGTTGGGGTTGTAGCCGGGCTGATTGACCATGGCGAGCACCTCGCCGGTGCGCACGTCCACCACCACCGCGGTACCGCCCACCGCCTTGTTCTCCGCCACCGCGGCCTTGAGCTCCCGGTAGGCCAGGAACTGCAGCCGCCGGTCCAGGCTCAGCACCAGGTCCTTGCCGGGCCGGGGCGGGCGCACCTGCTCGACCTCCTGCACGATGCGCCGCCGCCCGTCCTGGAGGATCCGGCGCTGGCCGGGCTCGGCGCGCAGCAGCTTGTCATAGGCGGCCTCCATGCCCTCCTGGCCGTGGTCCTCGATGTCCGTGAAGCCCAGAACATGGCCGAAGACCTCCACGCCGGGGTAGAAACGCCGGTACTCGCTCTCGAAGTCCACCGCGTCGAGACCGCGGGCCGCGATCAGGGCGCGCACGGCGGCGGCCTCGTCGATACTGACCCGGCGCTTCAAATACATGAAGCCCCGTTCGGCATTGGCCCGGACGCGTTCGCGCAACTCCGCGGGCTTGAGCCCGAGACTGCGGGCCAACTCCGGCAGGACCTCGGGGCGGGCCACGAGTTTGCGTGGATCGGCCCAGACGGTCTCGACCGGGGTACTCACCGCCAGGGCCTCCCCATTGCGGTCCAGGATCATGCCGCGGCGCGCCGCGATCTCGCCCAGGCGCAGGTAGCGGCGCTCACCCTCCCCGCGCAGGAACTCCGTCTCCACCACCTGACGGTAGAAGACGGCCGAGGCGACCATCACCATGGCGGCCGCCAGGCCCCACAGCAGAACGGCCCGCCGCGCCCGCGGATTGGGCATAGCGCGCACGGGATCGGCCCGCCTGATCCGACGTTTAGGGGAACTCATGGTCAGCCTCTTCGATCAGCATCACGTCACCGACACGGGGGAGATACATACCCAGCTCATCGCGCGCCTTGCGCTCGACCCGCACATCGGTGGATAGCGCGGCCTCCTCCAGACGCAGGTGGTTCCATTGCAGGTCCAGTCCGTCCCGTTGGCCGCGGATTTCCTGCAACTGGTTGAAACTCATCCGCGTGAGATACTTGGCGTGGACGACCAGGACGCCGGAGGCAGTGATCGCCAGCAGCAGCACCAGCACCGTCGCGACCCGTCCGCGATTCATGGCAGGCGCTCCGCCACCCGCAGGACGGCGCTGCGCGAGCGCGGGTTGGCCGCCACCTCCGCCGGTCCCGGACGCAGCGCCTTACCCACCAGCCGCAGCCGTCCGCACGACTGCGCCGCGGTCACCGGCAGCCCTTTGGGGAACCGGGGGCCATGCACCTCATCGCGCATGAAGCGCTTGACGATGCGGTCCTCCAGCGAATGGAAGCTGATCACCACCAGGCGCCCGGCGCCGTCGAGCAGGTCGCACACCGCGG
>Ga0247842_10008259_pt1 | contig 10979 bp, 6 predicted proteins | sample LaCruzMarch2015__3_FD_192411 | JGI IMG/M metagenome (GOLD analysis project Ga0247842, IMG submission 192411) | Freshwater microbial communities from meromictic Lake La Cruz, Castile-La Mancha, Spain - LaCruzMarch2015_19m | ecosystem: Environmental > Aquatic > Freshwater > Lake | place: Spain...
TACGCCGGGAAACGGCGAACGGCGCCCGCGGATGTGTTGTTCCCATGCACAGAGAAATTCAGCCTGGCACCTTGCGTGGCATCCTGAAACAGGCCGGGGTTGACGTGCAAGACTTCATCGAACAGCTTCATTAGCATCCCACAGGATGCTCAGACCGTAGGCTGTGGACCGTAGACTGTAGGAAAACGAGGAGTATTTTCACCCATTTTCAAAACCACAGTTCCGGTTTTTTGCATATGCATTTTGCCTGTTTGAACCCACGGCCTACAGCCCAAAGTCAACAGCCCTCGGCGTCCCTATGGGACGCCAGTGGAACAGCTTTGATCCTTCCGAAACCATGCGGACACTAAGACCCCAGGGAGGCGACATTTGCCGAGCGGCCGGAGAAAACGACACCCTGTCATCATGGATTCTGATCCAGCAGATCATCACAAGTAATCATACCTGACTATCGCTCCCCCGTGACCCATACCACCCCCGGCTGGCGATCATGCGTTTTTACCGTCAAATATCAGGCGCCATGACTTCCGCCGGGCCGATTATCGTTTTGGCCGATTCACACGTTTTTACAGAAACCGGCTTGCTACCTTTTTGTATTACACCCTGCCTCGGTTTGGACAAGACGGCAAAAGACGGGATCAGAGGATACGCTTCGGTAGAGCGTCGGCAGACAATTCCGCAATCAAAAATCAGCAATCATAAATTCGCAATTGAAAGAGTGCCGGGGGAGGGAGTTTCCGCCACAGGCGGATCCGCCTCCGGCGGAGAATCCTCATGGTGTTGCCACCGCTGGATTTTCCCGCCATTGGCGGGTCTGCCTAAGGCATGATCCGCCAGAGGCGGACCAGCCAGGGGTTGGGAGCCCAGCGTCCCTACCTCCCGGAGAGTCGAGACTATTTCCTTTTCGCAAACGGAGTGCCGGGGGAGGGAGTTGAACCCTCATGGTGTTGCCACCGCTGGATTTTGAGTCCAGTATCGGCCCTTATTTCTCCGTATCCATACTCGCCTTGTAACCTTTTTGTAGTCGACACCGCGCCTCGGGTTTGCTCAAATAGCGCCATTAAAAGCAAAAACGGCACAGGAGGCGCTACCCCATGAAAACACGCAAAGGCTACCTCATTCTCCGCAACAAGACCTATTATGCCTGTTGGACGGTGGCAGGCAAGAAATTTGTGAAGACTACCGGCAAAACCGTCCGCCGGGATGCGGAAACACGCCTGGCTGTAATGATGGAACCGTTCCTGGTCGAAGATGAAATCAAAACCCTGCAGAACATGAAATCCAGGATTGAAGGGGCGAAAACGGAATTGGCCATCCTTAACGGAAAGAGAAAACCGCCAATAAGCATCGTTGCCACCTGGGATAATTACGTAAAGGCTTCTAACCGGCCTGACAGCGGAAAGGCTACGCTGGAAACCTACGCCCTGCAATGGGGCTGTTTTGAACGCTGGCTTGTTGAAAAACATCCTACCGTTAAAAGCCTGCGGGGTGTGAATATGGAAATTGCCGGGGAATATGCCGCGCACCTGGCGGGCCGGGGCGTCACGGCCAATACATTCAACAAGCATGTCCGCGTCTGCGAACTGGTTTTCCGTGTCCTGAAGGATAAGGCCATGATCGAAGATAATCCATGGGAGCATATCGAGCGTAAAAAAGGGCTCGCCCCGCAAAGCCGCCGGGAATTAACCGTCGAGGAATTAAAGCGAATCTGTCAAAGCGCGGAAGGCGAGCTCCGCCTCATGCTGGCCCTGGGGCTTTACCTGGGGGCACGCATGGCAGACGCCGCGACAATGGAATGGGGCACCATGGACTTGAAACGGGGCTTGATCCGGTATATGCCGCGCAAAACGGCCAGGAGAAACGGCAGAGAACTGACTGTTCCTTTGCACCCTACCCTTGCAAATATCCTTGCTGAAATACCGCCGGAAAATCGGCAAGGCTTTATTCTCCCGAAAATGGCAAAACTCTATACGGCAACAGGACCGTATGCGGTATCCAAGATTGTTCAACAGCATTTCGAGAAAAACGGGATTGTGACAAAACGCGAAGGCCATGGTGTCCGCAAAGTTATCTCCGCCGGGTTCCATTCATTACGCCATTCCGCCGTTTCCCTGCTCCGCGAAGCCGGCGCTCCGCTCTCGGTGACCATGGCGATTGTAGGCCACTCAACGCTGGCCATGCACGATACCTATACGCATGTCGGGGAAAAGGCCATGAAGGAAGCCGTAGCCTCCATGCCCGTCCTAATCGGCAATGCACCGGCGCTACCGCTGCCGAAGATGATTGCCGCCACGCCAATCAGCGCCCTTGCCGATAAGTTAAACGGGAAGAACTGGCAGGCCGTAAAAAAGGAATTACTGACACTGGCAAAACAAACTAATGCCCCGGCCTCATGAACTGAAGTCCTGCAAGCGGCACACTGAAATATAGCCCTGCCTCCACGTACCCCTCCGAAGATATGTGAAACCATTTTTCACATATGTGAAAGCATTTTTCACGCATTCCTTAACTAGGGTAATTAAGCCCAAATTAAGGAGAGTGAACTATGCTAAGCGCCACTACTAACCTGCTCGGGACGGCCTTAAAAACTGATCCCACACTAAGCCCGGCCGATCGTGCCTCGATACTGGCCGCGATCAAGAACCACGATAAGACGCCGGATAATCCTGTCCCTGCCTCCGTGCCGGACTGCCGAATTGTCCGCCGCACCGAGACCGCGTACCGGCTGAGCCGTTCGTTGCGAACGGTTGACCTTCTGGCAAAGAACGGCATTTTACATAAGCTCAAATTCCCCGGACGAACCCGCGCCGCCGGATTTCTGTCTTCCGAGATAGACCAACTTATCGCCGGACGGGGGGTCAAATGAATTACCACATATGCCAAAAACTTGGAGCTCCAGACGCCGCCTGCCGGATGCTGCGACCTGCACTGCACTATGCTTCCCGCGGCTGGCCGATATTCCCGTGCCGCCCGGACAAGCGCCCGGCCACGGAACATGGCTTCAAAGACGCCAGCTGTGACCGAAAGACGATTGTCGCCTGGTGGACGGCAAATCCCTCCGCCATGATCGGGATGCCGACCGGAACCGCCTCGAAAATAATTGCGGTGGACCTGGACTGTGATACCGCGAAAGGGCTTGACGGCGTGACTGCGTTCGCCGCCCTGGTAAAGTCCGCCGGCGCACCGATCCGAACTCGCAAACACAACACGCCACGAGGCGGTGTTCATCTACTGTTTGCACACCATGGCGAAGCCGTTAAAAATTCCGCTTCCGCGATTGCGCCCGGCGTGGACACACGCGGGTCCGGCGGCTACATCATCTTGCCGCCGTCAAAGGCTGAGACCGGCGAGTACCGCGTTGAAGACAATGCCGATCCCACGCCGTTGCCGCCGTGGCTGTGCAACTTGCTGCGCGAATGCAAGATCATGGGCAGCCCCGACATGCTTGCCGAGCGGTCACATCGCTCGGTCCCAGCGACGCCTGGCGTCGCCTCATTGGCATCCTACGTTCAGGCGGCCGTCGAGGCAGAGACGCGGGCTGTAGCCGCAACGCCTGCCGGTCAGCGCAATGGTACTCTCAACAAGGCCGCGTTCAACTTGGGTCAGTTCGTAGGTTCCGGAGTATTGATACAGGCAAATGCGGAAGCCACGCTTATGGATGCCGCCCGCAGATGCGGGCTGCAGGATCAGGAATCCGCGCGAACGATCAAAAGCGGATTGGAGTCAGGGCAGAAGAATCCGCGCCAAATACCGGATCCTAAGATTAACTCACGACAAGGCCGGGATAAACCGTTGCCTACTCTCCCGGAACAGTGGCCTACGCCACAACCGATTCCCGACGAATTGGTCCCCGTACAGAAGTTCGATTACTCGTTGCTTCCCGCTACCTTCCGTCCCTGGATTCAGGATATTGCGGACCGGTTGCAGTGCCCGCCGGACTTCTCGGCTGTAGCGGCCATGGTAGCGATTGCTGCCGTTGTTGGACGCAAGGTAGGGATCAGGCCTAAACAACATGACGATTGGCTGGTTGTCCCGAATATATGGGGTGCCGCGATTGGCCGTGCCGGCGTTATGAAGAGCCCGGCGATCGCGGAGCCTTTGAAGCCGCTCACAAGATTGGAAATCGAGGCGGCCAAACAGCACAAGGAGGCCATCCGCGAGCACGAGGCCATACTGATGCTGTCCAAGCAGCGCCGATTCATTACCGAAAACAGGATCAAGGAGATACTGAAGGATGCAGGCGGTAGGGCGGCGGCCATGAAACTTGCCCGGCAAGCAATCGAGGAAGAAGGCTGCGAACCAATCCGCAAGCGGTACATCGTCAATGACTCCACCGTGGAAAAACACGGAGAACTGCTTCGGCAGAATCCCAACGGGTACCTGGTTCACCGTGATGAGCTTATCGGCTTGTTGAAGTCGCTCGACAAGGATGGGCAGGAAGGTTCACGGGCATTCTACCTGGAGGCGTGGAACGGAACAGGGCGATTCACCTATGACCGGATCGGGCGCGGCACCATTGATGTAGAAAGCGTCATCTTCAGCGTCATGGGAGGAATCACGCCCGGCCCGCTCGGCGACTATTTAAGGCAGGCGGTTGGCGAGGGAGCCTTGGATGACGGGTTGATGCAGAGATTCCAGCTTGCCGTCTGGCCGGATATCTCCCGCGAATGGCATAACGTGGATCGCTGGCCTGATTCGGAAGCCAAGCAGACGGCCTACGCAGTTTTTAAACGGCTGGACCGACTCGATCCGAAGTCAATCGGCGCACAAACGGATGCCAACGGCGATGGTATTCCCTATCTCCACTTCATGGAGAACGCACAGGAAATCTTCAATGAATGGCGGGGAAAATTGGAGACAAAAATTCGCACCGGTGACGAGCATCGTGCGCTTGAATCCCATCTGGCAAAGTATCGGAGCCTGATCCCATCCCTGGCACTGTTGTTTCACCTGGTGGACGACGGCCGGGGCGCCGTTACCGACGAAGCACTACAATGCGCCATCAGATGGGGCGACTATCTGGAATCCCATGCGCGGCGGATATTCGCCGTGGCTATCAGCCCCGACATTCCTGCCGCGAAGGCGCTCGCAAAGCGACTGCTCAACGGCGATCTCAAAGATGAGTTCTCGCTCAAAGACGTTTACAGGCCCTGCTGGTCGGGTCTGAACACGCGGGAGCTGGCTCAGGCAGCGGCAGACGCACTCCTGGACCTTAACTGGTTGGCAGAACGCAGGGAGACGGCGCCGGGGGCATTCAAACCCAGCACCATCTACCAGATTAACCCGAAGGTCAGAAACATCCCCTGCCAAGGCACTGCCATTACTGCCATTACCGGCAGTAAGGGCAGTAAAGACAGTGACCTGTACCCGGAAAACCCGGCCACAAAGGGGGATATGTCGGGAACTCCTACGGCGGAAACCGCTGTCTACGAAAATCCTGATGAAATCAACACCGCGCTGGCGCTGGTCGCTGCTGAAAATGCTGCCGAAATCGAGGAGGGCGAACTGTGAACCATCCAAAATACGACTTGCCGGTCGCCATGGCCGCAAAACCGAAAACTCGATTAGAGAAGATACGGCAAGTGGTGGAGGTGACAAAATGACACCGTTACAAATGGCAAATGTTGAATGTCCTAATTGGAATCAAGGTGCTTGTGCCGGCGCGCGTATTGCAGACGACTTGTCACCATTGCCGGGCCGCCCTCTTGATAAATGTGCGCTGGCAGATGGTAAACGGTGCGAATATTTTGAGGAGTGCGTTCTGCCGATGGCAGCTATGGCTTCCGGTCCAGACCGATCCAAGTCACTCACGGCCGCCGCCGACTCCTACCGCATCCTACATAAGATGGCAGGCGTAATCCGTCGGTGTCCCGAATGTACCAAATCTCTACCTGCCCGTCGCCGGGTTTGTGCAGCTTGTGCCGCCAAACGACGCCGAAATTCCAACCGGGAAGCACAGCGCCGGAATAGGGATGTGGCTGTCAGCAGTTAAGGCGTTTTTATGCCATTTCCGATCAATGTTTATAGGGGTGTAAAAATCGGTTTTGCGGAATCAATACCAATACACAGCCACCCTTAAAACATGCGCTTATTGGAGTGAAGTTCTCCCCGCCGCCCATTATGCCGCTCGATTTGCGCTTGTCCCGCCTCGGCCACCGTTGTATGCTCCCGAAAGACTGGATAAAACGCTATGGTTGGGGGGATATAGCCTTGAATTCTAAGAATGTATTGTCCCTGGGCAACAGGTAGTGGCATCGGGCAAATTTGCCTGTCAGTCAATGGTTCGAGACAGGAGGCGACCGAGATTATGAAGAAAACGGTCCAATGTGGTCTCGTGGCAGGCCTGATATCGGCCGCCATGTTGCTTGCGGTTGCGGGCGCCCTGCCGAATGCCAGCGAAGCCAATCGCGCAACACGGCAGATCATGAAACAAATAAAGATACCGCCGCCTTATACACCTGTCTATCAACCGCAGACATGGCAGCAGTATGTGCCGCCTACGCGCTTTACATCTGTTACGCCCAATTATTCTCCGCAGTTTATACCTGCTGCACGGCCTTTGGTTCCTCAGTTCCCTCCGGTTGAGCCACCGGTTACGGCGATACCGGTTGCGGCGATACCGGTTGCGGCAACGAATGCGACGAACGCCATGGTTACTAATGTTCCCGCAGTTGATAAAACGGTGAAAATATCTACTCCGGCGGTAACGCCTGAAAAGGAAAAAGCGCCGGAAGCTCTCAATCCCGTCGAGAAGAAATAAAGCCAACAGAGGCATAACCATGTCAGAGCAAACGCGAATTTTGACACCCGCCGAATTGAAAGCGATTGAAGACCATAAATACTACCTGTCGTTGCGGGAACACCGGGAAGTATCAATTGAAGAGGCTGTCGAGGATTTCCTCCAGCACTATGCCGAGACCTGGCAACGGGAAAAGTTACGGCACGACAACAAGGAACAGATTGAGGAAATTGAGCGGCACAAATATCTGAAGTCCAAGGAGGTCCAACGCGACATCGGCCGCCATGCGGCGGCCGTGGACTGGTGCACGCAATACGCGCATGTTTGGCGCCAGGAGCGCGAATCCCTGGAGCGTAATGGATTTGTGCAGGTCTCGGTGCAAATCCAGAATGAAAACGGGTTGCACTTGCGGCCAACATCCAAGCTCGCGTTGCTGGCGGGGAAATATGACTGTGACGTGTATATGCACAAACCAGCCGGCATGGAATATTACAACTTCATGTTGGGCCACAAACCCTATATAAACGTGAAATCAATTCTGAGCATGCTTCGGCTGGGCATAATCCGAGGGGACGTGCTGGAATTCATCGCCACCGGTGCCCAGGCCCAGGAGGCGCTGGAGGCCCTTGTGCGATTGATCCAATCCGGCGACACGGATTGAATGCCGAAATCCAAATTTAGCAATCCGATTGACCGAGGGCAGGCATGGTCAACAAGGAGGCTGCGTTATCGGATATGAACACAAAACCATACAGTCTGACGGTGAAGGCGGTGATTTGCGATGAACAGGAGCGGTGCCTGCTGATCCGCCGGTCGGCGCATAATCGGAACTTTGTCGGCAAATGGGAATGGCCGGGCGGCAAGGTGGATCCCGGTGAAGACTTTGCCGTGGCAACGGTGCGGGAGGCCAGGGAAGAGACCGGATTGGAGATAGAACTCACCGGCGTCGCAGGCGTCACCCAGTTCGAAATGCCGAAAGCCTTCGTCGTCATGCTCTGCATGGAAGCCCGCATCATCGGCGGCACCATGACCCTCAGCGACGAACACGACGCCCAGCAGTGGGTTCCACTTTCAGGGCTTGGCAAAGTCGAATTGATTGAGGGCGCTGTGCGAGACTGCATGCTGGAGTATGCGCACAAGAAAAAGGCGGAGCGCCCGTTGCCGGGTACTGATAAAACATGAGCGTAACTTGGAAAACTGCCAGGGTATTCATCAGCAGTACATTCCGCGATATGCACGCGGAACGCGACCATCTCGTTAAGGTGGTGTTCCCCGATCTGCGCGAGAGGCTGGAGAAACACCGCATCCACCTGGTGGACATAGACCTGCGCTGGGGCGTGACCGCCGAGCAGTCGGACAATGATCTGACCCTGGACCTCTGCCTCGACGAGATTAAGCGCAGCCGGCCTTTCTTCATCGGGATAGTTGGCCAGCGCTACGGCTGGGTGCCCAAAAAGCTTCCCGAAGCCGCGCTCAAAAAATACGGATGGATCCAGGGGATGACGGGCAGATCCATCACGGAGCTTGAAATCCTTCACGGTGTCCTCAACGATCCCAAGATGCGCTCGCACGCCATGTTCTTCTTCCGGAAGGACGATTTTATTGCGTCGGTGCCCAAAGAGCTTAAGGATCGCGTGTATTTAGACGAGTACGCGGAGAAGCTCTCGGCAGTCAAGGAAGATATCCGCAGGCATTGCCGCAACTCCGGGGCGCCCCTTCGGGAATACCCCTGCAATTGGGATTCCCAAAAGCCCAATTCTGAAGACGACACCCAGGGCCGCATCGTCGGGCTCGAAGAGTTCGGCGAATTGGTGAAGAAAGACCTGTTGGATGCCATGGCCCGTGAGTATCCCTGGATTCTCAAGCCGGCGCCTGCCGCAGCCGTTGCGGGAACCGAAGACTGGCTTGAAGAGGAGCAGGACTTCCACGAGCGGTTCATCGAGTCAAGGTTGCAGGTGTATGTGGGGAGGGAGAATATCCACCGGCAGCTTATGGATTATCTTGAGGGCGCTTCGACCGGCCCCTTGCTGCTCTCGGGTGGCTCCGGCACCGGCAAGTCGTCAATCCTGGGTAAGCTCTGGGAAAACTGGCGGGAAGACCACGCCGATGATTTCGCATTGCCCCATTTTGTAGGCGCCAGCCCCACCTCCACCGACATCCGCATAACGCTCCGACGCTTCTGCCTGGCGCTGCGGGAGAAATTCAAGCTGACCCAAACCGTGAAGCGCGAGCAGGGAGAGCCGGAAACAATGCCGAGAGAAGTTCCCGAAGAAATGGAGAAACTGCCCGACGCCTTCAGGGAGTTTCTCAAGGCCGTGCCTGAGAATGGCCGCGCTGTGCTCATCATTGACGCGGTCAACCAGTTGGACGAGTTCGGCGGGGCGCAAGAGATGGCTTGGCTGCCTGAGGAGCTTTCACCCCATGTAAAGATCATCGTCAGTTGCATAGACGAGCCGGGGAAAGAGCAGACCGCGCTGAATGCCATGCGCAAACGAAACACGCAAGAGCTGAAGGTAGAGCCGCTGACCAACGCGGAGCGCTTTGAAATCGTCAGCCAGGTGCCTTCAATCTCGGCAAAGAGCCTTGACCCGAAGCAGATCGCCTTGTTGCTGGAGAATCCTGCCACAACCAACCCGCTCTATCTCGTGGTGGCTCTGGAGGAGCTGCGGGGCTTCGGATCGTTTGAGAAACTCACCGGGAGAATCCGCTCGTTCCCGCGGGTTGCGGGCGAGAAGGGGCTTGATGAACTCTTTCTCCAGGTAATTGAGAGACTGGAAAAAGAAATCGGGCAAGGAACGGTCTGCTCGGCGCTGGCCTCCATCGCCTCAAGCAGGACGGGGCTTGCGGAGCAGGAGCTCTCTGAAATCCTCAAGCAAATCGGGGCGGGCAAAGAGGCACAACACGACTGCTCCGGCGAAATGCTGGTGATGCTGCGGCAGCTTCGGCCATACTTGCTCAGACGGGGCCGGTATGTGGACTTTTACCATCGCAACCTGTTCAAGGCGGTCCGGCACCGCTACCTTTCAAAAGAAGATATCCGGGCGGGCTTCCAACGCGCGCTGGCGGAGTATTTCAACGGGAAGGGACTTGCGTCGGAGCGGATGCTCTCAGAGACGCCGCATCACATGCGTGAAGCCGGGATGTGGGAGAAGCTTGAGGAGTTGCTGACGGACCTGCGCTTTGTTGAAGCCAAGTGCGCCGCCGGGATGACTTTTGAATTGGTGAGGGACTATAACGCGGCTTTGGAAGCTCTGCCTGAGATGCAGGAGGAAAGGCAGAAGAGAGATGAAAACGGGAAACGGATAGATAAATACACAAAGGATCTCATAGCTTTTTCTAAAGGGGAAATCCCAACGCTTGAGATCATCCCTTCTATCCGGTCCTATACCGATGAAGAGATTGATGCTGATGCCGCGAGGATACTCAATAATCCTTCCCGTTTAGACCGGATGAAGGCGTTTTCCCAGTTTGTGAATTCCGAAAGCCATGCCCTGGTGAAGTTCGGCTCAATGCCGGCATTTTGTATCCAGCATGCCTACAATTGCGTGGACTCGGGTCCGGTTGGGCGCGCGGCTGAAAGCCTCGTTAATTCTGAAGCTGACAAGGCGATGATTCTGCATGCGCCATTCCATCGCTTGAAATACAATCCGCATCCTGCGCTGCTGCGAACACTTGAGGGGCACAAAGGTCATGTCAGTAGCATCAGCGTCACGCCGGATGGCAAGAGAGCGGTTTCGAGCAGTGTGGACTTTTCCCTGCGCGTGTGGGATCTGGAAAGCGGGCATTGCCTGCGGACACTTGCAGATACAGTTTGTGCCAGTAGTCTCAGCGTCACGCCGGATGGCAAAAGAGCGGTTTCGGGAAGTAAGGACCATACCCTGCGTGTGTGGGACCTGGAAAGCGGGTGCTGCCTGCGAATACTTGAGGGGCACACAGAGTCTGTCAATAGCGTCAGCGTCACGCCGGATGGAAAGAGAGCGGTTTCGGGAAGTAAGGACAATACCCTACGCGTGTGGGACCTGGAAAGCGGGTGCTGCCTGCGAATACTTGAGGGGCACACAGAGGGGGTCAATAGCGTCAGCGTCACACCGGATGGCAAGAAAGCGGTTTCGGGAAGCAGTGACAATACCCTGCGCGTGTGGGACCTGAAAACCGGACGCTGCCTGCGAACACTTAAGGGGCACACAAAGTGGGTCAATAGCGTCAGCGTCACGCCGGATGGAAAGAGAGCGGTTTCGGG
>Ga0247842_10008260_pt1 | contig 10978 bp, 11 predicted proteins | sample LaCruzMarch2015__3_FD_192411 | JGI IMG/M metagenome (GOLD analysis project Ga0247842, IMG submission 192411) | Freshwater microbial communities from meromictic Lake La Cruz, Castile-La Mancha, Spain - LaCruzMarch2015_19m | ecosystem: Environmental > Aquatic > Freshwater > Lake | place: Spain...
CGTTGACGACACGATGCAGGAAGGCCATCAGCACCAGGTGCGGGGCGATCTCGTGGTAAGGGGCACTGCCCAGGAGCGGCTGGCCGTGCCGGCGCCAGAAGGCGAGAAAGGCCTCCAGCAGGTGCCCCGGGTTCAGCGTGCCATTCGGGTTCAACCAGGTCGGGGAGATCTGCGGCAGCGAGTCCTGCGGGCCACTCGCCAAGGCGCGCGGCAACACCTCGCGGTAGATCGGGTTGGCGACCACCAGGCCGCCCGCCCCGGCGCGGCGCAGCAGACCCAGATCGACCAGGTATTGGCGATCCTCCTCCGGCACCGCACCCAGTTCGGTGCCGGCCAGCATGGGCTCGATGACGTGGCGCACCCGCTCCTCGCGCAGCTTGTCGGCCAGTTGATCCAGGTGCGTCACCCGCTCGACGATCAGGTACTCCTTGGCCTGCGCGATCAGGTCCGCGTCGATCGGGCGGGTGCGGTCGCGGCCGACGGGCTCCTCGAAACAGGCCCGGTAGGCGAGCGCATTGACCAGCCAGGGTTGTCCCAGGGTGAGTTCCCAGACCAGCGCCAGGGCCTCGGGGGTGAAGACCTGACCGGTGTCGGCGGTGTGCTCCGCGAGCAGGGTGACGACCTCGGCGGCGGTGAAATCCCCCAGGCGCAGCGATTTGGCCTTGATGTTGAAGGCGCTGCCGCCGGTGATGGGGCTGGGCTCGGAGCGGGCGTGGATCCGATAGTCACGCAGGTCCCGCACCCCGCACAGGATCACCGCTTGCGGAAAGGCGCCCGGCCGCTGGTTGTAACCCGCGCGTATCTGGCGCAACAGCGAGACCAGGGTATCCCCCACCAGGGCGTCCACCTCATCGAGCAGCAGCACCGCCGGCCGCGGGTCGGCGGCGGCCCAGAACTCCAACACCTGGACCAGCCGGTCGCCGGCCGGCACCGCGGCACCGCCGTCCCGATACCATTCGGCGAGCCGCGGGTCTTTGAGATACAGCCGGGCGGAGCGGCCGAGCACGCTGCAGATGGTGGCCATGCCCTGGTCGACATCCTCGCGCGCGGTCTGCGCGCCCTCGATGTTGGCATAGAGGGTTCGATAGCGCCCGCCGCGGTTCAGATGCTCCATCAGCGCCAACAGACAGGTGGTCTTGCCGGTTTGGCGCGGGGCATGGAGCACGAAATACTTTTCCCGGTCGATCAACGCCATGACCGCGTCGAGGTCCCAGCGCAGCAAGGGCGGCAGGCAATAGTGGATGTCGGCCCGCAGGGGCCCTTCGGTGTTGAAAAAGCGCATGATGAGCCTCGCGAGCGGCGGCGATGCCTGAGCATAACATACCGGCCGGAGGCGGCCGCGCACGTCACATCGCGGCGGACAGAAAGCGCTGAAGGCATTCTCTAATGAGAATGCGCTTTGAGCCATTCCCGCATTGCATCATTGACGCGCGTCTGCCAGCCCCGGCCGGTAGTCTTCAAGGCGGCAAGGACATCCGCATCGAAGCGAATCGTGGTCGGCACCTTGGTCGGAGCCTTCTGTGGACCGCGCCGACGCGCCGCCAGGGCCGCGCGGACCGCGGCAATTCCACCCTCACGCACGACCACGGCATGGCGCCGGGCGGATGCTTCCGCGGGGGTCGGCGCGCGATCCTCCCCGGGCGCCTCTTTGATCAGCTTTTCCCACGCCTCAGGGGTCAAGGGAAAGCCCGCGGGCAAAGTATCGGATTTCATGCTTTTCGGCCCCGTGTTCGCGGATGTTGCGCCGGCGTTTGTCTTCGTCCCAGGTGATCACGGGTAAAGTGTATTAACAGTTAGCCTGGGCATCAAGCGCAAACGATGGGTTTCGCTGCGCTCTACCCATCCTACGGGAGTACTTGCCCAGTCTCGAATGCCCCGCCCGGCCCGGGGTCTCTCCAGCCAAGCCCTGAGCCCGGTGTAACGGTATGTAACGGTCAAGTCCTCCCGCCCAACGGTCTTGGTCGGCTATTCTCCGGCATCCGTCACTTCAGCGGCCGTCGCCAACCGCGCGCCGCGGGCCTTCCACCCCGCACCCCAGGAGTCCCCATGCGTCTCTCAGGCCGCGGCGCCCTTCATCAGGAAACCATCCATGGGTAAGACCGAATCCGCCCTCCTGCTCGTCGTCACCCTGGCGCTCGCCGCCGGCTGCGCCGACAGCGGGACCCCGTACGAATCCGGCGGCGGCCCCTCCGCCACGCCGCCGGCCGCGGGCACCGGGGCCACTGGCTACGCCCCCGGCACCCAGGTCATCCTGAAGGGGACGGGTCCGCGCCCCCTGTATTCGGACCTGGATGTCGGCTCAAGGCCCGTCGGCAAGGTCAGGCCCGGGGTGCGGATGACGGTCATCGGCTGCGCGCCCAACGATGGCCTCTGGTGCCAGGTGCAGGCCGACCCCGGCCCCGGCCCTGATCAGGGCGGGGCACCGCGCGGCTGGGTGCAGGCAAAGGACCTGCGGGCGGACTGAGCCGCCGCGCCCTTGGCGTAACGACGCATGCAGCGCCGGCTGGGCGCGCGGGCCTGTGCCCATCCGGCGTGCTGCGTCACTCCCCGCCCGCTTGCGGGCCACCCACGAAACCATCGCTTAAGGATCAGGTATGACACATTTCAGAGCCATACTCCCCGCCCGCTCGCGGGCCACCCACGAAACCATCGCTTAAGGATCAGGTATGACACATTTCAGAGCCACACTGCCCACGCTGCTGGTAGCGGGCCTCGCCTTGTCCACCCCGGGCTCGGCCGCCCTGCTCGTCAACGGCGATTTCGAAACCGGCACCTTCGCCGGCTGGACCCGCGACACCGACGGCAATGGCGCCGGCACCACGCCGGACTTCCAGATCGTCGGCACCCCGGGCAGCTACCAGGCGCGCATCGAGATCGATTACCCCGGTGACCTCGCCGCCTTCTCCAACACCCTGTATCAACTGATGGACCTGACGGCCGGTCCCGGCGAGCAGGTCAAGGTCAGCTTCGACTGGGTGTTCGCCGGCGCGGCCGGGTCACCCGACGAGGATTTCATCGTCGGTCTCGGCGATGGCAGCGGGAATTACTTCGGCGCCGATGGCAGCCTGGGCTTCCTGCTGACCGGTTCCGCCTACGGGTCCGGCAGCTTCTCCACCGTCCTCGCCTCGAGCTACAGCAACGCCAGCCCCTGGACCCTGGAGTTCCAGGTGAACAGGGGCAGCGACGCGCAGGGCTCCTACCTGCTGCTCGACCATGTCCGGCTCGACACGGTGCCCGTGCCCGCGCCGTTCCTCCTGCTCGCCCCCGGCCTGGCGCTCCTGGCCTGGCGGCGGCGGCCCACCGCGTCCCGGCCCGCCCAGGCTTGATCGCCCCACCCTCAGAGGAAACGTCCAATGCAAAGCAAACCAAGCCGCCGCTGGCTCTGGCTACTGGCCGCGCTCTCCCCGCTGGCCCAGGCCGACTGGAGCCAACTGCCGAGCGCAGTCACCGTCACCCAGACCCCGCGCGCCTTTGACCGGGTCAACAAGCAACTCTTCAGCTACGCGACCATCACCAACACCAGCACCGAGGCCGTCCCCGGGCCCTTCCGGCTGGTGATCCCGACCAGCAACCTGAACGTCACCAACCCCAGCGGCACCACCGACGGCAAGCCCTATTTGACCTTCGGCGGCACGGCGCTCGCGCCCGGGCAGAGGCTCACGGTGCGGGTGAACTTCACCAACACGGCCTCCCGACTGACCTACACCACCCAGCCGGAGCGCTACACCGATCCCACCTTGGCCGTCACCGCGCCCGACACGGTCACCGAAGTCGAGACCGTGTCCCCGGTCGGCTTCGCCGGCGGGAGTTCGGGCGGCGTGACCTATCACTGGTCGCAGATCAGTGGACCCTCGATCACCCTGCTCAACGAGACCACCAACCAGCCGACCTTCATCGCGCCCACCGTGACCGACCGGACGCTGGTCGTGCTCAAGGCGCTGATCACCGACCCGTTAGCGCCCAGCGGCTACGGCGTCAGCTCGACCAAGGTCGATATCGACGTGGTGCCGGCCGGTAACCACGTCGTCCAGGCCACCACCAGCGGCCTGCTGGCCTACACCGGCGACGCCGTCAGCCTGCACGCCAACTGCACCGGGCTGGGCACCAGCCCCAGCTACAGTTGGACGCAAGTGTCCCCGGCGACGCCCGTCATCACGCTGATCGATCCCGACACCGCCAACCCCACCTTCACCGCGCCCGACAGCACCGCGATTCCGGCCAACAGCGCCCAGACCTTCACCTTCCAAGTCACCTGCACCGACATCGGCGGCGGCGTCACGGCGGTCGACAAGACCTCGGTCCTCATCTCCGGCCCCATCGTCCTCAAGCCCAACGCGCCGCTGACGGTGTCGGGTTCGAGCGGCGTCCCGCCGCAGCCGTTGGTGCTACAGGGCAGCACGCCCAGCCCCACCGTGGTGTCCGGGCAAGCGTTCCAGCTCGCCGTGCCGGTTTTCGGCGGCACCGCGCCCTACAGTTGGAGCTGGACCCCGACCGATGGCGGCCCGGCCCTGACCGTCGATCCCGCCACCGGCGTGGCTTCCGGCGTCGCGCCCAGCGTCGGCGTGGCGACCACCTACCACTATACGGCGCAGGTCACCGGCAGCGGCGGATCGGGCAGCAAGACCGCGACCGTGGCGGTGAACCTCATCCCGGCCCCGGTGCCGTCCACGCCGCTGAGCGTGTCGCTCCCGGTCAACGCCCTGTACTTCGGCGAAGGCCAGCAGAACATCGCCCTGCCGTCGCAAGCCTTTGGCGGCACCGGCCCGTACACCTATAGCTGGCAGTACGTGCCCTTCCACAACGGCCCGGCGGTCACCCTGACCGGCGCCAACACCAGCCATGCGTCCTTCAACGCCCCGCTGGTCGACGGCGACACCAACCTCGGTTTCCGCGTCACCGTCACCGACTCGGCCAGCCACAGCGTCGTTGGCTCCATCAACGTGCGGATCAACGACCTGGCCCCCACGTTGAACGTCTCCACCACCAGCCCGATCACCGCCAAGGTCGACGAGACGGTCAGCCTCAACTTCCCCATGCCCCAAGGCGGGGCCGGCGGCTACAGCTACGCGATCAGCCAGACTGGCGGCACCACGGCCACCCTGTCCAGCACCACCAGCCGCAACCCGACCTTCACGGTGCCGACCGGCGCCAGCGGCGACCAGACCTTCGTCATGACCGTCACCGACTCCGCCGGCAACCAGGTGGAGGCCACCCAGATCGTCAGGGTCGAAGCACCGCCGCTGAACGTGGCCCTCTCCGGGCCGGACCACGGCGAGGAAGGCAGCACCGTCAGCCTGAACGCCGTCGCGGCGGGCGGCATCGGGCCGTACACCTACGCCTCCAGCGTCAGCGGCGCGTCGCTGTCGATCCCCGCCGTCGCCAACCCGTCGTTCACGCTGCCCTCCGTCCCCTCCGGCAGCACCCTGGATCTGGCGGTCACCCTGACCGTGACCGACGCCAGCGGCCCCACGCCGAACATCGTCACCTCGGTGTTCAACGTGACGGTGAACAAGCCGGTCAAGGCACCGGTCTACTACTCGTCCTTGTGCGACGGGAGATTGTGCCTCATCGCTGAGGAGATCACGGCCTGCGATGCGGATCATCCGTATGCGATGACAACCGTGGAGGACAATGCAAACTACGAGCGGCATGCTAGAAAGTGGTGCGGTAGTGCTTTCGAAGCCAGGCGTTTATGGTATGACATGACGTCCGATAATAACGGCGGCTGCATCTCGCTATTGTACCCGGGGGATGGTAGTGGGCCGGCACCACCGACCGGATACCCCGTGACGTGCCACTTTGCGTGCAAACCGCGCGGTGCCGACATCGGCGTTCCGGACTACGCCTGTAACGGCGGAGGGGTTCTTGTGCCGCCTCAGGATACCCTGATGCAGATGGACTCGGCTAATCCGGATAAATGGTGATCCAAGCCGGGTAGGTCGGGCAACGGCTGCATCGTTGCCCGACAATCAGGGCAAAAGGGGCCAGCGCGGGCCGGGGTCTGTGACCCCGGCCCGAACGTTCAGGACACCGGCCGCCTGACTGCCGCGGCGGGCGAGGCGCAGGCCCCCTCCGGCCCCAAGCCGATCATCGCCAGGGATGGCGCACGAGCGGCACCCATCACCGACCATCCGCAGGCCGCCTCATCAAAATCTTCCGGTTGGAAACCTCCCCCTTCAGGGGGATGATGCGGCACTGGAGGCGGGTAACCTCTTCCGTGACTTATCGCCCGGTCAAGCCGGGCGTGGATTGAAACATGCATCTGACCCCGACCGCCATCCTCACCGCCGCCCTGCTCGCAAGCCTGCCCGCGCACGCCGCCAGCCCCAGCTTCAACTGTGCCAAGGCCACCCACGAGGCCGAACAACTGGTCTGCAAGGATGCAGAACTCGCGAAGCTCGACCGCAACATGGCCGAGATCTATTCCGGCCTGCTCAAGCGTAAGACCGGCCAGGGTCGCAAGGAACTCAAGGCCAGCCAAAGCAGTTGGGTCAAGACCCGCAACGAGTGCTGGAAGGCGAGCAATCCCCGCGGCTGCGTGCAGCGCGAATACCAGACACGCATCGATCAACTCTACAACTGGCGCTGAGCCTTCCCCATGCGTCGGCGGCGCCCCGGACCGGCTAACGGCCATGGCGCCCGCGCCACCCCGGAACATGAAAGTCCTCTCGACTGCTGTCGCGACTGCCAGCGAGCGAGGCTGCGTAGTCAGGGCTTCCAGCCCTGACGTTTCCAGTCCCGACGCCGTCAGGCCAGGATGGCCTGACTACGCACTTTCACGGTAAAGCCTCGACCTCCGGTACGGGCGCGATGGTCCAGGAGGTCGAGGCTTTAGCCGGTCGCGCGCCCGCTTGCGGGCGCGGGTGTCGCGTTGCCAGGCAGCACGTTCGGCCGTTTGGAGCATTCGCCACCAGTGTCAAGGTTCCGGCCGGGGCGACTACCCGTCTGGCTCGTGTTAATCCGTGATCGCGTCCGGGGCTTGCGACGCCCACTCGTTCAACCACCACCCGTTCCATCAGGATCACCCATGCAGCGTATGAAAACCACCCTTGCCGCCCTCACCGTCCTCGGCCTCGTCACGGCCTGTACCGAGTCCTCCAGCGTCCGCGACGCTTCCGGGGGCTACGGCGGCCCCATCAACCAGCCGATGGTCACCAAGCGCAATGACGGCAACCTGGACGTCGCCGTGCCGGGCGGCTGCCAGGTGCTCTACAACGCCACCGGGTCACTGATCACCAAGGGCAGCAGTTGCAGCAAGAACGACGCCATGCTCGCTAATCAGACGGTCGCCGAGTACTTCCGGCGTCAGTGAGTAACGACTCAAGAACCAGCGAAACACAGTCGTTGTCGTTGTCGTTGTCGTTGTCGTAATCGTAATCGGAGAAGCGATGCACCTTGGGGTACGAGAGAATCCGGGGCGCTACGATAATCTCGACAACGACAACGACGCCGAAGGCATTCTTCTCGTTCCCACGCTCCAGCGTGGGAATGCCGTCCGGCCGCGGAAGCCTTCCGAGGCGCCACGCGACGCTGGAGCGTCGGCACTTGCTCCCACGCTGGAGCGTGGGAGCCAGAGCACGACGGCGGCGCCGATGGCGTTCCCTAATTGACTTGTTTATTATTAGTGAACCGTTCCCGGAATAGTCGAACGCGCTCGCCAAGACATGACACACCGGTCTCTCGCGTATCTGCCCTTGCTCGGCGCCATCGGCGCGACCGCCGCGCTCGCCGCGCCCGGTTTCGACTGCGGCAAGGCCCGCAGCAGCACCGAGCGCCTGCTCTGCCAGGACCAGGGGCTGGCCGGCCTGGACCGCGAGACCGCGCGACTCGACAGACTGGCACGCATTGGCCAAGTCGCCACGCCGCGCCAGCGCACGGCATTGCGCGCCGACCACCGCCGCTGGATCAAGGCGCGCGACGCCTGTTGGGGGCGGCAGGATGCGCGCCAATGCCTGCGCGAACGCTACGCCATCCGCATCCATGCGTTGCGGACGCACCTTGCAGACACCCGCCGCAAGGATGCAGAGGGGATCAGTACCGGTCCCCTGGTCCTCGCCTGTCAGGGCTTCGACTCCCTGATCGGGCTCACCTTCATCGGTGAGCAGCGGGACATCGCCTTCATCGAATGGCGCAATCCGGCCCATTCGTATGTCCTCGACCGGGAGCGCGGGGGTCCCGGCGTCACTTACACCGGCAGTTCCGCGGACGGGGCGGCCGCGTTCTGGACCAACGGGGATCGGGTGCAGCTTGCGCTGTCCGATCAGGTAACGATGGAGTGTCAGATCGGTGAGCCGGATTGATGCCGGGCGGATCGCAGCGGGGCAATGATGGGTTTCGCTGCGCTCTACCCATCCGGCGCCGCCTGGGAGCTTGGGAACGCGTTAGCACTCTTGCAAACCTTGGAGGACCACGATGAGTCCCTTGGCCCTGTACCTGCCGATCGGCACGGCCCGTCCGACCCGCAACGGGCGCCCCGGGGCGTGGCCGCGCCCCTGGACGAGCGCGGTCGCGGGCCTGCTCCTGGCGTTGGCCGCCGCCGCGATCCCCGCGGGTGCCGCCACCCGGCCGCCGGCACTGCTGACGCTCGAACAGGCCATGGCGATGGCGAAGCGCGACTTCATGGGCGCGCCGGTGACCGCGGCCTGGTGGTCGGTGGACGCACGGTCGGTCTATTACCGGTACCAGCCGCCGGGCGCGCAGGAGTCTGCCACCTTCGAGGTGAACCCGCGCAACGGCAGCGTCCGGGAGGTTCCGGCCGAGGACCTGGGCCTGGTGGATGCGGATGCCAGGGGCTATGACGGCAACCGCACCCATGCGGTCTATGAGCGTGCCGGCGACATCTGGTTTCGCGATATCGATCAGAGCACGCCCATCCAGGTGACCCGCGACGCCGCGGGCGCGGCCGATCCACTGTTCAGCGCCCAAGCGCCCGGCTCCGAGGAGGCGCGCGTCTTCTTCCGCCGCGGTAACGACTGGTTCGCCTGGGTCGCCGAGGGTGGTGTCGAAACCCCGGTGCTGGCGTTGCGTGCCGGACCGCCGCCGACGACGGCCCCCGCCGCGGCGCCGGGCCAGGGCGTGACGGTTGATCTCGGGCCCGAGGTCGTGATCGCCTGCAGTTCGCTCGCACCGAGCGGCCGGCACGCGCTGGTGGTGACCACCCCCAAGGGCTACGACACCGGCCGCGTGGTGCAGATGCCGATGTATCTGACCGCCAGCGGCTATCCGGAGATGATGGACTTAGGACCGCGGATCGGCCGCAACAGCCCGGCGCCCCAGTCGTTGTGGTTGGTGGACGTGCCGACGGGGCAGGCGCGGCCGGTCGATCTGTCCGGGTTGCCGGGCCTCCTGGATGACCCCTTCGCCGATCTGCGCGCCGTGCATCAACTGCCAGCCCTGGCGGGTCCGCGGGCGCTCGAGATCCAGGCGAGCGCGTGGTCGGACGACGGGCGCCAAGCGGCGGTCGTGGTCGCGACACTCGACCGCAAGGACTGGTGGCTCGCGGCCATCGACCCCGCCACCGGGCGGATCGACGTGCGCCACCACGACCGCGGCGCCTTGGTGATCGCCTCCCAGCAGCTCGGGTTCCTGCCCGACCACCGGCTGTGGTTCCTGTCCGAACAGGGCGGCTGGTTCGGCCTCTATCTCGATGACGGCCAGTCCACGCGGCCGGTGGCGACCGGACCCTTCGAGGTTGCGAACGTGCAGTGGAGTCCCGACGGCCGGCGCGCCTTCTTCCAATGCAGATCGACTACCGCGGCTCGGCCGGTTACGGCAAGGCGTTCCGCAATACGATCTACCCGCGCATCGGCCTGCTGGAGGTCGAGGACATCCGCGATGCGGTGGCCTGGCTCGTGAAACACCAGCAGGGCGATGCGGGCCATGCCGGGACCTATGGGTGCAGCTATGGCGGTTATCTGGCCTATCTGTCCGCCTTCCTGGCGGGGGATCTGTTCAAGGCCGTCGCCGCCGCCAACGGCTGGACTGACGTGGCCGCGACCATGAATGACAACCCCTACGCCCTCTTGGGTACCCCCGATCTCAATCCGGCGGCCTTCCGCGACTCGTCGCCCTTAAGCCATGTCGAGGGGCTGCGCGGGGAGCTGTTGATCCTGCATAATGTCGACGATTCCGCGGTGCCGTTCGAGTATGCCCTGCGGGTGGTCCAACGTCTGCTGGATCTGGGCAAGCAAGGCTGGAACATGGTGAGCTACCCCACCGGCGACCACTGCTTCGGCGCGCGGCCCGATCTGCAGCTCGACGCCTACCGGCGCACCTTTCAACTGTTCGAGCGCGAGCTCAAGCCATGATCCGCGGGAGCGACTGATATGACGGTGACCAAGCCCCCCACCCTGCAACGCTGGGGCATCGGCCTGCGCGCCATCGCGGCGCCGGAAGCGCTTGAAGGTTCGCTCATGGCGTTACCTGACGCGACTTGAGTCTCCCCGCGGCACTATCCCAGCGCCGCGGCCGGATCGCCGGGCGTTAGCGACGCGCGTCGTGCGAGTCGGCACCAGCGGGCGAGCGCATCCCGTCCTGCATCCTTTCCAATCAATACCCTCACTGTGGAGTCAATCGAAGATGAATCAGCTCAAGCCTGTCCATGTCCAGCTCGGTGCCCTGCTGGCCCTGGCGCTCGCCGCACCCACTGTCGCCCTTGCCTACGGCGAAAGGGATGCCATCCGCGACTGCGAGAGCCGTATCCGCAGCAAATATCAGATCAGCGACCTGCGCGACGCCACGGCCGAGCGTCTGCAAGACCGGCTGCATCATTACAAGGTCCAGGGACTCGCCAAGGTCGATGGGGAGAAGTACCCCTGGACCTGTGAGATCGTGAACCGGCGCGTCGCCGATATCCAGTACCAGGGACGTCGGTCCTCCCAGGGCGGGGGCGGGACGCCCGAGGTGGTGCCGCGTCGTTCCGGCGAGATCGAGGTGCGGATGCCGAGCGGCTGCACCGCGCTGTACGATCGCGACGGCC
>Ga0247842_10008263_pt1 | contig 10976 bp, 29 predicted proteins | sample LaCruzMarch2015__3_FD_192411 | JGI IMG/M metagenome (GOLD analysis project Ga0247842, IMG submission 192411) | Freshwater microbial communities from meromictic Lake La Cruz, Castile-La Mancha, Spain - LaCruzMarch2015_19m | ecosystem: Environmental > Aquatic > Freshwater > Lake | place: Spain...
GTTTCTTCTGTTCCATCTTTCCATGTAATTTTAACAGTCATTTTTTGCCTCCTTTCAGTGTTTTCATTTCTTTTAAGTTTGATTTTTGGGAATAACCTTCTGCTCCAGCAGGTTTTAATTTAAAGAACGGACGTCCGTTTTCTAAGTCAAAAAAGAATTTGATAAAATCTATTTCTCCTATATGATAATTTTTGCACATAAAATAAACTTCCATATTTGATTTGTCTTGATGCATATCATCAATATGATGTTCAATAAAATTAACCCATCTCTTTGCTTCCAGCTTAAGTTTCTTCTTAATTGGAGTGCTTAATTTCATTTCTCTTAATGTTGTTACATTCTTTTCCCAGCTTCTTGGTTTGATTTTTATTTGTTTTCTGGTCATTGGCGTTCCTCACTCCTCTAAAAAGTTTTTTTCACACCTTTTCAAATTCATTATTATCATAATGAAATGAGCATATTTAAACATTTGGATAAATTAAAAACACACTCCGGAAATGTGTTTTTAGTTATCATTTTTTAGCTTCTTGATCCAAAGCCTTCTGGATAACTCTCACTACTTCATCGGGAGTTGCATCATAGACGGTAAAAGTAACAGAATGTTTCCCATTAGCCATCTTTTGAGTTTTGTCGTCTCCCTTTATCCAAACAGAAACTCCAACTTTTCTCATGCTTTTTAAATTATTTTTCATTAACATTTTAATTAACCTCCGTTATTATATGATTAGATATAACTTATATATAAACATTATGTTATATAAATAACTATATCGTTTCATATCTTTCTAAGTAATAACATATAATCTAAAAGAAATAGTATATTAATTAATATAATTAAATAAAAGTTTAATTGTATTAATGATGTAATCATATTCCAACTCCATTATTATACATTTCAATATAAACTTTTGGTTCAAGATCTAATCTATCGCAAAATTCATAAATAAAATGTTGATCTTTTTCAATAAAATAATCAATTAGTCTTGCAGAAACTTGAGGCTTCATCGCCACTATAAATTCTACCATAAATTTTATTCTTGCTTCTAAACATTTATGCCTGGTTTCAATTTTTATTTCTAATGTACTTGTCATTTCTAATTTTCCTTATTCTTATTTGTTTTTTTATTTTTTCCTGCTCTTTTCTTAATTTCCAATATCTGTCTTCATCAGAATAAAACATCTGAGGATAAATCCTTTTCATTTTTTTCACAGCCCATTTGTTTCTTTGGCCATCGCGATAATTTTCCCAGTCATCATAAGCATCAAATTGAGTTACATTTCCTTCCGTTAAAAATAAAATATAATAGTTCTCCTAACCTTTCAGCGATAAAGTTTAGTATTGTTGTCATTTTTCCTTCCAACAAGCGATACTCGGATAAGAGTTCGGTCTATCATATCCTATGATTAGATAGAATACCCTGCAATGATAAGGTGGGAGAAGAGGTGATTTCAATAGAATTCAGTCTCAGATTTAAACCCGCCCATAGTATTTGTATCCTAACTTGTTGGAATAGTTCATTTTTTTCTTTTCAATAATTTAATTTCTTCTTCTATTTTTAATAAATCATCTCGCAAGCCATTCATATAACAATATATTTTATCAAATTCCTTTTCAAATTTCTCATTGATCATTATTTCAATTTTTCTTTTTGACGGTATGTCTACTTTCATTTCAACCCTTTATTAAGAATATCTTGATATATATTAATTTATTTATTCTTCAGTTTGTCTATTTGTTCTTTCAATTTTTTCTTAATTGGAATAGTAAAATTTAAATCTGAGATTTCATCAATCAATCTTTTCATATCTTCCAACGCTTGATTATACCCAAAACCAAATATTCTTTTTCTATAACCTTCAGTTTTGAACTCTTGTTCAGCTTGTTTTTTTCCTTCTTTATACCAAGGATTATTGTCTCTTATTTTATTATAACACTCTTGACAAATATGCTCTACAAACCCATGAGTAAAATCCATTATACTCTGTGTAAAATTAATTGTAGCTTTATTCTTTTTACATCTTGAGCATATTTTATTTTCTTTTCTTTTTGATATGTTTTCCTTCATCTTTTTCCATTGATTTTTTTCTGTCATCTAAAAATTTATATCTTTCACTCTTATTATCAGAACCTTTTTTGCACCAAGGACACATGATTACACGATTGCCCCAATCTTTCGAATCAAATTCTCCAATAGGAACTAGATCTCCAATCGGCCAAAATCCATAACCATAACATATTGTGCATTTTTTATTTTTTTTCATCATGAATATCCTCCTAAATAATAATTTCTTGGCTTCCCTCGTCTATTGGCTTTCTTCTGCAATCTTATTTTCTTTCTGCAGCTGACACATGTTGAATGATTTTTGACTAAAAGTTTGCCGCATCTCAAACATTTGCCTTTACGTTCAACTTGCTCAATTTCTTTTTTTGGTGTTTTTTCTTTTTTCTTCGCCATAATAAAGTTCTGGAACTACTATCTTTTCAATCCTCATAAAAAGATTGTCAAACCAATCTTTCATTTTATTTAATTTAAAAGTTTGATAAGTGTCATCGTCAATCATATAAAAGCAATCATAGAGATTAGACAAATCTTCAGCAGATATTTTAAATTTCTTGGCTTCTTTGTCAAGATATTTTCTGTATTTACTTAAATCGTTTTTAATTATTTTTGCCATTTAATTTTTTTAATAACCTTTGTTTTATTTTAAAAATTTCTTTATCCAGCCATGTCAAATCAATCCCAGCCATATGTTCTGGAACATTTTTTATTCGGATTATTACGCAATCTTCAATTATATCTTCTATATCTTTTAAAACTTCTTTTCTTCCTGCTTCTTTGGCGATTTCCATTAATTTCAAAATCGATTTAATGTTTCGTTCTGCTTGCTTTAATTCTTTTTTTGACATTTATCGCATACCATTCTTCTGCTTCTTACTCCTCTCTCGTGTTCATAAAAAAATCTTTTATTGCAATATTTGCATAAACTACTTCTGGTATGTTTTTTATTTTTTAGATAAACTTGACAGATTGACATTATTCCGTTTCATTTCTTTTTAAATAAATTCCTATCATATAAGCGATAATTATGCATGCTAAAATAATTGGTGTTGCCCAATTAATTCCCGAGATTCCTTTGTATGCAGCATAAATGCTTGCAATAAATAAACCTAAGATTAAAAAATACATAGGTACTTGCAATATTATTCCGACTATTTTTTTAGCTTCCATTTACCACCAATTTATTTTATTATCATCTTCTTCATTTTCATCATCATCATCGCATTCGTCATCTTCTTCATTTTCTTCATCTTCGATTTCTTCTTGTTCTTCATTTGCCATTGTGTTTAAATCCTCCTATTATTTAAATGTAATTGAACTAATCTTTTCCTATTCTGCAGACAATAGTTCCACAGCTAGGACATTTTCCTTTCATCATTCTTACGCCTTTTGATGTCTTTGATTCCATCCCTTCTGTCATTGTAACTTTCTTCTTGCATTTTACGCAGTATGCTTCACTCATTTTAACCTCCTTGATTTTTTAATTTTCATTGTAAATCACTTATATTCTCCAATAATTCTGAACCATGAATTAAATTATTCATGAATAAACTATAATAATGTTTCAGCTGCTTGATTTGATTGTCATCCATCACAGGCATTAATTGCACGCATTTTAATAAACTTTTAATTGTTGTTTGCATTGCCTTTTGACTTTCAGTCGCATCATATCTAAAATCATTAATCAGTTCTTTTGATTTGATGAGTTTAGCTTTACTTGGTTTGATTTTAGCAACAACATCTTTTTCAATATTATTATCAATTGATTTGATTTCCTTATGAGCCTTGATTATTTTAGATCTTGTCTTTTTATCGTGAATGTTTAAAATATTTTTTGCTTGTTTAACAGTAATCTTATTTTCCAATAAAGCATCCTTAACATCGTCCGGAGATTTAGTAATTGTATTTGATATTTCTCTGATTTCACTAGAATGTATTTTTCCTTTTTCCAATTGCTTGAGCATTTTATTCTTATCAGATAATTTAGATTTTGACATGTCTATTAATACTCTTGAAGGAATACTTGGAGAAGCATGTGTATCGTCTCTTATTTCTTTAGCTTGTAATAAACCACTAATATATGAAGAAGATTTCCCAAGAGATTTTGCTAAATCGATTTTACTAGAATATTTCCCTGTTTCCCATAATTTGTATACATAATTCTCTTTTTCAACAGAATTAAGATTACTTCTATGCAAATTCTCAATTAAGCTTTCAATCATCTGTTGACTATCATCATCATATTCTTTGACAATCGCCTTGATTTTCTTAATATTAGCAATCTTATGGGCCCTAAATCTTCTTTCGCCGCAAACTATCTCATAATGTTCCGGCTCGATTTCTTTGACTTGAATAGGATTGATTAATCCATTTTCAGCGATGCTATCAGCTAACTCTTTCAATTTCTTTTTATCAAACTCCTTTCTAGGCTGAGAAGGATTGGTTGATATTTTATCAGTATCAATTTCAATTATTTCCTGTGTTTGTGTTTGTTGTTGCATTGTCATCATATATTCCTGAATGTGATTTTATCACATAATTTGGTATTTTCTCTCCTTTTCCTTGTTTTGTATTATAAGTGATAAAGCCTATTTCTTTTGGTTTTATATTATATTTTTTTCTAAAAACTTGAAATCTTTTAGCGATTTCAGACCAAGATTTGTCAAATAATTTACTTATTCTCATCTTATCTTGCGGTGTTCCGTGATATCCATATTGCAATAAATCCAAAATTTTTTCTCTTGAATTAAGCAATGGATTTGGATGAAATTTTGAATATTCGTTTTTTTTTCTTGTTCTTATTTTATCTGTTCTTTCATTGAATTTTTTTTGAAAGCTATTTAAATTTCCGAATTTTGATAACTTGATGAATTTAATAACCTTCTCAATTTTATCTGTGAAGATTAAAAACTCTTCTGATGTCATTTCATTTGGTATATCAAATTCATATTGTTCATTCTGATTTATTAAAATTTTCATTTTGATTGTTCCAAGTATGACCGCACTTTCGACACCAATATTGGTTTGTGCTTTTTTTATACAGAATATAACTACTTCCGCAACGCTTACAAGTAAGTTTTTCTTCTTGATATTTTCGTTGTTCCGTCTTTAATTTCAACTTTGACTTTAATTTTTCCATTTTTCATCATAATTTTGATTTTAATTCTGCAGCTTTATTTACTCTATCATCAATCTTCTCTTCAGGAGTTTTTGGAGTTATTGGATGAGGATAATATTTTTTCTTTCCTAAATCTTTCCATTTTTCATTTGCAACCCAATTATCTGCCCTATCCTGTGCTTTCTGCATGTTTTCAATACTTTTATCACATACTCCTTTATAATAATCTGCTTCATCCTGTTCTTTCAATACAAAATAATTTCCTTTTTTCTTGATTACAAAGCATTCATCAGTGCTTCTTAAACGTCTTATCATCTTTTCAATAGCTTCCCAAAAATAAAATCTGGCAAAACTATTTACAGCAAATGAATTAATGCCTATTACTGCTTCAAAAATTTCTTCTTTATTACTTTGATTGGCTTCTCCGATATGATTTTGAAAGTGATTTATTAATCTAATCTTGATTAATTCCTTTGTAATTTTAAGTTCAGCTTTTTTCTTAGGCTTTTCTTCTTGTTTTCTTTTCTGTTCTTGTTTTAATAATACTTTGTTCATTTTGCCTCCTCCTCTAATTGTCTTTTAATTTCCAATCCTAATTTTGCATCTGATATGTTAATGCTCACTGCAGTTCCATACTTTGATACGTCTCTTGTTACAAATTTTCCGCCTTTATCTTCCATCGGACAAATAAAAATGGATTTGGTTTTCTTATCTTGATAAACTGCTAATTTTTTACTATTCATAGCCATCTCCTTGCAGATTTTCAACTGCAATAATTTCAGTATCTTCTTCTGTTCTTAAATCTTGAACCAATTCTGTTTTTGTTGGCCATTTTTTAAGTCCAACGTCTTGTGGTTTTACATTATGAAATTCTCTCATTCTTATCATTTGAGTTGTCGGCATATCTATTTTCTTAAATTCTATATTGTTTTTGCTGCAATATTCATAAAATTCTTCTTTTGTATGATAATAATGCATTTTTAATAATCCAATAAAAAGTTCTTTATTGTTTCTTAAAGTAGTCCATCTGGATTTTGAATAAGTTTTTACCATTTTTGCTGCATTTCCATTAAGAGTTAATCCTTCCTCATCTTCTTCATCACTTGAGTTTCCAAGATTAAATTTTGAAAAGTTTTTCCATAAGAAATTAAATTTAGCAACGATTGCTGCAAAATCATTCATGCCTATTTCTTCTGGCATTTTGATTTCATACACTTCGTCTTCACTTAGTCTTATTTTCATTTGTCTCCTCAGGAATTGAAGGCATTTCAAATCCGCAAGTCAGGCATGGCAACAGACTGCGTATATAAATGACGGAGCTATTGCTACTTATTGGCGCATATCCTGCATTTTCTTATTTTATTTTGAGATGGAACAACTCTTACATCCTTTGAACCACATCTTTCACAAATCAACCATTTGTTTCTAAAATCATAAATTTTTAGTGCTTTATTGATTTTATCGATTTTTGTTGTTTGTGTTTCCATGTTAATATCAGTAATCACTAGTATTTAAATGTTTGTGTGTGCGTAATTTGTTCCGTCGCTGAGCCTTCCATTTTCTGTTATAAAAATTATGTTCTTCCCTGTATTTTTGTTGATATACCTTTGCAAGAATTTTACAATTTACTTTGTAACAAGCTTGCGAACACGTCTTATGTCTTGGATTTATAGTCTCAAAATCCTTGCCGCAAACAGAACAAACCTTTTTTATTATTGGAGAATTTCTTTTTAATAATTCTTTTCTTGTTATCAATTCTAAATTTTCAATTTCATTATTTAATATATCTCCATCTTTATGATAAATAATCATTTCTTTTGGAAAATCTCCGTATGCATCGCGCCATTTCTTTCTTGCTAATTGCTCATATTGATGAACCTTGATTTTTTCTCCTTTGTAGTTATATTTATAATGATTTCTTTTAGTGATTACATATATTCCGTCTTTGCATACTTTCATACCGCCCATATAATTCGCCGGAACATTCCCTTTCTTAAAAGTAGTTTTGTTTCTCTTGGTTAAACCTTTTGTTCCCTTGTTCCAAGGTCTATGTCCTTTTGCGAACTCTGTTCGCATACAACATCTTTTTCCTAGAAGGCCTTTACTAATTTTACCTCTCCATTCTTCTACTTTATTTGGATCTTTAGGATGTGGCATTTTATTTTTGTTTATATTTAACAAGATATTTTCTTTTAAATTTTCCAAATTGATTTCTTTGTTCGTGTTCAATAATTCTTTCTTTTGGTTTTTGAATATTATATTTATCAAGCCATTTACCGATGGTCTGTCTTGACACTCCTTTGATTTTATGTGCTATTTGTGCATATGAATATCCTTGATTAAATAATTCAAATGCTTTTTTTATTTTTATTTCATGAACTCTCATGCGAAAATCAAAACCTTTAGGAGTAAAATGATAATTGCAATCGTTACAATAATATCTTTGAACTTTTCCTCTTTCTAAACCATTTCTCCACCCGCCTTTTTTTGTATTTTCAGATTTACATTTTGGACATTTTGGATATTTGAACCTTGTTTTTGTTTGAATTTTTTGTTTTGAAAGTTTATTAATTGCTTCGATAACTTCATTAAGTTTATCGATGACATCTTTGACAATAATCTTTTTATAGATTAATTTTTTATAATTTAATTTCTTGATTGTTTTTGTTTCCATTGTTTTTATTTCCCCATCCCTTTTTTTTTCTGCAATCATTACAGTTATATCTTATTCCATATTTTTTGGATTTGTCTCTTCCAAATTTATCATAAGGAAGATATTTTCCACAAATTCCACACAAAAATTTATCTAATTCAACTCTTGATTCGCATTTAAAACAAAATAATGTTTTGTGTTCATATTCATTTTTTCTTGAAATAAATTTCCCACAATTCTTGCAAATCACATTATATCTGTAATTTTTTTTAGTCATTAATCTGTTTCGAGTAAGAATTCAATCTCAGCTCGCATCTCCCTATACATCTTCTTCTCTTTTTCATTTTTCGGAAATTCTTTTCCTTCTAATAAGTAATCGATGCAATAATCTAAGATTTCTTCTGCCTTCATCATTGTGTTCATTTTATTCCTCCTAGTGAATATGATTATAAATTTTTGATTGCGGTAAGCGCCTTATCCCTAATATCCGACGCTATGGTGTGATCATAACCGCCAATAACACCTAGACTTGAATGTCCGGTTATTTTTGAAACCTGGTCGTAACTAAATCCGTTTTTGATCAAACCGGTTATTAAATAATGTCTAAAATTATGAAATGATACCTTATGAGGTATTCCTGCTTGTTTTGAATAAAATGCTATCCTGTTCTGAATATGCCTGTAACTATATGCTCTAAAAATATAATCATCTAATTTAAGTTTATTATTCATTATATATTTTTTTAATAAATAAATTAATTCGTCGTCGAGTAATGCTTCTTTGTAAACTTTTTGTCTTCTTTTCAGAACTTTTGTCATCATAACTTTTCTTTCATAATCAATATCTTTCACTTGCACATCATAATATTCTCCTAACCTACGGCCGGTTTTTTTTGCTACATTAAAAAGCATGTAAAAAAAATCACTATCAATAGCGGCTGCTATAATCTTATCCATTTCTTCTTTTGTGCATGGCACTGGCATTGTTTTCATTATATTTTCTCCATAAAAATACGATTTTCCTCTTCCATTTTCTCAAATTCTTTTCTTTGTTTTGGTGTCATTTGACGTATTTTAATCTCTAAGAGATCTTGAAAATAACCATTTTTTAATTTAGAACTTGAAATTATTTTCTGTTCTAATTCAAAAAATTTTTTAAAATCTTTATTTTTCATTATTTTTTCAAAAAATTCATTTAGTTGTATTTTTGTTTTTGTTTTTTTCATTTTTTAATTTCTTTATAATTTGTTCCTGTTGAGCTACTTGCTGCTTTAAAGCGTTGAAACTTTTCATCAACAATTTCACCTTCTTTATTTCATCTTGATTCATCATCTCTTTTGTTCACAACCAAAACCATAGTTATGGGCTATGGTTTGGCTGTTGTTATGGGTTTTGTTATGGGTTTGGTCTAAAACTTACTATCAGGTGATAGTATAGCATATAAAGGATTTATAGGTATTTAAATGTTTCGTTTATTGATTTTATATGCTAGTGGTTCTAATTTAGAACGATTGTTCTATTTTGAAACCGCGAATTTTTATACACATAAAAAATGGTAAGGAACTATTTGATTAATTTGCCTATTTCAGATTCAGATAAAAAATTCTCATTTCCGCATGCTGGACAAACTATCTTAAGAAATTTTGGCTTATTTGCATTTGCTCCAAAACCTTTTAATGCATTCTCCATTTCTGTTTGTGAAATTCCGGTCGAATATAATTTGTTCAGATCTTCCGACGGAATATCGAATTTTATGTTATCAATTCTGAAACTAATGTCACGCATTTCGACTATTAATTTTTCCGGATTCCATTTACTTAAATCTTGAATTGCATTATCATAAATTCTGTCTGCATTGTTTTCCTCGTCGGTGGCATCTGAAATTATGCACGGAACTTGTTGTATTCCTAATTCTTTAGCTGCTGAAAATCTACTATGCCCTTTAACTATCACATTATTCTTATCGACTAATAAAGGCACATTAAATCCAACTTTTTGAATAGATTTTATTAATGCTTGTGTAGTTTTATCATTATCTCTCGGATTATTGAAATAAGGTTTTATTTCGTCGACATTCAACATAACTATTTCATTATATACTTTCATTTATGCAATATAATATCAATATAATACAAATTGTATTACATGATTTTATCCTCCTTAAAATTATCTTGAAATCTTTTCATCCAACACGTTACACAATATTTATGACTTTTAAATTTAAAATAATCTCCATCTAATAATTTATTGCACTTTATACATATGAAACTTTGTTCATGTTTCTTTTTATTACTTAGTAGTGACATCTTTCATCCTCTCTTTAATTTGATATACTTCTTCCCACGATTTATTAAAATCTTTATCTTTAAATAATGTTGCAATTCCTGTAACATGTTTTAATCTAAGCAATTCATCCGGCTCAAGGCCCAATTCCATACATATTTTCATATCGTCCCAGCCATTTTGAACCATGTTATAAACTAATTGGCTCATTCCGGTAATGGTATGTTTTCCACGGGCCCTATTATGCCGTATAGTGCTCGCCATTCGATTATTTATATCTTTATCGATAATTACGATTGGCAGATAATTTTGATTGAGTTTTGCTACCTCCGGATTAGTTTTCATAACAAAATACCTATGATATCCATCAACCACAATATATTTATCTCGTTCCTTATCATAAAATGTAACAACCGGTTGTGTATAACCATCGTGTATAATTGAGATCGCCAGCAGTTTCAACTCTTGTGATGCCACAATATTTGGGTTATAATCATTTGCTTCAACTTTATCGATATGAACCCATTTTACACATGCCACTGGATTATGTCGCCATAAACTGCATTCGAATATGAATTTATTAATCTCATTAATGAAATCAATACCATTTCGTGCAATTTCTTCCATTATATCAGCTTCAATTTGTTTTTTCATATAATTTCCCAACCTTATTTATGTGTTTAATTGTTAAACTATTTTTTATATTCTTAAATTTCGTTCCTTCAAAATCGTTTGATAATATTGCTTGACAAACTGCTTTGTAAAACAATATTTTCTTTTCTGGCATTTTTTTAAGAATATTGTTAATGTCTTTATTGTGTAAAAAATCTCTAAAATATTTTACTTTACTTGGAGGAATTAAA
>Ga0247842_10008264_pt1 | contig 10976 bp, 9 predicted proteins | sample LaCruzMarch2015__3_FD_192411 | JGI IMG/M metagenome (GOLD analysis project Ga0247842, IMG submission 192411) | Freshwater microbial communities from meromictic Lake La Cruz, Castile-La Mancha, Spain - LaCruzMarch2015_19m | ecosystem: Environmental > Aquatic > Freshwater > Lake | place: Spain...
AGACTATAGTATACGGGCGGGATGTTGATGTTGCTACTATCATCAGTAATGCCAAACGTTTTCCGATGATGTCCAATTACCAGGTAGTAATTGTTAAAGAAGCTCAGGATGTAAAAAACCTTGTCCCAGAACCAAAAGAAAAGGAAAATAAAAAAGGCAAAGATAAGCATCCGTTGGAGGCATATCTTGAAAACCCACTGAAATCAACCATTCTTGTTCTATGCTATAAATACAAAAGCATTGACCGAAGGAAAACCTTTGCTAAAGTAATTGAAAAAAACGGAATTCTTTATGAATCCGAAAAGTTATTCGACAACCAGCTTCCATCATGGATTCAGAATTTTCTAAAGAAAAAAAATCTCACGATCCGCCCTGAGGCAGCTGTTCTGCTTTCGGAATATCTGGGTTCCGACCTAAGCAAAATATCAAATGAACTATCAAAACTGGAGATCAATGTCGCACAGGGGACAGAAATCACCACCCTTCATATTGAGCAGAACGTTGGGATCAGCAAGGATTACAACATTTTTGAACTTCAACGGTCATTAGGTAAAAAGGATGTTTTTAAAAGCTATCAGATAGTAAATTATTTTACCGCAAACGCAAAAGAAAATCCGAATGTTAAAACAATTACAATACTTTATTCCTTTTTTTCTAAAATATTATTATATCATTATACAACGGATAAATCCAAAAACAGTATCAGTTCCGTATTATCTATCAATCCGTTTTTCTTTCCGGAATACCAGGCAGCCGCTAAGAATTACAGTGTCAGGAAAACAAAACAAGTAATATCACTGCTGAGGAAATATGATCTTAAAAGCAAAGGCGTTGAAAATGCTTCAACTCCGGACGGCGAATTACTCAAAGAACTGGTTTTTCAAATACTGCATTAAGCTTAAATCAAAAATCCAAATGTGAAAATTATAAATTTAACACAATTATATCTTAAGGCTTTGTATTTTTGTAATTATATTTTATTTATAAATTCAATTTATGTGTTTTAAAAAACGAATTTTTCTCGGTTTCATATTTGTCATTTTGGTATATCTGACTGCTTTTTCGCAAACTGCCAGCATCAAGGGATTTATTAAAGAAGATGAAACCGGGGAGCCTGTGATATTTACCAGTGTATATCTCAAAGGGACACAATATGGCGCTGTTTCGGATATAAACGGTTATTATGTTATCTCTAAAATTCCGGCCGGATCATATATGCTAATGATTACTTGTTTGGGATTTGACTCTCTGAAAATACCCGTTAACCTGAAAAACGGAGACGTCATGACGGAAAATCTCAAGCTGAAAAAATCCAATATTTCCCTGAAAGAAATTAATATTTCAGCAGAAAAAGAAGAATTGAAGACCGAAACCAAAACATCTGTCATTAAAATCACGCCTAAGCAAATATCACAGATTCCTTCAATAGGAGGCCAGCCGGATCTTGCACAATACCTGCAGGTATTACCCGGTGTTATTTTTACAGGCGATCAGGGAGGGCAACTTTATATCCGCGGAGGATCGCCCATCCAGAACAAAGTACTTCTTGATGGTATGATCGTTTATAATCCCTTTCATTCAATAGGTTTGTTTTCTGTTTTTGACACCGATATTTTACGCAATGCCGATATTTACACAGGTGGTTTTGGCGCTGAGTATGGCGACAGGATATCTTCGGTGATGGACATTTCCACACGCGATGGCAATAAAAAAAGAATAGCGGGAAAAACCTCACTCAGTCCTTTTGGCGCCAAATTATTACTCGAAGGACCACTGAAAAGAGAGACCGAAAGTAATGGAGGAAGCACTTCTTTCATTTTTTCAGCAAAAAATTCTTATCTCAAACAGAGTTCAAAGATTTTTTATAAATATATTGATACTCCACCAGGGCTGTCTTTGATGCAATATTTTAAATACAATGATACTGTTGGTTTGCCTTTCAATTATACCGACCTTTACGGCAAGATCTCCATAAACGGCAATAACGGCAATAAAATCAACTTTTATGGGTTCGATTTTAACGATGTTGTTAATTATAAGGCTATTTCTGATTTCAATTGGGATTCTTATGGGGCAGGTTCAAACTTTGTGTTAGTGCCATCAACTTCTTCCGTATTGTTCCAGGGTAATTTTGCTTATTCGAAATATAAAATATCGCTCAAAGAAGCTAACAGGGATCCACGAATCAGCGAGGTCAGCGGGTTTAATATGGGATTAAACTTTACTTATTACTTAGGCAAAAATGAAGTGCGCTGGGGAATAGACATGCTTGGCTTTAAAACGATTTTTAATTACTTCAATTCTGTAAACCGCAAGATCGAACAGAACGATAATACTACGGAAATGGCAGGTTTTTTAAAATATAAATGTACCGCGGGAAAATTTCTGATAGAACCAAGTTTCCGGTTACAGTATTACGCATCACTCCAGACAATGTCTCCGGAACCCAGGCTGGCAGTGAAATATAATTTGAGTAACAAAGTTCGTTTGAAATTTGCCGGTGGTATATATTCACAAAACTTTATCAGCGCCAATTCCGACAGGGATGTGGTAAACCTTTTTTATGGATTTCTTTCCGGTCCCGAAAATTTACAGGATGAATTCGATGGAAAAGAATTAAAGAACAAATTACAGCAGTCGGATCACCTGATACTGGGAGTGGAGCTCGGTCCTTTTCGGCATATTACTATTAATGTAGAAGGATATTACAAATATTTTCCGCAGCTTACAAATATTAACCGCAACAAGATATTTGACGACAATGCTGATAACTCCGACAAACCTGATTATCTGAAGAAAGACTTCATCATTGAAACAGGCGATGCTGAAGGAGTTGATATTTCTTTAAAATATGAATACAAACAAATTTATTTATGGGGTGTATATTCTCTCGGTTACATTCACAGGTACGATGGAATAGTAAATTACCTTCCTCATTACGACCGCAGACATAATATAAATATTGTATCATCGTATACCTTCGGGAAAAATCTTGATTGGAGCTTCGACCTTAGATGGAACCTTGGTTCCGGATTCCCGTTTACTCTTACGCAAGGATATTATGAAAATATTCCTTTTGCTGATGGCATTAATACTGATTACACAACCACCAATGGACAATTAGGCATTATCTACGCCGACCTGAATAAAGGAAGATTGCCCTATTATCACCGTTTAGACGTTACGCTGAAAAGACACTTTATTTTAGGACAAAACTCCGGTTTGGATGCGATAATAAGTGTTGCAAATCTGTATAACCGCAAGAATATTTTTTACATGGATCGTATCACGCACGAGCGTGTGGATCAGTTGCCGTTTATGCCGAGTATAGGGCTGAATCTGACGTTCTGATTAGTGCTGTCCGCAATGTCAATACAAATCGTCATTGCGAGGCGTTGCCCTGAGCCTGTCGAAGGGAGGTACGACGAAGCAATCTATTGACATACGATAATTAGATTGCTTCACTACCTGCCCGACTACGTCATTCAGGCGGGCGTTCGCAATGACGTTCCGATTGAGTTTTTAGAGATGTCCTAAACTGAATGATTAAGAAAACAAAAATTTAGAAAACATTGTGATCCCCCCAAAAGAGGGTTGTTACGTATAAATATTTTGATAGAAAAAAGTTACCTGTAATTTTTAAATCTTTATGAAAACATACACATTTATTTATTTAGTAAGTATTAGTTTGCTGGGATTTTCCTGTCAAAATAGAAATAATCATGACTGTGAGAAAGAAAAGTTAATACCCAATCTATATTATGTAGAACCTATAAATTTTAACAATGACTTAAAAATAGCCTTGAAAAACAATTTGGACGGAAAAAGTTTCTGTTTAACTAACCAACAAATTGTTATGATTAACGGAAGCATTAATAATAATGACAGTATTCATCAATTTACTCTTGATCCATTAATGCAAGAAAAATCAAATTTTAAAATTTTAATAGAATTTAAATGGCAAGCATTTTATAAATCACAGCATATTGTAGTACATAAAATGTTTGTTAAAGAAAACAACAATTGGAAAAATTATTTAATTGGGGGACAATTCAAATTGCCAAGTGATTACCAAATTTCTTCAGGAATAACAGAACTAAATGACGATGAACTTATTAAAGAAATAATTGACATATGCGTTGGTTTGACCTTCAAATAATAAAACTACAGGTAACTTCAGCTCCAGTGGCGGGTTTGTGGTTGACGGAAATTTTTGTAAAACAAGATGAATAAAAAGACAGACAATAACAATAAAACTGATGGCTGTTTGCAGCCCGATGTTGCATTAAAAAAACGCATCGCAATATTAGGTTCAACAGGTTCTATCGGCACACAAGCGCTGGAAGTAATAAAGCGGCATCCCGAACATTTTTCGGCAGAGGTCATTACAGCGCAACAAAACGCCGATCTGCTGATAAAACAGGCGATAGAATTTATGCCCGATTCGGTGGTAATAGCCGACGATACGCAATACCGGAAAGTGCAGGATGCGCTGAACCCTTACGATATTAAAGTGTATGCCGGAACAGATGCTCTTTCACAGGTGGTGGAGTTGGATAATGTTGATATGGTGCTTACGGCGCTTGTTGGTTTTGCGGGACTTAAACCAACACTAAATGCCATCGGGTCGGGAAAACAGATCGCTCTCGCAAATAAAGAAACGCTTGTTGTCGCAGGCGACATAGTAACCGCTGCTGCAAAAGAAAACGGCGTTAATATTTATCCTGTCGATTCGGAACATTCCGCTATCTTTCAGTGCATGGTGGGCGAGTTCCATAACCCTGTGGAAAAAATATACCTGACCGCATCAGGCGGTCCTTTCAGAGGAAAAACTGTTGATGAACTAAAACATGTTACAAAAAATGATGCGCTGAAACACCCCAACTGGAATATGGGCGCCAAGATCACAATAGATTCGGCAACACTTATGAACAAAGGGCTCGAAGTAATTGAAGCACACTGGCTTTTTGGTCTGAAACCCGGACAAATTGATGTTATTGTGCATCCGCAGTCAATCATTCATTCTATTGTTCAGTTTGCCGATGGCAGCATGAAAGCCCAGATGGGGCTGCCGGATATGAAGCTGCCAATTCAATACGCTTTGGGATATCCTTATAGACTGAAATCGGATATAAACCGTTTTAGTTTTCTTGATTACCCGCAACTGACTTTTGAACAAGCCGACACCAAAGTCTTTCGTAGTCTTGCATTAGCTTATGAAGCATTGAGAAAAGGCGGCAATATGCCATGTATAATGAATGCAGCAAACGAAGTGGTGGTTGCAGCTTTTCTCGAAGAAAAGATTATATTCCTTGAAATGCCAACAGTAATTGAGCGTTGCATGAGAAAAGTGCCGTTTGTCGGGAAGCCAACTCTGGATGATTATATTGCTACTGATCAGGAAACACGCTCGTTTGCTAAAAGTATAATTTAACAGGTATCTTATAACAATAGTTCGTTATTTTTTTAGATTGCTTCACCTCCTACGTCGGATTCGCAATGACGACGACTCTTTACGTCATTGCGAGTGAAGCGAAGCAATCTCTTGATAATCGCTGTATTCGAAAAAATTACCGGACTGTTATTATTATGTCTGTCACTTGCATATTAACGAATAAATTACTTGCTTTGTATTATAATTGATACATTTCACGGATGGAAATATTGATAAAAGCGTTGCAACTCATAATGAGTCTGTCTATACTCGTGATCCTTCATGAGCTCGGACATTTTATTCCTGCCAAACTATTTAAAACAAGGGTTGAAAAATTTTACCTTTTTTTCGATCCATGGTTTTCTCTTTTTAAAATAAAAAGAAAAGATACGGAATATGGTATCGGCTGGCTGCCTCTCGGAGGGTATGTAAAAATATCGGGGATGATTGATGAATCCATGGATAAGGAGCAAATGAAACAAGCTCCGCAACCCTGGGAGTTCCGCTCCAAACCTGCATGGCAAAGGCTTATCATCATGCTTGGCGGTGTATCGGTAAATGTGCTCCTCGCCATACTTATTTACATTACTATGCTTGCCGTGATGGGCGAAGAATACCTGCCGACAAAAAATGTAAAATATGGTATAACATGCGATTCCATTGCACTCGAAATGGGTCTTCGCAACGGAGATAAAATTATTTCTGTTGACAACAACGTAGTGGAAGATTTCCTGAAGATTCCTGCCGAAATCATTCTTGAACAAGCTAAGACAATTCAGGTTGAAAGAGATGGAAAAGCAGAAAATATTATAATCCCCGCAGGTTTTTTAAATAAGCTGATACGGCATAAATCGATTGATTTTATCAGTGTTCGCATCCCTTTTGAAATAGCGGATTTTGCTAAGAACTCGGCAGCTAAAAAAGCCGGGATTAAAGTGAATGATAAGATCATTGGATTGAACGGAAAATGGATGAATTTTTATGATGAATTTCGTGCGGAAATCGTAAAACATAAGAGTCAAACGGTGAATGTGGCTGTTTTACGGAACAAGGACACGCTCAGCTTAGCTGTTAAAGTTTCTGCTGAAGGATTAATAGGTATCCAGGCGAAAGCTCTTACCAATTATTTTATATTTAAAAAGCATGAATATTCAGTCATAGAAGCTATTCCGGCGGGCGCGGTAAAAGCGTACAAAGCGATTGGAAATTACCTGAAACAATTAAAACTTTTATTTTCACCAGAAACCAAAGCGTACGAATCTATAGGCGGATTTATTACCATTGGTAATATATTTCCATCCGAGTGGGATTGGATTGCCTTCTGGAACCTTACTGCATTTCTTTCAATTATTCTTGCAATCATGAATGTGTTGCCAATTCCGGCATTGGATGGCGGGCATGTTTTATTCCTGCTGTATGAAATTATTACCGGAAGAAAACCCGGTGAAAAATTCATGGAATATGCCCAGTATGCGGGAATGATTTTACTGATTGGATTACTGCTTCTTGCAAATGGGAATGATGTGGTGAAACTTTTCAGGTAAAGAATAACATAATTGTATATTTTCTTACATTTTGTTACCCTATTGTTACTTAAGGACAATAAAAAAATCCGAAAGCCTTTAAAAATAAGCATTTCAGATTAGATGTTTGTAGCCCGTAGGGGATTCGAACCCCTGATTTCCAGGATGAAAACCTGGCGTCCTGGGCCAGCTAGACGAACGGGCCTCTTAAATTGGAGTGCAAAAGTAGAACATTTTTATAACATTACAAATATATTTTTTATCCAAAGGTCAATCGGTAAATACGCCCTTTTATGTTCGCATTCCGTTTATTATTCCGAATCATCTCTGTCCACCTGGAAGCGGAACCCAAGACGTTTGCCGGTACGAAGGCTCATCGAATTTTCAAGCATTTCGGAAACACCAACTACCTTGATGCTGTCGTAAACAGGCGTCAATAAATCGAAATCAACGCAGTAACTAATAGCTGTTTCAAGTATATTCTTTAGTGAGTTTCGATCAATCTTAGCTTTGGCAAAATTGTTATACATCAACCCGATCTGCCGTTTACCTTCTACAAAATAATGATATTCGCGGTTAATAAAGATACGTGCTACCAGGTAACCCACGTCATTTGCCCGATTATATTTGTATGAATCGGCGAGGAAGTTGTACATGTTAATTATGCCACAGTATGAGCGGGTGATGTCCTGTTTGATGTACGAAAGGTTCATGATATCGTGTTCGCGTGGAAACTCAAACACATTGGTGTGCATGGTCAAAAGGAGCATATCGCCGCCAAACTTTAAACCTGCTTCAAATTCTCCATTGTCGGTGAAGTCGAATAGAATTCGCTTATCGGCTTTTGTCACCCTTTTTTTAAGAGAGTCCATCATTTCTTTTGCAACAGCTTTCAAATCCTGAAACGATTCAAAAGTGTTGTCGTAAACATTTAATTTCATTCCGCCTTTTTCAATGATCTTTTCAATAAGAGGCAGTTTTTTCATTTCTTCGTCGGTCATATAAGTTTCGATTTTGAAAAAAACAAATATATAAGGAAAATCATTATAATTAGGAATAATTTGGCTAAATATTATTTTGATATGCTTTTATTTCGATAGCATGGTTCATTTCTACCTACCGCCTGCTCCGATGTAATCGGGGGTAGTCAGGTTTTTACATCCTTTTGTTTCATCACAAACTTATCATGTTTTACAATATAAACATAATTCCACCACCATGCCGATAGGTTTTTATTTATCATTTTTTTTTTCAGCTTATAGGTTTTGTAGTGCTTCATAATGCCAAGATAAGAGTTCATGCTGCTCAGAAATTTTTTTTGTTCTTCTTTTGTCGGCTTACGGTTTCTTGCTATTTTGTTTTGCTTTTCTATGGCTTTATAAAAGTTTCCTTTTGTTCGGTTTGCTATGTAAATTCTGTGTGGTTTTATCACCGCTCCAAGAAACTTAACACCTTTCGTGTAGTGTTGCAGATATATTTTCTTTGGATGCAAATTCAATTTTAAAGTTGAAAGTAGAAAGTTTGAAAGTTGTATAACAAGTGATTTTAAATATTCTTTGTCGGGATGTATTATTACAAAATCATCCACGTAGCGACCGTAGTAACGGATTTGAAGTTCATGTTTCATATAATGGTCAAAACTGTCGAGATAAAAGTTTGCAAATATCTGGCTTGTCAGGTTGCCTATTGGCAATCCGCAATTAACAAGGCTATGGAATAAACTTTTAGTAGCAGGTAAATCATCCCAGTCTGTCCTGTTACCTTTTATAATACAGTTTTCAACAGGGTTGTTGAAGATTACTTTTTTGCACAATTCAACAAGTAATTCTTTGTCAGGTTCTGTGTATTTTTCACTGACAAATAATTGCAGGCGGTTAAATAAAATATTTTTATCAATGTGCATAAAAAAGCCCTCTATATCAAGTTTGAGGATGTATGCGTCTTTTGTATAGTTACAGGAACATTGACGAATAAATTTGTTTATCCTTTTAATACCAAAGTGAGTACCCTTATCAATGCGGCAACTGTAGCTATCGTAAATAAACTGCCTTTCGAAAAGCGGATTAAATTTATTAATAATAAGGTGATGAATAATACGGTCGCGAAAGTCGGCTGCAAAAATTTCCCGTTTCACAGGCTTGTTAACAATAAAGGCGATAGACCTGCCCTGAGTATATGTACCATTATTTATTTCTTCGCAAAGTTTGAGCAGCTTTGATTCGTAGTTCATTTCAAAAGCAAGAGCATTGAGCGTGTGACGTTTGTTACTTCTACAATCGTAATATGCCTGAAACAGTTCGGCAATGTTTATTTTATTCATTATGGTCTTTCTGTTAAAACCTGCCGGAAAAATTTTCCGGCAGGTAACATTTCCAGTCCTTTAAGCACCTAACGCTAAAGCCGTACGCCTTATTGTTGTTGTTCCGGTTCACCGTGGCGTTGCTGTAATTCAAGTTCCGATTCCATGCGTTAGAGGCATCGTACTCCGTAGCCGACCACCAGTTGCCGTTGTTGCCAACATTGTTGAACGAACCGGACCAGGAGTAGCCGCCCGGAAGGGCTTCTGTAAAAATAACCACTCGTTTGTGACACGATTGTCCTTCGACTACGCTCAGGATAAACTCAACCGTGCCATCTTTTATACCTTGCCGAAACCTGTATTAGTTCATAAAGTTTGAAAGTTTATAAAGTTCAAAAGTTTTACTTTCAGACTTTTTACTTTATAACTTTCTACTGTTCCAGGTATTTACCCGACAAGAGGGTTATTGGACTGAAATGGTTCACTTTCTTTTACAATAGCAAAAGAAACTCCGACCAGTATTTTAATTACTTGCCTTTTGCCATCCGGCAAGTTGTTTCGATACTTCTTCTATTTTTTCATTTATGATTATAAATTTCTTTAAATCTATCTGCTTTAAATCTTTTGTCAGCCTTAATAACAAACGGATGACCTCAATGTTTTCGCGGGCAGATTGGAGCAGCTCCCTCTTTTCAGCCCGGCTATTTGCCCGGTATATATTCGTAATCATTTCAAGCGTTTCATTTTTCAACTTTTCTCCAACTGTATATTTGTACTCCTTGTTGAAATTCTTTACGAACTGAAATATTTCAGCAAGCAAATCATAACCTGCTTTGTAAACAGGTAAGTCGTTATATAATGCCATTTATTTTAGTTTGTAAAGTTCATAAAGTTTTTAAAGTTGGATTACTGATTTACTTTATAACTTTCAACTTTATAACTTTATACTTTCTATTATTTCCTTTTGTATTTTTGCTAAAAATTCAAGCGCTTCCACAGGCGTTTTATTGGCAACAGGGTAATTTTTTATTTTTTCGATAATTAACTCAAACTGATTATCAATTTCTTTATTCATTGCAATAACCGGTATTTCCGATTTCCATTGTTCAAAATTACCATCCGTTTTAAAACCGCCGAGAGCAATTATATCATTGTTTTGTTTTTCCACATTATAGCCTTTTCCCTTAGCTTCATTTAATATTCTATCCAAAGTGCTATCAGGGAAACCCATATACACTATATGTTGACCCACACATTTCACATAACGCTTTATCAATTTGAAAGTCTTTATATAAACGGAAAATAACATTGCCGACCGCTCATAAGCCCGCCAAAACATACCTTCTTTAAAAAGAAATATGTTTTCAAAATTTGTTTTTTCTATTTCCTGTATTTCGGCTATTCTCATACCTTTATAAAATAAAAATCCTTCAATAATCACGCACATGCGTGATTATTGAAGGATTAAAAAAATTTTAGGCAGTATATTACTCTCTCTCTCTCTCTCTCTCTCTCTCTCTCTCTCTCTCTCTCTCTCTCTCTCTACGAAATCAAGGGTTTCAGAAGGTCGTTGGGTTTCAATAATATTCATGTTTTCTTTATAGTATACCTTAAAAAAAATCGAAATAGTCAAATTGACAAATAGTCAACTTCAGTCCTTTAAGCACCTAACGCTAAAGCCGTACGCCTTATTGTTGGTGCCCCGGTACACCGTGGCGTA
>Ga0247842_10008269_pt1 | contig 10972 bp, 10 predicted proteins | sample LaCruzMarch2015__3_FD_192411 | JGI IMG/M metagenome (GOLD analysis project Ga0247842, IMG submission 192411) | Freshwater microbial communities from meromictic Lake La Cruz, Castile-La Mancha, Spain - LaCruzMarch2015_19m | ecosystem: Environmental > Aquatic > Freshwater > Lake | place: Spain...
AGTAGCGAATCCATTCCGTCGAGCGCCCAGCCCGGCATTGGAATTCCAATGACTGGAAGAATCGTGTGGCCCGCGAGAACTCCGGCGAGGTGCGCCGCACCGCCGGCCGCGCCGATGAGGACTTTAAATCCGTTCTTGGCGGCGTTCTCGGCGAACTCGCACGCTTCGTGCGGTGTCCGGTGAGCCGACATGACTTTCACTTCGGCTTTGATGCCGAATTCTCCCAGCGTCTGGAAACAGGCTTCGACGGTTTTCCAGTCGCTGGCGCTTCCCATTACGATAGCCACTTGCGGTTTAGCCATAGTCAGCTCCTCTTTAGTTCACGGTGTGCGATATCTTTGCGGTAAAACGCGCCGCTCCACGAGATTTTTTTCACGGTGGCGTAAGCGTTATCGACGGCGGCGCGCAGATCTTTGCCGATTCCGGTGACGCCGAGTACGCGGCCGCCGGCGGTGACGACCTTGCCGTCCTTGAGCGCGGTTCCGGCGTGGAAAACGACGGCGTGTTCCGCCGCTTCGTCGAGGCCGGAAATCTCGTCGCCTTTTTTATAGTCGCCGGGATAGCCGCCCGCCGCCATGACGACGCAGACGGACTGCTCTTTTTTCCAACGGATCAAATCTTCGGACAGCGTGCCGTCAATACAGGCTTCGAGCGCGGGAATGATGTCGCCGTCCCAGCGGGCGAGCACCGCCTGTGTTTCGGGGTCGCCGAAGCGGCAGTTGAATTCAACCACGCTCGGCTTGCCGTTGTCGATCATCAGTCCGGCGTAGAGCACGCCTTTATAGGTAATGCCGCGTTTTTTCAGCTCGGCCAGCGTGCGGCCGTACACCTCGGTGCGGACAATGTTTAGAACGGCGTCGGTGGCGACCGGCGCGGGCGAGTAGGCGCCCATGCCGCCGGTATTCGGACCGAGGTCGCCGTCGAACACACGCTTATGATCCTGCGACGAAGCGAGCATGACGACATGTTCGCCGTCGATTAGCGCGAGGATGGAGGCTTCTTCGCCGACCAGAAAATCTTCGATGACCACGCGGCTTCCGGCGTCGCCGAACGCTCCGCCGAGCGCGTCTTTGATCGCGTCTTCGGCCTGTTCGACGGTTTCGGCCACCGTGACGCCTTTACCGGCGGCGAGGCCGTCGGCTTTGATGACAATCGGCGCGCCGCGTTCGCGGACGTAGGAGCAGGCTTTTTCGGAATCGGTGAAAACGGCGCAGGCGGCGGTCGGAACTCCGGCGGCCTGCATAATTTCCTTGGCGAATTTTTTACTGCCTTCGAGTTCGGCGGCGGCTTTGCGCGGACCGAATACGCGGAAGCCTTCGGTTTCGAGCGCGTCGGCCAGACCGGCGCAGAGCGGCGCTTCCGGGCCGATTACGGTCAGATCGGGTTTGTTGGCTTTGACCCAGGCGACGATACCGGTGACGTCGGTGGCGGAAAGGGTGAGGTTCGTGCCGAGCTGGGCGGTACCGGCATTACCGGGCGCGCAGAAAAGCTCCGGCTTGCGCGAATCATTCTTCAGTTTCCAGCAGAGCGCATGTTCCCGTCCGCCGTTTCCAATCACCAGTACCTTCATGAGATAAAAGCCCTTTCCCAAAGTAGGACAGCCATCCTGGCTGTCTAGACAGGCTGGAAGCCTGTCCTACGTTTTCTGTTCGTTACGAGGCGCATAGTTAGCCTGAATTCGCCGGTTTGGACAAGCTTCGGTCTGCCGAAAACATTATTGCAGGCACCGAAGAATCAACACCGACGGCTCCGTCGCATGAACTCCGTCCTGACCGGCGTCGCCGAACGGGAAATACCGAATGGATGCGTCCGTGATTTTTATTCCTTCAGCCAGATTCCCGCCGCCGATCAGGATGAGTCCTAGGTCGAATCCGCGTTTGGGATCTTTTTCGAGCGAATAGTGCGCCGGCGTCGATCGGGTTGTATATTTTCGGCAGGCGGAGCCGGTGTTCGGGTCGGTCATCGGCGCGATACATTTCAGTGAAAAATCCTGCGCGTTTTTGATCGCGGCGTTCAACTTTTCATTCCGATACGCGCTGTTGAACTGCTGGAGATCCATCAGAACTTTCGTGGTTAGCATGCAGTAACCAAGGATGTCCTTATCCTTTGGATCGTTACCGTTAAGATTGTAGTGCCAGAACCCGTCAGCTTCCTGAGTGGGAATGATCTGAGAGTAGATGCATTTGTCCGTCTTTTGTTTCAGACGCATCGAAAGATTCGGGTCGATATCGCGCACATACTCGCTGACCACCCCGGCGGCCATGGCGATGGACGCGGTTTTGTTAATAGGCGACGGCTTGGTTAAGGGTTGTTTGGATTCGCCGGTTACTATGTCGATGTCCGCCGCCCACCATCCGGCTTCGTTCCAAGGGTACTGATCCAGTACGGCAGCGATATATTTGAGATCGTCGTTTCTTCCGCCTTCCTTATGCAGGATATAGGCAATCCGCGAGGTGTAAAAGCCAAGTGCTGGCGGGCCGCCGCCCATAATCGCTTCGCCATCGGGCTTTTCCTTTTCCTTGATCGGCAGTACACCGAATTTTGTTTCGCGCATATTTTTCAAAACATGGTCGGCGAGACCGAGTGCGGCTTGCCGGAACCTCTGGTCGCCTGTGAGCTCGAACATCAGATAAAAGGAAAAAGCCATCTGTCCATCGGCGGTCTTTCCCTTGAGAGACTTGGCCGAACCGTCAGCATCAATCAGCAGATTCAAGTGCCGCGTTGTTGCGGAAAGCAGATTTGATTTAAATGCCGGTAGCGATTCGGCGGAAATAGCTTCCAGTTTGTCATTTTGCGGCTCTGCGGCACCTAAGGTAACGGAGGACGAAAGAATCATCAGGGAGAGGGTGACTTTAGAGTATAGTCTTTGGCAGAGCGCAGGTTTTCCAATCACCAGTACCTTCATCAGACCCTTTCCAAAAGTAGGACAGCCATCCTGGCTGTCTAGACAGGCTGGAAGCCCGTCCTACGTTTTCTGTTCGTTGCGAGGCGCACATTTAGCCTGAATTCCAAGGTTTGGACAAGCTTCGGACGGGAAGTTTTACAGAAGGGAACGAAAGTCAGCGAAATGTAACGTCCTCGTTGAGGCCGCGGCGCAGATCCTGAACCAAATAGCCCCTGACGTTTGTTTGGAGGTTCCTATTTGTTTTCTTTATTCTCGAAAACGACACCCGCAAACAATGACAATATCAGCAGGTTGCCAAGAGCAATGCTACCGAAAACATGCTTAAAGTATTCGAGCCAGGCCAATGTTAACGGCGAGAACTCCATCGAAGTGGATGCGATCAGGATCTTGCAGGTGCCGTTTGCCAGCAAGAAACAACCGGCCAACGCGGAACCGATCCTGAACCGCGGGTGACTCATGGCCTTGCACCACCGAGAAGGCGCGCCCAACCAAGGAGTAAGGATGAGGAACAGCCCGCCAGCGATCGGAATAACAATGTGAATCAGTTTTTCCATAGTTCCATTTTTTCCTTCCAGCGGTTCATCAGGCAGAAAATTTAGCCGAACTCCAAATCTCGAACACGGGATGTTTTTAGCAGGGGCGGGCAGAAAGGGCAACCGCCCTTGCCGATTTGCTTCACAGATTCAGCGGCTACGGCGAGTCATGAAATCCTTTTGGGTCTTTATTGAAACGTAGACGCGGTGTCCTCACCGCGTTTTCTTTGCGTGCGGAACGCGGTGAGGACACCGCGTCTACGGTAACAAGACTCGCCCCCGCTGAAAGATCATGAGGTTGCGGGTGTAGAAGTTGGCGACACCGGCGGCGGTCCAGGCGGATTGCCAGTCGGCGATAGTTTTTTCCGCGAGCTGGAATCCGTGGACTTTGAACAGTTCTGTCCAGTATTCCGGCGGCTGTTCGTTGAGGTGGCCGATTCCGCCTTGTCCGGGATGCGCGGCGGTAAAGATGACGGCCGGCGCGAGCGAGCAGAGCAGTTCGACGTAGCGGTCGGACACCGATTTCGGCAGGTGTTCGGCGGTTTCCATGCTGACGGCGATATCGAACCGTTCGCCGCCGGACCAGCGTTCGGTGGTGATGTCGAATTTGCGGACGACGAGTCCGCGGGCGCGGGCGATGTCGAGTCCGGCTTCGGCCGCGTCGAGTCCGATTAGGTGGCGGACGCCGAGTTTACGCAGGCCGACGAGCAAGGCGCCGGAGCCGCAGCCGACGTCGATGGCCGATGCCGGATGAAAGGTTTCTACGATGGAGGTCGCCATTTGCGGGACGCTTTTGCGGGCATAGGGTTCGACCAGCGTTTGGTAGTAGCGAGCCGAGTAGATGTCGTCGCGGTCGCCGACCTTTTCCATGACCCGGATAGCAAGGTCGCGGAGCGGGCCGGTTTCGCGCAGCGATTCCGGCAGGATATGGCAGACCCGCTTCAGGATGGTGAAGAGTTTCGACATCGGCTACAGTTTACAGGAAATCCTCTGTGCGGCAAGCTTCCGCCTTCGCGCTAAAAGCTTCGGAGGGCACGGCAAGGCTACGGCGGACCCGCTGGACAGGGCGCGGGCAAACGGGTAGCCTGCGTCGGATGAAAAAAACCTGGTGCAGAGATGACCTGATTCACTTTAAGCCGAAGCACGATGTGCTGGTCGCCATCGACTCCGACGGCTGTGTATTCGACAGCATGACGATCAAGCAGCGGATTTTTCATACCGGCATTATCCAATTCTGGAGCCTCGAAGCAGTCGAGTCCGAATTCCGGAAGGTGGCGGAATGGACGGCGCTTTATTCGCCGTGGCGCGGACTTAACCGCTTCGAACTGCTGCTGAAGATTCTGCAAGGCGTCTCAAAATATATTCCGGCTTGTACGAATCTGCCATCGACGGATGCTCTGGAGGCGTTTGCCAAATCCGGTGTTCCGCTGAGCGCGGACGAGCTGGCGAAACGGATTGAACGGACCGGCGATCCGGAGCTGAAGCGGGCGCTGGCGTGGAGCCGGGCGGTGAGTAAAGAGATTGCGGCAGTTCCGCAGATGCCGGTGTTTGACGGAGTTTCGGACGGACTCGAAAAAATCCGTACGACGGCAGATTCGATTGTAGTTTCACAGACCGACGAGGCGGCGCTGGTACACGAGTGGCGTAACGCCGGTCTCGAAAAGTTTGTCGATGTCATTGCCGGAGCGGAACTGGGATCGAAGATCGAGTCGCTCGCGACGGCGATGAAAGGGCGTTACGCGCCGGAGAAAACGGTGATGGCTGGCGACGCGCCGGGCGATCTGGAAACCGCCCGCGCTGTCGGCTGTTTGTTTTTTCCGATTATTCCGGGCGACGAACCGGCGAGCTGGGTAGAATTACGTGAAGAAGCGTTGCCGCGTGTCTTGAGTGGAACTTTTGCCGGTGAGTATCAGCAAAAATTGATCGCACGGTTCAATACGGTTCTCTCTGAAGTTCCGCCTTGGGCGAAATAATTTAATAAGGTTGCGCCGCGCGGCGGGAGTTCTCTATTGTTCAGCAGATTTCCGAAGGCAACTTCGATAAGGAAAACCAATGAATTTTGTTCATATCTCCCTTTGGGCCGCTGTAGTCGGCTGGCTGATTGCGCAAACGACCAAGATGATCATTTGTCTGGTGGAAAGCCGTCGCCTGAACTTCCGTTATCTGGTGAGTACCGGCGGGATGCCGAGCGCCCATTCGGCGATGGCCAGCGCGGTGGCGACAACAATCGGTATGACGGAAGGATTTAATTCGCCATTGTTCACGCTGGGGTTCTGTTTCGCCGCCGTGATCATGTTTGATGCGCAGACGGTGCGCGCCGCGGCCGGCAAGCAGGCGCAGTTGCTGAATCAGATCGTGGACGAGCTGTTTAAAGAGCATCACCTGTCAGAGGTTAAGCTGAAAGAACTGCTGGGCCACACGCGTCTGGAAGTATTCTTCGGCATGCTGACCGGGATTTTTTCGGCGCTGGCACTGCTCCGTTTTTTCCCGGCATAAAAAAAGCCCCCGCCGAAGCGGGAGCTTTTCGTGTGAACCAACCCGAACTTAGGCCGGATTGATCGCGCTCATCGGGCAGGTCGATGCGCAAGCGCCGCAGTCGGTGCAGCTGCCGGCGTCGATAACATATTTGCCGTTACCTGCGCTGATTGCTTCTACCGGGCAGGAACTTTCGCAAGCGCCGCACATTGAGCAGTCATCAGAAATTACATAAGCCATGATTCTTCTCCTTGTTTAATCGCAGGCCCGTCTGCCTGCTTTTGATGGCGGGGAAGCTAACACCTTCGTCCGGTGAGTTCAAACCGGAAACCGAACGGACTTTTGGCAGCGTCAGGAGCCTAATCGTCGTCCGTATCGGCCGGCAGGACAGGGTGTTCTCCGGAGAGTTCGACTTTTTCAATTTTTCCAAAACGGCTGGTGATTTTGCGGGCCGAGGTCTGCACGTCATCAACGTCTTTGTGAGCCTGGCCGATATGCGCGGCCAGCTTGTCCATCCGGTCCTGAAAACGGCTAAAGTCCTGCGCCAGAGCCACCAGATGTTCTTTGATGAGGTGCACCTGCTGACGGGTCGCGGAATCTTTCAGTACCGCGCGTGCCGTGGTGAGGACTGCCATCATAGTGGTCGGAGAAGTCATCCAGACGCGGGCCCGTTGCGCTTCTTCGACGAGATCCGGATAGTGTCCGTGGATTTCGGCGAAGATCGCTTCGGCCGGAATAAACATCATGGCGCCGTCGGAAGTCGTGCCGGGAATGATGTATTTTCCGGCAATGTCTTTGATGTGTTTTTTGATGTCCTGCCGGAACTGACGTTCGGCGGCGGTACGGTCGGCGTCGCCCAGCGACAGATCGGTCATACGCTGGTAGCCTTCGAGCGGAAATTTGGAATCGATGCAGATGGTGCCGGTCGGTTCGGGAAGAAACAGTACGCAGTCGGCGCGCACACCGTTTGGAAAAGTGTGCTGAAGGGAATAACTGTTTTCGGGCAGCATGTTCGAAATCAGCGCGCTGAGCTGTACCTCGCCGAAAGCGCCGCGCGAACGTTTGTCAGAAAGCACCTCTTGCAGGCTGACGACATTTTCAGTGAGTTTATCGATTTTCTCCTGAGCCTTGTCGATCAGTGCCAGTCGCTTGAGTACATCGCCGAAAACCGTGGTGGTATCCTTGAATCCCTTCTCCAGCCGTTGTTCAACCTTTTCGCCGATCTGGTCGAGCCGCTGATTGTTGGAGGCCACTAGTTTTTCGATTTGCGACTGAACCGCTTCTTCGCTTTTGCGGGCACGGGCGTCTATCTGTTCGGTCAGTGTGTTGAGGCCGCTCGTAAGCATCTCCAGTCGCGTATCCTGACGGGTATTTCCGTGAAGAGCCATGCCGAGCTGGACCAATACCAGCACGGCGAGCAGTGACAAAAGAATCAGAATAAAAATTTCCATAAAAAGCCTCCGACCAGACCTTGGGTAGCGGCCCGCAGTGCTTGACACTTTACGCAGGTCATCCAATACTGCAAACGTTTTATGTTAAGACCGGAACGTATAAAGTCATGAAATTCTTCCGCAAAAAAAACGCCCGACCGACCAAACCCAGCTCACGAACTGCACAGTCTAATTCCGAACAAAGCTTTTATTCGCAGCACGTTGGAGAAACCCCGTTAGATGAATATTCTGCCGGCCCGGTCGGATATCAGACTCATCGTACTTCGAGGCATAGTCCAGCTCGCCGCCGCGAAAGCAGTAACCGCGCAAGTAGCTGGGCGATTGCTCTTCTCCTGCTCCGGACGGGTTTAATCATCGCATTGCTGGTCGGTGGGTTTGTCGTGCTGAAACTGGTGCTGGAGCGTGCGGCCAAACCGACAGAGAAACAGCAGCAAAAGTGGGAAGCTAACGCGACCCGGATGGACTCCGGGGCTGCTTCTGTCGCGGAGACCGTTCCTTCGGAGCTGGTCGTCAGTGCGGCGCTGATTGGGCAGCGGCTGGAGCAGTGGGAGCAGACCGAGCGGCACTTGCGTTCGGCGGAGGCGCTAACCCGCCGGGGGATAAATGAAGAGGCCGCTCAACGACTGGAGCAGGCTTTACGCCTCACCCCGAATAACCAGGAAGCGCAACAGATGCTGGCCGATATTTATATGCAGCAGGGGCGCTATGCCGAGGCGGTTCCATTGTGTATCCATCTGCTCGATCAGGACAGCCGGCAGCCGGAGCTTCAAATGAATCTGTTGCGGGCATTACAGGCGAGCGGACAAATTGAGGCCGGTTTGGCACTGGCCGACCGCATACTTCTGAATCAGCCGAATAATCAGGCGGTGCTTGCCATCGCCGCTGCGGGGCAGATTAAGCAGGGGAATCAGGCGGCGGCTTTGTCGCTGTTCGAACGGATACTGGCAAACGATCCGAAAAACAAGGACGCGCTGGCCGGTTGCGCAAAAGGATACCTCGAACAAAAGGATACTCAAAAGGCGATTCCATATTATCTGGAACTGGCGCGGCTTGATTCGAAGCCTGAGCACTATCAGGCGCTTGCCCGCTGTTATGCGCAGCAGAATGAAGCGGGCAAAGCGGTTGTCTTGATGGGGCAGGCGGCCAGTCTGTTCAGTGAAGCTGCTGTTTCTCCCTGGCTGAAGGATACGGTTTTTGACCCGATCCGTGAAACGGTAGAGTTTCGTTCCTTTGCCGACCGGGTTGTCGGTGTAGAGACCCGCCGGGCCATCGAAGCCATTAATAAACGCGAGGCTGAAAAAACAACGCCTGCGGCGCTGGGCGGCGAGATGGCGTTGCCTAAAGCTGATCTAGAAGCTTTGCGGCCCAAAAAATAACAGAATGCCCGGAATGATTTTGGCTCAACAGGTGCGGCGCCCGCTGGTCGGAGTCGCCCTATCCATTGCCGCAGGTCTTTATATTCAGAGATGTGTCGACGGCGCCCCTTTATTCCTGCTCTCCATGGCGGCCTTTTTTCTGGCCGTCGCCTGCTGGACGGTTCTGCGCCGCCGGACGGCGCTGTTGATTTATATCGCCTGCGGGGTGCTTGCCGCTACACACAGCGCTATCGAAGAAATGCCATCCTTCTCCCGTGCGGCGCTGCCGGTTTTCGAAGTGAGTTCCCACGAGCAGGAACTGACCGGTACGGTCGAAGATGAGCCGGCTGTTTCCGGCGCCGACGGAACCGTCTCTTTTTTATTTCGCGTAGCAACGGTGCATCGCGGAGACGAGCAGCTTCCGTCCGATGCGGTATTAAAGGTTTATCTGAAAGATTCTGCCGCACCGGTTCGGTTCGGCGAACAGTGGCGGTTAAGAGGGCGTTACACTGGCTATGAAAGACCGCGCGGCGGTGCCGACGGATTTCTGAGCGTTTCCGGACCGGGCGCATGCAAAATCAAAGAAGCCGGAAGGTCGCTGGCCAGCCTGTGTTATGAAATCCGCCGCCGCGCCGCTGCACTGCTCCGGTTGGGTGTCGAAGCCTTTCCGGAGCAGACGCAACTGTTACACGCAATGCTGCTGGGATACCGGCAGGCCATTCCGCCGGAGCTCTATCAGATATTTACCCGCACCGGAACGCTGCACATCTTCGCTATTTCCGGTCAGCATGTTGTGATTCTGGGGGCAATTTTTATTGCGGGGTTGAAAATTTTCGGCATAGCCCGTCCTCGTTGGGGATTGCTGCTGCTTCCGGTCCTTTTCCTTTATATTTTCACCACCGGATTGCAACCAAGTGCTTTGCGCGCTCTTGCTATGGCGGCGGTTTTCTTCGTTGCGCCGCTGGCCGGACGCCGTCCCGATGCCGTATCCTCCATTGCGCTGGCCACAATTCTGTTGCTGACATTTCAGCCCGCCAACATTGGTGACCCGGGATTTCTACTGTCGTTCGTTGTGGTTTGCGGACTCATCATCGTGAACGGTTGGGCTGTACGGCAAGTTAACGGGCTGCGTCTGGCTGGTTGGGAAGAGCCGCTTCGGCGGCTTAGCGGGCCGCATCCGGCGGCCTTGCTGCTGCGTAATACCGGATTGCTGATGCTCACTTCGCTGGCGGCCTGGCTTTTTTCCGCACCGATTACCGCGTGGTTTTTCAACACCCTTTCGCCGGTTGCGCTGATCGGCAATCTGGCGGTTATACCGCTGACGTTCATGGTGATGCTGGCCGGATGTCTTGCTGTGCTGAGCGGGGCATTATATTTTCCTTCGGCGGCGGTGCTTTTTAATCAGGCGAATCTGCTGTTGATCGATCTGCTGATATGGATTGTCCGCCGGCTGGCCGCGCTACCCGGTGCCTGTTGTGCGGTGCGTGCGCCCTCTGCGCTGGCAGCCGGCCTTTGGTACGCCGGGCTGATTTTATTTTTTACCGGCCCGGTTCGCTGGCGGAAAGGCGCGCTGTTGCTGGTGTTGATGTCTATATTGCTTTGGAGTACAGAACGTCTTGAACTGTCCCGCGATATAAAAATTATACGCGAAGGCAATTCAGCGTTGGCAATGCGGTTGCCTGAAAACCGGTGGGTATTGGTAACGGACGGCAACCCGTTTAATACGATGCGCACAACCCGTCTTTTGCAGAAAGAGGGGATTAACCGGCTGTCTGCTTTAGTTGTAAGTGATGCGCGGGCAGATGCCGGAGCAATCCGGCAGTTTCATGAACTATTTCGTCCGCAACAAACTTTGACGGATGGCGGCAAAGAGGAGTTCTCTGCGGGCAAGGGAAGCGTTCGTGTTTCGCTGAGCCGGTAACTTCACCGGCCTTTTTCGAGCGATACGTGTGCAATTTCAAGCTGATCAATCAGCGTTTTAAATTCGCCGGTACTGCGCACCGTATTGAACTCGTCGCGGCTCATCCAGGCCAGCGCCAGCCCCGGGTCAACCAGCTGAATGCCGCGCTTCAGCGCCTCAATAGCCTTACCTTGCTGTCCGTTCTGTACCTGAACCTGTGCCAGCAGGAAGTAGATCGGCGCAACATCGGTCACTTCTTGCGTCAATTTGGTCAGGAACTCCGCAGCTTCTTTCCATCGGCCAAGCTTGGTCAGATAGAGCGCGTAGGTCTGCATGGTGTCCAAATCGTTTGG
>Ga0247842_10008276_pt1 | contig 10967 bp, 8 predicted proteins | sample LaCruzMarch2015__3_FD_192411 | JGI IMG/M metagenome (GOLD analysis project Ga0247842, IMG submission 192411) | Freshwater microbial communities from meromictic Lake La Cruz, Castile-La Mancha, Spain - LaCruzMarch2015_19m | ecosystem: Environmental > Aquatic > Freshwater > Lake | place: Spain...
TTGTGACCTCAAGAGGGCGGGGCGGTAGAACGGGCGTCTCGCCCGTTTACCAATCCAGTACGACGGACATGCTTTTCTGTGACCATTGAGGCAATCAAATTCTTAAAGAGGCGGCGGTGATGAAGTAAGGGGGACGCTCATCCAACACGAAGCCGCTGGAACGATACTCTAATCATCTTGACTTTATATTCTAAATGTCGTATATTATCAACGCATCTTTGTTCTTCGATCCTACACGTCGCACAGCCATCCCATTACACATCAATGAGATTGATGCATCTGACACATTTTACTTTATCCGTCAGCGGTATCTCGTTCTGTGGCAACGATATTGACGCAACTGACGAATTGACGCATTTTTTACACCCCCCCAGGCGGGGAATAGCGCATTTTCGACAATTATCAAATAAGGAGTCCCAATGGAACTCAAAGGTTCGCGAACCGAAAAGAACATCCTGACCGCCTTCGCGGGCGAATCTCAGGCGCGCAACCGCTACTCATATTACGCATCCAAGGCGCGCGAAGAAGGCTATATCGAGATCGCTCTGATCTTCGAAGAGACTGCCAATCAGGAAAAGGAACACGCCAAGCGATTGTTCAAGCTGCTTGAGGGCGGTGAAGTCGAGATTACCGCCGCCTTCCCGGCTGGAACGATTGAAACGACCGCAGTCAATCTGCGGCACGCCGCCGCTGGAGAGCGCTACGAGCACACCGAGATGTACCCCACCTTTTCCAAGATCGCCAAAGAAGAAGGCTTCAACCAGATCGCGGGCATCTTCAAGGCGATTGCTATCGCCGAAAAAGGTCACGACGACCGCTACACTCAATTTGCTGTCGAGGTCGAGACCGGTCACGTCTGGAAGCGCGAGAGCAAGACCAAGTGGCGCTGCCTCAACTGCGGCTACATCCACGAGGGAACGTCCGCTCCGCCAATGTGCCCCGCCTGCGCACATCCGCAAGGGTATTTTGAGGAAATGTAGATTGTAGATTGCGGATTGTGGAATGAATACAAAGCGGGCGGCTCAATCGAGTCGCCCGCTTTGTTCTTCCGCCCTAAAGTCCAAAGCCTATCCGCCTACTTCACCAGCGTCATTTTACTGACCTTGGTGCATTCCGGCGTCTCCAGCCGGACGAAGTAGATCCCAGCGGCGAATTCACCCGCGTCCCACCTCACACTCTGCGTACCGGGATGCATTTCCGTATCTGCAAGAGTCGCAACTTCTCGCCCTGAGAGATCGTGAATAGTAATACAGACTTTAGTCTGTTGCGGCAGATCGAAATTGATGACCGTCGAGGAGTTGAACGGATTGGGAAACGCCCCTTTCAGCACAAACTCATTAGGGGGAGAATACGGATCAGGTTCTACCGCACTCACAGAATCGAGGTCAAAACGAATCGAAACAGTTCTGATCTGACCAACCGTTCGCGCGATGAATCGGGTCGACTCTATCTGGAGCACTCGTGTGAAATCAGAATATTCATCTATACGTGCCCCACGAATAAAAGATTCGGTCAGTATTTCACCGGCTGTATCCATCAGAGCGACATACAAACCCTCTTGCCGCTGGTCGTTGTTCCGATTAGGATTGTATTTGATATGACCAAAGATGGCGAGTAGATCCGGTCGAATTTCAAATATTTGTTGAAATTGTGAATCAAAGAATTCGTAGTTGTCATCATAACAGCGTTCCCAGATGATCTCCCCATTCTGACCAAGTTTTAATAAACGTAACGCCTGAAACCAACCTGCATCATCATAACTATCTGTGAAGCCAGTTGTATAAATACAACCCGAGGAGTGCTCTACGGTATTGTTCATCACGCCTTGAACATTAAACACGTATAGATTTGGAGGTCTCCAAAAGAGACTGTCGAGCCGAACGTCCATCCAGACTGTCTCGCCATTCTCGTTCATCCGCCATATATAGCCGGCTACTCCAACGTGCCTTCTCTCGCCATAGAACCTCTCCGTCTCAATTGAACCAGTGAGAAGGTAATCGTCATTCCGGAGCTTTCTCCAAGAATTGGCATGCTGCAACCTGCCCTGGTCAATATATTCATATTCTCTTTTAGTGATCGTTCGACGGTCGGCGCCAATCTTGTAGAAGTTAACCGTCGGTCCGTCACTCTTCTCTGCGAACATATCTACGGAACCATCCTCATTCACAAAAGCTTCGCGCGATGTTGGTATTGAGTTGCTGAATTCAAGGAAATCGAGAGAATCTCCATTCTCATCTAAGTAAAGTAAAGTCAATTTTGCAGAATCAACAGACTCTGCGATTCTATCCTTTATTGGCATCCGATCCCCCATAATGATACTGCCGCCCGGATAGTAGAGAACCCTCTTCGCTACATCGGCATGGAGCGTATCACCAAAAGTAATTGTGTGTTCTACGCTATCCATGTCCGAATTAAGCATTCCGAGCCAGAATAGGGCAGGCCTAAGTCTTATCGGGTCTCCGGGAAGTATCTGGTACCCACTGCAGATCAATCTTCCTTCCGGCGTCAAATCTATCGAAGCGCAAAGAGGCTTGAAATCCCCTTGTGCAGGCGAGACCGGATCGCGATTCCATTCAAGGACGATTTGGTGGGCTTGGCAGGGAGGAGCGGTAAGCGCGCTGATTATCAGGACGGAATAGAGAGCACGCCATAAGGCGCGGACTGAACAGACAGAATTTATTGCAGGCTTCATTAGTTCACCGGTTATTTGAAGGATGCGAGCTGGGGGAGGCGAAAAGATTACCGAATGATTCTTCGATAAGCAATCTCGCCTCCCCAGAAACTCAGTGGATGGTCAATGAATCAATTCACCGACCTCCGTGTCGGTCTTTGGGGAGATTACCGACACGGAGGTCGGTGCTACCAGCCCACCAATACAATCTAACCTTCTCTTGCCCCGAAATGCAAGAAGTAGTGTCAGAGCCTGAACATAGGGCGATCCGCAGCCTTCCCCATCACTATCGGCGTGAAGAATGTCCAGATCAGCACCACCACCCAGAGCCGTCCGGCGAGCAGGTTGTAGTCGTGCAGCATCTTGGACAACGGGTACTTCAGCACGATCCCCATCCCGAACTCGAATGTAACCGCGAACAGGAGCCAGACCAATCCCATCTTCCACGCGCCGTCGAACGGAAAGCCTTTCCAGTACTTCGCAAGCAAATACGTGTACGCTGCGAAGAAAAGGCAGCCTGTGACGCACGAAATCTGATGAGCAGGAAGTTCGCCAAGCTTGGGTTGGACGAGCAGTTGGCGGATCGTCCCGTTCAGAATCGCCAAGACGGGAAGAGGAAGGGCAGCGAGGAGGTATTTCAGGTAGATCATGTTAGGCTTTAGACTTTGGGCTTTGAGCTTTAGGCGTGGCATATTGTCCGAGTGCGTCATTGCGAATCCATCACCGCCAATTTCCACTCTTACCAGATAAAAGTCTGCGGTGATGGGTGCGGCAATCTTGACTACAGAGAATTGATATTACTTGAGATTGCTTCGCCTTTCGCCCGGGAAAATCCCAATTACTGAGGCTAAGTATGGGCGAAAGGCTCGCAATGACGACTTTCCTGCTATTCTCAAGCAGATTCCTTTGCGGGAATGACAGCGTCATGCAATAACCAGGACCACCATCACACTTTGGCTTTGCATGTTATGCTTAAGGCAGCCGACCAGAGATAATTTCCCACTCGTTCTCTTCGACAAAGCGGTCATCGAGGGATAGTTTCCTTAGAACTTCGAGTAATCGTGCTTCGAACTCATCGGCGCGCACTCCAAAGAGCCTTCTAGACGCGGTCGAAGTCGAGTAGAGGTATCCAAGGATGCTCTGGTAGCTCCAGGTTCTCACTATCGGGAACGCCTTCTTTTCGACCTGATTGAAGGGCGATGCTCGCAACACGTCGCTCCACTCGCGGTAATAATGCGGATTCTGTTTCAGCCATTTTCGCTCGGGCTCGCCTAGGAACTCGCGCGTCAACTCCATCACCGCTTGCTGCCAGTCTGACGCGCCGCGCTCGAAAGCTCGGTCAGACATCAGCGCTACTGTTCCCTGTGGAGCCATAAATTCGGAGAGCTTCAGCAGTGTCGAGTCTTGCTCTACCCAGTGGAACGAGCGGCTGAAAACGGTCAGATGCGGACGGAAGAACTCAGGAGGAGAAAAGTCTTCGATTCGAGAACAGAAGAGGCGTATCAGTTTGCGTTCATAGACGAGTGGACAGAGTTGAACGGCGGCGACTTCGAGCATCTCCATTTCGGGATCGACGCCTATCAGATTGTCGAAGTATGGCGCGAGCGCCTCGATCACCTGCCCGGCTCCGGTTCCCACATCGAGGAGGCAGTTATTGGGGCGTGATCCGGCAAGCTTCGCCAGATATTGTACAGCATCAGACGGCAGTCCGGGTCGAAAAAGGGCGTAGCAGGTCGCCGTTCCCTGAAACGGTCTCGGCTCTGTCTTGTCAGCTATCAACTTTCTTACCGCTCTCACAGATCGTGGATATCGACGCGGCTACTCCCAACTTGCGGCTATCACGCCTGCCAAGGGATGGAGACGGAAGACTTCGACCGCTCCGCCCAGCCGCATCAGGAGACGCTTGAGGAAGTCCGCTGTGGAGGGGTGGTCCGTCAAACCGCCGTCATAGCCGACGCGATCCCAGAGCAGTTTGTGCTTATCGGGCGGTTCGAAGAACATCAGATCGCCGATCACAATTCGCCCCGGTTTGCGGAGTTTTCTCACCAGTCCGGTCAGCGCTTCGCCCTTCAGATTGTCAGGCAAGTGATGCAACGACCAGAGCAGGAGCATCTTGTTGATCTCTGCCGCGGCGATATTGATTTCAAGCGAAGGCGCTTCGATGGCTCCATGACCAAAGAGCAGATTCTTATGACCTTCCTCAGTCGCTCGCGCCCTTGCCGACGCGAGACTCACCTTGCTGATATCGACGCCATATCCCCACCGAACAACCGGCGCGACTTCGAACAGAATGCGCCCCATTCCGCAGCCGAGATCGAGCAGCGAATCGTCCTTATTCAAGTCGAGACGGGTGAGCGATTCGTTCTTGACAAGCGTGTCGATTCGCTTCGCCTTTGGTTCGCCGCCGGTTTCACGAGCGTGATGAGCGATCTGATCGAACAGCAGCGCCAACCGGGCGCGGTCGTAAGCGAGTTGAGGAGGATTATCGTTAAACGTGAAGTTGTCCGTAAGGTTAAAATGCACGGAATTTGGAGTCTCTAGCGAGAGTCTTTCTGAGAATAGTGATTTCACAGAAGAAGCAAGCTGTCAACCCTCCGTGGTTGACAGGTATTTGATAAATTGTACGTAATCTGTCAGCCACGGAGGGTTGACAGCTTGCTTCTTGACTACAATAGTATTCTCGGACAGATTCTCTAAGATGAATCACCCTTCAATCTACAATCTTCAAGCCCAATTTCCCAATCCCCAAGCCCAAAAACAGCACGGGAGAGGCGACCTGATGTTGTCAAGTAACCTCTCCCATTGGCATAACGGACAAACTGAAGTTTGAACTCAGAACTCAAGACACGCTAAAGCTGTGAACTCGGAACGTTTACTTGACGATCACCACCGGCGCTTCGGCAACCCGGCCATCCCGATTCAGCATGAAGCGGTACTGCCCGGCGGGTAGGTTCGCTCCATCGATGATGGTTCTCGATTCGCCCGATGCAGAACCTTGCATAGTCCACTGCCGGATCAATCGCCCTTGAAGATCAGTAAGTGACGCTCTGGCAGATGCATTTGAAGGAAGCTGGCAGATAGCCGAGGCGACTGAGTTGAACGGATTGGGATAGATGCTCGCGATACTGAACGCGCTCGGCGCCGCCGGGTTGAGAGGCTGGCTGATGTAGAGGGGCAAAGTTGCAGTGCGCAATACCATCATGCTTGAGTTGTCCATATTGCCGTTAGCGTATAAACCACTTTCGCCAACAGCGACGACTCCTCTATCAGGAGTCAGCGCGGCACCCCTAAGGAAGTCGGTTAAGTCGCCGCCATAGCTCTGCTCCCATCGAAGAGTTCCATCCGGCGTGAACCGCGCGAACCAGAAGTCCCAGTTGACGCCATCTGCCACTTTATTCATTCCACAAATGAGAATATCCCCATTGTCGAGCAGGAATATTCTTGTTGGAAAACAGGCCAGCTCCGACTCGTGCGTGGCTGTGTTCACGTGGTCGCCCTCAGGAGTAACCCACATCAGCACGACGGATGGGTGACCTTCGACCCAGAGATAAGTCGCGGCCAGAAAGTTGCCGTCAGGAAGTTCGACCACGTCATTTGCTCCCGATGCGGTCTCACTCCACCAGGTTCTCATCCATATCGAATCGCCTTCAGCGTCGACCATTGCCATAGTAGTCATCGGGTCGTCATCTTCGCGACCATTGGTGTAGTTGCCCGCGAGTATGAAGCGCCCGTCCGAAGTCTCGATCGCCGCGTTGCAATAGTCAATTCCAGCGTCGCCGACACATTTCGACCAGAGCGAATCGCCGTCAGCAGAGACTTTCGTCAAGCACATATCGGTTACGTTAAGATCGTTGGGGATTATGAGATTTGAGGTTCCCGCGACGTAGAAATCGCCCGCTTCGCCCCTCAGGAGAACATTTCCCGAGCCAGCTTGATCCGACGCGCCGTAGTATCTTTCCCAGATCAACGCGCCATCCTCCGCAATTCGTCCGTAGTAATACTTTGAACGATCCCATTCCTGGTTGAAGGAAGCGCCTCCGAACGCATAACCGCCGTCCGGGCAGGCGATAATCGTGTTCGGACAGTCGAACCGGTCAGAGCCATAGCTTTGCAGCCAAAGCGAGTCGCCGTTGTCATCGAGACGAAGCATGATTGGGATTCCAGCCCCTTTGACGCCTGTCCAGCCGGCAATCATCAACTCGTTATTCGGAGTAATTGCAACGTTTCTGGCGACGTCGTTAGCTTCGGTTCCGTAAGTATATAACCATCGGAGGTTGGGCTGCGAGTATGCAGATGATGCGCAGAGGGCGAGGGCTGTGATTAGCCCTGCGAGGATGAGGGATTTCCGGTTCATGGCTTGCCTCGATTGTTCGGCTTTTAACCGTTTATGTGATGCGAGACGGTTACCATAAGGAGTCCTGCCGCGCATTTTGGCAATGAAAGGGGTGAGGTGGAGTCAGTGGATTGTCAGAGCTTTAACAGACCGGGGCGCAGATCCTGCACATAGAGGCTGGTTCACAAGCACGTTTGATTTAATAGACGCAAATGCAATGCCCGCCCCGACCGACGGTCGAAGCGGGCATTAAAAATGTTGATAAGAATCCTTTGAAATACTCGAAAAGATCAGGAGGACGGGTCTCCGTACCCGTCCTTTCAAGGTTGACAGGCTCGGTTGCTGGACGGGTACGGAGACCCGTCCTCCTGATCTCTCATCATTCCAGTATAGTATTTCAAAGGACTCATTTAAGACTTTTCTGCAACAGACGCTCTTTATCGCGCTCTGACTTATTTATCGCACTAACACCAGCTTTGTCGTCGCGATGTTTCCATCCTGTTCGAGCCGCAGCCAGTACTCCCCGGTTGCGAGGCATGCTCCATCAATTGTAATAGATCCCTGCCCCGTTTGCAGCCACGTCCACTTCGTCAACTCCCGTCCACTAATGTCCACTAATGTCGCATTGAGCGGGCTGGTGAAAGGGGTTGAGTAAGAGACGACCGTGGAAGAATTGAAGGGGGATGGGAAGGGGGTGGAAAGGGTTAAAGAGGTCGGAAGCAACGGGATTTCTTCATCAGACACTCCCATCCCAGAGCCGGTCAAGCGTAGTGTGTACTCTTGAATGCCCTCTCGCCAAATATCTCCCGCCGAGACCTGAAGAGTAATAACCGCTTCGTTCTCGCCTGTCGCTTCTGGACTGAACTCAGCATAAATATTCTCACTACGATCCACGCCAATCAGGAGACCGTCGCTCCCATCAAGAATTTCGCCGTATCCTTGGAATGAACTGGTCTGCACGTCGAACAGAACCACATGACCTGCCCCATGCCGAAGTTCTCCGGTCGAAACAGCCTCAATTTCAGTGACTGTTGATCCTATCAACGAAAATGTCCACAACCTATCGAGTTCTTCATCCACGGGCACATAGCCCAGCTCGGTCAATTCCTCAACCGAATGCGGATCTTCTCCATGATCGATATGATATCGAATGCAAGCTGCGTTGATGAGAAGGATGTACTCTCGAACGTCCTTGACATAGGCCTTGTAGAGGGAAAACTGACCTATATCTTGCCAGAAGAAATGCACGCCGATCGAATTGCCCGCCGTGTTGACGAACGAAATTTCACGGCTTATTCGCCTTCCCAGATAGACGTCTCCAAATTCAATCACATCGCTCGATAGCGTAAGCGCATCCCTAACGTAACCGGTTCCCGAGATCGGGAGGCGCGTCTGGCCTTCATTAGTGGTTAGAGTCAACCACCCGGCGACCGCGCCCGCTACCGAGGGGCTGTAGTTCAGCGTGAATTCCTGTCGATTGCCTTCACTGAATCTGATAGTATCGATACGGTCGATCCACTCGTTGTCAATGCGGTAATGGAATCTCTCGAGTTGCAGGTCAAAGATGATGTAATCATTGCCGCGGCTCGCAAAGATCTGCGTAATGGGATCATGACCGATAAGGTCGAAATGCCACTCCCAGAGGATCTCATCTTCGATCCGTAAATAGCCGAGCGCCGCGAGAGTGAAGCAATCATTGGGATCTTCAGCATAGTCCTGTCGGTAACAGCCTATCGCGTCATAGATGTCCCGCTGAACCTGGCGGATGGCGGCGATGTCGGGATCCATCAGTTCGAAGTCTTCGGGTGTTGCGAAGTTGTTAAAACTGATCTGGACTTCGACGGCTGAGTTCGTGTTGTTGGTGATGGTGAGCGTGCGGTTGCCCACGGGGAGGCCTTTCAGACCGACCGGGACTTCGCCGAAATTGACCGAATCGACGTCGAAGAGGAAGTCTTGCGCGAGAACGGGGGCGGCAGTTGCGAGCGATAAAGCCGCCGCGATAGCAAGAGCGAAAATCGAAATGCGATGCATGATTACAGTCCTTTGTGAATATTTGCTTTGCACGTACACTTTTTGCGCTAAGTTTGCGCTATTCCAGACCACGAAAGTAGATACGGAAGGGATAAGGAAATTACTGTATCAGACAGAGATCTTAAGCGCTCAACGCACCAACACCAGTCTCGTCGTCGCGGTGTTTCCATTCTGTTCGAGCCGCAGCCAGTACTCGCCCGTTGCGAGACCCGCGCCATCAATCATGATCCTCCCCTTCCCCGCTTGCAGCCCCGTCCATTTCGTCAACTCCCGCCCACCAATGGTCACTAAGGTCGCACTGAGTGGGCCGGTAAAGGGGGTCGAGTAGGAGACGAAGGTGGAAGAATTGAAAGGGGATGGGAATGACGAAAGGCCCAGGCTGTATGGCGTGACTGGCCTATCGTTGACTGAAGCCGGATCAGAATCGGTCTTATATAACCAGAAATCGCTTCCAAACCCATTTCCGACGGTATTAGCGCCTGCGAGAATATAGCATCCATCATCTGCAGGCAGTACGGTCGAGAAAGACTGGGGGCTTTCTGCCGCACCGATTATATCCGTCCAAAGGATATTGCCATCCCGGTCAACTCTTATCATCAAGCCATCCCTTTCAGAATTGCCTTCCGATTGAACCGATCCCACGAGGAGAAAACCTCCATAGGGAGATTTAACCGCTTTGGCGCAAAGGTCGCCTACATAATGGTCGTAATACTGAGTCCATGTTACCTCGCCGGAGCTATCCAATTGAGTAAGGTAGGCGTCTGACCAACCATTCCGTTGTAAGGCTGTCCCTGCAACCGCGAATCCTCCATCGTCGGTCTGTACAATACTGCCGCCGGCCCAGTAAGTAGTGAAATAGTATCGTGACCACAACTCATTCCCGTCAGCGTCGGTCCGAATCACCAACAGGTTCCCTTCCGGCGACTCGAAAAGCCGCCCGGTACCCATCATCGCGAATCCGCCGTCAGCCGTTTCAGTACATCCCCAACAGTACATATTCAGCCGATCTCCATATGACCTTGTCCAGAGAAGATTCCCAACGCTGTCCGTTTTTGCAAGCCAGAAATTGCTCGTGATCCCATCGTTTCGGGCAGTGTATCCAGAGAGAGCCAATCCGCCATCTTCGAGAGCTATTAGATTCCAGCACCACGTCCCGACATACTCTTCGCCTAAAGACCGAGACCAGAGACTGTCCCCATCAGGACTAAAGCAAGTCAACCAACAGGTTCCTCCTCGCGCAGAGACATAGCTTGCAACGACTATGTTCCCATCGCGGGTAATGCAGACTGCCGAGCCATAATCAAACTGGTCGGTTCCATAACTCCGAGACCAGAGGCTGTCGCCTTCAGAGTCGGTGACAATGAGCGAAACATCCTCGCGACGAGTCGTGTCGAGGAAGAAGCTCAGCCCGACCATGGCGACGCCGCCATCTGCGGTAGTTGCAGCGTTGAAGAATTGATCGTTCAGATCCCTGCCATAGGTCTTCGACCAGAGAGAAGCCGGTTGCCCAAAAGCCGGTGAGCCGATCAGGAGAAGAGTGAGTGCGGCGAGGAGGCGAGAGTTTGAGTGTCTCATGATTCCAGTTCCTTTGTGAAGTATTTGCTTTGCACGTACACGTTTTGCGCTAAGTTTGCGCTATTCAAGACCACGAATAGTAGATACGGGTGTGAATAGGGCAATTACCATACCAGACCGTCGCTTCACCCCCAATTCCGCACTCCGCACTCCCCACTCCGCAATCCGCATTCTGCACTTCCTACGCTCCTCCGATCAGAACCCCCGCTGCGAACACCAACGCGCCGCCGATCACCACCTGAACCACCGCAGACCAGAACGGCGTGTCCATATAACGCTTCCGCACCCACGCGATCACGCCAAGTTCGACCGCCACCACTGCCACAGCTACCGCCGTTGCCGTTTTAATGTCAGAAA
>Ga0247842_10008281_pt1 | contig 10962 bp, 12 predicted proteins | sample LaCruzMarch2015__3_FD_192411 | JGI IMG/M metagenome (GOLD analysis project Ga0247842, IMG submission 192411) | Freshwater microbial communities from meromictic Lake La Cruz, Castile-La Mancha, Spain - LaCruzMarch2015_19m | ecosystem: Environmental > Aquatic > Freshwater > Lake | place: Spain...
AAATATAAATTTGATCCGTCTGAGTATGCCGAATATTCTGATAAGATGGAACTAATCTTGGCGGAAGTGGGCTTTTATGTGGCCAACCTAGAAAAGAAAGCTGCTTAATAATTATTAAAAAAACAAAAAACACCCATTATTGGGTGTTTTTTGTTTTTAGCCTTTAATAATGCTATTATCTCATTATGTTTGAATTAGAAAAAATAAATATTAATCCCGAGTACGAACAGCTGGTTAAAGAGTTGCTTGAAGAGCACGAGGAGGAGATAAAAACCCTTTTAGATGATGCCAGTAAGCGTCTGGGAGAGGGAAGAACTGCCAACGTCTGTTTTCTCGGCTCAAATGAAAGGATTTGCATTAAGATTTTTAAAAAACCGGATCAGATTTCTGGAACTGATTTTTATTTACCGCCAAATCAAGAAAAGGATTTTCTAGAGAGAATGGATGGTCTACCCACAAAAGTTAGGGTGCCAAGAGTTTATGCTAGTTTCAAAGACGAGGAAAATCGACACGATTTTTTGATGATGGAGACTTTGCCAGCAGTAAGTGTGGATGATATTTTGAAAGGGCGGGCGGATTTACCTGAAAATTTTGATATTGGTTCATTTCAAAATGATTTGCTTGGTTTCGTCGAAAAAATGCATTCAGAAAGGAGAGTTTGCCACCGCGATTTGCATGAGGGGAACATTATGATAGATCGCGAGACTTTTAAGCCTTACGTCATTGATTTTGGTGCCGCTGGAGAGTATTGGGAGGCGGAACCAAGAGAAAGAGGTCCATATCACATCACCAAAGATGGTCAGGATACAAGACTGACAAAAGATGAGGATATGGTTAGAAAGGTTACTAGATTGTTGGCTACTAATTTGACAAAAACTAATAAATAAGTTAATATAATTTATGGAAACAAACGAAACCTTAAACAACGAAAAACAAGAAAGCGAGGCCTCTATGGGCTTTATGTTGGCTACTGACCTTTTGAAAAAGGTGACGGAGATTGCCACATCAATGACGGAAGACCAGGATTTGGAAATGATTCCTGATTCTGACGGACAGGTTTTGGTGCGCTATGGTTCAAAAGCTTTCTTGGAAAGAAAGGGAGATAAATCGATCTTTAAAATCCCTGTCAGATTAAAAACATCTGTCGGTGGGAACGAAGTGGAGGAGACCTTTCTCGTCTGCTCGAAATAATTTTTATTGTTTAGGGCTGCCAACTCCATTGGCAGCCCTTACTTTTTATATTAAAAAAACACCTCTATAAGGAGGTGAATTTTTTAATCGGTACTTGTACTATCTACAATATACCAGATACGATTTACTATCTTACCGCGTCCTTCAAAGCCTTTGCGGCTCGGAATTTTGGAACCTTCATTGCTGGGACCTTTACAGTCTCACCAGTTCTTGGGTTTCTAGCATCTCTAGCGGCTCGGGCCTTTACTGAGAAGATACCTAGACCGGCGATTGATACTTCATCACCTTTCTTAAGAGAAGCGACGATTGAATCAAAAACCTTATCTACAATTTGTTCTGCTTGAACCTTGGTTGTATTTAAAACACTATTTACTGCCTCGACTATTCCTTGTTTATTCATATTATTATTTTATGTTAATTTACCCGCGCGGGTAAACAAATTTACATCTGAACTAATAATTTTTTTCGACCTTATTTCTACCATACCATTATAATACAACGTATTTTGCGTGCAACTTGAGTAAGGTGCAAAAACTGTGCAAAATAGGTGTGTAAAATAAGGGTTATTTTGAATTTGAAAAAATGTTGTAAAATATAGGTTTTTTACCAGGGGAGACTAATTGACTTTCTATGTAAATATGTTATGACGGTCTTTTTTCCTTTATATGAGGTAAACAAAGGTGACGCGTGGTTATTTGATTATCGCACGTCCTTTCTTTCATGCCTTTATCATTGCGAGGTAGTCCGAAGCAAAACAGGACTGGATTGCCACACTATGCTCGCAATGACGAAGAAAAAACGTTCTGATAGGCGTCAGAACGTTTTTTACTTTGTTTAATTAATTTATGCTGGATTCCCATCTTCATGGGAATGACAGATAAGATTATCTCGCGTATTCAATAACTCGTAGTTCTCGAATCACATTCACTTTGATTTCACCTGGATATTTCAAATCAGTTTCAATCTTCTGAGCAATACTTTGAGCAAGTTCTTTAGCTTGCAAGTCGGTAATCTGTTCTGGAGTGACAAAAACTCTCACCTCACGACCAGCTTGAAGGGCATAGGATTTTTCTACACCTGGGAAAGCATTGGCCAAAGCCTCAAGTTCCTGTAGTCGTTTGATATAGTTTTCAATATTATCTCGTCTAGCACCTGGTCGGCTACCGGAAATAGCATCGGCGACTTGAACGATAATAGATTCAACGGTTTCATAAGGGGTTTCCTCATGATGGCTTTGCATTGCTTTGATAATTTCCTCATTTGCACCAAACTTTTGCAAAATTCTCTTACCAATTTCTACGTGTGTACCAGCGACTTCATGATCCACGGCTTTACCAATATCGTGGAGTAGGGCACCAGCTTTGGCGATAGAAACATTTGCTCCCATTTCCTCAGCAATCATGCCAGCGATATGAGACATTTCGATTGAGTGTTGAAGAACGTTTTGACCATAGCTAGTTCGGAAGTGTAATCGTCCCAAAATGGCTACGATACGTGGGTCTAGATTCAATATTCCACACTCATACACAGCCGCTTCACCTTTCTCCTTGATAATTTTATTGATACTTAGTTTTGCTTCCTCGACAATTTTTTCAATCTTTACTGGTTGAATTCGGCCGTCGATTAAGAGATTTTCTAGAGCAACTCTAGCAATTTGTCTTCGAACTGGGTCAAAAGAGGAGATAGTGATAGCTCCTGGGGTATCATCCACAATAACTTCCACACCAGTCGCTCTTTCAAACGCTTTGATGTTTTTACCCTCTTTACCGATAATTTTACCTTTCATTTCGTCAGAAGGAATGTTTACGATAGTCGACATAACATCAGAAGCCACAGAATTACCCAATCTTTGGATTGCGGTGGTCAAAATTTCCTTTGCTTTGGCTTCATATTTTTCCTCACCAAAAAGCTCCAGTTTTTTAATTCTGGATAGGATATCCTCCTCATATTTCTTCTCAGTTGCTTTTAGAATTTCTTCTTTGGCTTCCTCAAGACTTAGATTGGCGATTTTTTGTAACTGACCAAGTTTTTCCGCCTCGATTTTTTCCGCTTTATCACGGATTTCTTTTATTTCGACAATTTTCTTTTTGATATTTTCTACCTCCTTATCAATATCTATTTGTCTTTGGTCTAAAAGATCTTCCTTTTTGATTAAACGAGCTTCGACGATTTTAGCGGCGTCTTCTTTTTCCTTAACCTCACGTTTGATCTCCTTTAGAGTCTCAACCGCTTTATTTTCGGCCTCGAGGACTATTTTTTTAGCCTCTTCTTTCGCTTGCAACATCATTCCCTTTATCTCAAGCTCCATCGAGCCTCTTTTGCCCAGGGAAATTATTAGGCGCAAATAATAACCGATAGCGATACCACCGAGGGCCACCACTACAGCTATTATAATTACTGTTGATAATGACATAAATTTGCGAACATGCTTCGCCTTTTATGTAATTGAAAACAAGCTTATTAGTTTGCTTTGGGGAATCCAAATAAAGGCATATTTTGCCTAAAGTCTAAGTATTTTGATTTCAAGTTGATAAAAAACAAAGTCATATTAATTAAAATTGATAACTCTTGCATAGTATCTCATTTTTCCATTTCAGGCAAGGGTAGCCTTTGGCATAGCCAAAAGATTAAAGTCTAAAGTTTAAAGTCGGACAATTAAGAATGATAGGCCGGTTCGCTTTGCGAACCGGCTTATATTTGATTTTAGGCTTATACTAGAGTTCATTAGCTATAAATTTGAGCCTATTACTGCAACACTTTGTCGACAATTCCGTATTTTTTGGCCTCATCAGCTGACATATAGTAGTCGCGGTCGGCATCCTTTTCGATTTGTTCGTAAGTTTTTCCTGTTCTTTCCGCCATCATTCTATTTAATTTTTCCTTAAGTTTCAAAATTTGCTTAGCGGTGATTTGAATATCAGTCGCTTGACCTTGTGCTCCACCCAAAGGTTGATGGATCATGATTTCTGAGTTTGGTAGGGAATATCTCTTGCCTTTAGCACCGGAAGCTAGGATGACGGCCCCCATTGAAGCGGCCATACCGACGCAGACGGTCGAGACATCATTTTTAATATGGTTCATGGTGTCGATAATTGCGAGACCGGCGGAGACATGACCACCAGGGGAGTTGACATAAAGTCGGATGTCTTTTTTAGGATCCTCACTTTGTAGAAATAGCATTTGGGCAATGACAATATTGGCCACTTCATCATCGATTGGCCCAGCCAAGAAAATAATATTTTCTTTTAATAGCCGTGAGTAAATATCAAAAGCGCGTTCGCCGTTTTGTCCTTTTTCTATAACTGTCGGTATTAAGTATGACATGGTATTTTAATTAATTATGCTGATAATAACTAAAGACTATACTAAAGATTTTGGAAAATCAAATTACAAATAGTTGAGGATTGTTTTTTTTGTGTACTTTATACAATCTACAAATTACGCTATACTGCTTTTATGAGACTACATAGATTTTATATTGAGCAAAAGGTGGGTGAAAATACCGATATTACTATCTCCGATGCGGAGCTAATTCATCAAATGTTGGATGTTTTTCGGTTTAAGATTGGGAACCAAGTTATTTTATTTGATGGATCAAGGTCGGAATATGTTTCAGAGATTGTTTCACTCTCCAAAAAAGAAATAAAATTTAAAATATTATCCCACTCCGCTAAAACTCCGCCAAACAAAAATGTTTCATTGCATTTAGCTTTGATTAAAAAGAGTAATTTTGAATTGGCGGCTGAGAAGTGCACGGAAATCGGTGTGGTAGAAATTCACCCCGTTATTTCTGAGCGAAGCGAGAAAAAAGATTTGAATCTTGAAAGACTAAATAAAATTGTAAAAGAGGCGAGTGAACAGAGCGGGAGGGTGACCTTACCGAGAGTATTTGAGGTTACGGATTTGGAAACAGCTGTTTCACAGGCTAAAAAGGATGGTAAAAAGTGTGTAGCGTTTCACCCTACCTTGTTTAAAAGTCGCGATGGGGCAAGTATTAGTAAGGATATCGTGGTTTTTATCGGACCAGAGGGTGGATGGACAGAAAAAGAAATGGAATTGTTTAAGAAAAATAATTTTGAAATAAAATCTCTCGGCCAAAATATTCTCCGCGCGGAAACGGCAGCAATTGTGGCAGTCTGGGAAATTTTAAATAACTAAGTTTTCCTGTTTTAACTAAACTATCAATAAACAATAAATAAATTATAAATAAAACTTTCACCTAGGTGAAAGTTTTATTTATTGTGATATAATAAGGGGATGAAGAAATATTTAAAATATAAAGGAGTTTCCGTCAACACTTTTGGTTTACCCATTATTTTATCTCCTAGGAAAGCGGGAAGGGAATCAAAATCATTGAGAAAGTATTCGGGGTACAAACATTTTTACTTTAATTTCCCAATATCAGCACCAAAGGATACTATCGTAATGTTTGATATACCCTCAGATAAAAGGAGTGAAAGGGATTGGTTAAGGTATCAACTCAAGGGTTTTAACTACTCAATGCTTCAGAAAGGTGTTTGGGTGGGACCGTTCCCTTTACCTCAAGGTTTTTTATCATATGCTGAATCTATTTTTTCAAAAAAATTGATAATATTAAAACTAGCCAAGCCATTTTCAAACAAGTTTTAGAAGTTTATAGCAATACTATTTTTTCTTAATTATTTAAACTTTCACCTAGGTGAAAGTTTAAATAATTATTATCTTTATATTTAAAAAACAGTATGATTAAAAATCATACTGTTTTTTTAATTAAAAATATTTTGAATCAAATTACTTTTGATTCTCTAGCCACTCAAATACCTTTTCGTTGGTGAGCATCATTTCCACATAGGCGCGGGTGCGATCTTCGGTGGCGTCTTTGTAGGTTTTTAGTAAATTCTCAACCTCCTTTTTGATTACTTCTTGGTCAGCCTCGATTTTTTCTTCTAGAGCAATCTTGGTAATTATAAGTTGAACTTTTGCTCTCTTCTCAGCATCTGGTGTCCACTCTTTTGCTAAATCTTCTTTAGTCTTTTTCAGATGGCTTAAATAATCTTCTACTTTTAAGCCTGCTCGAGCAATATCATCTTCAAATTGCGCCTGCATTTTACGTAATTCATTTTCGGTTAGAATTTTTGGAACCGCAATTTTTGTATTATCAAGAATCTTTTCGATTATAGCCATTCTTTTTTTATCTTTGGCTTTGAATTCCTTTTCTTTTTTTATTCCTTCTTTAATTCTATTTTTGAAATCTTCAACTGTAGCAAAAGCGCCAAGCTTTTTTACCCACTCTTCATTTACTTCTGGTAGATCAAGTTTTTCATCAGCTTTGTGTTCCTCGCCTGGAGCGTGAGTATGATTTCGTAGGGCGTAGTTTTTGCGGATTTCTTCAATGGTTTCTTCTAATTCTTTTTCGGTCGCTTCGGGCGATTCGGCTTTCGCTCCGTTTTCTTTAGCAGCAATTTTTTTATAATCTGCCAATTTTATTTCTGGTATGATTGGGCCAATAATTTTAAATTGAACAGGATTTTTGTCAGCTAATTTGGTGATTTGGATATGCGGCATAGTGATGAAGTTGGTCTTAGTTTCAGTGATGATATCGGGGAAAGCATCATTAATCGCTATGTCAGCCATTTCATTGTAAATAAATAGATCGCCGACTTGTTTTATTAGAATAGCTTCCGGAACATGTCCTGGTCGGAAACCTGGTAAACTCATCTCTTTTTGGATTTTAGCAATCGCTTTCGCGCGGTGGCAAGCAACAGATTCAGCATCTATTTCGCACTCAATCTCTACCTCCGAATTCTCCAGCTCCTTGGTTTTAATTATTTTATATTTTTTCATTTTATGAGTCTAACAAAAAACGGGAAAAAAGCAAAACGTCCCTCCTTAATTAATAATAAGTAGGATAAATTTTATTTTAGATAAAAGTTTGCAAGAAGTTATTCTTGAGTAATAGTTTCTGTTGTCGTGGCTGTGCTAGTCGCTTGAATATTTAATTCAGATGTCAGTTTTTCTTTTTCTTCGAGTTTAGTTATTCTTTCGGATAAAAAATACCAACCACCAGCTAAAATCATTAGAACAATTATTATAATTCCTGTTAATGGGCCAATACCATTTTCTGATTCCGGATTTTCTGTATTTCCATTTTCCATATCTGTAATTATATATTAAAAAAATCGCTGTGCAACAGCGATTTTTTTACTTTTAAAATAATTTGTCGGGTTACATCATAAAGGCAACAATAAGTAGGGCAACAATGTTTAGAATCTTAATCATTGGGTTGATAGCAGGTCCGGCAGTATCCTTATATGGATCTCCGACAGTGTCGCCAGTGACAGCGGCTTTGTGGGCATCACCACCTTTCCCACCAAAGTTTCCTGACTCAATATATTTCTTGGCATTGTCCCAAGCTCCTCCACCAGAAGTCATTGAGATAGCGACGAACAAACCAGTAATAATTGAACCCATAAGCAATCCTCCGAGAACGACTAAGCCGTTTGTCTTACCGAAGATTAAAACAACTAGGACTGGAGCAAGGACGGGGATAAGAGCCGGAACAATCATTTGTTTGATAGCGGCACCAGTCACGATTGAAACCGCTTGAGCATAATCTGGTTTACCTGTTCCTTCCATAATTCCTTTTATTTCTCTAAATTGTCGGCGAACTTCCTCAACAACCTTGCCGGCAGTTTTTCCAACCGCCTCCATGCATAGAGCACCAAAATAATAAGGGAGAAGGCCTCCTAAGAATAGACCAACAATGACATAAGGGTCACTCAAATCAAAAGCTATTGATTGGCCTGTACCTTTAACAATTTCTTGAGTGTAAGAAGCGAAAAGTACTAGGGCGGCGAGGCCAGCTGAACCAATAGCGTAACCTTTGGTTACTGCTTTAGTGGTGTTTCCGACAGCATCGAGGGGATCAGTTACATCACGAACTTCTTTTGGTAATTCTGACATTTCAGCAATACCACCAGCATTGTCAGTGATTGGTCCATAAGCATCGATAGCCACGATGATACCAGTCATAGAAAGCATGGACATAGCAGCGATTGCGATTCCATAAAGTCCACCAAAATAATAGGTAACAAGAATTCCGAGAACAATTGTGATCAAAGGCCAAGCAGTCGCTTTCATCGAAATAGCTAAACCTTGAATAACGTTTGTTCCATGTCCAGAAACGGAAGCTTGAGCGATAGATTGAACGGGAGAATATTTTGTCGAAGTAAAATATTCAGTAATAACAACAAGCGCCCCAGTTACAACAAGTCCGACAAGGGAACAGATGAAAAGATCAGTCCAATTATATATTCCGTTACCAGCCATTAGTGCTTTTGTTAGTGGATAGAAAGCGGCAGCGGCTAGTACACCAGAAACAATTAAACCTTTATAAAGCGCCCCCATAATATTTTGGGTTTTACCTAGTTTAACGAACCATGTTCCGATAATTGAAGCGAAGATAGCGATTGCGCCGATAGCTAGAGGATAAATAACGGCATTTTCAAAACCAACAAAAAGGAGTGAACCTAAAAGCATAGTGGCTACAGAAGTAACCGCATAGGTTTCAAAAAGGTCAGCCGCCATACCAGCACAGTCACCAACATTGTCTCCAACGTTGTCGGCGATAACACCTGGATTTCGAGGATCATCCTCAGGAATACCAGCTTCGATTTTTCCAACAAGATCAGCGCCTACATCTGCTGCTTTGGTAAAGATTCCTCCTCCTAATCGAGCAAAAACAGAAATGAGAGAAGCACCAAAACCAAGACCAACGAGAGCGTTTACATCTTTTGTAATAGCATAGAAAACAGTAACTCCAAGGAGGGCAAGTCCAACAACAAGAAGTCCAGTAACCGCACCACCGTTGAAAGCTAGACTCAAAGCTTCTTTCAAACCAGTTCTAGCCGCTTCGGTTGTTCGAACGTTGGCACGAACAGAGACATTCATACCGATATAACCAGCGAGAGCGGAGAATATTGCACCGACGAGAAAGCCGATAGCCATAGTCCAACCAAGTTTTGGAACAAAACCAATCGCGAGGAAAAGAACCGCGGCAATCATTGCGATTGTCTTATATTGTTTGTTTAAATAAGCACCAGCTCCATCTTGAATAGCCTTGGCAATTTCTTGCATGCGGGCATTACCAGCACTTTTCTTTAAAATTAAGCTAGCTAAGACAAGACCGTAAGCGATAGCGACGATTGAGGCGATTAGAGCGAACAAAATGTATGGATTCATAATATTGATATGAATAAAATTATTAAATTAATAAAATAAACTTCTTGTTGTTCCTCTTGGGAACACTAGGTTTAGAAATCGTACTATAGCGTAAAATATGAGAGAAATACAGCCTTGACATAGGTATAAATAAAATATATAAAGATGTGAGAAAATTGTTGTTTTACGTGAAAGTAGGAGAGTCTTGTGATTAAAAATAATGAAATGGGACGTTTTTCCCTTGGGAGAAAATTAAGGATGAATATAATCATCACCTGGTTAACGATTTTTGTTATTATGGCTTTTTATATAGCCATAGTGTTTGCTGGCTTTCTGCTTATTTTGGCTTCATGCGCGGTGAGTAATTTCTTTTTACTCATTGTTCGGTTCTTTCAGGTCATTGGTCGTTTTTTGCAGTCGCAAAAAGGGGAACCACTAGTTACCTATTATGGCTTTAGGGGATAATTAAAATATAGAGGACGGCGTTTAGGAAAACGCCGTCCTCAATTTATTTATTGACAACTTTTTAAATATGTTTAGTCTTTAAAAAAGAACTTCGATTTTTTAAGTCCAATCAATTTTGGAGAAAAAATAAATGAACCCATTTTTTGCGGCTGTTCTTCTTATTTGTTATGTGCTTTTGGTTCAAGTCGCCATCCTCGCTTTTTACGGTCTAATTTTCGGCACATATAATCACCGGTGGTGGTTGAAAGGCTTGTGGTTGGATCGGAAAAAAATTCGATTACCCAATCCTTTTAAAATTCTGCACAGAAAATTTACCACGGAAGAATTTTAATTTTAAAAGTAAAATAAAATTTACCTCGTCCTATCCCCACAGCAAGCTGTTCCCTCGGTGTACCTCGGTGGGGAGTTAGGCTAGGTACCAGGAAAACTTTGTTGGTGAGGAGCGCCCCACCGGGCGACACAATTCATTATGTGTCCATTCATCGCCGTCTAAAAAGGACGAGGATTCTGTACACTTCCAATAAAACCCACCAGACAGGTCGTCTGGTGGGTTAATTTTTTAAAAAATATTTTAAATTTTAAACTTCTTCCTCTGGGATTACCTCAACTGGAGCGGTGGTGGACTTGATATCAATTTTCCAGCCAGTTAGTTTGGCTGCGAGACGAACATTTTGTCCGCCTTTACCAATGGCGAGAGATTGCTGATCAGGAGCGACTTCAACAACCGCTTTTTTATCAATATCATTTGTTTCAACCCCGAGAATTTTAGCTGGTGATAAAGCGTCCTCCAAGAATCTCTTGGCATCAGCTGACCATTCAATAATGTCGATTTTTTCTCCACCAAGTTCGCTCATAACTGTCGCGACACGAACTCCACGTTGACCAACGAGTGAACCAACTGGATCAATATGTTCATCACTTGATGAAACTGCTACTTTTGAGCGAGAACCAGCTTCACGAGCAATGGCTTTCATTACCACCACCCCGCTCGCTACCTCTGGCGCTTCAATCTTAAATAATTCTTCTAGGAATTTTGGATGAGAACGGGAAAGTTTGAGGAAGATGCCTTTTGGTGTTTCTTCTACTCGGTACAAATATGCACGAATT
>Ga0247842_10008284_pt1 | contig 10958 bp, 10 predicted proteins | sample LaCruzMarch2015__3_FD_192411 | JGI IMG/M metagenome (GOLD analysis project Ga0247842, IMG submission 192411) | Freshwater microbial communities from meromictic Lake La Cruz, Castile-La Mancha, Spain - LaCruzMarch2015_19m | ecosystem: Environmental > Aquatic > Freshwater > Lake | place: Spain...
CCCTGGGAATAAAGTTTCCAAGCATCCTTCTGTCTCATTCTGTTCAGCGTGAAAATATTATTCGGAATTTCGTTTACCTTCTTCCAACAGACCTCCTTCAATGGGCATTCATAAGGATTGTCGCAATGGACACCTATTTCTATTTCAGGGCATTGTTTTTGTGCCATAATTTCTTTTGCCATTGAGATTTGAGGCGTTATTTCTGGCTGATAATTGTCAACCCCATCGGTGATGTCATTTTTGTTGAACAATTTCTTTGGCTCAATTTCCCCCTGGCGGATGTATTTGTTGTTCAGGGTGAGCAGAAAACAGTGATTTATTTTCAGACCTGCACTGATACAGACCTGGCGCTGGAAGGCGATGTCGGGAAGATGGTGCGGCTGGGGCTCGGTGGTGGCTTTTACCTCATAAAGGTCAAAAGAGCCGTCGTCCAGGGGAAGCAGGATGTCAATCTCGGCGATCAGGTCTTGGGCTTCTAAAACGGCATTAAATATTGGCTTGTTGAAAATTGGGCGTAGAAGGGCTTCGTTGCTTTCGGCAAGGATTTCATTAAGGCTGGCGTTCCGGTTGATTCGTAGGGCGTCCGGGAACAACCCGTGGGCATATTCTTCAACTTCTCTGCCTTCCTGCTGGCGGAGTCTGTCCAATTGCCTCTCAAGGAAAGGAATCTGGGCTGGCTGGTTGGTTGAGAACCAGAACAGTTTTTGGCACTGGAGAAACTGGGTGAAGCTAGTTTTTGAAATAGTTGGCATGTTCGTTCAGGCTAATATCGGGAAACTTGTAAACATTGAGCCTGTTCCACTGTTCTATGCGTCTTATCTGTTCGTTCTTGTCGTCAATTCCAGACAGGTCAAGATGATTCCAATCGATTGTAAAGTTCGTTGCAGCCTTGATTTCATTGGTAAAGTATTCCTTGATTTTCTTGATTTCACCGGCAATTTTGGCTTCAGGAATTGACAATTTGCCTTGGACAGTTCTGTTAATACATCTTTGACCTTGAAAAGTCTTCATCACAAGAAATGCATCAATCAAGCCAGTTGACCGGCGGATGACGAAAAATACCAGAACCGTTTCCATGTCGTCTTGGTCGTATTTGATTGGGTTGCTGGCGATGATGGCGTATAGCCGGTCGGCGGCATCCATGGTGAAGGCGGCTTCATGGGTCTCTGGTTTTTGCTTAGACTTCATCCGAACAGCCTCCCGAACCTGCCTTCAACATTCTCCAGTTTGAACCCTTTTTCCAGGCTGACCTCCCCAGTTTTTCCATTTCGTTTAATCGGGTCAATCCAGCAAAAAGATTGTCCATCCTTTGACTGCACGGATACGCTTAAGATTTCCATTCTGTGTTCAGGTTTTAAATCATGAATAGCCATCTCACCCCACATAATCTGTCTGGTAATATGGTCTTTCTCGCCCCCAAAACGAGCCCAAGCCTCAGCAACATGGACAATGCCGATAATGTCGCTGCTCCGAATCATCTGCTTGAGATTTGCAACAAACGCATCCCGATCTCCCCGGACAAGCAACAAGATGCCTTCGCCAGCGGGTCGGAACATAAATATAATCTCCACATGGTTTTTGTCCTTCAGGAACGTCCATTTGGCTTTTCGGTGAAGGAAATCAGCATAACGAGAAAAGGACTCATCGGGATTGGAGGCGTCCCATATAGGGGTCTCTGGCTCTGCGAGGTGTTTATTCAGTTCGTCCGTCATTTCTTTTCCATTTTTATCAAATGTTTCATCTTTTCGCTGTGGTCTAATTTCTTACATTCGTCCAATTGTTTCTTGGATTAAAAGCGTGATTGCGACTAAAACCATGTGGAAGCCTATTGGATGTTTTCCCCTGTCTAAGTTTAAGAAAGCATAGCGCGTAACGAGGTTGTGGCCAAGATGATTCGCAAAAAATCTGGCAAAACCAGTGAAGATTGGGGGCGGTGATATTGTTGGGGTAGGTGGTGACAGGGGAGGACCGGGAGGATCAGATTCGTGTGTGGCGAAAACTTAAAGCGTGAATATTTTGGCATTATGGGGCGTTTGTCTTGATGTGCAGACAGGCTAATTTTGTGAAAGCATGTCGAATGTTTGTGGACTATGCCGGAAAAATATCGCAATGGATCCTTTATGGACGAGAGGATGTCGGGGGCGTGGGATGGAAATTAAGAATTATTATCCCAAATATGGGCAGAAAACAAATTCTATAAAAGAGAAAAAGGGTTCAACGTAGAATACAATCTGACCCAAGCAATCTCAACACACCCCTGGCTACGCTTGCTTAGGTCAGATATGCTTTGATTTTTGATTCAATCATTGAGCGGGAAACCAGAAAAGGCTTGTCGGTAATCTCAATCTGTGCCAGGCACCCCCTGATGCTGTATGTTCCTGCCACTTTCCCAAAAGGGGTCTTGACGGCAATTGTTCCCTTGTTTGAATCGCCCCGAAATATTCCACCCGCTGTTTCAATTTCTTTTGCGATACGATTAATATCAGCGTTTAAATTCTTCATGGTGATGGAAAATTTATATGACATGATTTATTCTTTTGTCTGAAAAATCAGGCATTACGAATCGTTTGCGTTCGGCACATTTGGCAGGCAACCACGTAGGACATCCACGCTCTGTCTTCAGATGAGAGTACAAGACAACCGGAGCGAATGACCTGCTTAATGATGCGAGCGCCAATGGAGTCAATCTTCTCCATGAGGTGCTCAAAGTCAATGTGCGTTCCGTCTGAATCGTGGAACTCGTAGAAGGCGTTCTCGTGGGCGACGTCCCGTATGGAAGCAAGACGGACGGCTTTGTTACTTTTATCCAAGACCCATATCTTCGGGTTCTTGTGGGTGTCGGTGGCGAACTGGCGGAGAAGGAACTGTGGCACGTAGTGCTGTTTCTTTGTCCGTGTCGGCACTGCGGTCTGTTCCTTTCCTTATGTCTAACGTCAGCGTTGAGGTTCGACGAGCTTGCGAGCCATACACACTGCCCCTTGGTTCGACATCCTCATGTTTTCTGTTCTGCTACCGGTTGATCAAAAATGGCCCCACGGATGTCCTGAACGGAATACGTTCGCTTGACCGGGAAATGGAAAACCGGTACTCCGGCCGCCGCGAGAGCTTTGTCAAGAAACTCGTCTCTGGCTTGTCTACGGGACTGCTGGTGACTGGAGTCGTCCAGTTCCACCACGAATTGCACTGCCAAATCCTTCGGATCGCACACAACGAAATCGAGGTGCTTGCTTTGAATCCGATTGAATGCCTGTTGACGGGCACTCCAGCTCAAACCGGGCTTCACCCTGATGACATCCGCAAGACGCACTTTGCCAAAGACCCGGAATTGATTTCCAAGAGCTGGTTCAAGCACCGCGAGAAATGAACGTTCCGCTGGCGTGAAAAGGACGGGTTCCTTTTGGAAGGGAAGCGCAATTTGTCCTTTGATGAGTCCGGGCAGGAAGATTTTGATGACGAAAGCAACTATGCCGAGCAGAATCAGTAAGCCGATCAACGGATACAGTCCGTGCATTTCTTCTCTCTCCTTAGCATGCCAGCCAAGTATTATTTCGCCCTTGCTTGGTTCAAGGCAAGCAAGGCGGCGAGGATGTCGTTGTCGCTCATGTCCGGCTTCCAGCCGTAGGCGGCAAAGACGGTCGTGTCGAGTTTGCCGTGGGCAGTGTCCAGCCAAGCTGGCCGTTCATTATAGAGTTTAGTCAACGTACGTTTCTGCAATTGTTTAGCGCACGCCTCGTCTTTCGGCACAAGTCGCGGATAGCGGACAAGGCCGATGTTGGTTTTGCTGTCCACTGTCGCTTTATCAATGTACCGATCCCATGGACCGCCAGCCGTGCCGGGGAATTCAAGAACTTCTTCGCGCGTCCATTCCGGCGGATTAAGCCAGCGCTCGCGAAGATCATTCAACTCCCGCGCTGCCTCAGTAATAGCCTGCTCCTGCTTTGGCGTGGGTGTTGGCATCGGAAAGGTTTCGAAGCAGGTGGTTGGCGTATAGCGAAAGCCGGACACTTTTTCACGCAGTTGGGTACCTTGAGCTAACGCCCAAACTTCATGCACCCTCGATTGCAGGACTCCGAAAAAGAAATCGTCGGAGCGGGCAAAGACCACAGTTGAGTCATCAGCTACCATTGGCCATGAGAACCAAAGAAAGAGACGATGTTTGGAGACCCTGGTGGTCGCAAAGAAGCGCGGCAGTGCGACAATGGAGGTACGCATCTCTGCACGAATCCGCTGAAGTTTCCACCAGTTCTCCTTGAGCCATTTGTTTCTGTTGGTATCCCGAGACGGTTTGACGCGTTCAAGCACGAGTCTATGCGGTGCCTCGTACATAGCCGCTTCTGGCTGAGCACGGTCCTCGTTATCGATCACCCATCGTTGCTCGCCACGTCGTAGGATATCGAGGCCATTGAGAATAGGCCGAAGAACATCACTATTGGGCCGTCCATGGGGATTTGGGCATTCAGTCAGGAGCGCCTTCGCTTCTGATTCCGAGATGTCGAAATTCCCACCCTTGGTTGTCCCAATGAAGGACAACATTGAGTTCTCGCCCAGAACTCGTGCTGATGGTAGATCCGCGAGTGCGGTTAAATTGCTGTTGATTGGATCGACCGTATTCCCGTCGAGTGTGCGCGTGGTCTCCGTTCCGTCGTCGAAGACGACCATGCTAACGTGGACATTGGCGCCGTCGAGAATCCATTCTTTATCCGAAATGGCCCAGAAAATATCCCCGGATTCCTTGATCCGTTTTAAGACTTCGCGGTTGGCGCCACCGCGGATACCCTGCGTTGCGAGCAGGCCGGCGCGTTTGCATCCGCCTTTCTCAATGTGGGCGCGCGCCTTCTCGAACCAGTAGCAGCAGAGGTCGGACTGACCGGGGATTCGGCCCTCATAGAGGGATCGAAGTTTGTCCACATACTCGTCCCCGAGCTCACGACGCATCATTTTATCGCCGAGGAAGGGCGGATTACCAACGATGAAATCAACCTTTGGCCATTCCGGCTCTTTCGGATTCGCCGGATCGGATAAATCCAGAATCGCGTCCATGCGGCTGAAATTTCCGGCCATGGGCCGCAGGATGGGGTCCTGGGTCACCTGGAAACCATTTGCCCGCGTCCACTGAAGAAATCCGATCCAGATCGTCATTTGCGCCAAGTCATGGGCATAGGGATTAATTTCGATTCCGTAAAGCTGCCAGGGACCGATCCGCGGCAGGAAGCCGAAGCCTTTTTCCATTCCATACAGAATAACTTCTTTTTCAAGGTCCTTCAGCTTCTGCAAGGCAACATAAAGGAAATTTCCGGAACCGCAGGCCGGGTCAAGAACTTTGACATTGTGGAGACCGGCCAAGAATTGATGAAGGATACTGTCAGCCTCGCCACGCGCCTTACGTTCGGCCCCGGCCGATAGTTTTTTAGCCACGGCTTTATCGGCTTTCTTCTGCCCGCTGACAAGAAGCGTTTCTACGATCTTTTTAGCTTCGTCCCATTGGCGCCGGAGGGGTTGCATAACGACTGGTTCAACCAACATCTCAATATCTTCCCGGCTGGTATAGTGCGCGCCCAACTGGGAACGCTTGGCCGGATCAAGGCCGCGTTCAAACAGCGTGCCGAAGATGGAAGGATCAACCGCGCTCCAGTCCAGGCGCGAGGCAGCGACGACCTGCTTTACTTCGTCTGCGGTCATTTCAATGACGGACGCATCGTCAAAAAGATTGCCATTGAAATGGCGGATGGTATCAAGGCCGAAGTCCCCGCCATTGGCCATTGCCTCAAACAACTGCCGGATAAGCAAGCCGAATCTTTGCGGGTCACCGCCGGATTTTTCCACGATCCGCGTAAAAATCATATCCGGCAAAAGACCGATATCCTCGGCAAAAAGGCAGAAAACAAGGCGGTTAAGAAAATGCGCGACTTTGCCAGAATCCAGCCCACGCTTGCGGATGGATTCTGCAATTCCGGCAAACTGTTCCGCCACGGCCCCTGTGATTACTTCACTCGTCTTTCCCGGACGCAGTTTTTCCGGTTCATAAAATACAGCCCGCAGTATTTCCAGATTGCGCGGCTCTCCGAGCTGATCAAGAGCAATTTCGTAAGGCACGGAAACCGTCTTAGTGAAGTTCGTATGAACGATGATCCGGTCAAGATCGCACACCACGAGCAATGGTGGGCTCGCCAGCGCATCGCGGTAGAGGAGCAACTGGTCGTAAGCGGCGGCAAGGTCCTTGTGCTTGCCCTTATACTCCCAGCCGAAGAAGTCCTTCTTCCATACGTCGGCAAAACCTTCGCCGCCACCTTGCTTGGACGCGCCCTTCTCGAAGCAGAACGTTGCGCCCGTGGGGTCGGCTTCGGCGGGCGTGGGATGGCCGAGACAATGGCACAAGTCCATGAAGTGCTCCTGAGAGGCAGACCGTTCCTTCAATTCCACCTTTTTCCACTTGGCTATGAATTCAACAATGTTCAATGTGCCTCAGCAATCAGATAAGGACAATGTAGACGAAAACACCGAATAAACCGAGCCTTGTTTAAAACTTGGATATGTCTTGGTTCATGCTACCCGAAACCGTTTAAACGTCAACGCCCAAAGCGTGTCAACACGGGATACAGAAGATACGTTGCAGAAAAATGACTGATGTTCGACGGTTCCTGTCGGCGGCCATATTCCTTTGTCAGTTGCCGAGGATAACGCCCAAGTATTTATTTTTCTTAAAGGAATCCCCCCGCTTTTTTGCGAACAAGATTTTCAGGAGGTGAACATGAAGCTATCCAAAAAAAATGATCCGGAAAAGGCGAGCGTGGAGCTGGAAGAGCTGTCCTTGGATAACAACTCTTGGGCGATGGAAGATGTAACAATCACCATCGCCGCGGAAGGCGATCGCCCCGAACGGGAATATGCGGGGATACTGTTTGTCTCAAGAAAACCGATAAACAAAAATTGAGCATCGGCGGGGCTAGGCCGATTTCCGCAGCGCTTCGGCTTTGACAACATTCACTGGTTCGATGGAAAATATCTGCGTCCGTCTTTCCTGCACGAGTTGGCCAAGCGCCTTTTCCACCGCTATCCAAAATCCATTGCTACCAGGAATGTGGGTGCCGTTGTAAGCAAGCACACGACACAGATACGACGCACTCACACCACAAGTTCGAGCAACCTGTGAAGACGTTAATCCAAAAAATTGAATAACTGCGCGTAGCCGCTCTGAATTGGACGTATTGCTTGAATTCACAGAATGATTCCTTTCTTGATGTTTAAATGGTTTTAAAGACTACCTTGACAACCCTACGCCCATTCTGGCGGCGTTCATCTCTCGTTGTTAATGCCATAAGGTTATCGGGCCGTATACTTCGGCACCAAGGAAAAAGAGCGACAATATTTTGACACAGCAGTGGAGCCTACTTTTGTCACCATCTCCCGATCAGCCCAAGATAGCGTTTCCAGTGATAGGTTGCCCCGCTTGAATTCTGTCTCGTCGCCAGGATCGCCCGGCCACCGGCCAGGCGGATGGGCAGCCCAAAATCCCGAATCCACTTTCCAGGGGCTTCCTTTGGCCCGACGCCGCCCCCCGTTTTCGTTTCGCCCAGCAAGAGGCGCAGAAAAAAGAAAATAAAAAAAGGAATCGCGGGCGCAAACTCGGTATCAGTAACTACACAATTACGGGAGATTATCATGGAGCAATACGAAATGGATAATGCGACAAAGGAAAAATTCAACCGACGTGGCCTGACAATCAGAATGCATTCGGTAGGTCACGAAATATTACGAGAGGCATCTTTTCTTGAAAGACGTTCCATGAGCGCTATCACAAGAGAATGCCTGGGAGAATATTTCCGCTTGCGATATAACTGGAATTTTCCGCCGTTAACCGACCTTTCAATAGACGAATAATTCGTGGCCATGAAAATAGTCATAAAATAATAAAGGTATTTCGGTTTTTTTTAACGAATACTAGATACAAAGGATACTTAATAAAAATATCCAAATAAGAGAGGAGCATCAAATGAGAGCCAAACCCGCGGAGAACCTGCTGAGAAATTGCCTGTGTATTCGCTGGACCGACGGAGATCACAAAAAAATAACAGACTACTGTTGGTCCCGCCGAATTTCTTCGTGCAGTGAATTCGTTAGAACCTGCGTGAATAACGAAATAAAAAGACTGGAGGTGAAGGTGGAAGAACCGTAGACAGTGTAGTTGAGCGAAAAGGCTTGGATCACGGGAATGAACCAAGCCCAGGGAGTTATGAATGTATTAAGCTGTTGTTGTTATACAACAAATCCATTCGTTTCTCCTGCAAAATACCAAAAAATAAACAAAACGCACAGCCACGTCGCCAGCCAATACTTCGCAGAAAGGAGGTGCCACATAACAGGAGCAGTAGAATGGAAACCGTAAAGCCAAGTTCAATAAAATTAAGCGTTGATAACATACCGAACGAGTTAAAAAGCCTGGACCAATGGGTCTGCTGGCAATATGTCTTTAAAAATAATCATCGGACAAAAATCCCGATCAATCCCAAGGACGGCTCGTATGCCTCGTCCACAGACCAGTCCACGTGGTCGGGGTTCGCAACAGCGTTAAGCGCCCGGAACACGTTCAAGGCCGACGGGATAGGGTTTGTGCTTAACGGGGGCGAATACGTCGGCATTGATTTGGACGATTGCCTGGAGAGCGGACGGATTTCAGACCCCGTCATTATGGATATCGTCAAAACCATCGGCAGCTACACAGAAATCACCCCGTCGGGAAAGGGGCTTCGCATCATCGCCAAAGGCCGTCTGCCGAACAGCGGCCGCAAGAAGGGCAATGTTGAATTCTATCAATCGGGACGCTATCTGACGATAACCGGCAACACATACGGGGGATTGGCGACGATTGAAAACAGAGGCGATGAAATTCAAAAGACCTACCGCAAAATATGGCCTGCACATTCAGTCCCATCATCAAAATCAAACATAATCTTACTGGACGATTCCGCCCTACTTGCACAAGCCTTCCAGTCCAAAAGCGGCCCTGCCATCAAACAGCTATGGGAAGGGCGTTGGGAAGGCCTGTATCCAACACAATCCGAGGCTGACCTGGCTCTGTGCAACCATCTGGCGTTCTGGACCCAAAAGGACGCCACGCGAATAGACCAGTTGTTCAGGCAGAGCAAATTGTATCGTGAAAAATGGGAGCGGGATGATTACCGACAGGAGACCATCCAGAGGGCAACCCAGGAATCCAATTCATACACCCCGCCAATCCACAAAACCGACTTGGGCAACGCCAAGCGCATGGTGGCCAGACACGGACAGGACATACGCTACTGCCATACGTGGGGCAAATGGCTGGTGTGGGACGGCAAACGCTGGCGCATTGATGACACGGCCCAGGTTGAGCAGATGGCAAAGCAAACGATTCTTTCAATATACGACGAAGCCAGATCCACCCTCAGCGACGACGAGCGGCAAAAACTGGCCAAGCACGCGATCTCATCCGAGAGCAACCGCCGAATCCATGACATGCTGGCACTAGTTAAAACTGAACCAAGCATAGCCATTAATCATTACGAGCTGGACAAGGACGTCGACCTGCTGAACGTCCAGAACGGAACCCTGGACCTGAAAACCGGTAAGCTGCAGCCACACAACCGAAAAGACCTGATAACAAGAATCACAAACATATCCCATGAGCCCGACGCCGCCTGCCCGAAGTGGGACGCGTTCCTGGACAGAATCATGTCTGGCAACCAATCCCTAATATCCTTCCTGCAATGCGCCGTGGGCTACAGCCTGACAGGAAACACAAGAGAACATGTCCTGTTTTTCATGTACGGGACGGGAGCCAACGGCAAGAGCACCTTCGCCGAGACCGTCATGGCCCTGCTGGGCGATTATTCCCAGAAGGCGCCCACGTCCATGCTGACGGTCAAAAAATACGAAGGCATTCCGAACGACATAGCCAGGCTGGTCGGGGTCAGATTTGTCACCGTTGCCGAGGTGGAGGATGGAAAGAGGCTGGCGGAAAGCGTGGTGAAGGACCTGACCGGCGGTGACAAGCTCACAGCCCGGTTCATGCGGCAGGAATGGTTTGACTTCGTGCCCACGCACAAGCTCTGGATATACGGTAACCACGAGCCGGTCATCCGCGGAAACGACCACGGCATCTGGCGGCGCATCAAAAAAATACCGTTCAGCGTCACGATTCCAGACGAGGAGCAGAACAAAATGCTCAAGGAGGAATTGCAGGAAGAGCTGTCTGGAATCCTGGCCTGGACCGTCAGGGGCTGCATGGAATGGCGACGTATAGGTCTTCAAGCACCCAAGGAAGTTCAAATGGCAACGAAACAGTACAAGGAGGACATGGACATAATCGGATTGTTCCTGACAGAATGCTGCCAAAAGGAGAGCGGGGTCGTGGCTGCCGGCGAACTTTACCGAGCTTACCAAGCATGGACGACGAGATACGGAGAATACTGTCAGACACAGAAAAAGTTCTCCCAGTCGCTGAAGGAACGGGGATTTGCGCTGGACAAGCAGGCCGGTATCAGGGTCGTCACGGGATTGCGACTGGTTTCGGCTGCGTGAGCTGGGTTTTGGACGCATTGGACAGATGTGAGGCTTTTTCCATATAAGCACACACAGATATGATATAGAGCGTTATATGGATTTTCTTATGAATCCGTCCAATCCGTCCAGGCGTGGCAACCAACAAATAGCCTGACCGGTTATTTTGAGGCAATTAAATAAACAACAAAACTAGGAGAAAAAATGAAAATAAAGATCAAGGGCAAGGTGTGCAACACAGACAAAGCGCAGGAAATCGTGAACTGGATAGTCGGCGAAGAGACCGACGAACATTTTTTCTGGGAATGTCTGTACCGGGCGGACGACGGGCAGTATTTTGTGGCGTCAACTTGCTGGGAGAGGAATTACAAGGGGTCCACGTGGGACATCAAGCTGCTGGCCAACGACGAGGTGTGGCCATT
>Ga0247842_10008287_pt1 | contig 10947 bp, 12 predicted proteins | sample LaCruzMarch2015__3_FD_192411 | JGI IMG/M metagenome (GOLD analysis project Ga0247842, IMG submission 192411) | Freshwater microbial communities from meromictic Lake La Cruz, Castile-La Mancha, Spain - LaCruzMarch2015_19m | ecosystem: Environmental > Aquatic > Freshwater > Lake | place: Spain...
AAAAAATAATAGCCGTCATTGGCCTTTATTTTCAAAAAAATCCTGTGGATTATCTGTTCGCCCAAAAGCCTTGAATTGTACACTATGATGTCAGAGTCAGGATCTTGCGCGTAGGATTTTCCGTCAATTTCAATGCTTTGCAATTCCCCGCCCGAATAGCTTGCGCTTGCAAATTCAGAAAAGGGCATTTCAAAAAGATTCTGCGAAGTGACTGCAAGAGTGCCTGCAAGGTTTTCTGCGGGAATTCCCTGCACGAACATCACGTCACCCCTGTAAAAAACAGGCTCCATGGATTCTGAAACAACTATCACAATAGGGCTTGAAGTGCTGAGCGCGAAGGCAAAGGCCTGATAGATTATGAAGGCAAAGGCAAAGGCAGAGACAACGTAAATGACATTGTAGCCGATTTCCTGCGCCAAGGTCTTTTCCTTTCCCTTGACTGGCCAGTACTTGTCCAATGCCAAATCCACGTAAGTGAAAGGGTCAAGCCACTTGAGCTTCTGCTTCAATTGCGCGAGTCTGCTTCCCAAAGAAAAACCTGAAACAATTAGCGAGGGGAAGGCTTTATTACTTTAGGGCTTTCTTGATGGCTTTTCCGAAGCTTGCGAGGTCTTCCTCTATTGAATCGCATGCTTCCTGCAATGCCTTGACTGCAGGCTTGGACTTTGTCCTCAGGACAAACTTGGAGTCAGACTCCAAAGGATGCCTCATTGTGTGCGCGACAAAGCTCACGTCAGGGTTTTCCATCAATTTTGCCTTCAAGAGATTCGGCAAAGTGTGCCTTTCGCCCTTCATGACGAATTCCACAAAGTTTTTTTCAGAATGCAAAACTTCAAGCTCCATAAAAAAACACCGCCTTCAAACTTCAGCCCTTTACGAGCATGTAATCGCCAGACAATTTCCTGCCTTCCATTGAGCCGCAGCTCGTGCACTTCAATTTTCCCGCAAACAGGCCCATTTCCTGCCTGCACTGCGTGCAATATGCCTTGACAACGCCCAGGCTCTGCTCGCTTGTGGAAAGCTCAACGCCGTAATCATTTACCTCTATAATCTTTGCCTTTACCAAGTCTCCAATGCAGAATTCCTCATGCAGGTTCTTGACATAATTCTGCGAAACCCTTGAAACCATTACAGAGCCAGAGCTGAACAATAAGCTTCTTGGCTCTCCATTGCTTTCAGCAGCCAAAAGCTCTATGACAGCCATGTTGTCCTTAACCAGCATTATCCTGCCGAACACAACGCTTCCAATGCCTGCAGGCTTTACAGCCCTTGGCTTCTTGAAGACTTCCATTTCCCTCTTCGCGGCATTGACTGAAGGCACTCCAATGCTGTCTGCCCTTATCTTGCCCTCGTCGTCAATGAAAGTGTTTGCTCCCGCGGCAAACTCTTCCTCTATTGCCAGGAATTCTCCCGGAAAAACAATCCCTTTTTTCGAATCCATGCTTAAAACCGCTAAAATCTCTTTGATTGTTAAAAACAGCTTCAACCGCTTTGTTTAAAATACTCTTAATCGATAACTATTATAAAACAAACCGCGGCAAAGAGGGCTGGTTGAGAGAATGGTTCTCGAATTCATTTTTGGAAGCAAGCAAGTCAGGAAACACCCCATCTTCCTGCTTTTCCAGAGCATACTGCTGTCTTCCATAAGCCTTTGGGTGGCTTCCGCAGTCTTTCCTGACAGCGCAAGCATTGCGGCAATAGCATTCCTGACAATAGGCCTTGTCCCATTGCTTGAGAAAATACTCAGCGACGAGGAAGAGGAAGAGGAAGAGAATCCCGGAAGCACAGTGGGCTTTCTCGCAAGGCATTCAGACATCATTGCAATATACTCGTGGTTTTTCATCGGATTGATAATCAGCTATTCTTTCTGGTTTTACGCCCTCCCTGAAACAGGCGGGCAGGCATGCATCGGGGACTTCTGCATTTCAATGCCCTCAAAGGAAAAGGTGTTCTCAGAGCAGGCAGGCACTTTAACCGCAATCAAGGGCGCGTTCAGCATTTCGCCGCAGTCCAGCAGGAGCGACTGCTTTGGAAGCGAACGCTCAGTGGGCAAATGCACTGAATACATTTTTGCAAACAATGCAGTCGTGCTAGGCTTGGCCATATTGTTTTGTTTCCTTTACGGCGCAGGGGCAATTTTCCTTCTCGCATGGAACGCGAGCGTCATTGGAGTCCTCTTAGGGCAAAAAGCAATAGAATTGCAGGGCTATCACTTGGGCCTGACTGCAGGAATAGGGCTTGTGCCGCACGGAGTGCCTGAAATAATCTCATACTTCATAGGGGCAATTGCGGGCGGCATCATAAGCGCCGCAATCATCAGGGGAAAATTCCAGACAAAGGCCTTCGAGCAGATTGCAAAAGACGCGATATTACTGATAATCGCAGCCTATGTCCTGCTGTTTGTTGCGGCGCTCATCGAGGCAATGGTAATTGTCGGCGGCTGAAAAGAATGCCTGCAAAAATCGAAGTCGAGCAGCGCGGGCTTCTTTCACAAAAGAGATTCCTCAAGCTCAAGGGCTTTTTTTCAAAGAACGCAAAATTCCTCGGCGAAAAGGACAGGCTTTCGCTCATTTACTTCAGGCACAAGTCGCACAGGCTTGAGGATGAGAGGGACAACACAATAGACCTGAAACTGCGGATTACAAACAAAAAGCCAGAGCTTGTTCTCAAGCATGGAAAATGGGGCTCGAAAGACTCGAGGAAAGAGTTCGGCTTTCAGATTGAGAGAAGGCAGTTCTGGGAAATGGCGGAATTCCTGAAAGTGCTTGGCTTCACTCATGGAGTGCTGAATGCTACAAAGACTTTTGCCTTCAAGTACAAAGGAATGGAGTTTGCGCTTGTCGAAGTCCCGGGCTGGGGGCATTATTTTGAGGCAGAAATCCTCTCTTCAAAAAAGAATTGGAAAAAGGCAGACGAAAGGCTTGATGGAGAAATCCAAAAGCTCGGCCTGAAGATTGTCGGCGAGAAAGAATACCTGAAGCTCCTGAAAAGCCTCAACTCAAGGAAAGGATTCCACTTTGACTTTGAAAAGGAAGGCTTTTCCCGCATTAGAAAAAAGTTCAGGAAATACCTTTGACAAAATCAGGCTTGCCTCAATGCTCCCTGATCCATTTCTCATACTGCTTGTGCGTTCCTGCAAACATTACAGTCCTTGAAAGTCCCCTTTCCTCAAAGCAAACCCTGAATTGGCCTGCTTCCAGGACAAAGAAAGGAATGCCGTGCTTCAAGTGCCTTGCGCATTCAGCAGACTTGAGGGATTGTATTTTTTTCCAAATTCTTTCCCTGATGTTCTTGTCAAATTTTTTAAAAAAACAATCCCAGCCAAAGTCGAACTCTATTTCAAACAAAAAATCACTTCAGCGCGTATTTTCTCTTGACTTCATCTTCAGTCAAAAGCTTGCGCTTGCCTGTTTTTAACTCTTTGCTGATTTTCGACATTTTGCGAACTGCCAATTCATCCTCCAGCTCCCTTGCATTCTTGAAAACGCCGTAAGACTTTCCGAGCTCCAATATTCCGGCACGGATTGCCTCGCTCCTTGTCTTGAAAATGCCCAAAGAGGTGAGCTTGTCAATTATCAGCTCTTGCGCATCCTCAAAGCGAACTAAATTAGCAGCCATTATCACACCTATCAAATAGATATCAAAAAGATATATAAGCTTTTTGCGCCTTCAGGCAGGATGAGATGGAAATTACGCTTGCCGGAAAATTATTTACCGCGCTTCGCCTTTTTCTTCGCGGGCTTTTTCTTTGCCGGCTTCTTTCCTTCAGAGAGGATTTTCTTTATTGCAGGCGCGTACTTCTTGAACAGCTCTTCAACATTGGCATTCCTGCCGCTGCCGCCTGCAAGGCTTGAGGCCAATTGCGTAAGCTCCATCGGGAAGAGGTACTTTGTCGACTTTCCCCTGCCAAGCCTCTCCAAAGCGCGGATGTAATAGTAAGAGAGCGCCTTGTCTGAAAGCTTTTCAGCGGCTGTCCTTACAGCATCTATCTCAAGCCCGTGGGCAAGCGCGAGCTCTGCGCGCGCGAGCTTTTTCTGCTCCGCGGCCTTCTGCTCTGAAAACGCGTCGCTTATCTCTTTCGGGACTGACAAGTGCTGTATTTCAACGGCCTCAATGTTGACTCCCCAAGACTCTGTAATCTGGGCAAGCTTTTCCTTGACTTCCTTGTTCAGTTTTTCAATGCTTGAAATGAGCTCTGAAAGCACAAGCTCTCCCGCAGAGTCACGGATGCTTGCAACGACAAACTGCTCGGCGCCCTTCCTGTAATCATCAATCTCCAGGACGCTCTTCATTACAGACTCGTTGTCCTTTTTCACGAACAGGTAAATTATGGCGTCAATCTTGACAACCACCTTGTCCTTGGTTATTACCTCTTGGGGCTTGACATCAATGGTCTGGGTCCTCAAGTCGACAAGGGTTGCGCTTTCAAGGACAGGAAAAATGAAAGCCCACCCAGGGCCTCCGACACGGTTTGCCTTGCCAAACCTGAAAACCACTGCCCTCTCATACTCCTTCAAAGTCAGCAAAAAATCATACCTTGAAATGAGGAAAAGAAGCAGGACTGCAAACACAATTGTTATTATGTAAAGCTGCACAATCTCCCTGAAAATGAAGAAAGCCGCCGCAAGCGCAATGACTAAAAGGGCAATAAGCACAAAAATGAGCTCTTTTACCTTGTAGCTCTCAATCTTTCCAAGGCGCTTTGTCAAGAAAAAAACCTCTCAAAAAACCGTTCAGTATGAATTAAATACTCTAACAGCGAATATTTAAATGTCTGACAATATATAAGCTTTAGCTGGCGTTTAAAATGGCGGAAAAAACAAGGAATGTGCTGGTAGTCGCGGTCGACAGGGATGACGACTTCGGAAGAAAGGCAAAAGTTGCGGGCCCCATACTGGGAAGGAAGGCAAACCTGAATGCTGCAGCAAAGCTCGCGCTCTCAGACCCTGAAGACTCTGACAGCAACTGCACTTTTGCGGCAGTCAAGAAGTTCGAGGAGGCAAAAAGGCTTTACGCCAATGTCGAAGTCGTGACCTTGACTGGAGTCGGAAAATTCGGGCTTGAAAGCGACAAGAGAATCAGCGAACAGCTTGATGAAGTTCTGGAAAAGTTTCCTGCAGACTCGTTCATTCTCGTGACTGACGGCGCAGAAGACGACCAGGTAATGCCAATACTCCAGTCGCGCGCTCCTGTAATAAGCAAGCAGACAGTAATCGTAAAGCAGGCCAAGGAAATTGAGGGAACATACTATGCAGTAAAAGAGGCATTGAGGGACCCATTTCTGCAAAAAGTGGTTTTTGGAATTCCCGGAATAATCCTTTTGATACTCATTGCAATGCCAAGCATTGGCGGACAGCTGGTGTTCGGCGCAATAGGCGCTTTCATGCTGATTTACGGCTTTGGAATCTTTGACAGGGTTGCGGGAATATTTCGCACCATAGGAAAAAGCATTTCCACGCAGCGCTCGAGCTTTCCATTCTACATTGCCACAGTCTTTGTGTTCGGCTTTGGGATAATAAGCTCCTACACTGCATTCACAGACATTCCGGGAGACATTGTGCCAAAATCAATAGAGGCTGCAGTGCAACTGGTTTTCTTCACTTTCATTGCGGCAGAGCTTTTCTTCCTCGGAAAGACAATAGACCTCATCCACTTCAAGCGCGCATACAGGATACGCAATTACTTCCTTTCAGGAATTGCGATAATCCTTATTTGGTTCATTCTTGACTCTGGAAGAAGCGTAATTGTGGCAAACTCTGATTTGAGCTCTTTCCTCATTACAATAGTCGCAAGCTTTGCAGTCTTCCTCATAAGCTTCAGGATTTCTGAAGTGTTTGACATCAGGAAAAAGGTCACAAGCCTCCTGATAGGCCTGCCAGTATACAGCAAGAAGGGCGAGTGGATTGGAAGAGTTGAAAGCATCTCAAAAGACAGGCAAAGCATTGAATACTTGCTCACAAAAGGCAGGGAAAGGCAGAAGGTCTCGCTTAAAGAGTTCATGCTCAAGCAGGGAAAGATAGTGCTCGCGCAGTGAAAAAAAAGATTCTTTAAGCAATCCTTGGCTTTGCCATTCCCGCAAAGTTAATCTTCAAAAGCTTTCTCAAGTCTGACAAAAGCTTTGCCTTTGAGGACTTTTTCTCGAAGGCATTCTCCAGGACATCGCTCAAATTGCTTGCATAAATTATATGGATTTTCTCAAGCTCTGACTTTGGCAATACAACGTCCGCAGAGTTTGATGCTGGAATTATGACTTCCTTGAAGCCTGCCTTTATTGCGGCCTGCACTTTTGCAGTCACTCCGCCAACCGGAAGAACCTCTCCCCTGACGCTCAAGGAGCCAGTCATTGCAAGGTTTTGCTTGACTGGAATCTGCTCTATTGCGGAAATCACTGCAGTCGCAACGCTGACTGACGCAGAGTCTCCTTCAACCCCTGAATAGGACTGCAAAAACTGTATGTGCATGTCAAAGTGGGAAATGTCCTTTCCTGAAAGCTTCTTTATTATTGCGGAAACATTCTGGACAGCCTCTTTCGCAATTTCCCCCAATTTTCCAGTCGCGACAAGCTTTCCTTCAGAAGCGCTCAATGCAGGAGCCACTTCAGCCTCTATTGGCAATATCATTCCGGCATCCCCGTCGCCTGAAACCGCAAGGCCATTGACTCTTCCAATCATGGAGCCTTCGCTCAAGTAAACCTGGTAGTCTTTCCTTTCATCAAGCATTTTGGAGACCATCTGCTGCTCTAGAGTCCTTGCAGAAATCCTTGCCTCAAAAACATCATTCTCTGTGACAAGCGCATGACCTTTCTCGCGCGCAATGTCTCCGGCAGCGCGCACAAGCCCGCCCAAATCACGAAGCTTCAAAGTAAGCTTGCTTTTTCTTCCAGCCCTCTTGCGCGCCTCAAAGATAATGCTTTCTGCAGCCTTTGTGTCAAAGTGCGGGATTTTTCCGTCCTTGTTGACCTCTTGCGCAATGAACTGGATTATCTTGCTCCTGTTCTCTTCATTGTCAGGCATGTCCAAGTTCAGGTAAACTTCATAGCCATAGCCGCGGATTCTTGAACGCAAGGCAGGATGGACTTTTTCCAAGTCCTCATAGTTTCCGGCAGCAACCAATACAAAATCTGCAGGAACAGGCTCTGTGCGAGTCATTGCCCCTGAAGACATGTCGCTCTGGCCTGTGATTGAATATTTTTTCTCCTGCATTGCAGTCAGCAGGTCCTGCTGGCTTTTTGCCGAAAGAGTCGCAATCTCATCAACAAACAATACTCCTCCGGAAGCGCGGTGAATCATTCCAGGCTCGACTCTCAAGTGCGCCGGAGTTCCAAGGCCCCCGCTTTGCAAAGGATCATGCCTCACGTCCCCGAGCAATGCTCCAGCGCGCGCGCCTGTCGCCTCAAAGAATGGCGCTGTCTTTTTTCCAGAATTGTCAATCAGTAATTTTGGGACTGCATTTCCTGCCTTTTGCTTCATTTGCGTTCCAAGAGCGAAGCCAATGAACAAAAATCCGCCAAGTATTAGAGTGGCTGCGTAAACAACATCAGGAAGCCAGCCCATTTTCCAAATGACATAAGTGAGAATGAACCATCCGATTCCCAAAAGCATTGTCAAAAGCCTGCCGTTGTCTTCAGCAGCCTTTGCGTCAGCCCTGAGCTTGTGGATTATTTTCTTTCCCTCTCCAGCCTTTACAACGCGCACTCTTGGATTGTTGGGGTCTGCGCGGTTCGGGTATATCATGATGTCATGCAATTGCTGCAGTGGCAAAAGCTCTGACATTGCCTGGGCAAGAAGGCTTTTCCCAGTTCCCGGAAGCCCAATCAACAAAACATTTCTCTTCTGCGCTGCGGCCTTTTTCATTATTTCAACGGCAGTTTCCTGCCCGACAACCTGGGAAATCAGCTTTTCAGGAACCTGGAATTCTGCAGTGCTTTTTATGCCCAAATCAATGCTGCTGTCAATGCCTTCATGGGCCTGGATTGCAGGCTTTTTGCTTTTTTTAGAATCAGGCATAAAGCTAAGGTTGCTTGCAAGGGTTAAAAAAGCCTTTCATTTTGAAATAGTTTAGTGCAATTTTTAGAAAGTGAAAAAATGTCCGGAATCAAAGTGTGCTTTTTGGGAACTTCTGCCTCAACCCCTTCAAAGGACAGGAATCTTTCAAGCACTCTCCTCAACTTCAACGGCTCCAACTTCCTTTTCGACTGCTCTGAAGGCACGCAAAGGCAGATAATGAACTCAAATCACAGCTTCATGAAGGTAGACTACATTTTCTTGAGCCATTTTCACGGAGACCACATTCTGGGCCTGCCCGGACTGCTTGCGACAATGACAATGCAGGAAAGGCAGAAAGAGCTTTACATTGCAGGCCCGAGGGGGATTGGCGCAAAAATAAAGAGCGCGCTCTGGCTTTCAGGATTTACCCCCACTTTTCCATTGAAGATTGTTGAAGTTTCCGGAAAGAAAGTCCTGCTGAAAGCGAACAATTTCAAAATGACTGCATTTCCATTAAGGCACGACACTCCGTGCTTTGGCTATGTGTTTGAAGAGCAAAGGCCTGAAGGAAAGTTCGTGCGCGAAAAGGCAGTCAAGCTTGGAATTCCTGAAGGAAGAATGTGGGGGGAGCTGCAGCAGGGAAAGAGCGTGAAATTTGAGGGAAAGGCCTTCAAGCCTGAAATGGTTCTTGATTATTCAAAGGCAAAAAAGGGAAAAAAGATTGCAGTCATAATGGACACTTTGCCGAAGTATTCGCTCGCGGAAATAAAGGACTGCGACTTGATAGTGCACGAGGCGTGCTTTTCATCAAAGTTTGAAGACAGGGCAAAGCAGACAAGGCATTCGACAGCAGCGCAGGCCGCGGGAATTGCGAAAAAGACTGGAGCGAAAAGGCTAATGCTCACGCACATCAGCACGCGCCATCACCAGAAAGAGATTGAAGAGCTCGAAAAGGAAGCGCAGGCAGTCTTTCCAAATTCCAAGGTTGCGAAAGATTTGGAAGAGATTGAAGTTTGAAATACCCAGCCATTAATTAACAAGTTTTGACATCCAATCCAATCATGGGAAGAATCAGGAACTCTCCGACCTTTGCACAAAGAAAGCTCCAGCGAAGCCTCAGGATTGGGCTGAAGAGAGGGGAAAGGCCCACAAAGTTTGAGGCGGAAAAAATAAGAGAAGGCGCAAGGCCGGAGGCTGTGGCAGCGCAAAGGGCAATCAAGAGGCTGATGAAAGGGGACAAGCAAGGATTCAAGGAAAGATTCAAAAGCCTTAATGAAATAAAAGGATGGAACATTTTCAGGACATGGGAAAACGATTATGAATTGTTCTTTGGCAACAAATTTATGGGAAAACTCGAGTCAATGGCACAGGAAAGGAAGGGAAGGCTGAAAATCCTTGAAGAGGGCGCGGGGGATTGCATTGCAATTGAAGAGCTTGCGGAAAGCCTCAGGAAGAAAGGAATCAAGGTAGAGGCCACTGCAATAAGCCTGGACGGCAGAAGGTATCCTGAGAAAGTCAGGCTTGTAAGGCTGCCGATAGAAACAGCAAACATTGGAAGGCAGGATGCCATAATTGGAGTGTACGGAGCGCTGCATTACATAGAAAGCAAGGCCTTTGAAGTAAAGACGACTGGAAAGCCGAGGCAGCTTTCAAAGCAAGTCCTGCTGAAGTACTGCTATTCCCTGAACAAAGGAGGCATTGCCGCAATCGGGCTGATTTTTATTGGCAAATTTCAAAAAATAAAACAGGACCTGGAAAAAAGGGGGTTCAAGGCCGATTTGCAAAATCACTATGGCCCTTTCAGTACAGGCCTGCCATCACACCTGCTTTACATTGAGCGCGTGCGTTGACTTTCGGGAAAAAAGATTCAGAGCTTGAAGCTTTCGCCTGGCGCGAGAATCACTGGCTTTGTCTTGAGGTTTGACTTTTCAATCCTGTCCTTGAACTCTTGCGGATCGACTTTGATGTGGGCCCAAGTGTTGTAGTGCATCGGGATAGCGAACTTCGGCTTTATGCACTTGACTGCCTTGACTGCATCCATCAGGTCCATTGTGCAAGAGCCCCCGATCGGAAGCATGACTGCATCAACCCTTATTTTCTCATGCTCTTCCATCAAGTCAGTGTCTCCTGCGTGGAATAGCTTGACGCCGTCAATGTCAAGCAGAAAGCTCAATGGATAAAAAGACTGGGGATGATGCGCCGGAATTGCCTTGATGCCCACATCGCGGATCATTAGCTTCGAGTCTGTCGCAATTGAAGCAGTCTGGCGCTTTGGGACATTAAGCTCGTTGAGCAATGAATCGTGCGCGACAACTATTGAATCATTCTTTTGCGCAATGTTTTCAATGAACTTCTTGTCAAAGTGGTCGAAGTGCTCGTGGCTTACAAGAATTAGCGAAACATTGTTGAACTCCTTTTCTGAAAGGGGGCACTTTATCAGTGACTTGAGCTCCTGCGATGGCGCAGTGCAATTCATGAAAGGGTCTATGAGAATGCTCTTTCCCTTGCTCTCAATCCGAAAGAAAGAATGCCCAAGATACTGAAGTTCAACCAAGCCCATCGAAATACTAATGCCCAAACATGTTTAAAAAGCGCTCGAAAGCGCAGGCATCCGCAAAAGTAATATAAAGTATTAAACAGCATTTCATAGCATGGCTTGGAAAAAAATTGGGCTTCTGGCACTGTTCATTCTTTTCGCCGCTGCAAGCGCTTCAGCGTATGAAATTTCAAAGCAGCAGTTCAGGATACAGGTTCTCGAGGACGGGGCCGGAATAGTCAGCGAAAAATACTATTTCACATTCCTTGACAAGGAAGACTCCAATGCATTCCTCCAGACAGTGAAGTCCAATGGGCAGGACCTGCTGGTATGGAGCGCATTTGACGAGAGGATAGCGCCGCACTTTGAGACAATAGAGCAGCTTTCGCTGCAGTCATTCAGCTTTGACCCCAATGCCAACGCGCT
>Ga0247842_10008294_pt1 | contig 10937 bp, 10 predicted proteins | sample LaCruzMarch2015__3_FD_192411 | JGI IMG/M metagenome (GOLD analysis project Ga0247842, IMG submission 192411) | Freshwater microbial communities from meromictic Lake La Cruz, Castile-La Mancha, Spain - LaCruzMarch2015_19m | ecosystem: Environmental > Aquatic > Freshwater > Lake | place: Spain...
GTTGTCCTTGATCCTGAAAAAGAAAAAAAGGTTTTAGATATTATTGAAGCCTTGGAAGATCTAGATGACGTTCAGCGGGTTTATAGTAATTTAGGTTAATTATAATATGTTTAATATAAGAGAGCTGAGACATTTTTTTGAGAAAAGGGCAATAAAAATTGATAAGAGAATTCGCCTGGTTATTTCAGTTATGATTCTAGGCTTATTGATGCTTTTTTCTACATTCTTTAATTTTGATAAAGCTATCTTTTTTCTGCCGGTTTTTGTACTGGCGACATATTTATTAAGCTACTTTTCCTTATTGGAAGGTATAAAAAAGATCGGCTGGTTTGGGCTTTTTCTCATGCCTGAATTAATTACTCTATTTTTCTACTTATTTTATTTTTTATTTCCGGCTCGGTGGTTAACCCGATTGCCATTTATTTTTATTTATGAAATATCAATTTATGTGGTTTTGTTATGTGCAAACATTTTTAACGTTGGAGTAGAGAAGAACCTTCAGCTTTATCGAGCGGCATTTTCAATTAACTTTTTTTATCAGGCAGTTGTTTCATATCTGTTTTTTAATGTTCTTTTTTCTCTCAAATATAATTTTTTGGTTAACATGATTGGGGCGGGGATAAGCGCTTTCTTATTAAGTCTCCAGTTATTCTGGTCAATCAGACTTAATCGTCATCTTGATAAAACCGTCTTAATTTACTCTTTGTTTACTGCTTTATTGATGGCTGAGATAGGCTTGATGGCATCCTTTGTTCCATCCAGAACGGCTGTTTACGCACTTTTTTTAACAGCTTGCTATTATAGTGTCACGGGGATTATTCATCATCATATTGATGAGAAGTTATTCGAAGAGACTATCCGTGAATACGTGAGCGTATGGGTCTTCGTGTTAGTTATCTCCTTATTATCTTTGAGTTGGTAGGGTATTAGCCTTGAAACAGTCAAACATTAAACTGCTAAAACCTAAGATAACTTTTGAACATTGACCCTTTAAAAAATATTTAATATTTAAACTTTAATAGTTTATTTAACTGTTTAAGTTTTAACCGTTTAACTGTTTGACCCAAGTCGGGGAGAGGGTAGTGGTTTTTTCACGAACGTGAATAAATAACCTATAGTAATTATAAACGTACGGACGTAATAAAACTATAGGACATAATTTAAATGTTAAATAATAAAGATTAATTATTAAGCAAAACAAAAAGTATGTTTTTGAAGCTAATAATAGAGGAATAGATTGTCTCTATACTCCGGATAGTATCTCTCTGATATGTGGATAGATCTAAAAAATCGAAGCTAAAATGAATAAATATATTGATATAACAAGCTAAACCTGAGCTATTAGGACGGCCTCTGTCGGAGGAGAAAATAGCTTCGAAATTAAGCATTTGGATTATTATTACGTTCTAAATATAAATATCAATTTGCTTGCTAAATATAATATTTAGGCTCAAATATTGCAATTTAGATTATTATTACAATCTAAATCATAGTTAGCCCCGTTCTCCTATAAGCAGATGGACTCTATTTCTGATATTTTAGCCTCAAAAACAGCAGTTTGGGACTATAAGACGGGCCAAATATTTATTAGTCGTTTTCAGTGTCGGAGAAGGGTTCAAACGGTGCATTATCTGTTAATAATGCGATTTGATCGATCACATCATAGAAATGTTATAACACATGAATTTTGGAGAAGCTTATATCTTTGTTCCCCGGGAGATATTTACAGAAAATTGCAACCAACCCAGATCGGCGTATTAATGGATATATATAGTCGGAGAAAAGAATCTATACAACGTCGTAAAATGGAGCTTTTACGACGTTAACCACGACTGGAAGAAGAGAAGTGGCACGTTGATATAACAATCTAAATTGACAATAATTAATTATTTATTATGATATCTATTTTTAATTAATCATCTATTAATCCCCAATTATTCCCTTTTCCGGCTGGTTGCCCTTAGTCCGATTTTATACATATGAATCCCCTATTAAATTTAATAGTTTATATTGTCATATAGACCTAAAAGTAACAATTAATCAATTATTATGTGGGACTTCTCTATTCTTTTGAGGGTGGGAGGAGTGCTATTAAGAGGAAAATTGACCTAATTAACCTAATTGATGTAATTTCTAATAAAATCCCAATAACCAGTTATTTCTTGGTATTTAGTCATTAGATATTATTTAGGTCAATTAGATTAATTAGTAATTGGAATTTTTTTCAACGTCTATAAGATTAATTGATTCAATTTTTCAAAATTTTACTATGATCGACGTGAAGAAATCAGAATTATTACTTAAAAAACCTGAGAACATCCTTTTTTAGCCTTAAATGGCAGGAGATAACATCGTATGCCAGCTTAGGGTTATTCAGGTCAAAGTTGATTGGCAAGCCATTAAAATCAACCATAACACCCCCAGATTCTTCGATGATAAGTTTAGACGCGGATATGTCCCAAATAAACGTGTGACCGTTAATAACGATGTTAAAGACGTTTTCTGCCAATAAACAGTTATCAATAGCCATGGAGTTAAGATTTCGATATCCAGCCACGTGAGGATATAGATTTTCATATATTTTAAAGAGTTTTGTATACACCTCAGGCCTTGAACTAATGAGCCCGCTTAATAGCGACCGTTTTAGCGGTTTATAAGTCATTTTTAATGGTTGATTATTTTTAAATGCACCTTTACCCTTGGTTGCATAATAAAAGTTTTTATTGGTTGGTTGATAAACTAAACCAGCCGTTAAAATGCCATTATAAAAATAAGCGATCGAAACACTAAAAAAATCTAACCCAAAAGCATAGTTTATAGTTCCGTCAAGCGGGTCGATGACGAATAGGTGTTTTTTTTGATTACCGGAGACCAGATTTTCTTCTCCTATAAAACCAATTTCTGACCCAGCGATGCCTTTTTTTTTCAAAAGATTGGTTATAGTTTCGCGAATTATCTTTTGGCTTTCTATATCCGCTATAGTATAAAAATCCTTGTGAGAAGTCTTATAGTTTAGAGTAAGATTCTTCTTATAGTATTTTAAGAGGATAGTCCCAGCTTCAGTTGCAGCTTTTTTCAAAACGTTTATCATATTGGTATTATAAGCCAGAGCTGTTTCTTTTGCAAAGAATGAAGGTATATTAGAAGATTATTTGACAGTATCTTTAGGATACAAGAAAAGATTCATAAGAAGCTAACTGTAAAGATAAAGCTTCCATTGCCTTTGGTATGTTTTCTTCAAGCATTCCATAACAAAATCGAATTTGATTTCTACCTTTTGATTTATCAGTATGAAAACTTCCAGTATCTGTGGTTAAAGGGACAAAGGTGACGATCTCTCCATCGTATTTAGTTAATGACCATTCAAGGAAATCTGCCGCATTAAATGGAAGCTCCACAGTTACGTATATACCTCCGTCAGGCGGATTATCATCAACATGTATTAAGTTGCTTTTTTTTAATTCAATTAATGAGTTATGCACGATGTCTCTTTTTCTCCGATATAGTTCTTTTTGTTCATTCAAAATTTTAAAATCGTCTTTAGCTAATTCTTTTAATACATAAGCCGATGCTATTTCATTTATAACTTCGGTCGAACCTCTTTCCATTGCAGACCTCATAAAATTTTGTCTGATATCCGGGTCAGGAATAACAGCCCATCCTTTTCTCCAACCAGGCACAAAAGCTGTTTTTGATAAGCTGTCAAACGAAGCAAGCGTCAAACTTGCTATTTTATTTTGGTCCATGCTACCAGAGGCTTCTCTTAAAATATCAAAAACTGATGAAGGCTCGTTTTTATTGTAATTATAGTTCCAATATACGTCATCCCAGATTATTTTTAGATCATGCTCTTCAGCTAGTTCATAAAGACTTAATATCTCATCTTTAGTAAACATTCTTCCGGTCGGGTTATCGGGATTACAAAGATATATAAATTTAATATTTTTGTTCTTTTTAAGAGACTTTCTTATTGATTCAACGTTAACGTAAGAATTATCTCCTTCTGGAACGACAAACTTATTTCCCATTTTTCCAAGAGTAATATCAAAATTAGCGTAATGAGGGTCAAAAGTTAAGACTTCATCAAATGGTTCTAATGCAGCTGGAATTAAGTGGGTCCAACTTTCGGAAGCACCCATTGTTGTAACAACCCATTCGGGATCGATCTTCACACCAAATCTTTCAGCATAAAATTCAACCACAGCATCTTTTAATATCTTGCTTCCCATCGTAGACCCATAACCCATTTTTTTCTCTCGGAAAGTATCATGAGCCATATCATGGGCGGTTTGGGCATATTGTGGATAAATTTCCTGCGGTTCACCAAGATCCATTTTATGGAGTGTTTTTCCGGATTTTTCTGCTAGTTCAATTAACGGGGCAAATGATCTTGTTGAGGTTGTTTTCAGTCTATCTTTTCTATCAAAAGCAGAGAGAACAAAAGGTCGTAATAATCTAGATCTTAATATACGTTCTCCGATTGGAACCATGTTGTCGTCATTATATCACCACAAGGCTCTTTTTAAAAGTTTTTACATAATAAATAAACTGATATAATCAAGTTATGGCTGTTCTTGAAGTAAAAAATCTGGTAAAAAAATTTGGGGCATTTACTGCCGTTAATAATATTTCCTTTGATTTAAAGGAGGGTGAGATATTGGGTTTTTTAGGTCCGAACGGTGCTGGAAAAACGACAACGATCGATATGCTCCTCGGTTTGACAACACCAACTTCGGGAAGCATGAATTTTTTCGGGCTTCCCTTCGAGGAAAACCGGGTCAGTATTTTAAAGAAAATGAATTTTTCCGCCTCATACATCAATATGCCATGGATATTAACGGTAAAGGAAAATTTATACACGTTTGCCAGGCTTTATGAAGTTGACAACTATAAAGAAAAAGTAGAAAAATTAATGGAAGAATTTCAAATGACCAATTTGCGGGATAAGTTGACCAACGATCTGTCCTCTGGTCAGTTAACGAAACTTTATCTTTGCAAGGCTTTCATAAATAATCCTAAATTATTATTGTTGGATGAGCCGACGGCATTTTTGGATCCTGATATTGCCGACGTAATTCGCAAACTAATTCTTGCAAGAGTGAAAAAAGAAAAAATGTCGATCCTTTTTACTTCACATAATATGGCTGAGGTAACTGAGATTTGCGACAGGGTTACCTTTTTGAGCAAAGGAAAAATAATTGCTGAGGATACTCCTGAAGAATTGGCTCAGAAAATTAAATTCTGCAAGGTCAGATTATCTTTTGCGGAAGGAAACGAAAAAGTAAAAACTTTGCTTGATAACTATAAATATAATTATGTTGCTAATAATAAAGAGACAGTCATTAGTTTAGATGAATACAACGTCGGACAATTATTAGGTAGACTATCGCTAGCAAAATTAAAATATTCTCAGATAACAATAGATAAGCCAACCCTTGAAGATTTTTTTATAAAAGTTGCTAGGGAGAAAATATGAGTATAAGAAGAATTAGTGCCATAGTCATCCGTCACCTATACATGTGGCCAAGAAGTATGGAGCGGCTCATGGGCAGTTTTGGTTGGCCAATACTTGAAATAATTATTTGGGGATTAACGATGAGTTATTTTCAAAACAGTTTATTTCATAATTTTTCATTACTGTCGATCATCTTAGGTTCGCTAATTATGTGGCAAATAATTGCTCGAACCCAAACAGAAACTTCAATAATTTTTTTAGACGAAATATGGAATAAAAATCTAATTAATATTTTTTCATCGCCACTTACGAAAGGAGAATTTTTAATTTCTATAATAGTTTTGAATCTTATAAAAATCTTCTTCACAATCTTATCTTTATCATTGATAGGATTCACCTTTTATAAATTTAATTTAATTGCATCTTTTGGATTCTATTTACCTTTTCTTTTATTTAATCTTTTTTTAACCGGTTGGAGCGTTGGTTTTTTTGTCATTGGAATGATCCTGCGTTTTGGCTATAAGATCCAAGAACTAGCTTGGGCAATAGTATTGTTTATCCAACCCTTTTCCTGCGTCTATTATCCTGTCTCATCACTTCCAGTTTGGGCAAGATATATATCAATGTTATTTCCATCATCATATTTATTTGAAGAAATGAGGAATATTTTATCAAATCAAACAGTTAATCCAAATAACCTCTATGCAAGTTTTACTTTAAATATAATTTATCTGAGCCTTTCAATATGGTTTTTTTCTAGTATGTTTGAAAAAGGGCGGGAATATGGCAGGTTGGTTAAATTAAACTAAGCTCCTTTTAAAGAAAGTTTATTTGAAGATGCTTGAGTTAAAATATTGGAGTTAAAAGTATAGGTTATCTGTTTTTTCTTTTGATATTTTTCTTCAGCGAAGCCAATTAGTTTTTTTAGCAATTCTTCAAAGGGAACTCCAGATGCTTTCCAAAGATGATGATATAAAGTTCCGGGTAAAGTATTAACTTCATTCGCATACCATCTTCCAGTCTTTTTATCATAAAGGAAATCAACTCTGGCAATTCCCGAACATCCTAGCACTTGATAAGCTTTAACGGCGGCATTTTGAATTTCTTTGGTAATTTTTGAATTTAGTCGAGCTGGAATAATAATGCTTTTGGTTGCATTCCCAGTTTGAGCTCCACCACCCTTGAGATACTTATCTTCATAAGAGAAAAATCCGCTGGAAAAAACGGATTCCTGGAGTAAAGATGGAATAGGATTATCATTACCAATCAAACAACAAGTTACATCCACCAAATTTTCTATCATTTTTTCCACAATTACTTTCTCATCATAATGAAGGGCGACCTCGATTGCGAATTCAAGCTCTTTTTGACTTTTGGCTTTCGAGATACCAATAGAAGAACCTAACCGAGCCGGCTTGATAATTACCGGCCAGTTTAGTGATTTAATTTTTTTTATAACATTTTTTTTATCGATTCGCCATTCATTTAAATTAAAGGAAACAAAATCAACGGTGGGAATATCATTGGCTTTATAGATCATTTTTGTCAAAACCTTATCCATAGTAATTGCTGATGATGTTACGTCACAGCCAACATATGGAACGTTCAGCATTTCGCACATTCCCTGAAAAGTTCCATCTTCCCCGTTCTGTCCATGGAAGGCTGGAAAAGCAATATCGAGAACAGCGTTACCTTTTAAAAAACCTGATTGTTTAACAATCCTTCCCGATGACTTGTTAAAGTCGATATTAAATGCAGAAAGCTTTTTATCTAGATCAGTTGGGTTTTGAGTAAAAAATTTCATCGAGGCAAGTCTTGAATCAGAATACCACTTGCCTTTTTTATCAATATAAATAGGAATAACATTATAGCCGCATTTTTTTAAACCAGAAATTATTAACTGTCCAGTGATGATGGAGACGTCGTGTTCAGGAGATCTGCTACCGAAGAATACACCAACAGTTTTCATATTGATATTATATATCATACATAATTGTCTGGCCAGTCGTTTTGAAATAAAACAACATCTCCAGCCCTTAAAATTTTACCGAGATTATTTTGGGCTTCCATCATTGAACTAAATGTAAATATATTTTCTTTATTAAACCCTGCATTGATCAACCCCTCTTTGATGTAAGGCGTCACTGAATTTTTAACTAAAACCACTAAATTTACAACGTCGTTTAATCTTTTACCTATCCTCTGGTGAACTTGCGCACTTTCGCTTCCTATTTCAACCAGTCCGGGAGTAACAAAGATCTTTCTACGCCTTTTAAATAACGATAAAGTTTTTATGGCTTCCTCTACCCCATCAGGGTTGCCATTATAGCTATCATCAATAACGAGGATATCTTTTTCCCGGTTTAAAATAGGCTGTAGTCGGTGGGTCGGTGTCTTTATTTTTTTTAAACCACTTTCAATTTCAGCGGCCGTTAGATCAAGTTTCTTTGCCAAGTAAATTACCCCATCAATTTTATCCAGATTATATTGTCCTAACACAGGAAAAAATAATTTTTGGTAGATAAAGCCTGGGGCGTCTTCATTAAATTCGACCTTCCCCTTCGATGAATAGAAGTATATTTCCTGATCAGAAACAAATTTTTTGTAGTTATTTTTAATATATTTATCTTTACCATTCATAAGTAAAATACCGCCAGACTTCATATTTTGACTAATTTCAAAAATAGTTTTGACGCTGTTGTCGATTGACTTTAATCGTTCTAAATGAGCTTCATTAATACCGGTGATCACACTAATTTGAGGAAAGGCAATTGAGCAAATATTCCTTATATCTCCGGAATAGTACTCACCCATCTCGATAACCAAAATCTCTGTTTTTTCATTGACTTCCTTTAAAATTGTTCTAGCGATTCCAACTGGAGTATTTATACTTTCCTGGGTTTTAACAACCTCATATTTTTCCGATAAAACGGTTGCGATTAAATCCTTCATTCCGGTTTTTCCATAACTTCCAGCGATTCCAATTATTTTCAAATTATCAAGTTTTTTTAGCTTATTTCTCGCTGAAAAAACCAATAATTCTTTTACAAAAATATCAATAGGAATAAATAAACTGTTGATTATGATCAAATAAATATAACTAAAATATAGTCCTAGAGCGTAAGTTAGAACCAAAGAGATTATTCTATATGGATTATTGTTAAATATTCTACTAATAAAAAACGATATCAGTAATATCAAAAGTGAACTTAGGGCCATAATAAGCTTTATTTTGAAAGTAAATTTCAAGGGTTTACGAAAATCACGACTAGGTGGAATACCTTTAGTATTAACGACTGCTTTTATAAATCGTGCCAGATCATACTCCTCCAGCTGAAGCAAAAGCAGATGAAAATAAAAAAATCTAATAGGATTGTAATAGTTCATATATACTCGGTCAATACTTTAACAAATTCTTCAGGTTTGTCTAAAAAACAAAAATGGCCGGCATTTTTTAAAACAACAAGTTTCGATTTGGGAATAATTTTATCCATTAATTTTCCATCATCAAGAGGCGTTACCTTGTCATTCTCCCCCCATATAATTAACACTGGTTTTTTTATTTTAGAAAAAAAAGGAGACAGATCTTCCATCACAACTTTTGAAAAAATCTTTGAAAGTTTGATATTCTCTAAATATTCACTACCAATTAATACATAGAATTTTTTTCTAAGAGGCTGCATAAAAGAAGGCATAAAAATAGGTTTTATAAATTTAGAAATTATTGCTAGAATTTTTTTCTTTCTAGAATTATGAACGATCCCTGCTGCATCGACCAATACTATTTTTTCTAAAAAATCAGGATTTTCAGAAGCTATCTTTAAGGCAACTCTCCCTCCAAAAGAATGACCGATCAAATTTATCTTTTTTATATCAAGTTTCTTAATAAATTCATAAACAATTTTTTTATAATCGTCAACGGCATAAATTGTATTTGGATCTTGAGATTGGCCAAAACCAGGAAGGTCCAAAAAATATAAATTATAATTTTTATTAATTAATTCAGGAGCTATCTTAAACCAAAGCTTGCTATCAACTCCCCAGCCATGAAGGAAAACAAGGGTTTTATTATTTGATTTTTTTCCCGATAAAATGGAATAGTAATTTAGAAGAAGGCCATTGATTATTATTTGTTTATTTGAGATTTGATTATTGATCACTTTATATTAATTGAGATTTTTTAATAACGTTTTAAATTCATTAAATGAATTGACTACAACTTTTTGACCATTTAGGAAAAAAGTTGGGGTTGAATCAATCCCCATTTGTTCAGCCTCTCTTAGATCCAGGGCTACGCGATCCTTGACCTCTTGAGACTCAAAATCTTTTGCAAACTTATTTTCGTCAAGTTTTAATTCTCTTGCATACTTAATAAAATATTCTTTCAAAACATCGTTGCTGGTTGCCCACGCTTGTTGATTGTCAAACAATAGATCTGTCATTTCCCAGAACTTTCCTTGAATACCAGCTGCCTCCGCTGCATAGGCAGACATATTGGCCATACTATGTATCTGGTAAAGAGGAAAATATCTATAAACAAGAGATACTTTTTTAGTAACAGAAAGATCGGCGCTACTGGATGCTTCAATACTTTTTAAAAAATCATGAGCGTCCTTACAGGAAGGACATTGAAAATCGCTATATTCAACAAGCACGTTCTTTTTATCAGAAGACCATTTAATATGATCATTGATTTTTAATACTTTTGTTTGTGGAAAGTCGGTCTGAACTGGCTGGTTTACCAATTTATAAACACCAAATAACAAAATAAAAGTTACTATTACTGAAATAACAGAAATTATTATGGTTTTTTTGTTCATGAAGTAATTTTATCAAATTTTTGATTATTTACGTTCGATATCAAAATGTTCTTGACATATTGCAAATCATTTGCAATAATGAGAAATGGCAAAAATAGGACAAAGGTTTACTCGGACAAGAAAAATTATCTTTGAAGCAATTGAACATTTTGATAAACCAGTAAGTGTTCAAGATATTTTTAGCTATCTAAAAAAACAAAAAGAGGAAATTGACCTGACTTCAATCTATCGAAATCTTGAGCTTATGAAGAAAGCAGACATGATTAATACTATTTTATTTGGTGAGGGAAAAAAGAGATACGAATTAAAAAATATAAGCGAACATCATCACCATCTAGTCTGTGAAAAATGTGGAGATGTGGAAGATATCGAAATGCAAGAAAAAAGTCTATTAAAAGAGGTTGAAAAACAATCAAAGTTTTTAATAAAAAAACATAATTTAGAATTTTTCGGAATCTGTCAGAATTGTCAATAATATGTTGTCTCAAATAATATTTGCAAATGTTTTGATCAGCCTGTTGTCCTTGAGTGGTGCGATCATGATCTTATGGAAAAAAATTCTCACAAAGAGCATGATCCCCTATCTTGTATCATTTGCTGCAGGGGTTATTCTTACAACTTCATTTATGGACCTGTTTCCGGAGGCTCTTGAACAAGCGGCA
>Ga0247842_10008295_pt1 | contig 10936 bp, 14 predicted proteins | sample LaCruzMarch2015__3_FD_192411 | JGI IMG/M metagenome (GOLD analysis project Ga0247842, IMG submission 192411) | Freshwater microbial communities from meromictic Lake La Cruz, Castile-La Mancha, Spain - LaCruzMarch2015_19m | ecosystem: Environmental > Aquatic > Freshwater > Lake | place: Spain...
GATCCCACCCGTATCCGTCCCACCGATCCTGGCCATGTCGAAGGTAATCCGGTTTTTATTTATCACGATGTTTTTAATGGAAACAAAGAGGAAGTTGCCGATCTCAAGGCTCGTTATCTCAAAGGAGAAGTTGGCGATGTCGAGGTCAAAACCAAATTAGCTCTGGCTCTCAATCATTTTTTAACTCCCATTCGCGACCGTCGCGCCAAATATGAAAATAATAAAGATTTAGTAAACGACATCATCAATACCGGTTCCGTCAAAGCCGCCGCGGCGGCCCAGCAAACCCTCAACCAAGTTCTCGAAGTTATGGGAATAAAAAAGTCCTAAAATTTCATCCAAAGTTGGCACCGGTTTTCTCTTTATTTTTTTCTTTCAATCCACAATCTGACTGTCGGTTCAAAATAGCATTTCACATGAACCCCCGCCTCCTGCTCTAAGGTCACCCTTACCCCATCTCCTTGCGACACCATAAGATAATCCCTGAAATATGCTATCGGCCTCTCAGTCGTTTTTTCCAGCAAAGCTTGACGACGACTATCATCGAGCTTGTACCTGGTATCAGGATTAATAATAGTCCATTTATCTCCATTAAAGCTCAAAACTCCAGCTGGCACCACACCATCCATCAATATTCCGTCACATCGTCTTGAAAAATCAACAGTTACCCCTTCGTCTTCAGTTATTCTCACGACCACTTGTCCGGTTGGATCTACATAAACACCATCACCAAAAGTAAACCTGCTCTTTATTTCTTCTCCATACTCTCTTCGGTCTTCAATATCAACCTCAAATCCTGCCATGACCGGATTATAACATCCGATATTAATAGATTATATAAGCAAACCCTCAACCAAGTTCTCGAAGTTATGGGAATAAAATAAAACAAAAAAAGATCAATTCGTAATTGATAATTCCTAATTCGTAATTGATCAAAATGGAGGAGATGCCCCGGAATGATCGGGGGTCCAAAGTGGAAATTAAAAAACGTCTACAAGCTTAAATTACTTTCTCCTACACTTCCAACAACTAAAGTAATCGAAAGGTGTTGAAATGTCGATTGGTGAGGGCATTACCCCTCGCTTAATTTCTGCAAAAATCGAGATCGGCAGAACAGCATTTTAGTTTAATTTACACTGATTAATCCTCGCTAAAATCGGAGATCAACCAATGGTCGTGTTGTTTACGCTTACGCGTAAGCAAGAACTGGAGAAGCAAGAACGGATTTTACTCTGTTCGTTACTGCAGTTAAATCGACACCAAAAGTTTTTTTGGCATGTTGTTTTTCGACCCTGTTTTTCAGCAAAAGCTGATCCGCCTCAGGCGGAAACGGCTCAATGGATCAAAGCCGGCTTGCGGTTTTTTAAAGTGCACACCCTGTCAATGCAATACATCTCCAAGGTCTGTATTATAACAAAAATTACCCCATTTTGCCACTTTTACGCCATTACGCCTCACACAAAACCACTAGTCTTAAAAATTCAAACAAAAATATAGCAAATTGTTTAAAATATGTAACACTACTACTAATTATGGATAAATTTAACGAAGAAAAATATATTAATGAATTTTGTACAAAAATTAAAAAAGAAATATCCGAAAAAATACTTATTTCTGTTTCCGGAGGAGTTGATTCGACAACATCAGCCGCCCTTTTAAAAAAATCAGGAGTTGATTATGAAGTCTTATTAATGGATACGGGTTATATGAGAAAAAATGAAATTAAAGAAGTTAAATTAACGTTTAAAAAATTAGGATTTACTTTAAAAGTGTTAGATAAGAAAAAAGAATTTTATTTAGCTTTAAAAGGAATTTCTGATCCTAAAGCTAAAAGGAATGCTTTTAGAGAGAAATATTTTGAAATATTTACAAATTATTTGGTTGATAACCATATTAAATATATTGCTCGGGGGACACAATTTTGGAATAATCAATCTAAAATTTATCATAATTGTCCAACCGAGAAATTCAAAAAACAAAAATTGAAAGTTATTGAACCGGTTAACGGGTTATCTAAAACCGATATTCGAAAATTGGCAAAAAAATTAGGACTTCCCGAAACAGTTGTTAATAGAAAGCCATTTCCGGGACCAGGTTTATTGATTAGGTTTGGCGGGGATTTTAATTTAAGAAAACTCAAAACAATACAAGAAGCCACCTTTATTGTTGATAAATTTATTGAAACTCATCAAAAAACCTTTAGTGAGTGTTATCAAATTTTTCCATATTTGTCTGATGGCTCTCCAATTACATACATTGATAAAAAGAGCAAAGGTGCTATGGGAAAAGTCCTAATTATAAGGGCAGTAAAACAAAAAATTAAAGGCAATAATATCAAATATGTACCCTTTATTTTGAGTGAAAATTTAAACAAAAAATTAACTGAAGAACTTATGAAATTAAAAGGAATAGGTAGGATTTGTTTTGATATGACCCCTAAATTTGGATTTGGATCAAATGTTAAACCCGGTGCTACTATAGAATACATTTAAAATTGGGGCTAGGAAAAATTTTTTCCTCGCATCGCTCACCCCCGTTGCCGTCCCCTCAACCTCCATTACTTGCTTTTGATAAATTATCTTAAAGAACAGCAACATCACAAATACAAAAAGGTTGTCCCAAACCAAGAAATTCTGTTATAATAAAATATGTCAAACGAAATCATAAGTAAACAAAATGATCTTTTTACTGAGGCGCAAATTGAGCAAATAAGAAAATATGTAGCCAACGGTACTTCACGGGAAGTTGCTATCTGTTTCGTTACTGGTAGAACTCTTCTTGATGACGGTTCTGGTCATGTCGTAATTTTGGAAGAACCGCAACAAGTCGATCAAAAAGGCCCCATTTCTCCCGATTTATCTCAAGTATCACCGCCAACCGTCAGAGAAAGACCGCGTGGTTTTTTTGAGAAAACTTTTTCCTCGCAGAAAGTAGGATTTCCTCAACTACTCGGGGCTGTTGGTCTTGATTTTCTTTCGCTGTCGCCATAGAAAATCACCCTTGCCGAAACCAGCATATCCGTCTTAGTCCTTGCATTCATCCGACCCAGATTCCTATCAAAATCATCCATGTTGTAAAATAAGCTAACAATTATTTTGTTCTCTTAACTTTCATTATGGCAAATTACAAATCATCAACAGACAAAGGAAAATGTATTTTTTGTGAAATTATCAGGGGTAATATCCAAACTCCGGGTATTTTTTGGGAAGATAGCGAATTTATGGCCTTTTTGTCAACCTGGCCAAGTGTCGAAGGTTTTACGGTTGTTGTTCCCAAACAACACTTTGCCAGCGATTGTTTAGCCATGCCCGACAATATTTTACAAAAATTTATCCTAGCCGCAAAAAAAGTTTCCGATATTCTTTTGAAACAATTTGAAGATGTCGGCAGAGTTGGGCTAATTATGGAAGGAACAGGGGTTGATCATGCTCATATAAAACTTGTCCCGATGCACGGAACAGGACATATGAAAAAGGGAATATGGAAACAATATCTTAGTGGCAGATCCGATTACTTTGAAAAATATGAAGGTTACATAATTTCCGGCGATGGTCCCAAAGCCGATCCGGAAAAATTAAAAGCTTTAGCCGAGAAACTAAGAAAGATAGTATAATTCCTTATGCCAAAAGAAGTCGTCGTTGCCTCCAAAAATCCTGTCAAAATTGAAGCTACAAGAGTTGGGTTCGAAAAAATGTTCCCTGGGGAAGGGTTTAGTTTTAGAGGCGAATCAGCTCCTTCTGGGGTCAGTGATCAACCCATGACGGATGAAGAAACATTTACTGGCGCCAGCAATCGAGTGAAAAACTTAGCCGAGGTAATGCCTGCGGACTATTGGGTTGGTATTGAAGGTGGTCTTCAGGTTCGAGAGCAAGGAGAAATGGAGGCTTTTGCCTGGGTTGTAATAAGAGACAAAGACGGAGCGGTCGGTAAATCAAGAACTGCAACATTTTTTCTACCAACAGAAATGGCTCGTTTAGTTGCTGAGGGTATGGAGTTAGGCACTGCCGACGACATTGTTTTCGGACAAACCAATTCAAAACAAAAAAATGGTACTGTCGGCAATCTTACCGAAGGTGTAATAACCAGATCGTCATATTATTCCGAAGCTGTTGTCTTGGCCCTAATTCCCTTTAAAAACCCTAGTCTGTATTAAAAATTTACTCTTCACCACTCAACGTTTTGTCTCTGCTAATTCTTTCCCCATTTTCTCCATCAGTTACAAAATAAACACTTTGCCCTGTCTGCTGCCGTTATCTAAAGTTAAGAAAGATAGTATAATTCCTTATGTCAAAAATCCTTATCGCCATCCTAGTTGGTAGCATCGTCTTATTTGGAATCGCTACATATATAACTTCTAAAAAGCCGAGTTTGAAAAACGACATACCTGTTCTAAATAATGTAACCCCAGAGACACCAAGTCCTAGTCCGCTAATTGAGGAAAGCGAGGCATATGACCCCACTAGCGGGAAAAGGATTGGTTTCATTAGTAAAGTTTACGATAAAAACGGCAAAAGATTTTTAGACATTGATTTCATTCAATGGCTAACCGATAGTGACGAAAATGGTGTACAGACGCTGGCGGCTTCTAAGGCCTGTGTTGAAGACGGTGATGAGTGTTCAAAAGAGTGGTGTCATCTAGAGGAAGGCCTACCTTGCATGCCAAATGGTTTCTATATAAGAAACAAAGACCCAAAGATCATGTCTTTTGAAATATCAAAAAATGTTGATATTACAGTAGACACTTTGACCCACAGGACCAATGGAGATTTTAATTCTGGTCAAAAGATATCCTACCAGACATTTAAAAATCTTTTTACCGAAAATTCAAAATCATATCTCAAATCCGCACTCTACTGGATACAAACAACTAATAATGTCGTTGACGAAATATCGGAACAGTATCGACCCTAATCTGTCAGTTCTTTCTCCAGCCTCTCCAGCCCGTAATAAATCGCCACACTAAATCCCACTCCGATCACCGCGCTGAATTGTTCAAAATAAAATTTAAAAACCGATGCCAAAAAAATATTCATCAACAGCCCATATCGGAAAAATTTGAGTCCTCTTCTTTGTTTTTTTCTTGAAACCATATAAATTCCGATTCCCAGCATCAACGCCACCAAAAGCTCGGTGAACGATTTTAAAGTCAGCATCGTAATATCATTATCATTTTTAACTATCCCAAAAAGATACACCGCATCTCCTATCCCTCCCACCACATGCCACACCGCTACTGCCAATAGGGTATAGATCACAATCTTCCGTCTAAACACCTTTTGATATGTTATTTTTCGAACCCAATTCCACATTCTCTTCTCCCAGCTCCATTGTGTCTCTTTCTCTATTATCGTCTCCTTACTGCCTTCTTTTCTCTCCAGATATTTATAAATTAAAAACAAAACAATAAAAAATATATAGATCAGCATTATTGCCGGCTGAAAAAAATAATTATTATCCTTCGACAGATATTTCCCGATTTCATCAATAAATAGCCCCAGTCCTAAGCCAAAAACCCCTGCAGCCGTTTTTTTTATTTTCTCCCCGAAAAATATCAAGTCCATCATCATCCCCGTTGTCATCACCAATCCTCCGGAAAAAGCGTGGGCAATATGCCACCCGCCCGTTGCCAGTTGCGGGTATCCCGTTATCTGCAAAAAAAGTCTTGTTCCCAAAAGCCCCACAATTGCCCAAATCATCACCGTCAGCACCAGCTCCGACGCATTTTTTCTTTTAACTAATTCAGTTCCCATATCTCCTATTTTACCCCAATTTTACCCTTGCCCTGTCAAGGGAAAGGGAAGGGTTAGGGTTTAAAAAAGGGTGGGTTTAAAATGTTATATTAAATTAATGATAATCAAAAAAACACCATCAAAATGGTTTTTGTTAATAATCTTGGGGTTTATTGTTCTTGTCGAATCTCTTTACATCATTATAAGTGTCAGCAAAAAACAACCAATTACCCCTCCCGCCGCAGTCTTTTGCACTGCCGATGCCATGCTTTGCCCGGACGGTTCATCTGTTGGTCGTGTTGCCCCAAATTGTAATTTCTCTCCCTGTCCCAAAGCCGAAACCCCCAAACCAAACAATACTTCCACCTGGAAAACCTATACAAATACAAATTTTGGCTTTTCAGTAAAATATAACCCCGTCTTTAACCCCGACGAGGTCACGGGAAGCGGACAACAATTAGTCTCAATTAATTTCGGCTTGATGAAAAATAATGGATTTAACATCGAAATCTCAACAGGAGATATCGTTGGTTATTACCGGAATCAAATAATAGATCACGTCTCCGAAAAGATTGATAAAGAAGAAAGAATTTCAGTCGACGGAGTTTCTGCCACAAAATTAACCTATAAACAGGTTATCGTTATCGAAAAATTTGACGTCTCAAAAGTTATTGTAAACAAAAATAATCACGATTATATAATCACTGCTCTTTCCTCTGATATTGATCAAATCCTCTCCACCTTCAAATTTACCGACAGTCCAAGTTCTCTTGACCCAACCGTAACCTGGAAAACATATAAAAGTGATAAGTATGGTATTTCTTTTAAATATCCCAAAGAGGCTAAAATAATGGGGGATATTAACAGCCAATTATTTACGATTATTTCAGAAAACCAAGCGGTTAGTTTTTTAGCATCTAATAATCCCAATAATTACGAAGCTAGTGACTTCTTTTTGAAGATTATTTCCCCAAGTAATCCCGACAGTATCCGCGATCATGTTTTTTTTTCTGATGCAAAGATTAACGGTATAAATTTTATCTTGTTTAACCAGGATGCAAGCTATTTCAGTCAACAATCACAACCTTTAAATGGTTATCAGGTAAAAAGCGGTAGCTACATAATTGGTTTGAATTTTAATAAAGGATCAGAATCTTTAATAAATCAAATCCTCTCCACCTTCAAATTCACCGACTAAATCTTCGGTTAGTATTACTTCTTGACAAAAGTATTACTTTATTTCATAATTATTACCATGAACGGTTTAACTACAGTAACGACTAAAGGACAGGTAACTATTCCCGAAAAAATTCGCCGTGCCTTGAGTGTTAAAGTTGGCGACAAGGTATATTTCAGCCGTGTTCTTGTTGGCGAAAGGCAAGTTTTAGTCAAAATTGTCCCCAAAGACACAGTTGAAAAGCTTTATGGTTCGCTTAAGTCCAATAAAAAATATGTTGATATTAATGTTGTTCGCAAAAAATCCGCCAAGAATTTAGCCGAAAAATACAACCTAAAGTGAAAGAAATAATCTGTATCGACACAAATATTCTCATTAGATTTCTTCTCGCCGACCATCCCCAGTTATCCCAAAAAGCCAAAAAAATCTTTCTTTCTGCTGAAATAGGTAAAACAAAAATATATTTGGATGAGGTCATCATTGCCGAAACAGTTTGGCTCCTTACTTCTTTTTATAAACAAAAAAGGGGAGAAATTGCCTCTCAATTATTGGAGTTGATTTCTCAACCATGGATAATAAATCCCAGAAAAAAGATTATATTAGAATGCCTTTCATTATTTTCCACCGGTAATCTCGCTTTTATTGACTGTTGGGTTTATTGCGTCAGTAAAGAAATTTCAGGAAAGTTAGAAACTTTCGACAAAAAATTAGAAAAATTGTCAAAGAAAACCACCTGAAATGTTATACTCAAATCAATGATCATCCCACAAACCCCCGAAACCCCACAGTCAACCCCCGATACTTGTTGTTCCCATCCGAAATCTCACCCGATTATTCTTCTGTTGCTTGCCATTTTATTAATTACTGTCGGAATTTACGCCGGAATGCAGTTAGAGAAAAGAAAAGTTAATGTCTGGGTCGAGCCCCCGCTAACCGAAATCACCCCCGAGCCGACAAAAATAACTGATCCCACTACCACCTGGAAAACTTATACAAATACAAAATACGGGTTTCAATTTAAGTACCCGTTTGAGTATTTGTTAACTGAAAAAATTAATGAAATAAAGTTATCGGCAGAAAACAAAGAAATTACTTATGAAATAAATTCGTTTTATTATATCTATGAAAAAATAAAGAAATTAACTCAGGACCAAGCAATTAGACAGAGCCTTTCATATATAGTTTCCGAAAAGGAATATTTTTTTGGACATGATAAATTGTTAAAGGGAAAAGATCTATTAATAAGACACTATTTAGATAGCGGTAGTAATTATGACGAAGAAATAATCTATTTAAAAGGAAATAATTTTTCTTTGATAACGCGTATTGATAAAGACAAATCTCCAAAAGAATTAATTGATCAAATTCTCTCCACCTTCGAATTTACTAATAGCCAAACTTCTTTAGATCCCGCCACCTGGAAAACTTATAAAAATGAAAAATATGGATTTAATTTTAACTATCCACAAGATTGGAAATTAAATATTCTTTCAGAATCAGAAATATCTCTATCAAATATTACAGACGACCAGTTAATCAACATTGTAGTTTGGGATGTAACCGGATTTGGTTATTGTTATAAATATGACAAAACAAAACAAATTATTGTTGGTGGTAAGACAGCCGAAACAGCCGATGGCATTGGCACTGGTGAAACAGCGATGTGCGAGAAATCAAAAGAAATTATGTCAAAAATTGGTAATACCTTTGTCCTAATACCGTTAGCAACTAATGGTGCAAACAAAATCCATATAAGTTACGATTATCCTCTAAATAATATAAGTCAAGTCAAAAGTAATCTAAATCAAATCCTCTCCACCTTCAAATTTACCGACAACCAAACTTCTATTAATTCCACCGCCAATTGGCAAACTTATACAAATCAAGAATATGGTTTCGAGTTTAAATATCCCGAATATTTAAGATATTCAAATATATTATGGGATAAAAACGATCAGATAGCACAGGGTTTTAGTGAAAAAAGACAAGGATTTGGCGATGATATTAAAAGTCCAGGTTATGGCCCGTATACACCTATCACTTTCTTTTTAACAAAAATGGAACAGGTAGGAGCAGGATCTTTGCCATATGTTTGGTTAAATGAAAGATCAAATTTGTTGAATGGAGACAAATATCTAGAGGAAGTCGTCACTATAAATGGAATTAAATCAAAAAAAAGGATCGGAGTTTACAAGTATGGGAAAACCGCCCCTAATGTTGGCGAAGTAATTCCAGAATTTTTGCAAAATGTCGATGTAGTAATCCCCAATATTCAAAAAAATATCGAAGCCCATTTTTATTATGATGAGTTTTTTGGTGTTCCTAATAATAATGTTATTAGCATAGAACTATTCAACCAAGTTCTCTCCACCTTCAAATTCACCAACTAAATATTTCCCTTGCCTAGTGTCCCTCCTTTCGTCAAAGGAGGGATTAAGGGTAGATTTTGATTGTAATTTGCCTCCCTTGCCCTGCCTGCCCGCCGACCGGCTGGGTCAAGGGAAGGTGTCCCGCCACTGCGGGACGGAAGGGTTTAAATTAAAAGGACGGGTGGGTTTTGATATTATTAATTGTTAATTGTTAATTATTAATTGTTAATTGATTTAATTTTCCCCCGTCGATGTTACGGCTGTGGTCGTTCCGGTTTTTATCTCTGCCCCAAATGCCGCTCACGTCTTTCCCCGGAGCCGGTAAAATTCATCGACCGCTCTCTCTTCGAGGGCAATCTTTCTCTTTTTAAATACAATGGTCTCATCACCAACCTCATCCATGATTTTAAATATAATTTTGTCAGCGATTTGGCAGGGGACTTATCCGCCCTGATTGCCGGCACTCTAAAATCCGATTATCCGAATCTTTTAAATTACTGGCAGAACAACAAATTTACTCTAATTCCTATCCCTCTCCATCCTTTCCGCCAAAAATGGAGAGGCTTTAATCAATCAGAGCTTCTCTGTCAAAATCTCTCAAAACAATTAAACCTAAATTACCACAATAATTTACTTTACCGTTTTATCAACACTCCGCCCCAGGTAAAAAACGAAAATTCAAAAGACCGTCAATCCAATCTTTCGGGAGTATTTTATCAAAATGAAACAAACTCTTGTTCAGCCAAAAACTTCATTCTTGTCGATGATGTTGCCACTACTTTCTCCACCCTCAAATCCGCTCGGTTTGCTTTTTCTGGTGAAAAAACTTTTTGGACTTTAACTATTGCTGGTTAGAACCCTGTCGCTGAATATTCCCGGAAATAAATCTTTGGTTTTTTATTTCTTCGGAATCTTTTAAACTGTTATCGTTTTCAATTGCCGATAAAATTACTGCCTTATCCTCAATCGGCGACACGCTTTCAATCGGCGTCAACGAGCTTAGATAAAAATTATCAACATTCAATCCGTGCGGTTCCAGTGAGTTTCTCAACTCCTGTTCCACTTCTTCTTCAATCAGATTTCTATCCACCGACAAAGCATTATTCAAAGTATGGCTGGTCAGCACTTTACGAATCCGGCTTCTGGTCACCGGTCTTACCACTTTGGAAACAAAGTTCTCGCCGATATTTTGCCATATTTCCGGCATTCTGCTGGTATCCAGTTTAATCAATACCGTTGCTTCTACGGCTACAAATTTATTATCCGAAGTTACCGCATTAATTATTTCATCGCCCATTATTTCCTTGTTATCTCTCAAAACCACATCCTTTGAAATCGTATATTCAATCAATTGCGCGTTAAACAATTTCACCCTATGGATTATCGGAATCTTAAAGTGCATTCCCGGGTGCCAAACGTTTTTTAATACTCCTCTGAATATGCTATAGATACATCCCACATGTCCCGGGGGCACGGTTACCAAAAACCCGCCGACTACTTCGTCAACAAACAACGAGACTAATAAATTATCGATAGATGCCATAGTCCTAATTATACACCAAAGGTGAATTCTAATGTGAATCCGATCACCTCTTTAACTGATAACATTGTAACTCTCTTTTAAATGCCTCGGCAGGGGTTTCATAGCCGAGGCATTTTCT
>Ga0247842_10008296_pt1 | contig 10931 bp, 11 predicted proteins | sample LaCruzMarch2015__3_FD_192411 | JGI IMG/M metagenome (GOLD analysis project Ga0247842, IMG submission 192411) | Freshwater microbial communities from meromictic Lake La Cruz, Castile-La Mancha, Spain - LaCruzMarch2015_19m | ecosystem: Environmental > Aquatic > Freshwater > Lake | place: Spain...
TGTTAGACGTTGCACCACACTCTCTAGGTATTAGTTGCGTTATGGAGAAAAATGGCAAAAAGATCCCGAACTACTGCAGCAAATTGATAAAGAAGAACACCCCAATACCATGTACCGTCGAAGAAATATTCTCGACGCTAAAGGATGGGCAGGACAGTGTACGCATAGCAGTGTACCAGGGCGAGAGTGACTTTGAGGAAGAGAACACCCTCATAAAAGAATTAAAATTCGACGGATTAAAAACTAAAAAGGCCGGAGAGGTCGAGATACTTGTTAGTTTTTCCTACGGCTTGGACGGAACCATCAACATCAGGGCACAGGAAGAAGGAACACACAACAAAACAACGCTCAAAGTAGACTTGTTAAATAAAAAACAGCCTCGTAGCAAAGAGGTTCTTCTCCACTAAGGACAAAGGCTGTGCTCCACAGCCTTTATTGCATCAACGGCCGAGCTCGTGATACCACCGGCGTAACCTGAACCTTCGCCTATCGGATAGAGGTTTTTTATGTTTATTGATCCATATCTCTCGTTGCGTTTAATTCTTATGGGGGACGATGTTCTTGTTTCTGGCGCTAGCAAAATTCCATGGTCGGAAATAAATAACGGATACTCTTTTTTCCATTTATTGAACGCTACCAAAAGCGATTCGCATACAAACTTGGGGAAAATTGTATTCATATCTACAGCGACGGTACCCATCTTGTACGAGTTATTGTTTAAGCTGACGGAGGGTTTTCCGGATAAAAAATCCATTAAATTCTGTGCAGGAACGTCCCATCTTCCTCCTCCTGTACAAAAAGCCTTTCGCTCTATATCTTTTTGAAATTCAATGCCAGCAAGTGGATCGGTCGACTTATAATCACTTGTGTGACAGGTCACAACTATCGCTGAATTAGAAAATGCTGATGACCTGCCGGAGTAGCTCATACCATTTATAGCCATCAACCCGTTTTCAGACGAGGCATTAATTATCTCTCCTCCGGGACACATACAGAAGGAATACACGCCCCTTCCTATTTTTTTGTCGGTGTAGGTAAAAGAATAATTGGCCGCTCCTATGCCTGGAAAGTTCTTGTACTTGTTGCCATGTCTTATGAGATTTATAATTTCGGCGGGATGCTCTATTCTTACACCGACGGAGATAGGCTTTTGTTCTACATCTATACCTTTTTTGTAGACCATCTCAAATGTATCGCGTGCAGAATGTCCGACTGCAAGATAGATATTCGAAGACAAATATTCCTTCTCCCCGTTTATTATCACACCCAATACTTTATCGTCGGAGATGATCACGTCCGTCATTTTTGAGCTGTAATGTATATCTCCACCATTTTCAAGGACGTAGTTCCTTATATTCCTGACTATTCTACACAGCACGTCGGTACCTAAATGAGGCTTGCTTATGTAACCTATCTCTTGTGGAGCGCCGAATTTAATAAAGGTATCCAGCACCTTATTTCCGTATTTTGAATTTTTAATTCTGGAAAATAGTTTTCCATCTGAATACGAACCGGCACCACCTTCACCAAATTGAATGTTTGATTCGGGGTCCAGCTCTCTTTTTTCAATGAATCTTTGAACATCAACGTCGCGTTCCTCTATCTTTTTGCCTCTCTCAAATATTATAGGTTTAAGACCGTGATCTATAAGTTCAAGAGCAGCAAACATACCCGCAGGACCGAAACCTATTATTATGGGCCTATCTTTAATGTTTTTTATTTTTTTGAGTGGTTCTATTTCTTCTGTGTATACGGGGAAGTTTTCCTTGTTTTTGAAACTACCGGCAGTTCTTACAACGATGGACATCTCGTAGTAAAACTGTTTTTTACCCCTTGAATCAAGTGATTTGCTTAAGATCTTAATGAACCTTACCTTACTTTCACTTATCCCCAGTTTCTCCGAAACGACTTTTATGTATTCATCTACACCGTCTTTTTCAATGGGAATCCTTAAGTTGCTTACTATTAGGTCCAAATTAGTGAACTCCGTTAGATCTCAGTAAAACATAAATACCGGAAAAAATAAATGAAAGTTAGAACCTATTTGTGGTATACAGGCTAACGAGAAAAATATGATAACAGTTAGCAACATTACTAAATCTTACGGGGGACAGGTTTTGTTTGACGAGGCCAACCTCAAGTTGAACAGAGGCGAAAGGATCGGCCTTGTCGGGCGTAACGGACACGGTAAATCTACGTTGTTAAAAATGATATTCGGGTTGGAGCATGAGGACTCTGGCGAGATCTCTCTCCCTAGAAATTATAAAATAGGGTTCCTTGAACAAAAAATATCCTTTACAAAACCGACTGTCGTTGAGGAGACTTTGCTCGCCTTGCACGACGATATAGAGGTAGATAACACTTGGAGAGCAGAAAAAATACTTTTTGGGCTTGGTTTTACCGAGGACCAACTATCTTTTGATCCTCACAAATTATCTGGTGGGTTCCAGATCAGGCTTAATCTTGCAAAACTTTTGCTTTCAGGCCCTAATTTATTGTTGCTTGATGAGCCAAATAACTACTTGGACGTTGTCTCCATAAGATGGTTGGCTGATTTTTTAAGCTCGTGGGATGGAGAGATACTTCTTGTAACTCACGATAGGTCTTTTATGGATAATGTTGTTACACATATCGCCGGTATTAACAGAAAAAAAATACGTAAAATTGTCGGCGACACTCAAAAATACTACGATCACATTGACGACCTGGATGAACATCACGAGAAAAACAGAATAAAAGATGAAAAAAAGATAAAGCACATGGAGGCGTTCGTTCATAAATTCCGTGCAAGAGCAAGACAAGCTAATATGGTACAGTCTCGTATTAAAGCCATAGAGAAGTTAAAACCGGACGAAAAATTGGACAAGGAAAAAGTCCTTGAGTTCTTTTTTAATGAAGCCATTTTTACCGGCAAATATGTGATCGACATAAAAAACCTAAATTTTAGCTACAACGACCAAGCCTTGATAGACGGACTAAGTTTGTGTATAGGCTACGGAGACAAGATCTGCGTCATAGGAAAGAACGGTAAGGGCAAGACCACACTGTTGAAATTAATTGATGAAGTGATCGTTCCAAGGTCGGGCTCTGTCAGCGTGCATCAAAATGCAAAAATAGGTTTTTTTGAACAGACAAACGTTTCAACTTTGTCGCCAGAGGCTACTGTTCTGGAAGAGATATCTCAGTCCAATGGAGAAAATGGCCAGCAAAGGATCAGGGACATTTGCGGCTCCATGATGTTTCAGGGAGACGATGCATTAAAAAGGATATCCGTGCTTTCTGGCGGAGAAAAGTGCAGGGTCCTGCTTGGAAAAATTATAGCGTCCTCATGCAACACACTACTGTTGGATGAACCCAGTAACCATTTGGATATGGATTCAAGCAACAGCCTATTAGGTGCCTTGCAAAATTTTGAGGGTACCGTCGTTATGGTCACCCACAATGAGCTGTTCTTGCGTAATCTTGCCAAAAAGCTTATTGTTTTTATAGACGACAAGGTCATGGTCTTTGATGGGACCTATGATTACTTCTTGGAAAAAACAGGTTGGGGTGATGAATCTTTATCCTCTAATAAAAAAAGGAGGCAAGCTTCTAGCAACAAAAAAGAAGTCCGTCAAAAACGCTCAGAGGTAATACAGGAAAAATCAAACGTACTACGACCTCTTGAAACTTTGATAAAAAAAATAGAGGCAGATATATTAAGCAAAGAAAAAGAACTTAAAGAATTAAACGAACTGCTCATTCAGTCATGCAGCGGAAAGGATGCCTTAAAGATAAAAGAGGTCGCCCAAAAGATCGCGACTAATAAAACAGAGATAAATGGTCTGTATCAGGCTCTAGAACCAGCGCACGACGAGTACAAGCAAAAGGCTGAATATTACGAGCAACTATTGCAAGAAAAATAGCACACATTCGCAATGTAATTTCTATTCAGCCTTATAATCTTATAATTCTTTACGTATTTTATCTAACCACTCGTGCACGTGATCTCTCGATCCTAACCCAAATGCAAGGCCTCCTGCTATAGCAAGCATTGCAACAAAACCGGTAAGCAGAATATTAACAAGGTCCGATGCTATACCAAGTTGGGTCAAAGCTGCCATGATCGAGAAAACAACAACTGCCACGCGAGCTACTGTGCCAAGCGTTCCAGCTAAAGTTTTTGGAAGTTTCGAAGTTTCCACCGACTTTACTATCAGTTCTTTTAAACCGCCGCCCAGAATAAAACCGAATAAAAGTATAAGAACTGCGATAATTACGTTAGGCACGTAGAGTGCAACCATTTTAAAGAAGTTGGTCAGCTGTTGCAGCTTAAGAATGTCAGCAGCTGCAATAAACGTAACGATTATGAAGAACCATTTAACTGCCCATCCAATTATTGATGAAATTTTTATCTCTATGCCATTCTCTTTGAGGCTTTCCATTTTAACTGTTTTGCTCAACAAAACGTCGAGTCTTGTCAGGCTGATGAGTCTTTTGGTTAGTTTTCCAAGCAAAGATGCAAAGATCAACCCGATGATAAGCACGATGATAGCGGCAAGAATGTCGGGTAGAGCAATGGCAACAACATTCACAAAATTTTGTAGAGCGGCCATGATCGCATCTCCCCATCCCACAAACTGATTTTCCATAATTACCCCCTTTAAATTAAGACCTGTTCAATAGCAACAATAGTGTACCTCTGGTCCTAATAAAGTTCAAGGTATGAACATAAACGGCAGCGCCAATAGTATGACTATGGTAAACTCCAAATATTACGGCGTCACAAACACAGAATAAGCACCAGAAGTAACAGCATTAGTAGCGCTAAGTCCAGGCCATCACTATCGTAGGTGTTAAAGCTGTTATAGAAGTACCATAGGGAACAGTGAGAACAATATTAATGCTTGCGATCAACCAGAGATAGAAAAGATTGATGATCCTTGTCCGAAAATTAAATACAGGTGTTCAGGTTTTGTATGCTATCGAATTTGTGTAATCCTTGCTGGTTTTGAAATACAAAGACTTAAATGATAAAAAAGAATTAAAAACACAGAGTGGTACACTGAATTGGACGGCTTTTCAAACTCGACTCCTTCCTTATAGTCTCTCTACGAAACTATTTTAAATCATTAAAAAAAACACTTTTTAATGATCTGAAATCGGTCACCCATATACAGCTACAGCAACTTTAGAATTGATGATAAATATTCATTGACAAACAATGTTCAATTCTGCTACAAACACTCTAAATATCTTGGAGGCACCAATGAAGAAATTAATTTTAATGTTCACCCTTGTCCTTTCATCACACATCTACGCGCAGATTCCTCAAGAACTACGAGATAAAGAATTATCGATGAGAGAAATTCAAATTTGTATAAAAAATAATATGTGCCCATACAGCATTTTCATGAAAGATTATTCCCGAATGTTCTTGTTGTATACATACAAAGAAAAGCTATATCCCTATGTGGTCATGGAGGATAAAAGCGTACTGAGAGAAGCTGTGGAAGAAGTTTTGTCATTCATGAACGGTGCTGGTGGTTTTCCTGTTAACGGTTTTGGAAATGCTGCTATCAAAAAAGCCGACTATTACAAAAACGGGATAATACTCCTATCAGAAGAAAACTATTTATATGTTGGGGGCGCAGATGGTTCATTTTTAGGCCTTATGGGAAATATAAAAGATTTTAAGGTAGTCGGGAATAATATTTCTGCAACAGCTCAAGACGGAACAGAGTATTCATATAGAGGAATCACAAATGGTCAGTTAGTCTCCGATCTTGAAACTGTTGTTGGCCCGCTTTGGGATGGCCTAAAGGTCACAGTTAAAGAATTTGATGGGAAAAACAGACACGAGATATCTCTAAAGAAAGAGTCTCTGTAAACGTTAAAACAAACAACCTGTACACTCAAGCATAATGCTTTTGAGGTCTTTAATATCACCAGCTTTGTTGGGGCTTTTTTATGACGCTTCAGGAGCTTGAATAATAGTGGCCAGAGTATCTCTATATTGTCAGCAACAACTGAATTTTTAGCCTTTACATGAGTATTAAATGATGTGCTCAATTTGTCCCAATGATTATTCGCCATATTTCGATTTTAAATTTGGATCATTTAAATAACAAGCGAAAAGAACTAATGCTTCGCCTTGTGTTCGAGCTTTTTTATCTGATTATTTTCTATTAACAGTTTCATCTGTTGTATTGCAATCTTGTTAAGTTTAACCAATCTTTTAGACTGTGACATACCTTCATTTATAAACACGGCATTAAGGTTCTCTAAATTAGAAAGGCAAACCAGCTGCGAGACATTTGCATAGTCTCTAATATTGCCTTGTAACTTTGGATTAGTATCTCGCCAATCTTTAGCTGTCGTTCCAAACAAAGCCATATTCAGCACATCAGCCTCTGATGCATAAATATTGTTAGCTTGCTGTTTTGTTATTTCTGCAGGAATAAGATTTTGCTTTATTGCATCCGTGTGAATACGATAATTTATTTTTGTTAAAGTCCTGTGAACATCCCAGCCGATTTGCTTGCTTTCTTTTTCTTTAAGTCTTTGGAATTCAGTAATTAGATATAGTTTAAATTCGGAAGAAATCCATGAAGCAAACTCAAAAGCAATATCCTTATGAGCAAACGTTCCTCCTGTTCTACCTGCTCTTGAAACTAAGCCTACAGCGTTTGTTGATTCAATCCATTTTTGTGGAGAAAGAACAAAATAATTATTTCCTGCTTCCCTTTTAAACTGGTCGAATTCGACCAGTTTAAAATTTGGATTGTTTAACTTCTCCCACAACCCAAGAAAATCTATAGTACTACGACTTCTAAGCCAATTCTTGATTATATCAGCAGGCGTATCGGGACTTCTATATTTGGCAATATCTGTTATTGAAATATAATCACTTTCACGAATGCTCGCTACAGAAATAATTCTTCCTTGAACATCAATCTTACTCATCAACCTTTTAAGAGCAAAATATCTGCCGACAACAAAGCCAAGTAAATTGATGATCCTTGTCCGAAAATTAAATACAAGTGTTCAGATTTTGTATACTATCGAACTTGTGTAATTCTTGCTGGTTTTGAAATACAAAGACTTAAATGATAAAAAAGAAGAACCAAAACACAGAGTGGTACACTGAACTGGACGACTTTCGAACGGCTGCTATCAAAGCCGAAAAGATTAACTCCTTGAAATCATTACGAAAGCTATTTTTAAGAGGCTAAAATTGTGTACCCGTAACGGGTAACTTTCGAACTAAGTACGTCAGAAAAAACAACAGTATATAAATTTTACAAAACCCCCTTGCAACCACTATTAGGGATAGTGTATAAGGAGCGTGTCGCATAAGGGTAATTATTTTTTGGAGGGTTAGAATTATGAAGAAAACCTTATTTTTAGTCTTTATTTTTACCGTTTTTTATTCAAACAATATTTTCGCATCTGAGGATAGAATATACATCAGTTGCAAGAATTCGTTTCTCAAAGGTCGTGGAGAAATTGTGCGTGTTGGGAAACAAAATACAGACGATGGATTTGTTGTTATGGAACCAGGCAATATAACTTTTACTAGCCTTACGGGTTTTCCATACGCTTCAAGAATGCTTCCTTACGAACTTGCATTATCAAAAGGAGCTATGTGTACAAAAGCTGATGCTGTAGATAGCGCTTATCCCTTGCTCCAGTATACTCCAAGTATTTTCGATATAGGGAATTTTTATGTGTTTACGAATTGGATGGGGGCGGCAGGAGAAGGGAAAGATGTACCAAAGTTGAATCAAGAGCAGTTTGAAAATATTTTTGGCTGTTTCTGTAAACTAAATCCTGATTTACTACATGGATGCACGGCTCGCTACTCCTACGAAGTATATGTAGATAGCGGACCTGATTGGGGTGATTCCGATGAATATAGCTTCCATGCGGAATGTTTAGAAAGTACGCTATTTAATGTACACACGAGCAAAAGTCGGCAACGCGATGGTCGGCCTGCTAGTAATCGTAACCGGTAGTATATTTAAAAACGGGTCATGATGACCTCCCCCCAGCAACAGTAATTCTTTTTAACAGTTACGTTCATCAATCTTGGTTCGAGAATTTCTACTTGGGTATCCTTGTTTTCCTGCTGTATCAAAACCCCCTGCAAAATCTGCCTAGAAGAGACACAAATGGTACACTGAACTGGACGACTTTCGAACTTGCCTGCTCAACGTCCAAAGACGCAACCACTTAAAATCATTGAAAAGACGTTTTTTGATGGACTGAAATTGTGTGCCCATAGCGGGTTACTTTCGAACTAATTTCCTTGGATAAAAACAAAAATAAGGCCTTGACTCTGTATATCATTTAGTATACAATTGTTATACAAAGGTACAAAAGAAAGGAGACAAACACATGTCTGTTAAAACACAGTTAATACACGCAAGGATAGAACCCAGCTTGAAAGAAACAGTTGAAGCTATCTTAAAAACACTCGGACTAAATACATCAGAGGCAATAAAACTTTTTTTTAGTCAGGTAGTTTTAAGTAACGGTATACCATTCGATGTAAAAATACCAAATAAACTTACACAGGAAATTCTTATCAATGCTCAAAAGAAAAAAGGAGTAAAAAAGGTAAAAAACCTTAAGTCGTTAATAGACGAGATAGAATAATGCTCGAAATTATCCGAACTAACCAGTTTGTTAAAGATGCCAAGTTGCAAAAAAAACGAGGCAAAAACTTGAACAAACTGTTTACTGTTATAGAAACACTTTCTAAAGAACAAAAACTCTACGCAAAACACAGACCGCATAAATTAGTAGGAAACTGGAAAAGTTGGAGCGAATGCCATCTGGAGCCTGACTGGTTGTTGATATACGCTGTTCAAGGCAGAGAATTAATACTTGCAAGGACAGGAACACATGCAGATTTATTTGAGTAGCATCAGGGTAAAAAGCGCTTATGAATCATAACAAGATTATACAATGTTTAGAGACTGCAATTAATGCTCAACAAAAAGGTTTGGCTTTATTTCCAAATAAAAATTATGATTCGATTCCTAAGAACCATGAAAAGGAAATTATGAAATACTGCAACGAATGCGCAACAAACTTCAAAGCGCTAAGAGAAGAACTTGATACAGAATATTCCGATGTGTATAGATTTTTTTATGAAGGCGGAATGCAAACAGACTGTAGAATAGGTAAAAATATCTGGTGTTTCGGACTAATACGATTTGCCAGAGCAAGGCTAAATTCACTAAAAAAATTGACAGGGCAAAGCGACACCTAACCTCTATTTTCTAGAAATTTGTACAAAACTTTACCCACCTTAGAATGAGAAGAACCAGAAGAACCCAAGATGGTACACTGAACTGGACGGCTTTCGAACGGCCGCCATCAAACATCAAAGCCGAAAAGATTAATTCGTTGAAATCATTGAAGAAGCTGTTTTTAAGAGGTTAAAATTGTGTACCCGTAGAGGGTAACTCTCGAACGAATTAACTTGTGCTGAGTTGTAAAGTTGCATGCAGAAAGTCACGAATTTTCTGTGAAGGTTCACGCCAATTAAAGTTCATAAATAACACTTAAGATATTCTCCTGAGAAAAAGAAAATATATCTATACTATAACAAAATATTCGAACATCACACATTATTATCCAGAAGTCTTTTATATTAATAACGTCCTGCATAGCTTTCAAAGTCCATATGTGCCATGAACATAAGTATTATCTTTTTGTCCAGGCTAGACTGATTTAAAATTTTTGTTCTCCACCGGTAGTCATCATGAAAAAGACCCTTTACAATCTTGATACCAATTTCCGCTATTTTAGTTTCATCGTTATCATAAATATCCTCTTTCCCGTTTTTTGTTTCTGCTATTTTATTATTGTTTTTGTCGTATATTTTATAAATAGACATATAGCCGTCGGTAGCGGGAACGTTCTCTAATTTTATAGTTGCGAGGAGATTGCCGTTCTCGTCTGTTATTTTTGTGCCTGTAATAGACATCATCATGCCTTCAGAATATGCCACAGTATTGCCGGAAGAATTAACATATTTAAGTTTAGTGGTGGAATGAAAAACTGCGTTTTTTATTCCACCAAAATCCTGCTCCTCTGAATATACCTTTCCTTCAAAAAAATTACATTTGCGATATATGCTTTCAAAGTAAAAAATATCCGGAAGATGTTTTTCACTAGCTTGTATTTGTTTATCTATCTCAGGAATTTTACTTTGATGCTCGACCATATCCTGAGACATTGGTTTGTCTTCAAATTTCCACTGGGCAAAGACGCTAGGATTGAATAGTAACGATGTAATTATAATTAGAATACCCATTATTCCTCCTTTTTAATATCTTGCCCCCCTACTGGTAATTTAATATCCTTAATAAACGCTCTTATATTATAATTACACTATTTGCGTCAAGCATTATTTACATATTCTCTATCCCTTTGTAACTACCCAACTTCTCATGTTTCTATTAAGAAAAGGCTAGTTATCACTGATGTTTGGAAAAAAGACAGTAGGCAAAACAGCCTCTTTTGTGGTGTATCAAAACCCCCTGCAAAATCCATCGGAAAAATGTCAATAGAATCAACAAGGTAAAAACGTGAAAAAGGTGTATCAAAAGTTGTAAACTTCGATACTACGTCGCTGTGATTAAATATTTTATTAATTCTATCTCGCTGTAAATGAATTTTGCTATCGAACTCAGGTTAAGTTTAAAATCATTATGGATTTCAACGTCCCTAGGAGTAAAAAGCATTTTTATGTTTAAGTTACTTTCGAACTCAGATAACCTTGACTGGGTTTGAAGGACAAAGGAAAAAATGGTGAAAATAATGGTTCTTCCCGCTTGATGGTGGGTAAATAGAAAAAGACGGACATAGTTTTGTACGGTGCCTGGGTTAGAATTTAGTTGTCTAAGACTAATTTTAATCTAGGAGGTACAAGAACT
>Ga0247842_10008297_pt1 | contig 10929 bp, 9 predicted proteins | sample LaCruzMarch2015__3_FD_192411 | JGI IMG/M metagenome (GOLD analysis project Ga0247842, IMG submission 192411) | Freshwater microbial communities from meromictic Lake La Cruz, Castile-La Mancha, Spain - LaCruzMarch2015_19m | ecosystem: Environmental > Aquatic > Freshwater > Lake | place: Spain...
CAGATGAACCTTCAAGTCGTGCTTCGTGTGCGCGCCCAGCTGATACCTTTTCATGCGACCACATTACACTATCCTAGTCTCCGCCTGCAAGGCGGGGGGTTTCCACCATCCCCGAGGGAGACACTAAATGATGCCCTATCACCGCGGCCACGACAGAGCGTGGCCCTCCAAAAGCAACATCGAGTAGTTCTTGATGATTCACAATGGAGGGTCATCCATTAGAGGCCAAGTAAAGAGACAAAACCTCCCCGTAGTGGTTCGTCCCCCACCTCTCGTACGTCGTACCCCGCCGCGCCTGCCAATCCCGTCATAAATCGCGCCGGAACTTCTCGCTCAAATGAGTCGCATGACAATGTCATTACGCTCAGTCATCCATCTGGTTCTGCTCCATGTCTTGTTGCGAAGGACAGGAACCTATCCCGCCATCTTGGCGGGACCAGAGAAACATCCGTGCCGTGCCACGTTCAGAGGGGATACACAGATCTGCGGATCTCCCGCCAGATGAGCAGGCAGGATTCCAACCCTTTTCGACTCGCAGCACAGGCGAAATGACAAAAGAAACATTCACGGCTCGGCACTCAAATTGATGGGATGCGACAGGTTCCAATCACGTCTGGGTGGCTTGACCAACCCCTCTGCCGGTTTCCTGCCGCAGCCCGATTATCCAAAGATCTTTTTCACATCGAAATCAACTTGGTCTTTCATGATGAAGTAACATGCCTTGCATAGCTTGCTTGCCAACGCTTTTGTCGCAACAATCTGTTTACTCTTGGACAGCTTCCGCTGATACCACCGTTTTGCCTCTGGACAGTACCTCCGGATGAAGTTCGCCGCCTCAATGTATGCCCAGCACAGATATCGGTTCCCGTTCTTCCGGTTGTTCTCGCCCTTCTTCTTCTGGTTCGATATGCGATGCGACTTCACGCATCGACAGTAGGAGGTGTAGTTGCCGGCCTTCGCAAACCTGCCGATCTCCCCGGTCTCCAGCATGATCGTCAGGGCCAGTATCTTCCCAATCCCGGGAACAGTCTGAAGTTTCTCATACTCCGGCTTCAACTTCGCTTCTTTCAGCACCGCTTTCTCGATCTCGCTGATCTGGCTGTCCAAGAACCCGATTGCCGATATGTTCGTCTGCCCCATCAGAACCAGGCGCTCATCCTTGAAGAATCCCTTCACTTCTTCAGGTTCCAACTTCCGAATGCTGTTCCCGCTAATACCCTCGCCGCGCTGCCTGGCGATCAGGTTCTGGAAACTCAATACGTGCGCTGTCTTCTGATGTACCAGCATCAGCCGTCGCCTCAGCAAGTCGCGTATCGGCCTGTCCTCCTTCGGATATATGTAGCCCTCTGGCAGTATGTCCAGCCGCGACATCTCCGCCAGGAAGAACGCGTCTGTCTCGTCGTCAGTGTTCTTCAAACCATTGTACTGTTCCATCGCCGCCGGATTCCCAAGCCGCGGTTGATAGCCGTTCTCTTTTAAGCCGTCCACCAGCCAATACCAGTTGAACGTAGACTCGATGACTATCCCGTGTTTCAGATCGTCGCGAAACGGTTTCAACGCCCGGAGAACTTCTTCCAGATCGTTCGGTAGTCGCTTCTTGAATACCCGTTTGCCGCTCTCATCCACAATCCCGTAGTAACCGTTGTCTCCGTGCAGATCCACTCCACAGTGCAGTTCCATCGTCGGCTCCTTTCTTTGTTTGCTGCCTATGACAGCAAACTATTCTTGAGCCTCCAATGGTGAAAGTCTCTATATGCTTATCACGTTTGCTACTCTGCGAAGTCAGCGAAGGCTTCCTTCGCTACGAAGCACGAGCCGTCGTGGCCGTGTCCACGGGATGTGAATGCAGTGATCACACTCAGCCTGGAGGTTACGCGAGGTTCAGCGTGACAATCGAGGTATTGACAGGACGACTTCACCGTAATACTGTCAGCGCGTCAAATGCGGCTCTTCTTCAATTCACCAGTGCTTTCAAGCTGGTGAGGAATAACTCCGTTGCGACAATGAGGCGCAACGCTACGAAAAAGGACAATTGCAGCAGTTATGTTTGACAAGAAATACAAGATCAGGAACGCCGGCTTCGCGGACGCAGGCAACATTTTCACACTGATACGACAGAATCCGAAGGAATTGATTCCACGGTCCGTCAGCGACATTGTAGAAAACACTGACCGGTTCATTGTGGCCGAAACTGGCGGCAAGATCGTTGGGACCGTCTCGTGGCAGATCCTGCCTGAGATAGGCCTTCCGAGGGATCCTTCTGTCGAAATCAAGTCACTGTCCGTCGCGGCAGCGCATCAGAAGAAGGGTCTTGGTATAGCTCTGGCCAAGGCGGCTATGGACCGGATTCTATTGCTGCGGCCCGCGCAGCTGATAGTCCTCACTTTTCATCCCGAATTCTTCCGGCAACTCGGTTTCAGGGAAGTGTCCAAGCGGAAACTAATGAACAAGCTGTACGTCGGATGCGCGAACTGCACCAAGTATGATTCGCCCTTCGTCTGTCCTGAAGTCGCAATGTGCCTGAAAGTGCGAAACAGATCCGGGTAACAGCATTTTCTGACGGCCACCAATCCACCTAATCTGGAGCAACAGGATATGAAGCGAGGAGCGAAGATAGGTTGCGGGATTGTCGCCATTCTTGCGATTCTATCTCTTGTGGGTTCGGTGGCCGGAGTACAGGTGTTCCTGAAGAATTACCTTGGCAGGATTATTCAGGCAAGGGTCATACCGCCTGCCAGGCAAAAATTGCAGGTCCAGACACTTGAAATCGGGGATGCGAGCGTCAACCTCCTGGGCGGATCGGTCAGTATCTCCAGGATCAATGTCGGAAACCCGAGGGGCTTCAAGGAACAGTCCCTCTTCTCACTCGAGAGATTCAGCATCAGACTCGGGCTCTATAATCTCATCAAGGCGACCATGAAACAGCCGCTTGATGTGGAAGTGCCCCGTGTTGAGATAAGGGACGCCGATTTCACGATCATCCGCAACGAAGACAGCACCATCAATTTCAAGGTTCTTGCTGATACCATCAATGCCGGCCAAGCACAGCAACCTGCTGCGACACTTGGCAAAGAGCCGGCGGCAGAGCCTGTGGCAAGAGAAGAGAAATCATCCCGTCAAAAGGCCATCTCTAAGACGCTTCCGAATGCGCTTCTGAAGGTTCTGGATGCCAACACCACAATCCGGTATGTCGACCACGCAATTTCAAAGGACAAGCCCCTTCAATTGGCCATCAAGCTCAACCTCAAGCTCCGTGATATAGCGAACTATCGTATTGGCAGGGACGGTACTATATCGATTACCGGGTCTCTCGCAACAGATGCGGACCTCTGCAAAACTGACATCACTGGAAACATTGCGCCGATCACAGATCCGGCTAAACCCACGTTTAACCTGGCCGGCGATATTGGGAATGTAGATCTCAGGTTCATCCGCCCGTACATGGAATCGGCCGGCTTCGGGTGCGATTCACTCTCTATCAAAATGCATCTCGTCTGCAAAGACGGCATCTTCGATACAAATCAATCAGTCATTACGCTCATGATGACGAAGGTAAAACTTACCGGCGAGAATGCCGGCAAGATGCCCCCGGGTATGAGCTATCTGCCGGAACTAACAGTCCCACTGCCAATCGAAGGCACAATTGCCGAGCCCAAAACGGATGGCAAGAAGGCGCTCCTGAAGGCGGTCCTGGATAACATGAAGAACAATGCCGGAAGTATTATTGGCGCCTTTTTGGTCGGCGGGAAAGACACTAAGGACAAGAAGGACGGCAACTAGAAACGAGATAGAGCGCCCATTCTGAACCGTCCACGCTCGGAATTCATGTTGAGACACGGTGAGAAGTAATTTCGTTCATCTTCATCTTCACACCAGTTACAGTCTTTTGGATGGCACCTGCTGCCCGGAAGACGTCGTCCAGGCTTCTATTGACAACGGCATGGACTCCGTGGCGATCACCGACCACGGGGTATTGCATGGCACTATTGACTTCTATCAGGCCGCGCGGAAACGCGGCATCAAGCCGATCATCGGTTGCGAAGTCTGCCTGGCCAGGCGAGACTATCCCGAAAATGAATTGTCACGGGGGGCGCCATCACCGTGTCATCTTGTTCTGCTGGCAGAAAGCGACCTCGGATACCACAACCTGATAAGACTGATCTCAGCCTCGTATCATGGCGGCTTCTGCGAGAAGCCTGCAGTCAACAGGAGCATCCTGTCTGCTTATCACAAGGGTCTTATCGCCCTTTCCGGATGCGGCAGAGGTGAGGTCGCTGAATTCCTGATGAGCGGCGACCTGAAGAATGCGAGGAGAACCTGCCACGAATACGCGGATATCATGGGAAAGGAGAACTTCTACCTTGAAATGCAGGACCACGGCACCGATGGTGAGCGTAAGATTAATGCCGGAATTCTCGAACTCTCCCGGGAAACCGGAATCAAGTCCGTGGCAACGAACAACATCCATTACATCACCAGAGAACAGGCTTCCTCACATGATATTCTTCTTTGCATTCAGGCCCAGACGACTCAGAAGGACCCCAAACGAATGCGTCTTTCAACCAAGGAGTCCTATTTCAAGTCCAGCCGGGAGATGGAAGAGCTTTTCCGGGACACACCGCAGGCTATTGCATCCACACGGGAAATAGCGGACCGTTGTGACGTGGAAATCCGGTCGCATGGCATGCATTTCCCGGCGTTTCCTGTGCCGGCAGGGGCGACGCCGGGTGGATACCTTGAGAGACTATGCGCGGATGGCCTCAGTCGCCGATACGGCATGGACACTTCCAGCAAACCGCGGGATGAACATGGAAAGGCTGTCCTCGTCCGGCTTCGACACGAACTCGACATCATAGAGAGAACAGGCTTTACCAACTACTACCTCGTGGTTTGGGACTTTGTTCGATTTGCGCGGGATCGGGGGATTCCCGTGGGAATCAGGGGATCCGGAGGCGCAAGCCTGGCAGCGTTCCTGATCGGCATTTCGGATATCGATCCAATCCGCTACTCGCTTATCCTCGAACGGTTTTTGAATCCCGAGCGCGCATCTCCACCGGATTTCGATATTGATTTCTGCCAGACCAGGCGGAGTGAGGTGATCGCGTACCTTCACGGCAAGTACCCTGGACGCGTCGCCAACATCGTTACATTCGGCACGTTCGGAGCCCGGCTTGCAATTCGCGACATAGGAAAGGTACTGGGGATACCCCACGAGCGCAGCGATAGACTTTCAAGAATGGTGCCTGACGATCCAAGAACAACACTGAAATCAACGCTTGCAAGAAATCCAGGACTTCTAAGGGAATTTGCGACCGACCCGGCTTGCCAGGAGTTAATCAAACACGTATTCGTTCTGGAAGGTTTATGCCGCAATACCGGCACGCATCCCGCCGGTATTGTGATAGCAGATAAGCCGTTGGCTGATATTGTTCCAATGGCAATCGACCGCGACAATCAGCCCATCACTCAGTATTCGATGGAACACCTTGAGAAACTTGGCCTCCTTAAGATGGACATCCTGGGTCTGAGAACGCTCACCGTCATTCAGGACACCCTGACATCGATCAAGACAAACAGCCGGAAGGTGGTGGATCTGGATTCCATCCCGCTGGACGACAAGGCCACCCTGGATCTTCTGAACAGGGGCGATGCCATCGGAGTTTTCCAGCTCGAAAGCAGCGGCATGAGGGAATTGCTCAGACGAATAGGTATTGGCGGAATCGAGGACCTGATAGCTGTGATAGCGCTCTATCGCCCGGGCCCGATGAGCATGCTGGACGAATACATCAATCGAAAGACCGGCAAGGCCGCCGTGCAAGTGGATCATCCCCTCCTGAAACAGGTGCTAGGCGAAACATTCGGCGTGATGGTTTACCAGGAACAGGTGATGCAGGCGGCAATAGTTCTTGCGGGGTTCACCGCCGGGCAGGCCGATATGCTGCGCCACGCAATGTGCAAGAAGGACACTGAAGAAATGGAAAAACAGCGGACGCTGTTCGTCCAGGGCTGCGCTAGAAAGCACAGGATTTCCGCTGACCTCGCCGACACAATCTACGACAAGCTGGCGCGGTTCTCGGAATATGCCTTCAACAAGGCACACAGCGTCGCATACGCTATAGTCGCTTACCGCACAGCCTTTCTTAAGGCCAACTATCCAACGGAATTCATGGCGGCACTTCTTTCGAGCGAGACCGGAGATAGCGCAAAACTTCAGGTCTATATCAGTGAAGCAATCGAGATGGATCTTAGCTTTCTTCCACCGACTATTAACGAAAGCGGCAAGGGTTTTCTATCTGGAAACAACTTCATCAGGTTCGGACTCGGCGGCATAAGGAATGTCGGGCACGCAGCGGTCGACACCATACTGGCGGAACGGCAGGCAAACGGGCCTTTCGCCGGGCTCGCCGACTTCTGCATCCGCACAACCAGTCAGACCGTTCACAGGAGAGCCGTTGAGAGTCTGGTGCGGTGTGGCTGTTTCGACTCTACGGCAATGCACCGGGCACGACTGTTCGGAGGCATCGATGCCGTCCTTTCCCACGCTGCAGCGGAACAGCGCGACAGGCAGGCCGGACAGACCGGTCTTTTCGATGCAACCAGGGCGGCAACGTTGCGCGATGAAGATGTCATACCCCAACGCGAAATGTGGCACCAGAACCAGATTCTCGCTGCAGAAAAGGAGCTGCTGGGCACCTATGTCACCGGTCATCCGCTCTCCGCATTCATCCAGATGCTTCAACGCTATCAACTTGCCGGTGTCAGGGCCCTCGACCAGCTGCCAGACGGTGCACGCGTCAGGGTCGGAGGAATCGTGTCTGGGTTAAAACCGGAAACGACAATTCAGGGATCACATGCATTATCATTCCACCTTGACGGAACCGATGGCGAGATTGATGTCGAGGCCAATTCCGCTCTCTTTTCGGAGTCCACTGGTCTGCTCAGAGAGAATGCTCTCGTCTTTGTATCAGGCAAGATAGAACGAGGATCTTCTGAACCTTCGGTCGCAATATTTGCAACCGAAATACATGCCCTGGATGAGGCTCCTTTACGGCTCACGGAACACATCAGCATTCACATGGCCACGACGCATTTGGAAAAAGGCGAACTTACAAGGGTCAAGGAAACACTCCGGCGTCACCACGGACCAGTCCCCGTCACGCTCTGCCTTGAATCGCCGGGCGGGAAGAAGACGTTCGTCGATACCGGAGAAGCCTTCGGGATAACCCCCGACCATGCGTTGCTGTTGGAGCTTGAAAGACTGGTCGGCGAATCCGGGGTGTATATTGCAGTACGGCCTATATAGAAGACGAACACCTTGCCCAACATAAGAATGCCTGCTATTGTCTGTAAATCGATCTCCCGATGAGTTGCGGACGCCACGGTTCAACCATGAGCGAACAGAAACAAACGCCCGATCAGATGGATGAGTTTCAGAAGCGTATGCAGGACATGCTGCGAAAGAGCAATGTCTCGTTCGTCTTCGGCGGCCAGCCCGCCCAGGAGCCAAAGCCGGGGTCTTCACAAGGCCAGAAGGACATCCCTCCCAAGAACGCGGAAGCGATCCGAAAGATCAGTGAATTCAACCTGAAACCAAGGGATATTCGCGATTACCTCGATCGTTTTGTAGTGAAGCAGGGCGAAGCCAAGAAAGCGCTTTCCGTAGCCATCTGTGACCACTATAACCATGTCAGGCGTTGTATCGAAACGCCCTCCGAGCAGGAGCGTGATTTTGCAAAGCACAATATCATTCTCCTGGGTCCCACGGGCGTCGGCAAGACATACCTTCTTCGTTGTATTGCGAAGCTGATAGGGGTCCCTTTCACCAAGGCTGATGCGACCAAGTTCTCCGAAACGGGATATGTAGGAAGGGACGTTGAAGACGTTGTGAGGGACCTCGTCAAGGCCGCCAACGGCGATACCGAACTGGCCAAGTACGGAATCATATACATCGATGAGATAGACAAAATCGCGAGCGCCGCCACGTCCGTCGGCCGCGATGTATCAGGCCGCGGCGTCCAGATCAACCTGCTGAAACTCATGGAAGATACTGACGTAAACCTTCTCAGTCAAACCGACCTGGTGGGACAAATCCAGGCCGTCATGGAAATGCAACGCGGCAAACAGCCCAGGCAGTCCATCAATACAAGACATATGCTCTTCATCGTGAGTGGCGCATTCGATAAGCTGAGCGACCTCGTCCAGCGCCGCCTCGACAGCGCTAAGATCGGTTTCTCACAATCCGGTCCTGACAAACACAACGAGACTGATTACCTTTCGCTCGCACAGACAAGGGATTTCATAGAATTCGGGTTTGAACCCGAATTCATAGGAAGACTTCCGGTGCGAATCGTGTGCGAGCACCTTACCGCTTCCGACCTGGAGGATATTCTTCTGAAATCTGAAGGGAGTGTGCTTCTTCAGTACAAGGCGGATTTTGCCGGCTATGGCATTGACCTGGCCACCAGCCGCGACGCCGTATCGGCAGTTGCGGCATTGGCAGAAAAGGAAAGAACAGGGGCCAGGGGACTCATGACTGTCTTGGAAAAGACACTCCGGGACTTCAAGTTCGAGTTGCCTTCCACGCCGATAACGTCGCTTGACCTGACCGCGGAAACGGTAGGCGAACCCGGAAGAACTCTCCGGGCACTTCTTGCTGCGCATACAGACCTGGCTGGGACCATGCTCAGGAAGGAAGCCGCGGAATTCGCCAGGAAGTTTGAAGCCGAATCAAAGTTCAAACTCATCTTTACCGGAAAGGCCATCGGAACGCTCATTACCATCTGCCAGACAACCGGAAGACCGATGCGTGCCGTGTGCGAGGAGCGATTCAGAGACTGGCAGCACGGTTTGGGACTTGTATCGAAAAACACCGGCCTGACCTCGTTCACCGTCACCAAAGCGATGATCACATCACCGGGGAAGGAACTCTCAAGGATGATCGCCGCCAGCTTCAAGAAGACAGATCACTCCGTGTGAGCAGTTAGGGCTCGTAATGAAAGGCATCTGGATGAGCAATACTGTTGCATATACTGTTCTGCTTGCCGTCTCAATAGTGGTGATACTGGTAAACGCCTTTGTTTACGCCAGTTTTAGACGGAAACTGCGACGAATACAGGACCGTATCACCGGCAAAACGTCCTGAGCAGATCGCTCATTTCAAGATCGGACCTGATCCCGAAACGGGTCAAAGCAAAATCATACCGAACCGGATCTTCCGGCACCAAGGCTCTGAACGCCTCGGTGATTTCCAGCGCCATAGCAAGGCTGTGTGACTTCTTTCCGGTGAAACCGAACGCCTGCCCTATACTGGCCATGTGGGTATCGAGGGGAACGATCAACTTCGATGGCGAAACCCCCTCCCATCCGCCGGGATCAACAGCATCTTTTCGAATCATCCATCGAAGAAACAAATTCAAGCGCTTGCACGGGCTGCCGCGTGACGGTGAAGGAATCAAGTAGTTACTGTCTCGCCCAAGCGATGTAGCGAACAGTTCCAGCCCCGGCAGGATGGTGACATCGCCCTTTCCGACACCGGTCATGAAACACTCATTGAGCGAACCATATCGCAGCACCACGCTTCTTATACCTGACAAGAGACCAACCAGATGACTATCAGTGGAGAATCTGTGCTTGAAGCCGCGAAACACGGCAGTAAGCGACTCGTCCGAAGTGTTCTCCACGTAGTCCCGCGGGGATGGACCCATTCTTGACAACACCCGGTCCACCGATGTGAGTATCTGCGCAACACGTCCGTACGCCAGTGACGACGCGACCAAACCTGCTATTTCGCGGTCGCGCACGTCGGGGTAGCCATAGAGGAATTCAAGAGGATCAGGATGCACAAACTTCTTCCGGTTGTACTTCCTGTATAAGACCTCAAGTTTTCCCGTGTCCACTGTAGCCATCGAATATCGCCGGCTGTCTGTGGTCGAACTATTCCTGTGGCGAAAATTCATCTTTGCCGACACCACACTCCGGGCATACCCAGTCAGCAGCCACCGCTGCAAACGAAGTGCCCGGAGTCACGCCGTTGTCGGGATCGCCCTTTTCCGGATCATAAACATAGCCGCAAACATTGCACACGTATTTCATCTTATCGTCCCCAATTCGCTCTAAACACCTGATACAGACCGCTTTACAGAACGGTTTCGCTCATCCAGGTACCATGGACATTGCAGTTTTCCAAGGCTGTGAGTTTTCCGGTAGCCGTCTTGACGTGGAGCCCGGCTGCAGGATGACAACCCGCTGGGGAGAATTCGACCCTCGCGATAAACTTGTAATTGATGTAGTAGTCAACAAAACGGATGAAGTGCTTCTCTTCCATCACGTGCTCTATTTCCCCTACTTTCACATGAACATCGAGACAGCCACCGCCAGGTATCAAACCACATTCCCTCACAACAACGATCTTGGGAATATGCTTCTTCTCGCCGTCTGTCAACGCCGCCGGATTCGCCGGCCTCTTGATCACACCTGCATCTTCAATGAATTCGGACTTCAGAGCGGCACATACCGGACACTTCTCGGGAGCTCCGTCAAATGCCACATGCCCGCATACCTTACAAACGAATGTCTTCATCATTACTCTTCCTTTCTCTTATACCTGCTGGTTTCGACCCGTCTCCATCATCTCAGTCTTATATCCTAGGCTCGCCACGACATCCTTCAGGACCGCAGTATCATAGCCGCTGCCGCTCACAATGGCCATACCTGTTTGAAGCGATACGTCGACCGCATGAACTCCGCGTTGTTCGAGCAGTCCCTTGCGAACCGCTTCCACGCAATGAGAACAGGTCATGCCCTTTATCTTCAACTCTGTGGTAACGTCGTCATGATCTGCCTTCTCATGATGCTTGTGACCTTTAGCGTGGTGACCCGGTCGCAACAGGTTGATTCCAAGCACCCCAAGAAGCACAAAGGCTGAACCTG
>Ga0247842_10008304_pt1 | contig 10924 bp, 7 predicted proteins | sample LaCruzMarch2015__3_FD_192411 | JGI IMG/M metagenome (GOLD analysis project Ga0247842, IMG submission 192411) | Freshwater microbial communities from meromictic Lake La Cruz, Castile-La Mancha, Spain - LaCruzMarch2015_19m | ecosystem: Environmental > Aquatic > Freshwater > Lake | place: Spain...
CTGAGGTGATATTGAGTATGGGTATTGAGGAAACGATCGAAAAACTTTCTAAAATTAATTCTAAAAACGCAGAAAATAGAACAACTAGTAATAATTATTTATTCCCAGATTTTAGCGATAAAAAGATCTTTTCGATTGATGAGGCGGTTGCTAAAAAATATCCATCAATCAACATCGGCATTGCCATAATAAAAAATATAAACATTAAGAAAAATAACCCTGAGCTGACTCAGGCAATAAACGAGTTCGTTTCATCACAGTCACATCTATCAAATGAAATTATCAGCGCCTATCCTGAAGTGATCACTTACCGAAAACTTTATAAGGAAATGGGAATAGACTGGCATTCCCGCCGTCCATCGCCGGAGGCCCTTCTTCGCAGAATTTCCCAAAAAAAAGACCTATATCAGATCAATACCTGCGTCGATGCCTATAATCTTGTCGTCTTGAGAAACCGAGTTTCAGTCGGCGCTTTTGATTACGATAAGTTTCACTTTCCAACCGTTATGAGATATCCAGTAGACGGTGAGGAGATCTTATTATTAGGAGATAAAGAACCAACCAAATTTAAACCAGCGGAACTCGCATATTTTGATGAGCAAGGAGGATACAATATTGATTTTAACTATCGCGATGCTCAAAGGACGGCTGTCACTGAAAATACTAAAGATATCTTATTAAACATTGATGGTGTTTTTGATATCACCCGCGAAAAAGTTGAAAGATCATTACAGGAGTCTATCGACATTATCTTAAAATACTGTGGTGGAAAAGTGGAAACTGCCGGCATCATTTCAGCCGCGCAAATTTAAAAAGTGAAAAAGATTTTAATTGCATCAACTAATCCTGGAAAAATTGCTGAAATAAAAATTGGTCTTCAAGAACTAGAAAAACAAGGAATTAAAGCTCTCACATTAAACGACGTGATAGTGGGGGACGACCAGCCTGAAGAAACGGGAAAAACCTTTCAAGAAAATGCATTTATCAAAGCAAAATTTTATGCCGATTTGGCTCACCTGCCGGTTCTCTCAGATGATGGAGGACTGATCATCCCCTATCTTAATAATGAACCCGGGGTCAAGTCGCGCCGTTGGCTGGGGTTTGAAGCCAGTGATCAAGAATTGGTAGATTACACCCTCAAGAGATTAAACGGGGTTCCAACTTTAAAAAGAAAAGCTTATCTTGAAGCCTGCCTTTGCTTTTATGATCCCGATAAAAATATAGTTATCTATGAAACTGAAAGGATCTCCGGACATATTGCGGAGGTGCCCTACTCCGAAAGGGTTCCCGGCTTTCCATATCGGGACCTATTGATCATTGAAAAATTTAATAAATATTATGATGAACTAACCAAAGTAGAGCACCAAGAAATCAATCATAGATTAATAGCGTTGAGAAGATTAACAAAAAAGATTGAGAATTTGATATGATAATCAAATATGTTGTCTTTAGATTTCATTCGCACTAATAAAGCCAAAGTAATAGAGGCTGCCAAAAATAAAAACCGCCAGGTTGACATTGAGGGTATCTTAAAATTTGATGATCAAAGACGGGAGTTGATCCAAAAGATCCAAGTTCTTCGTGAAGAAAGAAATAAAACCACACATCAAAAACCTGATGAAAAAACTATCGCCCGCGGCAAAGAAATTAAGGAAGAATTGAAAACTTTTGAAGAAAAACTTTTAAAGATCAGCTCTCAACTGGATTCCTTGCTCTCATACGTTCCTAACGTTCCCCTTGATGAAGCTCCAATTGGAAAAGATGAATCGGGCAACGTTGAGGTAAAAAAATGGGGTAAAATTCCTGAATTTGATTTTGAACTGAAATCCCACCTTGATCTGGGATTGTCGCTCGACTTGTTTGATCTTGAAAGAGGATCAAAGGTCTCCGGTTTCAGAGGATATTTTTTGAAAAATCAAGCTGCACAGTTGCAATTTGCCATTCTTTTTTATGTTTTTCAAAAATTAGTTAAAAAGGGTTATACCCCAATAATTGCCCCATCGATAGTAAAAGGTTTTACGCTTTTTGGATCTGGACAGTTTCCTTGGGGAGAACAAGAGGTTTATAAACTAAACGATGAGGACGCCTATCTTGCCGGTACAGCAGAAGTTCCAGTTACTTCGTACTATTCCGGAGAGATATTAAAGGAATCCGATCTTCCTAAAAAATTTGTTGCTTTTTCTCCATGTTTCAGGCGTGAAGCTGGGGCCTACGGAAAAGATACCAAAGGTTTATACCGAGTACATGAGTTTTGGAAAGTCGAACAAGTGATCATTGCAAAAAATGATATAGAAGATTCAAAAAAACTCCATGACGAATTGCAGAAAAATACTGAAGAAATTATTGAGGATTTAAAGATTCCATACCGCAGGCTTTTAATGTGCACTGGTGATATGGGTGAGCCACAAATTTATAAATATGATACAGAAATTTGGATGCCTTATCGAAAAGGTTACGGTGAGATCGCTTCAAACTCGATCATGGGAGATTTTCAAACCAGAAGATTGAAAATAAAATATCGAAAAAAAGATAATTCCACTGACTTTTGCTATTCGCTAAATGATACTGCCATTCCTTCACCAAGGATCTTGATCGCCATTCTTGAAAACTACCAACAAAAAGACGGAAGCGTCAAGATACCTGAAGTACTTCAAAGTTTGGTAGGATTTAAGGAAATATCTTCTCTTAAAAAATAATTTTATGGCTTAGGTGTTGGCGTTGCCAATGAAGATGGACTGCAGTTGACGCTATTTTCAGTTCCTTTGACAAAATATTCTTTTCTTCCATAGTAACAATCTTTTTCAACAACATTACTTGGTTTATCAAACCATTTATTACCTGTTCCATAATTTTTCAGCAAATAGCTCATCACCTTATTCCAAATTGGAGCCGCTCCGGTAATACCTGAAGTTAGATATGGGTTCATCGGAGTATTGTCATTATTTCCGACCCAAACTACGACTAAAAATTCAGGAGTATAACCTATCGTCCAGTTGTCTTTTTTATCATTGGTTGTTCCAGTCTTGACAGCCACTTTATATCCTGGAATTTCGAGAGATGAACCTGGTCCAAAAGCAAATGTTCTGGCGAAATTATCAGAAAGAATATCACTGATAATATAAGCTATCGCTGGATCTATTTCTTTTATTTTAAAAGGTGTTACTTCACGCAAGGTATTTCCTGTATTGTCTTCAATTTTTTGAAAATAATTTATCGGCATTTTATAACCTTGATTAGCAAAAACTCCGAATGCTTCAGCCATATCGATCATTGTTACTTCTCCCCCGCCCAAGGTCAACGACAACCCATATCTCGATTTGTCAGTCCAAGTACTGATGCCCATCTTTGTTGAAAAATCTATAAATTTATCGACTCCAATGGTATTTAATGTTTTGACGGCTGGAATATTATAGGAATTGGCTAATGCATAACGCAAAGGAACCTTGCCATGAAATTTATTATCATAGTTGACTGGTCGATAAGATTCTGATCCGGCAATATTAAACACTGTTGGCGAATCGTCAAGAATCGTTGCTGCCGTAAATCCATTTTGCAGGGCTAAAGAATACATGATAGGTTTGATCGAGCTTCCCGGCTGACGTAAAGCTGTGGTAACATTAAAAGCTCCGGAAGGTTGATTAAAATAATCGACTGAACCGACCATTGCTAATATTTCTCCAGTTGAGGGGCGGGTAACCAAAATTGCTCCATTCGTTACGTTTAGATAGCTGATCTTATCAAGTTCCTCTTTGAGAATTTTTTCACTTTCTTCCTGGATCTTATTGTCCAAAGTAGTTTTCACGTTCAAGCCGCCTTCTTCGACGGTTTTAATACCATAATAACTTATCAGTTCATTCTTAGTATAAAAAACAAAGTGAGGCGCCCGAATGTTTGTTTTTGGCGGTAAAACGCTTATCTCTAATTTTTCACTCTTAGTTTTTTCCTCTAGGCTAATATACCTCTGATTATACATTGAGGTTAAAACCTCGTTTCTTCTCGTCAAAGCTGCTTCTGGATTACTATATGGAGAATATACTGAAGGCGCCTGCGGCAAACCGGCTAACAAGGCCGCCTCATCCAAAGTCAGATCTTTGGCTTTTTTTCCGAAATATGTTTTTGATGCTTCTTCAATACCATACGAAGATCCTCCATACGGCACCTGATTAAGATACATCTGTAAGATCTGATCTTTACTGTAAATTTTTTCTGCCCATAAAGCTAATATAACCTCTTTGATCTTTCTAGTTATTGTTCTTTCTGGAGTTAATAAAGATGTCTTAACAAGTTGTTGAGTGATCGTTGAACCTCCCTGAAGATTTTTGTTAATAACTATTTCTTTGGCAGCTCTGATTACTCCTGAAAAAATTGCCACTCCTTGATGACGATAAAAATCTTTATCTTCAATAGCAATTGTCGCCTGCGCTACATAGTTCGGCAGTTCTTTTAAATTAACAGGTGTTCTATTTTGCTCACGATATATCTCATACAAAAGAGTGTTATTACGATCATATATATGAGTGGATAAAGGATAATTTACTTTTCCGATATTATATGGTGACGGCAGTTCTTTTACAAAAAAATATGATTGGAAAATAGAAACGATGATCAAAGTAACAAGGCAGCCTAATAAAAAATATTTAATTCTTTCCGTAAAAAAAGCAAAAGAGATCTTTAACTTTGGCGGATTTATAACTGGTAATTTTACCTTAGGAAGTATAACTGTGGGAAGCTTAATTGGTTTAAGTTTTATCTTAGATGCATAGCTGTACAGAAATAGGTAGATTTTTTTTATTATGCTGATGACAAAAAAAACTGGAGTACGAACTATTTTTTGAACGGCTTCTCCAATTAAAATAAAAAAGTTAGCTAAATAATATAGTCCTTTGAATAACAATCTAAAAGGGGTGGCTAAGCTTGATTTCATGGGTACAATTTTAGCATATATTATAGGTTTATTCAACCATAAATACGGCTATATTTTTGTGAGTTTAGCAGTTACCACCAGTCTTTCCAACCATGTACCCGGGGGCTCACAGGTGATCAAGGTCAAATACGAATCGTCTTTTTTTTGCTCCAACACGGATATATCCGTCGGTTTTACGATAAATAATGTGTTTACTTCGTACTGATATTCAAACTCACCAACATTTACATATATCTTATCCCCTTTTTCCAAAGATGAAAGATAGGTGAAAATTGTCTTATAATCCTTTGGATTATATAACTGCGGCAAGGTCGAGTGGCCAAAAATGCTCACATTTCCATATTCTCCCGGTAAAGTTTGAGGTAAATAGTGAACTAAACTTTTTGCAAGATCTTCACCGCCCACGACCACTCGAGCCTTTTTGATATTAAGTTTGGGAATGGACAATGTATATTCTTTAACAGATAAACGTGATAGTTCGCTCTTTTGCGGTGAAGCTGGAAACCACATACTCGCCTGTGTATAGTCTCGGAGATTATTGGAAAAGATGCTAAAAGCACCTAGTACAGAATTTGCCTGTTTTATGGAAGACGATGAGCTGTCTGCGATCGGGACGTTTATATTATTTTTTAAGAATAAGTTTGAATAGATCGAAAAAGATAAAATTGGATAAAAAGACCAAAATAAGAGCATTGCTCCAGCAAATAAAAAAATGTAGGAAACAATGTTAACTGTTTTTTTCTTCCCAACATAGTATTTATTTTTGCGATAAACGTGGAGGGGCATATTATAAACTGGAATTTTTTAATATAATATTTTTAAAAAAAAAGGGCAGATAGTTCTTTAAGAACGGTAGGGGTTCATTAATATTTATGCTATAACCTTCAATTTTATATTGGCTTTTTAATAGTTCTTTAATATCCGCCTGGTTTTTCCCAAGAAGACTTTTTTTAATTTCGTCAGATGATACTTTAATGACCGCCTTCGCATTTACTTTTGCATCAACCGTCAAAGATTCGTCTACTTTACTAACTTTATTTACCGTATAAGATATATTCTCCTTTGCTAAACTGTAATCTTGTTTGACTTCCGGACCAAGTAAAGAAGAAACTTTATCGATAAATAATTTTCTGTTATATAGATATTGAGTTGTATTAATGGTTGCTTGAAGAGTTAGTTTACTGCTTTCTTCCCCGACTTCTTTTGAAAAGATCGTCTTGCTAAAATCTGTCTCCGATAAAGATGAAGCAATTACTTCATCGGGTGATATTTTTATGGAAGGGATCTTGTTTTTTGCCTTATTGATAATGGTGGTTTTTAAATTTTCCTGATCTTTTTTGGAAACGGTTTGAATTTGTTTTTTGCTTCCGCCTGAAAAAGCAGAATCATTAACGCCAAAATATGTCGCCGAAGATAATCCATTGATCGTGAATCTTTGACTTTTTGATATGTTGCCGTCTGACCCTATTTGGCTTGCTGTAACAGCCCCTGTGCTTTTTCCAGGTAACTTAGCTGATCCGTCTGCGGTCAAACTTGAAGAGGCCACTTTTACATCCGCGTCGAGAAGAAATTCTATATTCGCCGTTTTTAAAACTGTACCTTTTGAAAAAGTTTTTTCATTTTCATCAAAATTATGGATCGTTATCGACCCATGCGCTTTATTTCCAACGTCCTGCTTGCCAGTTGTATCGGTGCTCTCAGAGAAATCTGCAGAAGCGCTTGCTAGTCTGTAGTCAATATCCAATTTAACATTTTTTTCTAGTGTTTGTGTCGGCAGATAAACAGTCAATTGCGCTTGATGAAAAAAGTATTCGTTCACAAATAGTCCAGTCGCAATTATCAGAATGCCAATTATCATAAATATTTTTCCAGAAAAATCTATCTTAAATTTTCCCTTATTTTTTAATGTAAAAAGTGCTGGAAGCTTTTGAGTAAATCCACTGAATTTATCTTTCCAACTTGGCCCGCTCAAAACTTTATTTTCCTCCGGCGCTGCTTTTTCACCGATGTCATCGTTAATTAAAAAGCCAAAATTTTCTTTGCTCTCTACTTCCACCGTTTCTTTTTTTACTGGGGTTTCATTGTTTATCTGTTCGCTGAAGATTTCCATAAGACCATTGATCACTTCATCTTCTGATAATATATCTACTTTGGGAATCTGAACAAAAAAACCACTGGTCCACCGATGGCTTAATATTTTGGTAGCCGTATCGTCAAGATTACCTGAATCATATAAAATAATTCTTGCTGGTAAAATAGTTTTTTTCTTTATTTCTTCAAAACCTTCTGTCAAGTCGGCGATTATATCTCCCGTCCTTCCCAAAATATTCTTTGATTCTAGTTTACCGCCTTTATAGGCGAATATTCCCACCTGGGTTTTGTCGATTTCAATCAACATAGCGGTTAGCGCGCTGTGATCTTCCTTTTGCAAATAAAAGCTCATTGCCTCAAAGCATTCAATATAACCCATTGGTTTTAGATCTAATGCTTTAATGAGATGTTTGATCTTTTGCAAGTAAACTTGTTTGATATCGCCAACTTTCCCATCGACCAAATGCGAATAAACAAATATGATAGTTTTTTTTATTTCAAGATCGAGGTTTTTTTCCAGTTTGTACAATGCTTCATCAACGTCATTGGTAAGATTTTCCCAGCTATTGGTATAGTTGAATTTTTCTCGGTCAACCAACTCTAATCGGCCATTTTCCCTTAAAAAGATCATTACTATCCCCTGATCTTCCTTCAAAAATATTCCGAGATAAAATTCTTTGTTTTTTTTACTAGAGAAAAATGGAAAATTCATATAGTTTGTCAAAGCGTTCCGCTTTTCCCGAATTTAAAATTTCTAAATGACGCAGGCAAAAGCAAATTTTTCACTTTCGAGGGGACCACGAAGTGGTGAGACTCTCGTGTGATAAAATTTGCGATGCCGAGTCATAACTTCACGATATCGAGCTTTAGTTATCTATTCCTAATTACTAATATTATATTTCGTAAATACCTGGTCAATTCCCTTTTTCGCTTCGGTCAATGCCTCTTTATATGATACCCCTAAAATCGTACTATTTATGGCATTTTCCATATATTTTATTATCTCATCATTTAAACCATTATCCATGGTTCTAGAAATTATCGGCATGGAAATAAAGTTGTTCGCCTCTTTTATTACAGCTCCAAGATAGGGATCTTGAGCTAAAAGCGGAGCCAGATCAACTCGGGAATACGGCTCTCCAAATGGTCTTATCTTGCTCTGGGTTTCGTATATTTTGGTCATATTTTCTTTTTCTGTTAAAAATTTCAAAAATTTCCACGCTTCTAATTGGTTATCGCTAAACCTAGATACCCCTTCGACCCAATAGGAAGAAAGCGACACTAAAGCTGTCCCTGGAACAACCGGAACAGGAACAACCTTGATATCTATGTCAGGATTGGCAGCTTTGATTGATAGAATCTCCCATGAAGGGACTATGACTATGGCTACTTTTTCTTGTATAAAAGCAGTGGTTGAATTTGGCATTTCTTCGGTCCAATACCCCTGCGGAGGTTCGCTGAATTTCCGGTAAATTTCCAAGGCTCCAGCCGCTTCTTCTTGATCAAGCTTGCTTAATGAACCACCGTTTTGTAATAAGAGTAGACCAAAAATATCAGAAAAATGATCAACGTTTGAAGCTGTCCCCATAGCAATTCCGGAAGTGATCAAGCCGCCGGAAATATCCTTTACCGTTAATTTTGGAACCATTTCAGTGAGATCATCCCAGGTCGTTGGGACAGTGGAAATACCAGCTTTCTTAAAAAGGCTTTGATTATAAACCAAAACTAATCCATCTATTTCTAGAGGTAATCCATAATAATAGTTGCCTATCTTAAGATCCTTTTTGTGAATTGGATAAAAGGTCTTATCAAATTCTTCTCCACTCATAACAGTTGGAGGAAGCGGAGCAATAATATCTTTTATTTCCGGCAGCCAGGTATTGTGAAATCTAAATATATCCGGTTTTTCTATCCCCGGTTGACTGGCGCCTTCGGTTTTGCTTCGACTAACCAGCTTCTCTCGATAGCTTTGCGGATCCATTTTTTGATAGTTTACCTTGACATTTGGATATTTCTGTTGATAAGCGGCTATTAATGGATCCATCACTTCTTTATCCTCCCAAAGGCCCCAATAAACTAAGTTGACCGCCTTGTTGCTTGGCTTGTTAAAAAAGATCGCCCTGATAATAACAATAAGTAAGATCAAAAAAAGCACTGCTCCCCCGATAATAAACATATTTTGCTTATTGCTTTCTTGATATACGGGAGGTTGTTGATCGTCCGGCGGCGGCAGCTCAACATTGGGAGTCGTCATATCTTGAGGAGCTTCTTCGATAACAGGCTCTTCCTGACTGACAGTTTGGAAAGCATCACGATTGACATCAGGTTGCTTTTCTTCAGGAATTATTTTATCATCATCCATACTATCATGATATCAAATATTAGGAATTATAGAGGTAATTCTTTATTGTTTTTATTGATCATTATTGGTTTGATCGCCATTGGGTCAATTGGTTATATTTTTTTAAAACAGGAGAAAAATATTGGTTCAAAAATTTACCCAAACGTCTATTTAGATAAACAAAATTTTGGTCTAAAAAGCAGGCAGGATATAATTAATTTTTATAATAAAAAAACTTCTAAATTAAACGGTTCTTCTGTGACCGTTTTATTTGCAAACGAACCGGTGGCTACCTATTCTGCTCAAGCTTTGGGTTTAAAGTTTGATGGGAAAACAATTGCAGAGAGAGCCTTTTTGATCGGTCGATCAAGTAATATGCCTTCTAGATATTTACAAAAGATATTGACCATTTTTAATTTGAGGAAATTTTATTTTGACAGCCAGATCGTTTACAACAACAGCGATCTTAAAGATTTTTTGTCGACGTCCGAAGATAAATATAATCTGCCGGCAAAAAATGCTTTGTTCAAATTTGAGAACGGAAAGGTCATTGAATTTAGAAAAGAATCGAACGGATTAAAGATCCTGACCGATAAATTTCTTCCTGATTTTGACAAAGCGGTCAATGGTTTTAAGAATGATCCAGCAAATAAAAAGGTTGTTCTGAATTCCGAAATTATTAAACCAGAAATAAAATTATCCGATATCAACGAGTACGGGATCGAGGAATTTATTGCTGAGGGCAAGTCTGATTACACTCATAGTATCCCTCAAAGAATTCATAATGTTATCTTAGCCGCCTCAAAGTTCAATGGTGTTTTAATTCCAAAAGGAAAGACCTTTTCCTTTGATGAAACTATCGGAGATATTTCCGCATTGACCGGATATCAACCTGCTTATGTAATTAAAGAGGGCAAAACTGTACTTGGTGATGGCGGCGGTGTCTGCCAGGTGTCAACAACTTTATTTAGAGCTGCCCTTAATGCCGGCTTGCCGATCATTGAACGCAATGCTCATGCATACCGGGTCGGCTACTATGAAAATGATTCCCAACCGGGTTTTGATGCGACAGTCTATGCTCCCACTGTTGATCTGAAAATAAAGAATGACACCCCGGGTTACATCTTAATTGAAACAGAGATCGATGAGGAAAAAAACTTATTGACCTTTAAGCTTTACGGAAAAAAAGACAACCGACGTGTCGAAATTTCCAAAGCGACCGTCTACGATGTTGTCCCTGCCCTGCCCCCTAAATATCAGGACGATCCAACCCTTAAAAAAGGAGTGACCAAGCAGGTTGATTTTGCCGCCGGTGGAGCTAAAGCTTTCTTTTCTTATAAAGTTTTCCAGGGAGATAAATCAACGGTTGATACAAAATTCTATTCAAACTTTCGCCCATGGGCTGCTGTCTACTTAGTCGGAACCGCCAACTAAGAATTTCTAATTTTTAATTCCTAATTTCTAATCAATTTCAAATTTCTAATATTTAATTTCTAAACGTTTGAAAATTATGACTTAAGATTTAAAAATTGAATAAAAATTTAAAATTTCAAATTAAGAATTAATTT
>Ga0247842_10008309_pt1 | contig 10919 bp, 4 predicted proteins | sample LaCruzMarch2015__3_FD_192411 | JGI IMG/M metagenome (GOLD analysis project Ga0247842, IMG submission 192411) | Freshwater microbial communities from meromictic Lake La Cruz, Castile-La Mancha, Spain - LaCruzMarch2015_19m | ecosystem: Environmental > Aquatic > Freshwater > Lake | place: Spain...
GTTGAGATGAAAAGGACCAAAGGCGGCGAGCACAATTCATTCAACAAACCCGATTCTGTAAACCAGATCAACTGGGATTGGAAATATGAGAACAGGGAACTGGTGGCCTATTATAAAGATCTGATCGCCCTGCGTAAAGCACATCCCGCGTTTAGAATGCAAACCAATGAAATGGTACAGAAGAACCTGGTATTTCTCCCAACGAATGATCCTCAACTCATTGTTTATCAATTGAAAGATCATGCCAATCAAGATCCCTGGCAACAGATCCTTGTTGTTTTTAACGGTTCCGATCGTGAGAAAAACATCGAACTTCCCAAAGGACGCTGGAAGGCTGCACTTCAGAATTATCAATTCAAGGATTACCAGGATACCAAATCAGATACAGCGCGTGTAGCGCCATATTCTGCCATGGTTTTGTATCAGGAATAGAAATGTGTTCTATTTCCTGATCACAATCTTTTGTGACGTACGTTGCTGGTTGTCGTCAACAGTTAACATATAAACACCATCAGGCAAATTGCCCAGGTTCAGCAGTTTTGTGCGGGATGTGGCGACATTGATCTCTTTTTCCTCGTAAACAGTAACACCCAGTGCGTTGACAACCGCAATGCTGACCAAAGTCCTGCCCGGTTCAAAATGAAGGTAAAACTTCCCGTTGTTCGGATTCGGATAAACCGAAAAGCTTGAAAGATCGGATGTTCCGATCCCGGTAACTGCTTTAACGGTGCCACCGATAAGTTCGGGGGTGAATTCGTTCCCATCGTAATCGGTGAATTCAATGGCTGCAGGGATTTCAGTAAAGGACAGAACTGATTCATCTGTGGAATTGGAGATGAAGTGGATATTACACAAAACACCATCGTTGATGGAAACACCATGTGTGTCGGCTGCCCATACAAAGGTTATGATGCCTGGCGTTGGTGCGCCGACGGTCACATCCTCCATTCCGGGCATCCAGCCGGTAATGTTTGTATATTTCAATGTGTTCGCATCGTAGGTTACAGAAAACTGGAACGAGCCCAGGTTATCAACATCCGACATGTAAACGGGCATGATGATTTCATGCTTCCCGCCAGCGACCGAACCCATGGCAACAATTCCCATATCGGGGACGGGCGATTTTCTTACAACTGGTATGTACGATCCGTTGGCATCACCGTAAGTTATCCCTTTGAAATCCTGCGTAAGATTACTTGTGCCAAGGGTGAATGGCTGGTGATTGAAAAGCCAGTCGCCTGCTGGAAATGAATTGATAATGAATGCAATGCGTTTTTTTATCAGCAGTACATCCAGCGCTGTCAGGGTTCCTGACAGGTTAACATCGCCTGACGCAAGCCAGATCCCGGTAAGCGGTGAAATACTGGCAATATGTTTCCGGTAGAGCAGCGCATCGGCAGCCGTACTTCCACCCCATGGTTTTATTGTATTGACTTCAAAAGAATAACTGCCAGGAGGTACTACGCTGAAAATGTAATTACCGGAAGCATTGGTGGTGGTGGTTTTTATGGTTGCGCCACCGCTGTTTTTCAAATTTAGCGTCAAACCCGCAAGCGGTGTGTTGGCAGTATTGGCATAGGTTACCAGTCCCGAAACATTGGCGCCGGTTTCATGCATTGAAGGGAGCTGAATGTAATCAAGCCAGGCACAGTCGCTGCCGCTGACCACGGCATTATCTTTCATGTATTGCCATGTAAAGGTATGATTTCCGACTGATACAGCAAATGCAGCCCTTGTCCAGGGCGTTTCTCCCGACCATTGACCGGCGTTGTTCCCGTCAATAAAAAACTTCAGGTAATCGTAACCGACCTCAGATGAGGTTTTGAAGTAAAAGGTTATACTGTCGGGGCTGGTTACATTTCTTTGCAGGCTCAGTTCGCTGTTCTGGTTATGATCGATGGCGCCTGACTGGGCGGAGTACAATCCTTCAAACGGATTGAAATCCGTGATAATCCATGGCAGATTTCCGGCAAATGTCCAGGGGAAACGGGTAAAGTCGCCTGTTTCAAAATCCTCAACCTCCAATCCGATTTTCACGGTAAATTGTTTCTGAGCGGTATATAAACCGGAGGTTACCATGTAGGTGAATGTTACCGGAGTTCCAATGGGGGCGCCCGGACTCACTGTTATGTTGAATATAGCATCGAGGGTGTCGCCTGCTTCAAGGTTTCCGAAATTAAAGGATCCGGCATTAATAATTATATATGAACTCGGGCATGTTAAAGCTCCAAGGGTTGCGGCTGCCGGGTAACCACCGATATTGGATGTGGGAATCGCCAGATCGGCTATTTCTCCCGGGTCGAGGATGCCGTTACCGTTGCCGGTTGCATCAGTAATCATCATGCCGCCTATACTGAAAGCCGGGGCAAAAGGGGTGATCGTAAACGTGCTGGTCCAGGATTTAACGCCATCGGTCGCCTTCAGTGAAAATACAATGGGTGTTCCGTTCGGAATATTGTTTTTGGCATGAATGGTATAGGCATTTTCAACCGTCACAATATCCCCGGCGGTGAAATCGCCAAAATAAGCCAGTGTATCAACAAGGTCGATGTAGGGAGAACTGCACCCGAGCGTAACGTTTACATTGGTGGCAGGCAGATCGCCGATGTTTGCCATGGACATATGGAGGTTGACCGTTTCACCGGTCGACAGCTTCCCATCGGGGTCGTTGATTACGTATGAATGAAACGTTACCATCGACTGGTGTTCAGAGACATACACAGGAATATCCATTGTTTCGTGCCATGACCGTGAACTGTTTTGTGCATGCAGGGCTAACCTGACCGGGTATCCATCGGGGAGATTTTGGGTAAGAGAGAAGTCAAAAACCTGGTTGAAAAAGAGCGGTTCGCCGGGCAGTAAAATAGGGACTGTAAGGAGGCTGTCTGTCATGGTAACGGTACCATCGACCGACTGAAGCCGGACTACCAGGTTATAGATGGGCGTTTGACCCAGGTTCTTGAGTACCAGGTTCATGTTGGCAGGCAACCCAAACTCGAGCCGGCCTTCATCCCCGCAAACCAATTCGTGGGTCAGTTTCAATCCGGATGACACCCTGAACTCATGCGAATCGGTCAGGTTTTCTTCATCTTTAACCACAACGGGGATTGAATAGATGAGCGATGAGTCGGCCTCTGTAATGGTAAGTAACCCTTCAGGAGTGAGGGTAATCCCTTTTGGCTGGGGAAGCGCAAGGTATCTTGTTGCATGTCCTGCCAGAGTATCGGCACGCCATTGAGCGCTGATATCGAAATTGTTGTTATCACCGATAGAAATCCCGGTGTATATGGTTGGCAGAACCGGCGCGGTGTTCATTATGCCGTAACGGAATTCGATTTGTCCGTCGGGATACAGAATGAGTGCAAAATTATTGTTTGAATTACTGGTGTGGTCAATCACTGAAGCTTTCCACCAGATGACCACCGAATTGGCATCAGCCTTATAAAACACACCATCATTTTTCGAGGGGATATAGGTATAGAATTGTGAAAAAGCCGGACAGATCAATGGAAACATGCGCATCATGGCGAGTTCGTCGGTGATATAAGGAGCAGGTAACGCTTCAGGATCGAAGGAAACAAATCCGTTAAAATTGACATAGATACTGTCTTGCATTATTCCGTAGTAGGGGAAAGGGAAGGGCAGCGCCTTGGCGGCATAGGGACGCAGGCTGCTGATTTTATACAACTGGGTACCGGTGTTTGCCGGTACAGCCTCGGAAAAGGGTTGTTTTGAATAGTTTTCGTGCAGCGACCAGGTATAGGGTTCCGTTCCCTGCGAAGCCTCCAGTTGAACCTGTATATGTTGACCGGGGATGTAGGGCGGCAGTTCGGCAGGAGTTATCTGAACCCGGGAGGTGTTTACGGTAGCTATGGCCGAAACCAGGGTGAGATCATTATCCAGAATGCTGACTGCTGTATTTGTGGCCGTGAATTCCAGCGGGAACTGGACATAATTCAGGAACGAAGCCTGCATGATGGTACCGGAACCGGTATGATCGGGATCGCGTTCTTCAACGCCCAGGAATAACCTGGCTTTCCCGTTAGCCGGAAACCAGTTGATCAATGGCGTAATGTCGAGACCAAGTTCGACAGCTTTTGAACCCGGACCTTCATCAAAACCGTTCATAACGTGATCGCCTCCCTGAAAATTCGCAATAGGGAAGGTAATGGTGTGTTCAGGGAAAGTTGCATTTGTATCGGAGCTGACGCCGGCAATTATGCGGATGCGTTGTCTTTTGTTGTAATCTATTTTTACTTTGGTGGTCAGCAACGGACGGTATCCGGTATCGGCCTTTACGATGTAAACCCGGTTGTTCCATACGCCGCCATCTTCATAATTGCTGGCCATGGCGCTGTAAAGTACATAGGCAAAACCCTCGTTTTCCCACCAGCCGCCCCACGAATTGGCAAATTTAAAGCCGCCGATTTCCCAGTCTTTAGCATCCACAACGCCATCGTTGTTGATGTCGATGTTATTGGTATATTGCCCGTCGTTATTTACATCATACCGGATGGAATCGTTGTATCCGACAATACATAAGCCATGATCGGGTGTTGGATGCCACCAGAGCTGCACACTTTTTCCCTCTTCAGGGGTGCCGGGAGGCAGCTGTCCCATCTCGAACCAGCTGTCGGTGGTAAAACAGGCAATTCCCCCGACAGGCGATCCGTCGAGGTGATCGTACAGGTAATGCCTGAGGGTATTGATCCCGGTTTGGCTGTTGATCGGAATGGCGTAGACCTGCTTTAACCGGTATTGCATCCCGGAGAAATATTTGTCGTAGCCTGATGCCCATCCCAGGTAAAAACCTGCGGTATCGGAACCATAGTAAATGTTGGTCATATGACCCTGTTGCCTGATCACATCAAAACTGTGCAGGAAGTTGACCCCAACGTAACGGCCTGCCTGGTTATAGAGGTTCCAGGTGTAATGTGCAGGAAAACGATTCTCCCAATACCAACCCGGGGTATTCCGCAGCCGGTTGAACTCATACCCAAAGGTATACGCAGGACCGGCATATTGCTGGCAGCTGTAAAACTGGTACTGATCAAGCAGTCCGGGCCAGAAATCATTTTCCGAATTATCGACCGATTCGGGAAGAGTGGTTTTCAGCCGCGATGCAGGAACATCAAGCACAGGGATTTGCATTGCCATAACAGAGTCGTAAACTCTTGTAGCATAAGGATATATGGTTTTAAACCTCCGCTCGTGCATATTCTGGGACAAGCCCGGAAAGGAGATGAAAAAAAGAAGAAAAAGCAGTGAATACAATGATATGGAACGGTTCATGAGAAATGGTTTATCGTGGTTACATAAAGCAAGACAGGCAAATTCGGAAAAAAGTTGCCTGTCTTGCAAAAATACGAATAAATTTTATTCGGGGGCGGGGGCGGGTGAAGGAAGTTCAATGATGGTCGTAGTCTTTCCCGAACCAGCGATGGCATTTTTTTAATATCCCATCACTGTCGTTGGCAATTACCTGATAAAATTTGTGATTACCTTCTTTTCGGGTGATGGCGGTTGAATGGTTCCTGATGTAGCTTCTTTCATTTTCAACAGCCAGGCCATGTTTTTTCCCAACATACGCATCACTTGCACGCCTTCACCATCTTGGGAAACTTCTCCGGCGCTTCGTCCATGAATGACATTCCAATAATTTGCGGTGGCAACGATCATTTCAGCGTAGGTAAGATAATGATATAAGCCATCCAATGTTGATGAACCACCAGTGCGTCTGACTGCAACCACGGCTGCTGCAACTTTGTGGCGTAACAGGTTGCCATTTGACCCTGAAACGTAAAATAGCCTGTCTAAAAAGCATTTCATCGTGCCGCCAATGCCTGAATAATGAACCGGAGAGCCAATTATTATACCATCGGCAGCTTTAACTATTTGTATCCATTGATTCAGACCATCAGCTCCAAGGCTGCATTTCTCATCTCTGTTTTCTGCACATTTACCACATGCCGTGCAACCATGAATCAGTTTATGCCCGACATGCAAAATCCCGAACTCAATCCCACTTGCCAGAAGTTCATCACCAACCATTTTTAGGGCATGACAGGTGTTTCCTTCTTTTTTTGGACTTCCGTTTATTGCGATTACTTTCATTGGTTAAATATTTGTAGCTCTTGCGTGTCGGTTAAATTTTCGTATATTAACGTGGTACAAATCACTCGTTCTCCGTTTGATATTTTGGATAAATAACTCACAGGATTAAGGCAGGGGAGCACATATTAAAGTAAATCGGCATGACTTCCCCTCGGGCAGTGGTGGTTTCCACGTGTTCTTCGGTTTCGATGCGTATTTTGGGCTAAGATTGGTCATGTGACAAATTTACTGAATTAGCCGTGATCTTTTCTGAGATGTCATTACAATTCCTGCATTTTTGTAACAATTCAAAATGCCATACCTTTGGATTTCATAAAGGTGAAATTGAAAATGAAACTAACGACCATTGGAATCTTGTTCATTTGAGAATTGGTCGTTCCCCTGCTTTCAGGAGATGCACCCAACGGCTTTTTCATTTGCGGGCAAAAGCAGTCGGAAAGGGTTTATTCCCTGCAGGATATCAGGGTACTTTCGCTCCTCGCCAGGAGGGTAACGGCATTGTTACATACAGCCAGCCTTTACCAGAAAGATCTTGATCGTCAACTGATGCTCGAACGTGAGCGGGCCAGGATCTCGCAGGATATGCACGATGACATTGGCGCCGGGCTCACCAAAATAGCGATGATCAGTGAGGCGCAGGTAACTTTGCAGGATGAGGGCCATCGAGTCGGTGAGCGGATGTTGAAAGTAGCTTTTACGGCCCGAGAAATGATCGCCCGGCTCAACGTCATCGTTTGGGCGCTGAACCCTAAATACGATACCCTCGACAGCCTTATTGCATACTCCCGCAGGTATTTTGGAGAATACCTCGATAATTCAGGGATCCGGTTTAAAATGGAAGTTCCGGATGGCATCCCCGAATTGGCTATTACTCCCGATTTCAGGCGAAATGCTTTTTATATCCTTCAGGAGGCGATCCATAATGCGGTCAAACACGGAGCTTGCTCTGAAATTACCTGCGGGTTCAAATTCAACGGGCAGCATATGGAAATAACCATAGCCGACAATGGGAAAGGCTTTGATCAAAATCAAGCGGGTCTTCACGGGAATGGTTTACCGAAACAATATGATCAGCGCTGTCAACGAACTTCCCCGGCAACGAAAACTGCGCGTTTTTCCCAATCCTGCCGGCGACCGCCTGACCTTCGATTTCGGAAGATCTCCAATAAATGAAACCGGGAAGATATGCATCTATGATCGTGGGGGGCGCCTGATGGCCAAAGTTAAGGCTTACGCCGGTGAAACCTAAATCATCCTGAATACCCAGGATTTTTCACCCGGGATTTATTCTTATATTCTTCAACAGCAGGATTTTTAGATACTGTGGAACATTTATGATTATCCGTTGATGCGATAGTTAATGAACAGAATAAATTCTGATGGATATTTTATTTTCCCTACCAGGAGTTTTGTTCCGTTAAGGTTAATTTACAAGTGCGCAAATTGAAAACAACCATTGCAATTTGCGTAGTTATTTTGTATTTTTACCAAAAATTGATCATGGAACCTTATATCCATCGGAAACAGGAATATGAAATCCTGCAATTAATTCAGAGCTTTCCTGCGGTTGCCATTCTTGGCCCGAGACAATGTGGAAAATCAACACTGGCCCGACATGTGCTGAAAAATTTTACCGGGGCAATTTTTCTTGACCTGGAAAACCCTGAAGACAGGCAAAAACTGGCGGCTCCTGAATTATTTTTTTCCGGCATTGAAAACAGATTAATTTGTCTGGATGAAATTCAGCGTATCCCCGAACTATTTCCACTCCTGCGAAGTGTTATAGACCGTAGCGGAAGAAACGGGCAATTTCTTATTTTGGGTTCCGCCTCCCGGGATTTAATCAGGCAAAGTTCTGAGTCGCTGGCCGGCAGGATCATCTTCGTCGAATTATTCCCTTTTCAATTTTCTGAACTGAAAATGACCGATTACTGGGATTATTGGCTGAAAGGTGGTTTTCCAAGAAGCTATCTTGCTTCTGAGCCCGCAAAGAGTTTCAAATGGAGACAAAGTTTTATAAGCGCTTTCCTGGAAAGGGATCTCCGCCAGCTTGGATTCAATATACCACCTGAATCCATGCATCGTCTTTGGTCGATGTGTGCAAACCGCCAGGGACAACTGGTCAACCTTTCACAGATGGGGGGCTCACTCGGTGTCAGCCACACTACTGTAAGTACCTACATCGATCTTTTAAAAGAAACGTTCATGATACGCGTACTCCAACCATTTGAAGCAAATCTGAACAAAAGACTCGTCAAGTCTCCTAAAATTTACCTGCGCGATACTGGCATTCTTCATACATTATTGTCAATCAGGAACAAGGAAGATCTTCTCGGCCATCATCTTCTTGGAGCATCATGGGAAAGCCTCGTTCTCGAAAATTTACTCAACAATGTGCCTGATCAACCAGCAGGTTTCTATCGGACGGCGGGTGGAGCAGAATTAGACCTGGTGTTGCAATCCGGGAAGAGAAAAATTGCGGTTGAATGTAAAGCCTCGGCCGTTCCCAAACCTGAGCGGGGATTCTATCAGGCGCTTGAAGACCTTGACATCAGCGAGGCCTGGATCGTTGCTCCGGTAAATATGCGCTATCCCCTGAAAGAAAAAGTACATGTGATGTCTCTGGCTGAGGCTGTGGATGAAATGAAAAATTTGTAATAGGTTGCATCGCAATAAACCTCTCTTGCTTTTCTCTGTTTCCCATCTTATCTTTACATTCATAAATCAATCCACTCACCTTGAAACCAGTCAAACGGTTCATCGGAATTATTCCTCCTTGGGCTTTTGTTCTCATTATCATAACCATCTCAGTTAACACCGCCTTCTTAATCACCAGGTATCGGACCCCAATTGGTGGCGCTACCGGCAGATTTGAAAAAGATTATTTCATCCACGATTATGTAATACCCAGAGGTTCAGTGGATAGGGCAGGAATAAGACCGGGAGACACGCTGGTATCAATGAACGCGGTCCCGGTTGAGAAATGGCAAAATAATGAGATGGTAGGCGATACTGTTATTGCCGGAATTCTCAGGAATAACCGGGAAGTTGCGATGCCGGTAATCGTAGATTCCGTCCACTCCTATGCTCCCGGATATTTTTACTTCATGTATATCTTTGTGGTACTTTTTAGTATCGGTAGCCTATTCCTTCTTTTTAAAAGATCACATGATCAATCGGCACGACTGTTCTTTATCATTATTCAACTGTTCCTGATCATAGTAAACGCAATTTCCTATCATCATAAAGCTCCTCTGGCAATGATTGCGGTATCTGTGTTTCATTTGAGCGGCTGTTTTGTCGGTACGGTACTGATCCATTTCCACCTGCTTTTCCCACGACCTGCAAAGTTTTTTTTTCAGGTTAATAAGCTGCTTATAATATTCTATGCGTTCAGTTTTCTGATTTTTACAGGTTATTCTATATCCTATTATTATTTTCTCTTTCCTGGTAAATTTACCGGGCAATACTATGGTCTGTTTGACAGAATCGTGGTATCGTGGATGACATTGAATTATTCCCTGGCATTGGCAGTTGCTGTATTTCAATTCAGGACCATTAAGGATACCCTTACGCGCAATCAGTTACGTGTAGTAATCACAGGCTCAGTTTTCGGTTTTCTGGTACCAGCATTTTTGTCTGTATTTTATAATAGTCTAGATCAACTTTCTGCAAGGCATCCATTAATGATACCAGTTATACAGGGAACAGCCACCCTGATCCTGATCTGTTGCATCCTTGTTGCTATTTTCCGATACCGCATCTGGGATATTGAGGTCTTTATCCGAAAAGCCTTGCTCTACCTTGGAGCAACACTGGTTATCATTCTTTCCTATCTTGTTCTCCTCTACCTCGTTGATCTTTCCACGATCGGTGAAACCAGGGTCACCCGTTTTATCATCCTTGCGATTTCAGTTATCATCTTCCTTGCGCTGCGGGACCGGATCCAGCGGCTGGTCGAACGGATATTTCACCGGGAACCATATGATTCGGCCACGGTGGTATCCGATTTCGAAGAGAAACTGGCCGGAATATACAGGGACGATGAACTGAAACCGGGGATTGTGCAGGGAATGGATGAGATATTTCATTTTTCGTCAGTCGTTTTCCTTCTTAAAAAACATGGTTTGATATACGAGTCGGTATTCGCAACGGGGATTAATCATCATAAGATTGACGGAGAATTCAGTATCAACCAGGAACTTGAGAACAGGCTTTCCGAATCAAAGGTTTTTTCCCCTGGCGAACTTGACCATAAACCTGCACTTCTTGAATTAGCCCCTGGCGAATTGATTGTCCCTTTGCTAAAGGATTCTCAGTCTTTTGGATTTTTCATTTGTGGTCCTAAGAAGTCGGAGAAGAATTATTCTATGCAGGATATCCGCGTCCTTTCACTGATTGCAAAAAGGGTCATCGCTTTGTTCCATACGGCAGGCCTGTACCAGAAAGACCTTGACCGGCAACTCATGCTGGAACGGGAACGGGCCAGGATCTCACAGGACATGCACGACGATGTCGGGGCCAGCCTCACCCGGATTTCCATGATGAGCGACCTGGTTAAAAACAGGACGGATGTCGGAGTTGGAGCCCTGCAATGGCTGGGACAGATCAGTGATACTTCCCGGGGACTGATGGAAGAGATGAACCAGATCATCTGGGCGCTGAACCCTAAAAACGACAACCTGGAGGGACTCGTTGCCTATGTCAGGCGTTTCGCATTCGAATACCTCGAACCAACCACGGTGGACTGTGTTTTCGATCTCCCGGAATTAATGCCGGACAGGGCGCTGAGCGTAGAGGTGCGC
>Ga0247842_10008311_pt1 | contig 10915 bp, 8 predicted proteins | sample LaCruzMarch2015__3_FD_192411 | JGI IMG/M metagenome (GOLD analysis project Ga0247842, IMG submission 192411) | Freshwater microbial communities from meromictic Lake La Cruz, Castile-La Mancha, Spain - LaCruzMarch2015_19m | ecosystem: Environmental > Aquatic > Freshwater > Lake | place: Spain...
AGAGGATCTTCCCCAGATAAGAAGAGGGCATTTCTGTATAATCTCATCTTTCAGGAATAAATGCCTGATGACCCGTGATGGTCGGATGCCGGATACATGCCGGCAGGTTTATGTGCAGTGACGCACGGATTTGGGGCGACGGGTTCTTCAAGTGGGGACTTGTCAGTCCAAGGAACAAAATACCGGGTTTTTTAGTGCGGATGGATGTATCGCAGGGAGTGTGCCGGTACGTTCATGATCCCCCACGTTACCCTCGCGGGAGGATTGATTAACCTCCGTTTTCCATGTATATCTACAAAATATGTCCGGGAGGTGACCGGAGATGCGAGCCATAGATCGGGTAAGTCCTCTGGTTTTTACGATGGTGTCCTGCAGGGTTCCTGAGCCGTGCTCTTTGTGGTGTGGAGTCATCTCTGCTCGTGCATATCCGGGGTGTCTCCCATGATCGATTCATGGCTTGTTGCCTCCATCCTCCTCTTCGTGCTTTCCCTGTGCGCAGCAGTGCGTATCCTCCCGGGTCCGACCCGGCTCGACCGGTTGGTGGCGATCAACGTCACCGTGACGATTGCATGTACCGGTCTTTTTCTTCTTGCGATCTCGCTTGGGAACCTGCTCGTTCTGGACTTTGCGATCCTTCTCGCGGTGATCTTCTTTGCCGGTACGATCTGGTCTGCTGGTAAAACGCCGGAGGATCCCGCATGATCACGCCCATCATGGATCTGATCCTCTTTATACTCTTCATCCTTGGAGTGGGATTTGCGGGGATTGGGATTGTCGGGATCTTCATCTTCCCGGACCTCCACAGCCGGCAGTTCACCGGGATCCGGGCGTCATTGATCTCGTGCAGCGCGATGACGCTTGCAGGTGTGCTTTTTGCGCTCTTTTCGTATAGCACACGGGGCGGGGCACAATACCTCACGTTCACCCTGCACGCCTGCCTGTTCCTTATTGTCATTATCATTGTAAACCACGTCGCAGCGCAAAGGATTCTTAAAAAAGCCCCGAAGATGACGAGGAAATCCCCACAGGATCCTGCCGGGCACGGGGAGCCCGGCAATCAACCGAAGAACGGATAATAGCGACAGGGACTGTACAATATTTTCAGTATTCTGTCGGGAGTTTCGCAGGCATCGTGTTTCCTTGTGCAGAAGCACGCCGCTCCTGTTAATCCATGACGGTCCGAGCAGATCAAAACGAAATGTGCATCGTTCCCGATCCTCTCACATTGTTTAAATATACCGGCAGGTAATGGTTCTTTCTGCGTTTCCATGACAGACGAACGTGCGATGAGCGAGACCGTAGCCATCATTCTTATCCTGTGTCTTGTCATCGTCATGGCGGCAATCGTTCTGGCATTCGCCACCGGCATCTTCTCGAACCTGGCAAAACCTGCGTTTGTCGCGCCATCAATGGGTATCGTAACCCAGTCAGGAAAGGAGGCGATCAGCCTGTTCAACCGGGGCGGGGATACGCTCTATCTCGATGTGCCCCGTCTCCAGTACAATACAATGAGTGTCTATCTCGATACCCCCAACGGCACATACCTCGCTCACCCTGCCCCGGATGCCGGGGAGTTCAGCCCGGGGACCACCCTCTACGTTTACAAGACTGCCACCGGCTACCCGATCACCCGGAATATATCAGCACTCGCCTCACCGGACGCCCAGTCGCTCCCCCAAGGGACGATCACCGTACGGCTCGTCGATGACCATTCCCAGACCCTTATATCGAGCTGGAGTGGAACAGTCGGGGCAACTCCAACCCCCACACCCACCCCGACACCCCCGGTCCCTCCGGCTCCGGTCGTTGCTTCCTTCGCCCGTAGTCCGGTACAGGGAGTGGTCCCGCTCACGGTCAGCTTCACGGACACCTCCACCGGACCGGTCACATCCTGGCACTGGTCGCTTGGTGACGGAGGGATTTCCACGGAGAAGAACCTGTCCCATACCTATGCGGAGCCCGGCTGGTATACGGTGACCCTTGTGGTGACCAATGCATCCGGGGGTTCCAGTACGCTCGCGTGGAACAACTGCGTAAAGGGAATCCTCCGGGCAGCATTCTCCGGGGAGCCGGTCTCCGGAACAGCACCCCTTACCGTCCGGTTCACTGACCAGACCTACCGGGACCCGACGTCATGGTCCTGGGACTTCGGCGACGGAGATGGGACGAACGCAACAGAGAAAAACCCGGTCCATACGTTTTCGCACGCTGGTACCTTCACGGTCTCGCTCACCGCGTCTGACCCCCTGGGTGCTGACACGGTAACAAAACCGGGCTATGTCACGGTCTCGACCCAGCCGGTCCCGGTGGCAGGTTTCTCTGCCGCGCCCCGGACCGGCACCGCACCGCTCACGGTCAGATTCACGGACACCTCCACGAATACGCCGACCGCCTGGTCATGGAATTTTGGCGATGGGGATGCGACGAATGCCACCCAAAAAGATCCGGTCCACCGGTACACGAGCGCCGGGAGTTATGATGTGACCCTGACAGCTACAAACGCCGGGGGCAGCAGTGCACCGCTCACGGTGCCGGGGTATATTACGGTCAATGCCCCGCCACTGCCGGCACCGGTCATCTCCTGGCTCTCGCCGGACTACCTGCGGCACGGGCAATCCCATACGGATGTGGATGTTGAGGGTTCGGGATTTGTTGAGGCAGGAACGACCCAGGTGATCCTCCGCCATACCGGTGATGCTGATATTGTTGGTGAGTGGGTGAAAGTTTTACGACCGGAACACCTGATCTTCGATCTTGCCATTCCCGGCAGTGCCACGCCCGGCGACTGGAATGTGATCGTCATCAACCCGGACGGGCAGTCGTACACACTTGTCGGGGGTTTTGAGGTACGGGACTGATCGTGTGAAAAACGTACAGGATTCCCTTCAGATACACGCACGCCGGATAAACCAACCCACGCCGGCATTCATAATGATGCCCGTAATCCCACGGTATCCGCAGACGGGATGCGGTGACTCACCGGTATTTAATCGCAGACAGGAAATCGGTCACCGGTTTTTGTCGTAACTGCCTCAACACCGGGCACCGGTTTTCCCGGACGAAATCGACGATGGGATCGGGTGCAAATCGTCAGGATTATATTATTTTTCGACAAACGTCCTGTATGGCAATCGCCCCTATCCTCACACCGTTCGCCATGCTCTTAGAACTGGTCATCTTCGGCATGGGCGTCTACGCGGGCTATGTACTGAAAAGAAACTACGGGTACTTCTTCGGCTTCACGTTTCTCGTCTTTGCCCTCTTTGATTACTTTGGTTCAACAGGGGTTTCGGCGGATACTCTGGCAATCTTAAATATTATTGCCATCCTCTCGGCGCTCGGCGGGATATATCTCGTCATCGCCGAAAAATCCGAAAGAAAATAAGCAGGCTGTAATACGGGTTGGATTTTTAGCGTGAACTACGACAAACCGGGACCCTTTTTTTACGCCGGTTACTGCACGCTTCCGGGATTGTACGATGCGATGGTGATGCTGATACTCACCGGTCCGGCTGAACGGGTACGTGGAAAGGTTTTTAGTCAAATACGAGATTTTATTCTTCTTGAATGGATGGAGGGGGGTTTGGTTTTTGGCGCTGAACTCTTTGAAAATTTCTGGTACGTGGGGAGGATACATCGATTGCGGAATTAATCTTCATATCCGATTACCGAAGAGACGAGTGTTCCGTCGCCCCCGAATGACGCACCGCAACGGTTCGATGACCGTGTTTCAGACCGAAACGCGGCTAAGGCAATCACCAGAAATTTCGGAGAGAATGAAGGTCTCCCATGCGAATACAAAATTCATCTGCTGCAATGCAGAGCTTTGATTTTTCGCCCCGCAAAAAAGATGTGACGAGGGACTCGGACCGGATTATGCCAGACCGTCCCCGCCAAACCGGAATTTGTCAGGCGGCACCAGGATCTCGAAACGAGCTCCTGTGCCGGGCATCCCATTCTCCCGGATAGTGATTCCCGTGATCGAGAGCGCTTCTCGGGATAAAAAGAGCCCGAGCCCGGTGTTCTTTCCAAATCCGCGAACAAAGATACGCTCCTTGTCTTCTGCTGGAATTCCCACACCATCGTCCTCGCAGACGATCACTAGTCCCGCATCCGATTCCAAAAACCGGAACCGGATGGTGGTCATCCCGTCTCCACCATACCGAAGCGCGTTGTCGATCAGGTTGTAGAAGACCTTTTCGGCAAGGGGATCAGCGAAGATCTCGCAATCCTTCCGTTCGACTTCAACCGAGACATCCCGCATGGACAACTGCACCGTCGCCCGTCGTATGATCGAATACACGTTCTCCCACACAGGGGGCACAGACCCCATCGCCTCGTAATCCTTCGCGAACCGGATCTGGTGTTCGATCGAATGAGCGATGGTCTCCTCCTTCGCGAGGAAGTTCTCCAGAGTTTTCGCATCCGACAAGTGCTCGTGGGAGAGATAGAGGTATCCCCGAAGAGCGGTCAACTGGTTGAGGATATCATGCCGGGTGATGCTGGAGAGCAGGCTCATCTTCTCGTTTATTTTTCTCAGTTCGTCCTCCATTCGTTTCCGTTCGCTGATATCCCCGGCAAAGATCCGCACGCCCGTGATCCTGCCCTCCTTAATAATGAGCGCGGAATAGAGGATGACGGCAAACCGTGTGCCATCTTTCTTCAGGGCGACATATTCATTTCCGGTCATGGATTCCCCGTGCAGGATCCGTGAGAAATCCTCCCGGAACCGCTCGCGATCTTCGGGAGCAACGAGATCGAAGATGCTCCACGGTTTCTCCAGTCCGCCATAAATAAAGATGAAGATGGACGAAGCTGCATGGTTGACAAACGTGGGGATACCCTGCGTATCGACTTCGACCATGATCTCCGGGAACTGTTCTGCCAGTTCACGGAACCGTTTCTCGCTCTCGCTTAAGGCTGCATGACTTGTCTCAATCTGGTCGAGCATGGTATTGATGGAGGTTGCGAGCTGCGAGATCTCATCGTGCCCGTTCACCGTTACCCTGCCACCGGTGGTCTGCTGTTCGGTGATCTGCGCAATCTCCCGGTTAGTGGTCGCGATGCGCAGGAGTACCTGCGAGTCGATCAACCAGAGGATCAGGATGCCCAGACCGAAGAGGATCACGAGCTGGAAGAAGATCGATGAGAGTACAGTCCGTCCACCCTGGTTGAAGATATCACGGGGCATCTGGAGGGAGAAGAGGATTGTTTCATTCCCGTAAATATCCGGTAACACCGTGGTGCCTTCCACGGTCTCGCGATCGATCGCATGGGTGAAGATGATCGGAGATCCTGAACCGTTACGGGGCTCTTCTGCACCGGAACCGTCAAGGGTACCTTCTTCATCGGAGACCCCGGAGGTTTCTTTGACCGGGATGACAGAGAGAGAATGCCGGGAGTCCGCAGAGAACCGGGAGATCTCGGCTGCATCCATATACCTGCCCATGATGATCGATCCCATGGATTCCCCGGAATAGTCACTCTTCACGATCGGGTGGGAGGCGACAAGCACCATTCCGCCGGGAAGATCCAGAAATCCGCCGACGCGGGCACTGATGTTTGTGTTTTTGAGCGGAGAATCGGCTTTTGCCAGTTCAGCGATAAGGTCCGGGCGCAGGGGAGTTAGTTCATGGTTTTTCAGATCATAGCTCTCGCCGTAGACGATCTTTCCCTCATTGTTGACGATCACGACGAAGTTCAGGCACAGGTTGTCATATGTCGCCGGAATCAGGTTATTTACTATATAGCTGGGATTGTCACCGGTGACAAACATATACGTGTCATCCCAGGGTCCCCAGTCTCCCACCGTAGAGTTGAGGTTTGCAATCTCAGTGTTGCTGTTTTTTAAGATGAGATCCATGTTGTCCCGGACATGGTCGGATTCGAGGTTCTTGTAACTGTCGAGAAAGACCGTGGAGGAGAAGACTACAAAGATCAGGATCACTACGATGATAATGCCAGAGAGGATGATAAGAGATTTTTTCCGGATGTCCATTGTGAATGCCAGCCCTTTCCATCGAAATGCGACAGATCGTCAGAATGCAGGAGACAGGATCTGGTTCCTGCAGGAACGCCAGTGGCATTTTTTAATTGTTAGTGGGTCTTTTCGATCGATCAATGATACCTGTGAGACTTCTTTGACAGAATTTTGTTGTATTTTTTTACTTGCTTACGCTTATCGAAAGTTATATGATAATGCGTTCGCATATTCAGAACGCCGGTTTGTGCCATCAGGATTTATGGGAGATTTCCCTGATGCGTCGCATACTGATGTTTTTTGTATTCTTCCGGAACCTGAACGGTTCATGAAGTGTTTGATGAAAATGATTGTTAATAATTTAAATGTCCCCGTTAGGTGAAATATTTTCTGATGAAATTGTCTCGGATGCTATGATCCTGAACTCGGATTTTTTAGGGAATACAAATTTGAATTATTCAAAAATTTAGGTTTAAATTTAGGATTGGAGCAAAAATTTTCGAGTTTGAAGTAATTTTTTCAACCCATAATAGTAGGGGGGAGGGGAGACCACCTAAAAACTCAAAACAGCCTTGTTTTTTGAAAAAAACGGATTTTTAAGAACTAATCCCTAATTTGTTGCCGAGTTCAGGCTATGATGGGAAGATATGGTTCTATGGGATTATATGAGTCATCGCAACCTTCATCGGGTTTGACCACGACACTTCCTTACATGCCGGATGTGCAGGGATTCTCCGCAAAGGCTCTCGAACTTGCCGAGGCAGGGCACTACGAGCAGGCGCTCGATCTCGTGAGCCGTGAGATCAAAGCTGATGCCAACAACGCGAACGCGTGGTATAACAAAGGGATCATCCTCTTTAAAATGGGCAGGTTCCAGGACGCACGGAACTCGTTTGCCCAGGCAACGGATATCGATCCGGCATTCGCTGAAGCATGGTATAACAAGGGCATCGCTCTTATGAACCTCGAAAAATATCTCGAAGCGATCCGTGCCTTTGACAAAGCGATCGCGGTCAATTCAAACGATCCTGACGCACGACACCAGCGGGATCTGGCGCAGAAGAAGATCATGGAGTCGTGCGGTGGCAAAAATCCGGTCGGGACGAGCCAGACGAGATTGTTCCGGTGAGAGGAGTCGGGGAATTATATTCGTGGGAGTCTGGGATCTGCGAGCGTGCATCCCCCTGAAAAACCGGCATTATTGATCCCCGATCACTCGTAGCGGTAAAAATCATCTTCCCATCTCCATGAGCCGCTTGCAGATCATGGATGCCGAGATCCACCCGTACTCCTTTGCCAGATCGTTCACAGATGAGTACGACAGGAGGTTCAGCGTGAACGGCAGAAGCCCGATGTAGTACTGGGAGATGTCGTCATCGAGGAGCGTGACAAGATCCGCATATCGCCGTAACTGCTGCACGCACCGGAAGGCTTTGTCGAGCGCCGGATCGGTGATGCCATCCGGGATTTCGGGGATGCTGGAGAACGAACGCGGGGCAAGGAACCGGGCATCGAGGAGTACCAGGTCCCGCAACGTCTCCCGCGTGCGGATCGGCACCTGCTCGCCCTTGATCACCGCCTCCAGTTTGACGATGTCCCGCAGGCAGTGCGAGTACCGGGTCTCGGCAAAATCGATCAGCCAGAGATTGTTCGTCTCGTCCATCAGGACATTCTTCATGTTCAGATCGCCATGCACCGAAGCCTCATAGACAAGCGCGGTGTCCGGCAACCGCCGGGGAAGCACCGTCTCCACAAACCAGAGCGGGTTTGTTGACGTGCCCAGACCGAAGGGCAGCTCGCAGGTTTCCTCTCCGGGCGTTGCCCCGAAATGCGACGCAGCATACGAGAGGATCTGGTCATATTTCCAGAACTGGTTGTACTCCTCGTACAGGTGCATCTCCTTCAACCGGGGCTGACCGTACCATCCCCTGAGCACCACCCGGAAGAGCGTATCGATGACCGGCTGGATCTCATCAGTCGTGTGCGAGAGATAAAAGTCTTCGAGAGAGAGGATCCGGCTCTCTGTTCCACGGATCCCGACAAAATTGTAGAGGATGCCGCCTGATTCCCCGATCCGCGCCTGTTCGAGGATCTGCGTCGCGTTGTTCTGGATGTAGCGCTTCACGTGATCGGTGTAGCCCCGGATCTCCGCGTCGATGATCTGCTGGTTCCCGAGTTTCATTACGAGCGGCATCATCTTGCGCCCCCGCCGGTCCCAGGCATTGACCCGGAAGACGCACGTCCCGGAAAAGCCGCCGGTCAGGGGCACCAGTTCCAAAAGCCCGCACCCCGGATTCAACTGGCGGGCGAGGCGTTCGAACGTCGCATTCCACCCGGGACACTCCCCGGCGATCCGTATGGGCACCCGGTCTGTCCGCACGATACCGGATATATACGAGATCCCGATCACCGCACGCGAGACGGTAACAGAAGCCGGAAGCCGGACAAGACCGGTGCAGGTCTCTGTTCTTGCCGTCTCCGCGATGAGCCGGGAGAGTCCCAGTGTCGGGTCTTTGGGCTCCGCGTCAAAGATGAGCCCGGACAGGTTCACCACCAAATCTCCCGGTGCCTTGGCGGGCATGTCCTCGCACAGGATCGCATCGAGCGCTTCACGGTCAAAGCGGGAGAGATCAGCCGCCGGGTCGATACAGCAGCCGAATGCGCAGACGACTTCTCCGGTGGCGGACATAGCACGTTCCCCCGCAGGGAATGGTGCATGGGAATCTGCCCAGCCAGCCCTGCCGGCATCATCAGCATTTTTAGCATTGTCCGAACCGACAGTACCGACGACACGGTTGGATTCCGGTTGGAGCCGTGTGCCGGTACCCGGTGTCAGCGTAGCATACAGGACGACGCTTGTGATGCCCGGGGGCTCTGCCCGGGTTTTACGTGCCCACGAAAAAATCTGCGAGAAGAGCCCGGCAAGGCTCACACCCGGAGGGTTGTGGGGTTCCGCGACGATGACATCATGGATATCCCCGTCGAGCGCGACCGAGAACGCGGTCTGGAGGCAGACGCCGGGTGACTCACGGTCCGGGATGAGAAAATCCGGCGCATCGGTGCTGCCAAATGGGCGCCAGAAGATCACGCCGCCCATCGTCACGAACCTGCCGAGTTGCAAAAACGCCTCTTCCGGTGAATCCCCTGGCGCACCAATCCCCGCACAGTACTCGTCCCGGACAAATGTGTGGGGGACGAGATCACTGGCATCGAACACGCCGGTACAGGCATTCTCACCGGTGCCGGAGATCTTCAGCACTGCGTCCCCCTGCACGAGCACCTCGACCGAGAGCCGGACCTCTCCGGTCCCGAAGAGTGCCGCATCCTCTTTTCCGTCGGGCACCCGTATCCCTTCCGAGCGGCGCAATGCTTCCCCGGTCGTGGCACAGAGCGTGAAGATCCGGTGGAACCCGGTGATCTCAAGCACCTTCTCCACCGCCGGCTGGACGGCGCAGAGATACAGGTGACCGTTCTTCTGCCGGAGTCCTCGCTCGACTAACGAGAACACCCGGATCCCCGCGCTGCTCATATACGAGACACGCGCCATGTCAAAGAGTACCGTACGATCGGTCGGCACCATCCGGCTCTTGATCTCCGTATCCAGCTGCGCAGATCCCGCGGAATCGATCCTGCCCGCCAGGGAAAAGAGCGCGACGGTTCCTGTTCGTTCAAATTGGATCTCCATCATTTGTCACCTGCCGGTTGCGACACGGGAACCGCATCAGGTGCGGGTGGCGGCACGATCAGTAGCCGGTCGCGTAATACCATCCGTCTTCCTCCCGCACATGGACCGGTACCGAGAACAACTCCCCGATGCATTCGTCGGTCAGGACCTCCTGTTTCTTCCCGTCCCGCACAACCCTGCCGTCCTTCATCAGGAGCACCCGCGAGCATTCCGGAAGGATATCATGGAGGTTGTGCGTGATGATGATAATCCCGGTACCCGCCCGTGCGATCTTTCTTAAGATCTGCCGAAATGCGTGGAGCGCGTGCAGGTCGAGGCTGTTGGTCGGTTCATCGAGGACGAGCGTTTCGGGTTCGTGGACGAGCGCCCGTGCGACCAGAAAACGGCGGGCTTCCCCGTTTGAGAGCCCGTCCATCCGCCGGTCGAGGAGGTGGTCGATCTCAAGAAATGCACTGATCCTCTGTGTCTGTCGCTCCATCTCGCCCGTGATGACCCGGTTGTAGAGCCCGATACTGGAGAAGAACCCGGACAGGATCACGTCTCGCCCGGTCATGTCCCATGTATAGGTATATTGCAGATCATTGGAGACGATCCCGATCCGGGAGCGGAGGTCGAAGACGTCCCAGACATCCTTTCCCCGGCACCGGAAGGTGACGGGACTGTCAGACTGAAGAGGATAGAGTTCCCGCGCGATGGTTTTTACAAATGAGGATTTCCCGGCACCGTTGGGTCCGAGAATGGCGACGTGCTCTCCGTTCTTTATGGTGATGGAGAGCGAGTCGAGGACTTTTGTGTTCCCTCGCATGACCGAGACATTCCGGAATTCCAGTACCGGGGGGGTGGGTTTCGGGCGGGAGTTTTTCACACGTTTCATTCGTTCATCTCCGGGGCTGATGCGACACCGCTCACATGAGAAGATTTCGTGTAGCCTGTACCATAAGAACCGGATATCCCATGTATCTTTTGGTCTTTTTTGGGATTGTTATCTACCGGATATCTTAAAAAAAGAGATCGATCCCCAGTGGGAGAGTCCCATCGGGACCGGCAGAACCATCTCCTCATTTTTTGTGGAGGTAATGGATTCACGATGCCTCATGCGTGTGCGATAATCTGCCAGAACGTATCTCTCAGGCTGGGTCATAACCCCACGAACGCAATAAAACAACCTCAATTTGCGGATATTTTCTTCCGGAGTATATAAGCAACCACCCCATTTTCTAGTTGTGACCCAGCCTGCTCTGCTATTTTTT
>Ga0247842_10008314_pt1 | contig 10914 bp, 13 predicted proteins | sample LaCruzMarch2015__3_FD_192411 | JGI IMG/M metagenome (GOLD analysis project Ga0247842, IMG submission 192411) | Freshwater microbial communities from meromictic Lake La Cruz, Castile-La Mancha, Spain - LaCruzMarch2015_19m | ecosystem: Environmental > Aquatic > Freshwater > Lake | place: Spain...
CGTCCGTTAAATTTTTTGAGCAGACTGACTCAAAAATGATGCCAAAACGCTTCCCCACGATAACAGAAGACGTTCCACGTTTAAAAAACGAGTCTAGCCTCAAGAACAAAAAAGTTATTCAAAAAAATGTCATGAAATTTTTAACGGACGAAAAAAACGTCCGTTAAATTTTTTGAGCAGACTGACTCAAAAATGATGCCAAAACGCTTCCCCACGATAACAGAAGACGTTCCACGTTTAAAAAACGAGTCTAGCCTCAAGAACAAAAAAGTTATTCAAAAAAACTAACTCTATATGTGTATAGTACCTGCATTGGACTTATTGATGATAATTCCAGCATCAAATGCACCATCATCAATAGCAATCCTAAGTGATTCAGCAGCATGTCTCCTGTCTTTTCCAGTAAGGGTCTGGATCAATCCAACAGCATCCAGAAACTTGCCATCAAAAATTTCAACACTTTTTCCAGGTGCCAGATCCCCAAAGGTCAACACGTTTTCTGTCTGTGTGACACCTCCTCCAAATGCTGCCATTGATTCCCCAGCAGGTTCCTTGGCAGCCTTCTTCTTGAGGACACGGAAATCCTCAACAACCTCCTCCTCCTCCTCTAGTTTTACATTCTGCGGGACAGGCATTTTCCCAGTAGTCTTCCTGGCCACCAGCTTGGGCTTGCTCACATCGTCGCTGTCGCTAGCGCCTTCGCTCTCCGTCCTGAAATGATCCTCTTCAGCCATCTGCTCTGCCACCATCCTGGCCCGCCCGCGTGCCTCCATCACCTTCTTGCTCCCAATTTTTTCACCATTGATGGTCCTTGCTGCCATCTTGACCCTACCACCCTGCTGGCCCACTGGTGGAACCTGCTCAGCTGACTGCTTCTTGGAAGGAGAAGGGCTTGAAGGAGGAGTCATTGATAGCGGTACCATCCCTGGAACCACCCGCTGCTTCCTGCGCCGCTTGGTGCCTTCAGCAGGGAGCTCGCTGTCTACCATGTCGATCTTCAGCTCTTTGCGTATGTCTGCTTGTGAATACATCCTGTGTAAAAGAAAAGAGAGATCAGCAGCAGCACACTTCTCAAAACATGATGAAATGGGAGGGTGTTCATACGGGATGCGTGGCAATGCCAAGAGATCAACCCCAATTTGGCCTTGGACTCTGGATTTATAGTTCCCAAGACTGTTGTGACGTCACAACAGTGAAGCGACGTCACAACAGTGAAGCGACGTTACAACTATGAAGCGACGTCACAACAGTGAAGCGACGTCACAACAGTGAAGCGACGTTACAACTATGAAGCGACGTCACAACAGTGAAGCGACGTCACAACTATGAAGCGACGTCACAACTATGAAGCGACGTCACAACCTTGTAACGACGTCACAACCTTGTAGTGACGTCACAACCACTTGTTCGTTTTGAGTGGACCCAAAAATGGAGTGCTCACGACAAACACTGGGTGTCCATGTGTTGAGCCAAAATTTATTGAAAAATACGCTGGAAAGCGCGGGGCTCAATCAAAATGAGAGCACACACGAAAAAAGTGGAAGCAGAAAGAGAGGCTTGTTGTGCCAGGAGGGGTGGACTTCGTCCAAACTATGCTCACTTCTCAAGAGCAGCCTTCATCACCATGATGGCATCCTGCTGCACGCGAATGGTCTCGTTTTTGGCATCAAGAATCTGCTTGTTCTTCTCCTCCATCTGAGCCTCCTTTTCCTTGACCATAGTAATGACCTCATCTTTTGCAGCAAGACTCTGTGTGGAGACCCGATCCACAAACTTGAGAAACCACGCATCTGCAGCTTTTTCATCCATCAAACCCGCACTTTCTCCAGACGACACAGATTTTCCAGTAGACTTCTTGTCAACCTTCTTTTTTGGGGGGACACGAAAATCCTCAACGACTTCCTCCTCCTCCTCTGGCTCAACGTTCTGTGGGGCATGCATGTTCCCAGTAGGAGAAGGGGGGCTTGAAGGAGGAGTCATTGATGAGGGTACCATGTCTGGAATTACCCGCTGCTTCCTGCGCCGCTTGGTGCCTTCAGTAGGGATCTCGCTGTCCACCATGTTGATCTCCAGCTCCTTACGTATGTCTGGCTGTGGAGACATCTCAGGCAGAAGGGATGCTGCTTTTTTGGATTCAGCCATTGGAAGACATTTCTCCAGTTTCTTCACGAAGTCAGGCGGCCTCCAAACAGTCACATCTTCAAACACCTCGCGTTCCCCTCCTTGGTGACGAGAATGATTGGCAAAAATGGCACGATAGTACCTGTTTGTCTTATGCATCATTGGAGCAAAGGTCAAGACCTTCGTGCTCATAACCTCACTGATGGAATGAAAGATAGAATAGGTTTCATCTGGGTCTATCTCAGACTCCATACGCGCAAGCGCATTGTCCAGCGTGCGATGAGACTTGTATGGTTTGGTGTGTTCCAGGCAGTAAAGAGTCCCTCCCTCAAAAGGCTTGCTGTACACTACATCACATTGTATGTACCTATGGAACATCTCAGCATAATCTGATTCCTTCTCACTGTGGTACATGGAGATGCTCTTGGTGTTTGAGAGGTTCATTTTTTTTGCAGGAGCGTGGCAATGCCAAGAGATAAACCCCGATTTGGCCTTGGACTCTGGATTTATAGTTCCCCAAACTTGTGACGTCACAACAGTGAAGCGACGTCACAACAGTGAAGCAACGTCACAACAGTGAAGCGACGTCACAACAGTGAAGCGACGTCACAACAGTGAAGCGACGTCACAACTATGAAGCGACGTCACAACAGTGAAGCGACGTCACAACAGTGAAGCGACGTCACAACAGTGAAGCGACGTCACAACGACCTACGGCAATAAAAAGCAGCAACAAGTGAGATCCAGCCCTTTTACCAGACGCCAGCCACAACTATGAAGATCATCGCTCAGACCCCAAAGCAACCAAGCCGCCAAACTCGCCAGCAGGCACAGAAGCAGAAGACCCTCGCGTTCAACCTGGAAAGGGTGCACAAGGTCTGCTGCTTCATCACGGCATCGTACAACGTCATGCAGGCATCTCCTCTTTTTTTCCCTTTTGTGTGTGTGTGTGTGTCTTGCCTGCATCCCTCTGACACCGCCGCAAAAATCACAGGAGCGGAAAAAGAGCTTTGCAGAGGTCATGTCCGTGCTGGGCTCGAAGTGGTTCAATCGGGGCGCGGAGATCCTGCTCTGCTACCTCTGCGGCTCGATGGACCGCTCCACGCTGGATCGCAAGGCGCGCCAGGCCTTCATCTGCGCGTTTGCCATCGATCTCCATCCGGAGCAGAGCTTCCAGGACCAGCTGCTTATGGAGATCCCGCCCCTGCGCGTCTGCGCCAGCGCGATGATCAAGGAGCTCTTCCACAAGACCGTTCCACAGCTCTTGGACTCTTTGCAGCCCCCGCCAGCGCGCAAAGGGATGTTTTCCGCCTTCGACGCTGCGCACGCGCTGTTCGCCGCCGCGTTTGCGCGGTACCAGGTGGCCTTCCTCCCATTCATCCACAGGGGGCTGCAGCGGTCGGCGAGGAACGTCATGGAGGCCATGCTCAGGGTCCAAAGCAGTGGAGCGACACACAACGAGGAAAAAAACGCTGAGCTACAGGTGTGTTATTAGTTCACTCTGGACTAATTTCGCTACCAAGACTGTAATTAGTTCAAAATGAACTAATTTCACTACTCTGAATGCAGGCGAATCTGCTGCAGCTCTACGCCTACATGCACAACGAAGGCATCCTAAATACCTATGAGAGGCTCAATGCCGAGCTGGTACACAAGGTAGAGCAGCGCGGACTCTACAGCCCCATGCTCCTGACCCCTGCCAAGATCAGCGCGCCCCTTGGCGTTGGCCTGGCTGAGCCCTCTTTCCCGACACTGACGACGCCCTCGGAGCTCTTCGACGAGATCGAGGTCGCGACTCTTGTGATCATGTAATGTATAATATCCTGTGTGTTTTGGCTTTTTTCTCACACACCACCATGCTCATTGATTTATCTCTCCCTTTCGCTGCCTGCAGGGACGAGGCCAAGCAAAAAAAGACAAGACCACCCACAGGTGTGGGGCTGGAGACTGTTGCAGCCATCTGGGTGTTTGGCCCCTTTTCTATGACCCAATGTGTCTATGAAAGGTCACAGCAGCAACCCCCAAGCACTGTGGTAGAGCAGCCGAACCCAATGATAAAGATGGAAGTGCCTACAATCGAAGAAGAGGAGGAGCCTACAAGTGTGATCACCATTCCCTGCATCACAGAAGACACCATCACAATGATGGACGACGAAGAGATCTTCCACTACGTGCCCCCCTGCTACCACGATAGCAAAAAGAACAAGGAGAACAAGAGGAAAATGCAGACTGTATATCTCACGCCAAACAAGAAACAGCGCACTGCAGACGAAAAGAAGGAGGAAGAGGAGTACCCGCTTCCTTTCACCTCATCAGACGAGCTCTACAACCACACCTTTGCCGTGCCCGAGCCCTTCCCCGTCTCCAGTTTCTTTCCCTCTCTCAACGAAGAGGACAACGAGGCAATGACGACAATGATGGTGGAGCCTGGCATCCTCCCGACGGAGCCCACCCCCGAGGAGATCAAAAAAGAGAATACTGAGCGCGAGCGCTGCTTCAGGCAGATGAGCAACCACCTTCACACGCTGCTAGCGCTGTTCGACAGTGCCAACCCGCGGAACCACACCATCACTGTGCGGTCGCTGGCGATGGCGATTGCAGACAGCCACGAGGAGCTGCGTGCTCTCGGGTGCCTCCAAGAGTTTGAGGCGACGCACCCCACGCTCGTCTCGGGCGTGCAGATCATTGGGTACTACCCCATTGCTGCAACTCCTTTTCCTTAAAAAACGACAGTGTATTTGGTGAATGTATGCACTGGCATATGATTTGTAAGTTGTCACAGCCAAACATGCTTAAATCATATATAAATGATGCATTCACCCCCAGACTCAAATGCTTAGAATGAACACAAAAAATGCAAAAAAGCAGAGCAGTTTCAGTCGCTTGATTGCCTCCATCACTGCATGTACATCAACACAAGACAGTGAGTCCATTCTAGATTGCGCCTTCCATGGCAACATCCCCATAGCAAGGAAAAATGTAAAAATGTCTGAGATGCAAGATGCTCTAATCAAATCTGCAGCAGAGGGTGATTTTGACGAAGTGAAGTGCCTGGTGGAGCATAAAGTCCAGATTAATACAGCAGACTACGACAGTCGCACGGCACTCCATGTATCTGCTGCATATGGGCACATCAAGATAGTGACATACCTCATTGCCAACAAGGCAGACATATGCTACAAGGACAGATGGGGTAGGAGCGCGCTTGCTGATGCAATAGAAGAGGGACATCGCACTGTGGAGAAAGTTTTGCGTCATGCCATGCTTGAACAGAAACACATACAGGAAAACATTTACTGCCCTGGCTGCATCACAGTGCTCTTGGTGGACATAAAAAATTTCACCTCAAGCTGCAGCTCGCTCAGCGCACGCGAGGTGTGTGCGTGGATATCGACCTTCTACGCCCTCGTGGACCAAGCTGCGCTTCCTCTTGGCGTGCGCAAGGCTGAGATTCGCGGGGATTGCTGTATCTGCGTTGCAGGCGACCTTTCTGTTGCTCCATGCAAGCGGCTACTCAGCCCTGCATCAAAAGACGACCAGGTGACCCGCATGATACGCTTTGCAGAGATACTGCAGCCATCTCTGCTTGGCGCCAAGCCCAGCATCAGCGTGCGCATGGGCATCGCATATGGCGAAGCTGCCTTCCTCATAGACGACTACTTCATCAGCGTGCAAGGTAAAGTGGTCAACACCGCTGCACGCATGGAAACACACGCCCCACAAGGCACAGTCATGGTGCACCAGTCTGCCTTGCACAAGTGGGCAGACGAGATGTCCACCCACACCCTGCCAAGATGTAATCTGCTGGACTGCAAGGGAATGCCCCCACAGGCTGCAGCTATCTTTGACTGCATGAAAGGCACTTTTATTGCTGCTGCACAAGTAAACAAAGAAACAACAGCAAATCAGAGAAGGAGGATACAGGCCTCGTTCTCTTGCTGTTGGGATATCTAACAGCAACTCACACAACTAGCTTACGATACATGCAAACACACACTCAGACACACATTTTTTTACTGCTTTCCGCCAATGAAAAACGTATCCACCACTAGTCCTCCTCCTCGCCATCCTCCACGAGCGCCTGCGACTTGCGCTTCTTGTACACGGCGCGCTCCGCCACCCATCCCACGCGCGGCCCAGCCTTGGCACGAGACGCCTGCGACGCGTTGAAGTAGACTGAGAGCACGGCGGCGGTCTCATCTTCTTCTTCCTGGTCGACGAACTCGAGCAAGTAGGCGCGCTCGAGCGCACAGTGGCGCGAGGCGAGGATGAAGTCCTTGGTCGGCACAGGGATGCCCCGCTTGGACTCGTCTGTTTGCTTCTTTGAGAGGCTAACCGTCCTTGGCGTGAGCGTCACCTGCAAAAAAAACGAGAAATGGCCAGTTTAGCAGGTTTTCAATGACAAAAAAACCATAACCACAAACACCTGCAGCTGCAGCGGGCCCATCGAAGGCAGCGTCCACGGGAGGTCCACGACGTGCTTGCTGTCCTCAAAGCTAGCAGGATCGATATGCCGCAGGAACGCCTCAGAGTCTAGCAGCGGGATCGCGCGGATGTGCGAGAGGTCTGCCTTGTTCTTGTTGAACCACTCGTCTGCGATGCAGTAGGCACGCATGGCGCCCGCGCTGGACGCGAGATCGAAGAGGCAGCGCGCCTCCTCGAGCGAGGAGATGGGAAAGTTGAGGTAGCGCGCAAGATCCTCCTTTGCGATGCAAAGGTGGTGCGCCCCTGGCACCACGTCGTCCATGACGCCGTCGGGCTGCGTGAGATAGCATCAGAAGCAGAAGAAATGAAGGAGGACACACAAGGAATACAAAAAAACATACCTTATTGCACGCGACGCGAAAGTACTCGGGGTACAGCGGCATCTCCGCAAGGAACGACCCCTGTGTCAGCGGCGAGTAGAAGCACTGTCGTGTGCGCTCAATGACATTCCTAATCTGCTCAATAAGTACCAATAATAAGTGTCAATTCAAGGGAACATTCAAGGGAACAAATTGTTCCCTTGCTCAATTCAAGGGAACATTCAAGGGAACACTGGCACTTATTAGCAAAAAACAGTGTGAGTGTGATCACTTACATGCTCGCACTTGGGCGCCATCGCCTCGTAGAACTGCAGCGCCTCCGCCTCAGAGTGTGGCAGCAGGTCGAGCGCCGCGGGAGTCATATACGAGTACAGCGACGAGTCGTGCGGCACCATGCGTACGAGCTTGCACCCCCAGCCGTCCGTCTGGTTGTGTGTCGGCGCGACTACCACGTCGACGACGGTGAAGGCAGGGATGACGCCCATCCCCCGCGGGAAGACTGGTATTTTCTTGTCGTCCTCGTCATACATGAACTCCGACAGGCAGAAGGTGAGGAGCTGTGTATGTGTTTGTATGTGTCAGCATCTATACAATCCAAGCAAACAAACAACAACAACATCAACAATGTGGGTATTGATATCAGTGTGTGTCTAAACACAAAACAAAACAAAAACAAAAAAGGCACCTGCCCGACGCGCAGCACAGACACCGAGGAGTCGTCGCGGCTGCCCCGGTCGGTGTTGGCGCTGGCCTTGCAGAAGTTGTACAGCCGCACTGAGAGCACCTGCCCAGTCGTGGGGTGCACCTCTTCAGGCTCAAACAGAGGCTTGGGCTTCTCCTGGTCCTTGTCTGAGGCAGCAGCCTTCTTCGTGGCCGCCCAGCCAGCCTTCCCCTTCTTGAACGGCGCGGCCGCCCAGCCCAGCTTCGACACTGCCAGAATCTCTACAGAGATCCTCTTGTTCTTCCCCAGCTTCACAAACTCCTCGCCAGTGCATGCAGCAGGTGTGTTCAGCATGCAGCTGGCAGAATGTGTATCAGCAAATAATAATAATAACCATCAACCACAAAAAAATGAGGACTCACCGCAGCACACACCCCTGAGGATCGCTCGAGCGCCCCTCCTCGCGCATGTACCCCGTGAACGTGCGGCACGCCAGCGGCGGCGCAAAGTCCTTCGCGGCCGCAACCACGATGCCACACGTCGTCGGCGAGAGGGGGCAAGTGGAGCCATCAGCAGAAGGAGCAGAGGCGGAAGAAGGAGGGCATTCAGACATGGTTCGCATCATAAGAAAAAGAGGTTGCTTGTTTTTGGCTGGCGTGGCACGGGGGCTGCTTGGAGCCACAAATCCACAATTCCCAGCTTTTATAGACGCCTCTAGCGCCCCTTTGCATATGAAAGGGGGTGCAAAAGGGGGTTGCAGCGAGCTTCCCTTCCCAAAAGGCGCGGGTTTAAAAAAAAACTTCTTTTTTTCACCCCCGCGCGAAAACATGCAACTGTTCGAAAACACACCCTTTCGCAAATCAGATCAAAAATGATTTAGCTCCTATACTCCCCCAGGGGTAGCTCATACCCACTTTGAGATTTAGAGAGAACAGTTAGAGAGAGACAGCTAGAGAGAGACAGCTAGAGAGAGAGAGACAGCTAGAGGGGGACGTGACTTTTCGAAAATTTCTGGGGAGGAGGGAGGGTGAGAGCTGGGGAGTGGTGGTCACGTGACTAGAAGTTTGAATGTTTGAATGTTTGAATTTTCACACAATACACGCCAAGAAGAAATGTGCTTTGAGCCAAAATTTAATCACACAATGATGAGTGCGCCAAAGAGGCGCGGGGCTCAAGCCAAAACAGGCCACAACAGAGGAGAAGGGCGCAGCCCAGGAATCACTCAGGCTTGCGCTTGCGGGATCCCTCGGTGGTCGTGTACTCCTGCATGACATCACTGAAGATCTCCCGTATGACATTGCGGATGGTCTCATTGGTGCTGCTCCCAGAGCTGAAGATCTCCTGTATGACAGTGCGGATGGTCTCATTGGTGCTGCTCCCAGAGCTGGAGCCTGCAGAAAGAGCCTGGTTTTTCTCCATGATGTCAATGATCATCTTGTCTTTGGATTGAATCCTTTCATTCAGCGTATTGACAGTCTCAATGATCATCTTGTCATTGGATTGAATCCTTTCATTCAGTGTCTTGATAGTCTCAAGGTTGTCTTTCTTCTCCTGGTTCAGTTGGCCCAACATATAACGCTGTCGATCGTTATGGCCGGTAAGCTGCTGATTGTCGCGGTCCTTGCTGATGATGATTTCTTCAAGGTTCTTAGCTGCTTCCTGGAGGGAAACAATAGTCTGTCGCTGATTGATGACAGTCTGTGAAAATTTGACAGTCAGCGACTCATCCATCTTGTCAAACCCAGCCTTGGTCATAGTCTTCAGGTCGTCCTTTGTTGCCAGGGACTTTTCCACCTCTGCAAGGTCGTCCTTGGTCACCATCTTTTCTTTGATCTCCTCCTGCAGCGCCAGCGACTGCTTCAAGCCAGCCTGTATCTTTTCCTCACATTCCTTGTCAATCTCCTTCTCTTTCTGCTTGTCCTCCAGCGTGATCTCCTCAGCCTTGGCAAGCAGCCGCGCGTTGCACTTCCCGTGAGTCACAAGCTCAAACCCAGGCCCCTTCGCAGACTTCCAGACGCGGGCCAGCGCCGCCCCGGCCGACTGGTTGTTGTCGTTGTTGGCGAAGGTGAGGATGGTGATGCAGGCGGCACCCTGCTCAGCCAGACGCTCCTCCAGTTTGTTGCTCCAGACCTGCTCGTCAAACTCCACAACCCCCTCTGCAAAACCAGTGGTGGCGTTGAGGCTGAACCCAGAGTAGGAAGCAACAAACTCCCCAGCACCACGGGCCTTGGGTATGTTGAGATTTTTGACAATTTCTGCGTTGGCATTGAAGAATGCAGCATAAAAACGCTGCCTCTGTGTTTTCTCCACCTGGAATATGCATATCCAACACTCAGTTGACAAATAGAGTGAAAAATCAGGCTTAAATTTCGGATTTTGGTCCGAAATTAAACATGGCACCTGGTCACGTGACCCCCCGAAAACAGGCAGGAAATGGCTGGAATGAAGGCTGGGGGCGCTAGAATGCATGGGAATGATAATAGAAGCATCAAAGAAATGAATGGGACCCAGAAAAGGCCTTCACATATGGATTTTCTCCCATATGTGAACTTGAGAGGTGGTCACGTGACCCCCCGAAAACAGGCAGGAAATGGCTGGAATGAAGGCTGGATGTGCTAGAATACACGGGAATGACACTAGAAGCATCAAAGGAGTGAACAGGACCACTAGAAATGGCTTAAACTTTGGATTTTGGTCCAAACTTAAAGATGAGAGGTGGTCACGTGACCCCCGAAAACAGGCAGGAAATGGCTGGAATGAAGGCTGGGGGCGCTAGAATGCATGGGAATGACGACTAGAAGCACCAAGGCAACACACAGCAGCACCACAATCCTCATACCTGCTCGGGGTTGTAGTCGCGGAGGACCTTCTCGCGCTCCTCGGGGGTGTAGCGCAGGCGGAAGTGCTTGCCCCACTGCTGGATCTGGGCGTCGTCGAGGCCAGTCTCGGCAGTAATGAGCTCAATATCCTCCTTGGAGAAGAGGCAGGCGGGGACGCGGGGCAGCATGGTCCTCTTGATGAAGGCGACGTGGGCGTTCAAAAAACGTGGCATGGCACTCTTGGTTTGCTCGAGTTTGAGTTTGATTCCAGCGTTTTATAGCCGTGCAACCGTGTTGTGACGTCACAACATGAAGCGACGTCACATCAGTGAAGCGACGTCACAACAGTGAAGCGACGTCACAACAGTGAAGCGACGTCACAACAGTGAAGCGACGTCACAACACTGAAGCGACGTCACAACACTGAAGCGACGTCACAACAGTGAAGCGACGTCACAACAGTGAAGCGACGTCACAACAGTGAAGCGACGTCACAACAGTGAAGCGA
>Ga0247842_10008316_pt1 | contig 10913 bp, 9 predicted proteins | sample LaCruzMarch2015__3_FD_192411 | JGI IMG/M metagenome (GOLD analysis project Ga0247842, IMG submission 192411) | Freshwater microbial communities from meromictic Lake La Cruz, Castile-La Mancha, Spain - LaCruzMarch2015_19m | ecosystem: Environmental > Aquatic > Freshwater > Lake | place: Spain...
GATTGCCTCAACAATTTTTGATTCGTCGACTTCTTTGGCGGCGGCTTCGATCATCAACACGCGATCTTTGGTGCCAATAACCACCAAATCAAGATCGCTCGTCTCCATCTCACTTCGGGTTGGATTGATCTTAAACTCACCATTGATTTGCCCTACTCTGACTCCGCCAACAGGTCCAGCAAATGGCGCCATTGATTGACCAATAGCAGCCGAGGCAGCCAAAATTGCGAGCATATCCGGGTCATTCTCTTTATCGAATGACAGTGTTGTGATAACAACCTGTGTTTCGTGTCGGAAATGCTTTGGGAAAAGCGGTCTGATCGGTCGGTCAATCATTCGAGCATTTAACACTGCTTGTTCTGATGGTCGGCCTTCTCTTTTGATAAATCTAGAACCTGATATTTTACCGGCGGCATAGAATCTCTCTTCATAGTCGATCGTCAAAGGCATATAACTCATGTCGGATGGCTCTTTGCCAACTACACATGTAGCTAAAACCATTGTGCCACCGACCTGAGCAACAACTGCTCCGTCAGCTTGAAATGCCAGCTCACCCGAAGAAAGCGAGATCTCTTGTCCCGCAAAAGAAAACTTATTTTCTATCTGCTTCATAATACTTTAGTACTCGCAACCAGAGGTTGAAGCACTTGCGTGCACCAATTCTCCAACTGCGAGATACTACTCCATATTAATTAATACTTTTCAAATCTCAATTTCCAATTTTCATTAAATTATCAATTTTTATAATTTTCAAACAATTAAATGATAAGTATTGAAAATTGATAAGTATTGATTTACTACGCTTTAAGCTTTAAAGCTTTGACGGCTTTTTCGTACTCAACCATATCGTTTTTCTTTAGGTAGTTGAGCAGTCTTCGTCTCTTTCCAACCATGATCAAAAGTCCGCGTCGTGAATCAAAATCGTGTGAGTGCTCTTGAAGATGCTTGGTTAAAGATTTGATCTTGGCTGTAAAGTTCTCGATTTGGAAACTGACCGAACCGGTATCTTCGTTGGTGACCTTTTTAGACTTTTTGACAGCCTTAACGGGTGCTTCTTCGATAATCTTGGTCTCTTTTACCGGGGCGACCTTCTTTACTTTAGTTTCCTTAACCGCTTTCACAGCTGTTTTAGCTCCGCCAGCTGGCGGATTTGGGGTCTTGGCAACCTTATCCGCTTTTTTAGCAGACTTGGCAACTGTTGTTTTCTTCTCTTTTACTTCTTTTTCAGATTTTGCCATTTTGTCCTCTTATATTTATTCTTATAAAGTTTTACCAGATTTGAGCACTTTTTTCAAGGTTTACCCCGTTTAGAGATTACTTAATCCCATCGTCTGACTAAGCCCGTCATATCTCACATATGCATTGCGCTCAAATTCGTCGTGGTTTTATCGATCTCTAATGGGGATCACCACTTCGTCTCAAGATCGTCACTCTTTTTTTCTACAAATACCTCTTGAGTTTGCTCTACCGAATTGGATCCGCCAGCCGGCGGATCAAGCTTGGCTTGATCGGCGATTACAAATGGCTCCGGCTCTATCTCCATCTTTTTCTTTTCTTCTTTTGGAGGTTCAGGAATCGAAGTGGTCTCTTCGGGTTTTGGCTCGGATGGCATCATAAAAGGATCGGTAAAACCATTTGGGTCAAATCCTGCAGTTTCCGCCTTGGACTCTTCTTTTACTTCAACTTCTGGGTCTGGTCGTGGATAATCAACCGACGCATCAAAGACTGGCTCTTTCGGTTTTGCCGATTCGGATTTATCGAACAACTTACTGTCGGCTTCTGTTTTTGATCGCTCTTCTTTATGATCGGCAATATCCGGCGTATCATAATTGGCGTCGAATGTGTCTTTTTCTGGAGTCTGGACGCTGGTATCTGAAGTCTCCCCTAACGGCTTCACATCCTTGTGGTCTTGAAAATCTCTGATTTTAGAAAGAATCGTGTCTTCTTTGTCTTTCAAGTTCCCCTCAACTCTAAATGCGGCAGCAACCTCATGGCCGCCTCCTGCAAAAAGTTTGGCAATCTCGGCTACATTTACGTCTTTGGCAATAGAACGCATCGAACCATGGACTTGACCTTCTCGTTCAGATAGAAGTAAGGCAAAATCGACATCTGTCGCCGATTTCAAAAGTTCATCTAGAATACCGCCAATAGCCGACTCATCAGAACCAACCCTCTCAATCTCCTCTTTGGTAACAGTTGACCAAAGGTAGTGATGAATTTTATCTTCTTTAACATTTTGCAGGATAATTCCCCACAGCTTAAGAGTCTCGAGCGTCTTAGTTTTGTAAAGATTTTTGACAATTTCCTGCTGGCGGCCACCTGCAGCAACAAGCTGCGCTGCGACAGTTAAAGATTTAGGAGTTGTATTTATATTTTGAAAACTTGAAGTATCATAAATCAAACCCGTCAACAGTGCGGTAGCCACATCAGGGTCCATTAACTGCATATCGCGGGACAATGCTTCAATCATCGACACCAAAACCTCGGCGGTCGAGGTAGCAGTGAGATCAACCCAGTTGACCTGACCAAATTTTTCATTTGCGGGGTGGTGGTCAATATTTATGACAGGAATTTCGGCGAAAATTTCATTCGAATCAGTCAAAGCGCCTAATCTCTCTAGATTTGGCGTATCTATGACTATGATAAGGTCAAAGCTTGGCTTAGCCGGTAAAACTTTAACGTCAGATTCACTAAACTCTCCCCTTTCATCGGGAGTGATAATTATTTCTACGGTATTATTTTTTTCGCTCTTTTTATAACCAAGATTTTTGACTTTTGCATTTTGAGTACTCAAGGAAATTATAAAATCTTTGGAAGCTTCTACCTTATTTTTAATCTGATCAATCTTCGGCAGAAACATAAACGCCTTGGTAGGCTTATCAATGCAGGCCATCGAAACTTTTTTTCCAAGCTTCTCAAGAGCAAACTTCAACGCGATCAGGGAACCCAAAGAGTCGCCGTCTGGATTTTTGTGTGATACAACAAGAATCTCGCTTGCGGCTGTAATCAAATCTGCAATTTGTTGCTTGGGTGTTTGATCCATATTTTTACTTAATTTAAGATAAATAAAGTACCAAAATCCAAAACTAATGTCAACACTTGAAAATACATACAAAATAGGGTAATATTCACCTGTCATCTCGCAGAAGCGGGATTCCATAATTTTAAATTTAAAATTTAAAGTTTTAAATTAAACGAGCAAAGCGAGGATATAATGCCTATCACAAAATCTGCTATCAAGGCCCTGAAACAGTCAGAGGTTAAGAGAGTTAGAAACGTTAACAAAAAAAGAACACTCAAATCGGTTATCAAAAAGACCGCTGATGTTAAAGATTTGCCAAAAGCTCAATCTGTCATCGATAAAATTGCTAAAACAGGCTACATTCACAAGAATAAAGCCGCTAGACTCAAGTCAAGACTGGCTAAGAAGTTAGCTGCAAAATAATAAGACTTTAATCTTAATTTTAACAAAAAAGGCCCTGCGAGGGGCCGTTTTTGTTTTTCAATGCAACCAGATGCAATAATTTTGGTAAAATAGATTTGTGAGCAACAAATATTCGATCATCAATTTTGCCAATCTGGCCTACGAACTGGGCAAGTGGGCTTTTGTCATCATTCTAATTGGCACTTTTTTGCATTATTTTGTCGCTACAATATTCATTATCTCAGGGCCCTCGATGGAAACTAATTTCCACGATGGACAGGTTGTGCTCGTTTCTAGAATCGGGTTATTTACAGGAGATTATAAGCGCGGCGACCCAATGGTTTTAAAGTTTCCCGGAGATCCAGAAAAGAAGAAGTACATCAAAAGGCTGATCGCACTTCCTGGCGAATTCATCGAGGTCAAAGACAATAAGACGTATATCGGAAATAAACTGCTGCCCGAGCCATATATCAAACCTGTAGCGACTGAATTTCTACCATACTACTACTCCACGATCGAACTAGAACAAGAAGCTATCCAGCTTCATCAGCAAGGACAGGTCTTGGTAAAGCCCGACGTAAACGACAAGCTAGTTGATAACGAGTACTTCCTAATGGGAGACAACCGTGAAAATTCAAACGACTCGCGCATGTGGTACCCAGCAGGAAAACAGGATATGATCGGTCCTGTGAGATTTATTCTTGGCAAGGTCATATTAAGACCCGATGATTGCACTAGCAATTTTTGTTGGCCGAAGTTCTCGTTTGATGGCTGGGGACCAATCGTTAATCCGTATTATGGAAACTAAACAATTATTTTCCATTTTTAATTTTACATTTTTTATTTATTGACTTATTGATCTATTTCAAATGAAAAAATGTTTCAATGCTTAAATCAATTGAAAATAGAAAATGATAAATGAAAAATTGCCCTATCTGACCAGTGGGTCGCTCGAGGTTGATAAATTCTTACCAAGATAGTCGAGTATCGGTAGAAAACTCTTCGCAAAATTCTCCACCCCATTCAATTGACCGGTGAAATCATACCATTTGGGGATGACGAAGTTGGATGAGGAGAAACGTACGGCCCAGTCCACTTCACAATTCATAGCTATTGCGAATGGGAAATATCTTTCAAACAGAGGGTCGTAACCATCAAGGAGTTTGGGTGTGGCGAGAAAATTTCTAAATTTCAGCCAATCATCGCGCATTTTTTCGCCCTTTGGTGAAAATCCCGTAAGAGTCGGGGCAAGATTAACGATTAGTATTCCCATAAAAATGAGTGCAATCCAGAAAAACAATACAAACTTCGGATCGGCGGCTGTGATCGCGAAGATCAGATAGCCCAAAAGGCCTGCAAAAAATGTGGCAATGCCAATCATCCTATATTTCAAGTGAATTTTAGCCGGCGAATCAACAAAGTAGCCATGATCAACCCCCTCTTGGTATACTTCTAAAAATATCTGGGCGATTTTTCTGGAAAACAAATGTTGAGCCATTCTCTCTTCGACATCTCCCGACCCGACAGTTTTTTGCTTGGGCAAGAAAATTTTATCCATCAAGAGCTGCTCATAATTTTTCAGGATCATTTTACTCCCAACAGGAACTTCTCGTTTGTATATTATAAAATCATTTCCTCGATTATAAATATCAACAAACCCTCGGTCGGCAAGATCAACAAGCGTAGCCATAATCGTATGAGACGTAACTCGGCCATGGGTCATGATGGAAACAAGGGCTGGTGAAATTTTGTCTGGTGGGGCCGTTAGTTCACCTTTAACTTTTTTAGCTTTTAATTGAAAACGTGAACCAAAAAACATCGCCAACAGCAGAATGAGTGCTATCGGAGGCAAGACAACGCCAAGAATTGCCCACGTTATTGGCGGGATACTGCCTAGCAAGCGACCAATTTCGGTCGTAGTCGACAACGTTAAATACCCCTTGGGAAAATCTGCGACAATTGTCATCGTTGCCGAATCGCCCACACTCTCGGCTTTGTAGATAATCGTATCGCCCGAAAGCTGCGCAGAGATTGGGGTTGCGCCGTGAACAGCGATCGTTTTAGGATCTCTCGCCAATCGCTTTAGTTGATCGTCCGGTAATTTTATATGAACTTCAGCTAAAGAATAGGTATCATACGGCTGCCTGAGGACGACATAGCGTAGCTCATCTACATCGCCTAGCGGCTCAACAATTCCCCTAACCGTTTTGCCGCCAACGATAGCTGAGCCATCTCGTTGCAGGCTGATTTCAAGAAAAAACTGGCCTATCTTCTTAGATTGATTATCGGACTCTTCCGCATCAGCCGACACATTAACCGCAGATTTAATGCTCGGAAAATTAAGCTTTGAAATTTTTACACCGCCAAAAGCTAAAAGACCGATAAACAGAAAGAAAAATAGTTTTCTAGGATAAATTCCAATTAGCATATTAAAAACTCAATATCAGTTCTTTTAACCCCTCTTCTGGTTCTATTTTACCAGTTTTGATTGATCGATCACAGTACAACAGCCGATCATATATTAGCGCCACGTCCTGCCGAGCGAGAGTTTTACATAAATCTATAGAATTTTTTACCTGAAAATATTGCAAGCCAATTTTTTTTGATAGCGCAAAAGCATTTTCGCTTGCCCCAGAATCAACAATCTGAGCGATAACTCTAACCTGATAATTTATTGCTCCAAGAATCTTTAAGGGCGGTTCATTATTTAAATATAGTTTTTTTAGCTCCATCAATGCACGACCCTTATTGCCCCGAACCAAATCATCGATCATCAAAAAGACATTTGATGTTAGATTTTTAGAAACCAATAAATCTACATCTTCTCTACGGATCTCCTCGTTTTGACGATACGTGACGAGTTTATCGATCTCGTTAGATATTCGCCAAAAATCATTTCCAAGATTTTGAAAAAGATACTGAGCCGATTGCCGAGTTATTTTGCCTCCCCTGCTGATCGTTTCGTTAAGGATAAAATCCGGAATTTTGTCATCGGAAATATTTTGGAAATGCTGGGAAATCTTGGGTTTGTTCAAAACTTTATACAGCCCCAAACGCTTGTCCGGCTCTCCTCTTTGTACGAATATGACAACCGTTGACTGAGAGACTTTTTCTAAGAAGCCTTTAATCTTTTCCTGAACCTCCTTGGGCGCCGAGAATATATTTTCAATAATCACAAGACGGGTTGAAGCAAAAAGTGCCATTGCCTGCACTTGAGATGAAAACTTTTCGTAAGTTAGCTCTGAACCCTCGAGATTAATCAGATCGAAATTTCCGCCTGAGCTTTTTTGGTAACGATCCTTAAGCTCGCGCAATTTGCGTGTTAAAAGGTATTCATTTGGACCGTAGAAAAATAAAATCATGCGTTAGTTCGTAAAGTTAAAAGTTTATAAAGTTCATAAAGTGACAATTCAATGTCATTGCGAGGAGCGAGAGGGCGGAACTCGAGCCTACCTTTCGACGAAGCAATCTCACACTCTTAATTTACAGTGATTTGGGGAAAAGAAAAGTGGCCCAGCCCTCAAACAGCGAGGGCTGGGCCACGAGCACTACGGCTGCGACGTGCCTAGTCGCCGATGGAAGCGCGAAGGCCCTCCACGATGCCGTGTAACGTCGGTAGATGCAGATCTCCGCACCTGAAGCCGAAGAACAGAACCACCGCGAGGCAGAATATGGCGAACCCAACCGCGAAACGGGCCGCTTCCGGCTCGACAACAGAATCAGACAACATGTCTCACCTCGCTTGCATGAGGCGCTCACGCGCCTGCTTGAGATAGCTTTCGCCAACATCCAGCTTGGTCGAGCGGAGCGCGAGAAGCAACTTGCCGCGCACCAGCTCCAACGCTTCATCGATCGGCTGGCCGCCAAACTCAACATCAGCGTGAACCCAATACTTCCTGATCCCACCGACTCGAACACTGAACTTCGCTTCGTCTGCCAATCCTGAGACGGTGGGATTGATGAAGCTGACGGCGCAGCCGAGCTTGTCTGCAATCGCCCGACAATCGTCCTGGTGCATCGCCTCACCCTCTCTCAGTAAGCCCATTCGACAGTGGTTTCGCCCTCGCTGGCCGGATCAGGCTGGATGATCACGCCTTTCTGTGCCGTCCAGATCTGCGCCTTGCAAACTGTCAAACTGTACAAACAACTGCGCGAATCATAGCGCGAAAGTGTAGTTAGATCAAGAAGCTGTACGAAAATATCTCAGGCACATTGCCTCTTAAGAACATACGCAGTCCCGCCAGCAGGGTTTCCGCGTTTAGCGGAATGGCGGGACGAGTACCGAGTGAGCGGAACCGCTGGGTGGAGCGAGCGCTTCTTAAAGGTAATGTGCCAAAAATGGTTTTGTGAAAAATTGGTTTTAAAATTAAAAAAGAGTTTCTTGTTGCCCCATCACTCGGTAACTTTTGGGCATTCTTTTAATCAGAGATCTAAATAAAAACTTTTCTAGAAACTCCTCAACTTTTTTTGTGTCAAAATCGTGTAGCTTCGCCTCGTTTAATTTAAAATCAAGCGGCACATCAAGTTTAATGGTTGCTAACTTCTGGCTCATAAAAGCATCGTTTCTCCCCTCAATTAAAAGCTTCGCCATTCGAGGAGTCATTTTTAATTTTTCATTTTTCATTTTTAATTGAAGATCGAGATACTCATAAATCTTTTCTAAAGACCCAAACTCTTGCAGTAGCTGCGCCGCTCCCTTGTCGCCGATGCCACGCACACCTGGGATATTATCCGATGAGTCCCCACTTAGGGCTTTATAGTCAATAATTTGGCTTGGCTTTAGACCGAACTTACCAATCACGGCCGATTCGTCATAAACGGTTTCTTTGATCTTGCCCATTGCCGGCATCGCAACTTTGGTTCGATGATCAACCAACTGCAAAGTATCTTGATCGCCAGTTAAAATTATCACTTCACCCTCGCCGAGATCGCCGTTTATCCTTTTAGCCAGAGTTCCGATGATATCATCCGCTTCAAATCCTTCTTTTGCCAAAAGTGGAATGTCCATTATACGCACAAACTCCCAAACGTCAGGAATTTGATCATAGAATTCCTGATCTGGCTTAACCCTCTTGGCTTTGTATTCTTTAAAAATGTCATCGCGAAAAGTTGGACCCTTGACGTCAAATGCAACCGCTAGATAAGTCGGCTCAAAACGTTCAATCGTCGAAAATAGAATTGCGATAAAACCATAAACAGCATTTACTAATTTATCCCCAACCATAAAACGCGGCATAGCGTGATAGGATCGGTGCAAAATCGCATTTCCATCAATGAGAACAAAAGTTGGTTTAGCCATGTGCTCATTTTATCGAAGAATCAAGTAAATACAAACGCCAATTTGACTTGCGAAAATTTTAGTTCTACTATCGATTCACGACCCCAGCGCTCTTTGTACAGGGAGGGGGGTTTGTTGACATCGGTAGAGACACCTGAAGGGAGGATTGTCGTGGACAAGCAAGCATGGGACGAGATGTTAGTCGATTTGACCGAACAACTTGGACCCGGCACTGTCCGGATCCTCCAGTCGTCTGAAGTAACACTCGAAGGCGACACCCTCACCTACACCGTTTCGTATCCACCTATCGTCGAAAAGAATGATCGCCATCTGGTGATCAAGGCGGCAGTCCAAGCCATTCTCGGCGCTCATGTCGAGGTAGTCTACGAGAAGAAGACGGCTCCCTTAGAGGAGGCAATGGCATCGCTCGGAGTCAGCCCAAGCCCAAGGCTTGTTGAGCAGATACGTCAGCCGATCACCATACCCTTGGGATTCGGCTGGACGGAGCTGTCACAGAAGCACAACGGGGATTCGTTCTGCAGAGTCAGCTTCAACAACTCTGCCCATGCCGCCGCCCTCGACCTCATCAATGGGCACAAGACGACAGCGTGCCTTATTGGGCCACCCGGCACAGGCAAGACCCATCTGGGGCAGTGGATACTGCACCAGCTTGAGGCCAGGGGGAAGCGAGTGGCCTATGTGCCCGTAAAGAAGTTTCGCGACAACGCGGTGCATGCCGCCCGCAACCGGACGCCTGACCTCGAGTTCTACGTTCGAGGGTTCGACGGAGTGTTCTTCGACGACATCCACTTCTGGCGAACCCACTCCAGTCCTGGAAGCTTTGACCACTTCGTGCAGGTCTTGGCAGCCCTGATGGGCAAGGAGGTCACTCTGATCCTAGCCATGCACGACTGGCCAAGAACGTACGGTTTTCCGGCCGAGATGACTGATCGCCTTCATGAGGGCGGGCTAGCCAAGATCCACGAACCAACGGACGAAGACCGGCTCGAGCTGGTCAGATTCCGAGCCAAAGACTACCCCAACATCACCGACCGTATCATCACAGAAATGGTCTCCACGCCACGGAACCTACGGGACTACGTCGGAGCGCTCGATGACTTGAGCCGCGAAATACGGCTCGGGGACATACCGAGCAGTATCACGAGCTGGATGAACGAGCGCTACGGCGGCGTAGATGCAGTCGAGCTGACCGTGGAGAACATCATCCTTGCCGTCGAGGAGGCAGTTGGACTCAAGCCGGGCAAGATCCTCGGAACAGGCCAGATCAAGGACCAGGCACGTGGTCGACACATTGCGTGGTACCTGATGGAAGAACTGCTCCACATGAAACAAACCGCCATCGCGAAGCTGTTCGGCGGTATGTGCCCCTCCTCGGTCTCTACCGCCATCAAGAAAATACGGGCATCCAGTGATCCGATCGTGCCCGCAAACATCAACGAAGCCAAGCGGCTACTCGGCCTCCGGGTCGAGTAGCCCTCACCCGTTTCGCCACAAGCGAAATCACACCAGGCGCCCTGCAAAGGGCGCCTGTCGCGTTTTTTAATTTAACTCAAGGTTGAATTTTTTATAAACTAGAGATAAGATGATCTATCCGAGCGAGCTCGGATATCTGTCGCACCTTGAAAGGAGCTGTGCCCTTGCTCAGTTCAACTGCTATTCACGACTGCCGAACCATAGCCGAGCTGGGCGAGGTTTTGCTCAGCGCGGCACAGAGAGAGCCAGAGGAATTCTTGGCGCAAAGCGCGCTAAGCACGTCATCGCGAGATGCGATGGTCCGCTTCATCTCGCTTGATGCGGGTCGCGGCAATTGTCCCACTGCGAAAGCAATGGGTGAACTGCAAAACGCAGCCTACGAGCTCGGCTGCAACTTCATCACGCATCGTATGGCCAACAACAGTTCGCCGAGAGAACAGTTTGAAGCGGCCCTCAAATACGCCGAGAACATCGCTCACGATGCACCCAACCTATTCACAGCCTTCGTCGAAGTCGTTCGCCCTGCCTACCACGCCGCTGCCGCGGACGGCATTCGCGGTCGTCTACGCTACGCTCTGGGCTACTACCACACACAGCGCGTGACCAAGGAGTGGCTCACCGCCCATGTCACACGTGAGCGTATCCTTGGCTACTTGAGCCGCAACAACGTGGTAATCGACCTGTTCTACCGCGTACTCGCAGCGCGGTTAGACGACA
>Ga0247842_10008323_pt1 | contig 10901 bp, 8 predicted proteins | sample LaCruzMarch2015__3_FD_192411 | JGI IMG/M metagenome (GOLD analysis project Ga0247842, IMG submission 192411) | Freshwater microbial communities from meromictic Lake La Cruz, Castile-La Mancha, Spain - LaCruzMarch2015_19m | ecosystem: Environmental > Aquatic > Freshwater > Lake | place: Spain...
CCACGGGGTGTTGCTGGTGATCTCGATTCGTAGGGCACTCTCCACGTCGCAGTAGCCCTGCTCTCGGTCGACGGCCGTCGGCTCCGGCAGCGGGAACGAGGACGACGAGAGCTCACGATCGGCGCCCTCGAGACGGAGCGACTGGTACGGAAGAACCCGCCACCGCACCTCGACGGTCACCGACGAGTCGACCGCGAGAGCGCTGACGCCCACCACAACGAACAGGAGGAGAACTACGGCCCTGCGCCCAACAGGCCCAAGGCTCCGTTCGGACCTTTCTCGAGCCACCGCGCCTCCTCCGTCGTCCTCTGCGCTCTATCTACAGCGCCGTAGAGATTCTTCCTAGCTACGAGCCGGGCAAGACGACCCGCGAGCGTCGACGCTGTCACCGTGCCAGATGTCCCCGCTGTCTTGGCGACCCCCGACGGCGCCGCGCGGTTCAGGGCACGCGCACGACGACCTGCCCAGCGATCAGATACTCGGCGCCGAAGTCAACGACGGCGCGCACAAGATAGATCCCCGGCTGAGTGACTCTCCACTCGGTGTCGATCCGGATGTCGATTGAGTGCCCCGGAAGAATGTCGACGATCGGGAGCGGCGCGGACAGCTCCGCGCCGCTCGCATCCTTCACCGACAAGACGCCGGACACACCGGAGAGGCGGACCGAACCGCTGTTGTGTAGGCGAACAACGACCCAGAGAGGCTGGAGCCCACCCACTTCGAGGTCCGCCACGTCAGCATCGGTCTCTCCCGACGGAACGGTAAGGTAGAGCTTGACAAGGAATTCCCCTGCAATGGCGATCCCCTGCGCAGGGATGGCTTCCCCACCTGGGTTCCGCGCAATACGGAGGCCGGACCAATACGTTCCGCGCGCCTCCGTCGGAACGAGAATCGATATGCGGACCTGCACCTCAGCGAACGGATCGAGGACTCCTTCGAGAGGTCCGGCCAAGATCCAGGAAGCACAGGATCTCGCGACGCTTCCGTCAGGACGGAGAACCGTGACTCCGTCTTCGTCCTCGTCCCATTCGGTGCTCTCGATGCGGAACCACGCCGCGATCGGCTCGTCGTTCAGGATCGTGAACGTCGCGTCCGTCGTCTCGCCCGCGTCCACCGAGAGCGAGAACTCCGCGACCGAGACGGTCAGACCCGCGGCGGCTCTAACGAGCGACAGCAGCGCGAGTACCATTGCGAGCAGAATCCGACCGAGAAGACGAACTCGCGGCAGCGAAGACGGGGCTCGCGGAGACGTTCCAGGTTTCATCCCTACTTATGTAGCCGCGACTGGCCCGCAGGGCAAACCACAAGGTGCCGCGTCGACGGATCGTTTGAAACGACCCTCCACACCGCGGCTGCGCTGTTCGAGGTCAAACGTCACGTCGATCGTCTTCGATAGCTCCATTCGGCTCGACTGCGCATCCATGGGCAGGGCCGAGGCGATCGCTCACCGCAGCGTCAGGCGAACGACGTTCTTGACCCAGTAGCTGCCGGCCGATATGGCGTCGTACTCCTCGTTGCTCACGCGCCCGTCTTCGGGAAGAACGGCGATGCGGAACCCGTCCTCCCAGTTAGGGACCTCAACTCCGTCGTAGGCGTACGCGAGGATCATGGGGTACTCGGGGTTCTCGATCCGCCTTCGTTCGATCGGGGCGCGGTATCCGTCCGCGGCCACAACCTCCAGGGTCTCGTACTCCGCATCCCCGAGGAGATCGGCCAGCCGCACGCCGGTGTACGTTCCCGCATCGCGCCAGTTACCGAACTGGTTCTGGTACTCGCCGCTTCGGGTGGTGACGGGAAGGCGGCGCAACTCGGCGAGCGTCATCGTGCGGGTCGCGCCGGACGGAAGGACAACCTCGATCGCCGGTCCTCGAGGCGACAATGCCCATCGTACGACGAGCGGCGCCGTGGCGGCCGCCGTCAGCAGGATGAGGCCGACGAGCATTCCCCGACGGACGTTTCGCATCAGATCCACCTCCCGCGCGCCGCGACGATCGCCAGCGCGATGGCCAGGCCCCCAACGCCGAGGGCAACGAGGCTCCACCCGCTTTGGGGCTCCTCGCGGCTCGTCGTTCGCTTTGGGTGAAGCCCGAAACACCGGCCTTTCATGGAGATCGCGATGCTGTCGACGCGATGGAGCCCGGAGACGAGGACGGGAACGAACGTGTAGCGGACCGCGTGGACGATTCGGCGGGGACTTCGAACCGAGACCTCGATTCCCCGGACCCGTTGCGCCTCCCGCACCGATCGCAGTTCGTCCTGGAAGAACGGGACGAAGCGCAGCGCGAGAATGAGCAGGTACCCGTATCGGTACGGAACGCCCATTCGGATGAGCCCTTGTGCCAGCCGGTCCGGGTCGGTGGTCTGCACGAAGAGCGCGCTCGCGGAGAGGATGACGAGGAAGCGGAGCGCCATCTTCGCCCCCGCGAGGAGCCCGCCGGCGGTGATCCGGACGGGGGACGTGACGAAGACCCGTCCTGTGTGAATCGACAGCGCCTGAGCGATGAACAGGACGAGGGCGAAGAGAAGGACAAAGCGAAGGCGCCGGAGGAACTGCGTTGGGCGATCTCCCGAGATGATTACCAGGCACCCCACCCCCAGTAGGATCGCTCCTTCGACGATCAGGCTCGGAACCGCGAGCACGACCCCGACCAGGGCAAGCAAGAGGACGAAACCCGCCATCGGCGAGGAGCAGTGAAGTCCCCGTCCTGCGATCATAACCAGGCCTCCGGGGTGAACGCGGTCTCACCCAGGTCTCTCAGTCGGCCGAACACCTCGTCAGGATGGCCGAGGAGTTGCGCCTCTCGATCGAGGTAGAGAACGCGATCCGCCAGCGCTGCGGCGAGCGGGATGTCGTGCGTCACGAGGACGGCCGTTCCGCCGGCCGCGACGACCTCCCGCAGCCTTGAGATCATCCAGAGAACGTTCCGCCGATCCTGGCCGATGAACGGCTCGTCGAGCAGCAGCAGATTCGGTTGGCGCGCGAGCGTTGTTGCCATCGTCAGGCGGCGCTGCTCGCCGAGGCTGAGCGACAGGGGCGCCGCGTCCTCGAGCCCCTCGAGGCGCGCGTCGCGGAGTTCGGCGTCGGCGGCGTTCGCGCCCCGCGGGTGCTCGAGCTCCATCTCCCTCCTCACGGTGCGCTCGAAGATCTGATGGTGCGGATGCTGGAAGACGAAGCCGACGCGCGTTCCCGCGGCACGCTCGATCGTCCCCTCCCGGGGAGTCGCGAGGCCGGCAAGCAGCCGGAGGAGCGACGTCTTCCCTCCGCCGTTCGGGCCGATGACCGCAAGCACTTCCCCCTCGCGCAGCGAGAAAGAGAGGTCCCGCCACAGCGGCTCGGCGTAGCCGAAGGAGAGCCGATCGACCGCGATCCGCGGGGAACCTGCCGCGGCCCCCGCCGGAGGGAGACTCCAGGCTCCGCGAAGGCCGACCTCGGCGTAGTCGATCCGTTCCCGCGCCGGGTAGCGTTCGACCAACTTGCCGCGGTCGAGGAGGACGAGACGCGGACCGAGCGCGAGAAGGGCGTCGATCCGGTGCTCGATGATCAAAAGGGTCCGCTCCTCAACGCGGACGAGGTCGGCCAAGGTTCGGAACAGCGCTTGGATGCCCATTGGATCGAGATTCGCCGTCGGCTCGTCGAACAGAAGGACGCGCGGCTGCATCGCGAGGATCGACGCGATGGCGAGGCGCTGCTTCTCCCCTCCCGAGAGCGTGGTGGTGACTCGATCGCGAAGGTGGGCGATCCCAAGTTCGCCGAGGCACCGCTCGACGCGGGTGCGAACCTCGGCCGCCGGGAGGCAGAGATTCTCCGGCCCGAACGCCACCTCCTGCCACGCCGAGAGCGTGCAGATCTGGGCGTCAGGATCCTGCTGGACGAGTCCAACACGAGTCGCCAGCGCCTCCGGAGCGACGCCACGGATAGACTCGCCCCCGAGGCGAACGTCGCCGGAGACGATCGCCGGAATCATCGCCGGGACGAACCCCGCCAGCGTGCGGCAGAGGGTCGTCTTCCCACACCCCGACGGACCCGCGATTGCGACGACCTCTCCCTCGGCGAGGGACTCGGAGAACGCTTCCAGCGCGTTGCGGTCCCGGTCCGGATATCGGACGGTGAGTTTCAAGATCGCGACATCGAATCGCTCACTCGACGGCAATCCGCACCACCTGCTCCACCCAGTACGCGCCGTCGTACCCCGGCGCCACAAGGCGCAACGCCTCGCCATCGAGGATCAAGAGCACGTCAGGGTCGGTCGCGAGGTCGGGGAGCGCGAAGCGCGCCTCGTACCCGTCCGACGCGACGACGCGTACCGTCGACGCGCCCTCGGAGGGGCCGGCTCGTTCGAGGACGAGGCTGACGGGAATCCCCGTGTAGTCCGCGGGAGGAACGTAGGTCACGCTGCCGCGCATCTCGGTCCGCACGGTGCGCTCTTCCGCCCTCCACGTCCCGTAGACGAACTCGTACGGCGCCTCGACCGCGCCCGCAATGGTTGCGGCGCCGGGCGTCGGGAACGGGTCGTACACTTCGAGGTAGTAGTAGACGCCTCCCGCCAGAAACCCAAGGACGACGGCGAGCGTCGCGGCGTGGCGCCAGCCGACCGCGCGTCGCCCGCTCGGGCCGACCGAATCGGTCTTGTGGACCAGGCGCGACGCAACCAGCCCCCGCTCGATGTCCCACGCCAGGTACCCGCCGAAGAAGGCGCCCGAGACGAACGCCGCAGAGATCATGATAAGAAGGAAACTGATCGGAACGCCGGAGAAGTAGATCGCCTGGAACAAGACGACGTTCGAAGCGCTGGCGAGCGCACCGGTCACCATCGTGATCACGAGCCCGCGCCGGCGAGTTGCTCCCAATCCGAGGTCGACGAACAGGCCCTCGACCGCGGACACAAGAAGGATCACGGCGCCGTGCGTCCCGCCGGTGAAGAGCTCGACCGCCCCCTTGGTGAGGCCCGTCAGTGTGCCGGCCCCGAACCGCCCGACGAGAGCCCGGGCAAGGAGCGGCCACACGATGTGCAGGCCGGCAATGAGTTGTCCGGCACCGAACGGAACGCCGAACAGCCGATTGATCAGGTTGCCGAGATACCCGATGTACGTCGAGAGAACCCCGCCGGCCGCCGAGAGGAGCGCGATCAGAACGATGTCGCGAACATCGAATCGGTAGCGCCGCTCCCGCGCGGCCGAATCCATCGGCAACGTCAATCCTTGACCAGGGCGATCGACGCCAAGAACTTCACCGACTTCAGGCTCACACCCTCGGGCAGAACGACGGAGTCATCGAACAAGAACCGCATCGCGCCGTCTTTCGCCGCGTCGAGGAACGCGCCGTCCTTCTTGAACGCCACGATGAAGCGGTCGTCGTGGGCGATCAGGCTCAGCGGTACCGCTTGACTGTACCCGTCGCTCGCCGTCAAGACGATGTGGTATCCCTCGGCGATGAATGCGTCGTTGAAGTCCGAGTCATCGTAGTGGATGCCCTCGTCCGCGGCCGGGGCCGACCCGCCGTCCACGTAGGCGAGGAGACGCCACAGCGGAAGCCCAGAGTAGGTCGCCGTCTCGCCTTTGGACGTCACGGTAACTGTCGCCGTGTGACACGGACAACCGATCCCCGCTTCGAGCTCGCCGCGCATGAAGACGCGCGGCGTCTCGCCGGTCACGGTCAAGGTGTACGCCGTGTACTCGCCGAGGACCTCGATCCTCTCGACCATGCGCGCCGAGAGGGAACTGGTGAAGTGAGGATTCGCCTCTCCCACCTGGACGATGCGCAGGTACCCGGGATCGAGCGGCATGTACCCATCGTTCTCCTTGTAGGCAAGAACCCAGGTTCCCGCCGAGCGATCTAGGAGCTGCGAGACGGGGTAGTTCATCGAGTACCCGTCCGACGCGGTGACGCGAACCGTCCCATCGCTCGGGGCGTTGCCGATGAGGGCCAAGAATGGGATCCCCGTGTACGCCGCGGTGTAGTCGACGCCGGCCGAGTTCGTGAAGGTCCCCGGCGCGGTGATCGACTCGAGCGCCTCGAGGTCGGCCATGGTGTAGGTGAACGTTTCGCCGCCCCGCGTGACGGTGAGCACAACGCCCTCCGCCGGCTCGCCCGCGACGGCTGCGTTCTCTGTGGCCATCGGGAGGTTCCCGCCGTCGTAGTTCACGATCAGGTACGCGACGCTCTTCACCAGAAGCCCGGTGGTTGACGGCTTGTCGCCGTAGTAGTGCGCGTACTCGGGACCCAAGGCAGCGAGCATGTCGTCGTTCGAGAACCGCTCGCCGGACGCGAGGAACACGAGAGTGGGCGCGTCTTCGCCGTCCGTGCCCACTTCGAGGCCGAGAATCGGCGTGCCCGCCGGCGTGTCACTGTAGATCGCCGCGTAAGGCAGCCTCTTCGCGTAGCCATCGCCGGCGATGACGGACAGGACGTCGCCCGTCGCCATGCCACCGACTTCCGACAAGATGGCCGACAAGGCGATGCCCGCGTAGGTCTTAGCATCCTTCCAGTTCTCGGCGCCATCGCTCAGGGCGGGACCTTCGTAGGCCACCGTGCCGCCGGCGCTGATCGAGAGAAGGGGCAGGTCCACTTGCACGACGCGATCGGCGTTTTGCGCGACCACGGTCCAGGACGTCGCGGCAGCAGATGCTGCCGAGAGTCCAACCAAGACGAGAACGAGACTCAAAACTCCGACCAAGATTCTTCTCATACTTCCTCCTCCAGAGGCGTTGTGTGGATGGCCGCGGTCAGCAGGGTCACGCAGACGAAGTCCCCCCGTGTGGGGGAGAGCTCGCTCCGATCGGCGGCATAGAGAGCGTTCAGTTCAAAGCCGTCCGCGGCAAGAACGAGATTGACGAGTTGGCCCATCGGGCGGACCTTCGTAACGCGAGCCGGGAGGGCCGTGGACGACGACGTGGTCGCGTTGGCCGGGAGCACGGTCGACACGCTCACGGTTTCCGGCGGTACGACAAGGCGAAGCGACGTGGCCCGCGAGAACGAGAGAACGAGGATGAGCACGTTGCCGACGCGCACTGTGCAAAGGGCGCGGTGACGCTTCTCCACGTGTCCGTCGAACGTGTTTCGAGCCAAGAGGCGCGAAGCGCCCGGCCGGTACGCGCCGAGATCGGTGACCGCGTGCCCGAGCCGGACGCGCTCCGACCACACGAGATCCTCCATGACGGATCGTGACGTTCCCGCCGCCACGAGCAGCTCTCCCAGATCCAACTCGAGAACCCCGGCCAGCGTGCGGATCGACGTGAGATCGGGGGCCGGGCGCGTTCCCTGCTCGATGCGCGCCAGGCGGCTGTAGTCGACGCCGGACAGGCTCGCCAGCCCCCGGAGACTGAGGTTCTTCTCGGCCCGGGCCGCATGAATCAGGTCTCCGAACTGGCGTTTGGTCACGATGGCGGAGTCTACGGACGGTGTTGCCATTTGTCAACAGACCGCCTGAGCCAGCGGGAACGCCTTGCAAACGGCATCCTGCCGTTCTACCCTCTTCCCCACACACGAGAATGGAGGAGTGAGTCGATGGCATCGATCAGGATCTCCGAGGCGCGAGGGCATCTGGGAGACGTGGCGACTCTGCGGGGTTGGCTCTACAACAAGCGGTCAAGCGGCAAGATCCTGTTCCTTCAACTGCGCGATGGGACCGGGATTCTGCAGGCAGTGGTTGCTGAGCCTGAGAACCCGGAGCTATTCGCGCTCGCCGCGCGTCTTCCGCGCGAGACGTCGATCGTCGCGTCGGGCACGCTGCGCGAAGATCGTCGTGCGCCCAGCGGATGCGAGATGCAGCTCCAAGCCCTCGAGGTCATCCAGGAGCCGACGGCCGACTTCCCGATCGAACTCAAGGAGCAGACGCCGGGCTTCCTCCTCGATCACCGTCACCTGTGGATCCGCACCGGCCGACAGGTGCCCATTCTACGAGTGCGCGACGCTGCGTTCCGTGCGTTCCGCGCGTTCTTCTGTGAGCGTGGCTTCGTCGCGACCGAGGCGCCCATCCTCACTGGCGCGTCCGTCGAGGGGACGACGACCCTGTTCGAGCTCGACTACTTCGGCGACAAGGCCTACCTGAGCCAGAGCGGCCAGCTCTACCTCGAGGCGACGGCGATGGCTCTGGGGAGGGTCTACTGGATCGGACCGGCGTTTCGCGCCGAGAAGTCGAAGACGCGCAAACACGTCACGGAGTTTTGGATTGCCGAAGCGGAGATGGCGTTCTACGATCATGCGGCCAACCTCGCGCTTCAGGAGGACCTCGTGCGCTACCTCGTCGAGGCGGTCGTCGCGGAACGCAAGGAGGACCTCGTCGCGCTGGAGCGCGACGTCGACCTCCTGCTCCGCGAGGTTCGGCAGCCGTTCGCGCGCCTCGACTACGGGGACGCGGTCAGACTCCTTCAGGAGAAGGGGCATGAGGTCGCCTTCGGCGACGACTTCGGGGCTCCGGAAGAAGAAGCGCTCGGCGCGCACTTCGGGCGGCCGATCTTCATCGAACGCTTCCCCGTGACGATGAAGCCGTTCTACATGAAGCGCGATCCAGCGGATCCGACGCGGGCTCTTGCCGCCGACCTCATCGCTCCCGAGGGGTACGGCGAGATTATCGGCGGCAGCCAGCGCGTCGACACCGTGGAGGAACTCCTCGCTCAACTCGAAGAGAACAAGCTCCCTACGGCGCCCTACGAGTGGTACATCGACCTGCGGCGCTACGGCTCGGTGCCGCACTCCGGGTTCGGCATGGGTCTGGAACGGGTCATCACGTGGATCTGCGGCGCGTCGCACATCCGCGAGGTCATTCCGTTCCCGCGACAGATCCACCGCCTCTATCCGTAGGACGCCTTCGCTACAGCCTCACGAGGATGTCTACGGCCGCTGCGCCGTCCGCGTTGGCAATCACCGGATTGAGGTCGACTTCCGCGACCTCCGGCAGGTCGACGGCGAGTTGGCTGAGAGCCGTGAGGAGGCCGACGAGAGACGACAGGTCGACGGCTCGTTAGCCGCGAAAGGCTTCGAGAAGGCGGAACGAGCGGATGGAGCGGATCGTCGCCGCGGCTTGATACGAACTGACAGGCGCAACGGCAAACGCCACGTCGTGGAGCGCCTCGACGAACGTCCCTCCGAGCCCGAACATCGCCACGGGCCCGAAAGCACGGTCTCGCTCGATCCCGTAGATCAGTTCGCGCCCCCGACGTGTCTCTTGAAGCAGGATACGCGCTCCGTCGAGACCGGAACGGCTGACGACGCCGCGCAAGCGCTCGATCGCATCGCGCAGTTCCCGCTCGTTGGCGATGCCCGTGACCACGGCGCCGTGCTCGAACCGGTGAAACAGGGCCGGAGAGTCGACCTTGGCCACGATCGGGTATCCCAGCGCTCGGGCCGCCTGCGTCGCCTCGTCGGGAGTCTCGACGTGGCGAAACGCGCAGACTGGGATTCCGTACGCAGTCAGGACCTCCGCCCCCTCGTCGAAGAAGAGACCCGAGCGCCCCTCCGAAAGGACACGGCACAGGACCTCGTGGGCGCGCAGACGATCGAACGAGCGGGGAGGTTCAGGAGCCTGCCAGCTCTCGCGGATCCTCCGAGCGCGGTCGAGCACTGCCAGGGCCTCCACCGCCGTCTCCGGCATGGCGTATACGGGCAGCTTGGCCGCCCGCAGTCGTTCGACGGCAGGCGTGGACTGCTCGCTGAGCGTGCAGATGAGGACGGGCTTGTCGGGAGCCTGCGTCGCCGCTTCGACGATGTGATCGGCGACCGCCTCGGGGGCGTCCTTGAGGACGAGCGGTGGGCGGAAGATCACGATCGCCGCGTCCGCTTCGGCCAATCCAACGGCGAGCCCACGCCCGTAGTCCGAGGCTCCGGCGGTGGCAATCATGTCGATCGGGTTTCCCAACCCGGCCTCGGCGGGCAGGAACTCGGCGAGCCTCTGTTTCGCAGCATCGCCGAGCGCGGGTACGGCGATGCCCATTCGTTCGCAAGCGTCTGCCGCAATGATGCCCGCGCCGCCGGCGTTCGTCAGAATCGCAACACGGTTCCCGCGAGGCAAAACGCCGCGTTCGATCGCCCGCAGCGCGGTCAGCGTTTCTTGGATGGTCGTCACGCGCAGCGCCCCGCACTGGTTCAAGAAGGCGTCGACGATCGCGTCCGGGCTGGCGAGGGACCCCGTGTGCGAGGCGACGGCCGCGGCCCCTGCCTCCGTCCGGCCGGCCTTGAGGACGACCACGGGCTTGTCCTTCGAGATCCGCTCGACGTGCCGGCGGAATTCGATCGGGTCCGCGAAGCTCTCCAGGTAGAGGAAGATGGCGGAGCACGCCGGATCGGACTCGAGATGGGCGAGGAAGTCGTTCTCGGATAGGCCGGCGCGATTCCCGAGGTTGATGAACAAAGACACGCCGAGGCCGGCGTCCCCAAAACACTCGAGCAGCGTTTCGCCGAGGGACCCGCTTTGGGAGACAAAGGCGATGCCCCCTCCTTGGGGAAACCAGCGCGAGAACGAGGCGTTGAGACGAACCGACGGAGTGCTGTTGATGATCCCCATGCAGTTCGGGCCGACGACGTTGAGCGAGTTCTCTTCGATCAGGCTGCGCAGGGCGCGTTCCCTCTCCACTCCCGCACTACCACTCTCTTTGAACCCAGCGGTGATGATCACCAGGTTCCGAATGTCACGCCTGGCACAGTCTTCCACCCCGGCCAAGACAAGATCTCGATTGATGGCAAGGACTGCGAGGTCAACCCCGCTCGGCAGATCGGCGACGGAGGAACAGCACGGCAGACCGTCCACGCGATCGTATTTGGGATTGACGGGGAGGATCGTGCCAGGGAAGCCGCACCGTTGCAGGTTTCTAAGGATCTCGCCCCCCACGGATCCTGGCTTGGGGCTCGCGCCGACGACGGCGACCGAGCGTGGCGCGAGAAGCTTCTCTAGACCCCTAAGCATTCG
>Ga0247842_10008325_pt1 | contig 10900 bp, 4 predicted proteins | sample LaCruzMarch2015__3_FD_192411 | JGI IMG/M metagenome (GOLD analysis project Ga0247842, IMG submission 192411) | Freshwater microbial communities from meromictic Lake La Cruz, Castile-La Mancha, Spain - LaCruzMarch2015_19m | ecosystem: Environmental > Aquatic > Freshwater > Lake | place: Spain...
AACCTTCTTGTAGCCGATCTCCCGGGTACGTGAAAAGGCCTTGATGGTGGTCAGGTTGATGTAGTTGATGCAGGCCAGCAGGATCAGCAGCAAGGCCAGCGAACTGAAGACAAAGAGCATGGTTTTATCGCCATGTTTAAAGTTGTCGGTTTGTGTTTTATCGAAATAGACCTCTGAATAGGGATGGAATTTCAGATATGAAAAAAAGCCACGTTCTTTTATCTCTCTGTAGGATTCCTTTTTCAGCCGGTTATCCATCAGGGGGATATTGGCTTTTTGATGAATCAGCAGGTAGATGTCACACATGTAAATAACCTGGTATGTGCCCCTTTCTTTGCTGCTGAATGACATCATGCGGAAATGAAAGGTTTTATTCTCAAAGTATACCAGCGCCTCGAACTGGATCCTGGAATCTGAAGGAGGATCTTTGGTAATGGCGGTGACAGTCAGCAACTCTTCCTTATCATCGAGTTTCGTTTTAACTGTTTTTCCCAAAGGTTCATCAGTGCCGAAAAGCTTCCTGGCAGTGCTTTCGGTGATAACGATGGATTGCGGATCAGGCAAAGGATTGGCCGCATCTCCTTTGACAACAGGGAATGAAAAGATTTTGAAAAAGGAGGGATCGATGGACAAAACCTGATTTAGTCTGATCGGACCTGACGTTTGGATCACATTGAACTCGATGCGGTCAACGCGGCAGGCCTCTTTTACTTCAGGATAGCCTGATCTGATCTTCTCAGCCCAGTCGGATTTGACTACCGATGAACTCTCGGAGGAACTGATGTTCATCACCAGGAAGATATTGTCATATTCCTTGTGGAAGGTGTCGGTGCTGTACTCCTGGATGACATAACGGGTGATGACCAGGATGGTGGCCATGCTGATGGCCAGTCCAAGGACGATGATCAGGGTAAACAACAGGTTCTTTCTGTAGTTTCTAAAGGTGATTTTCAGGATATGCTTGAACATTATAATGTTGTTAGATTATCTATTCATCCCTGAGCGATTCCACGGGATTTCTTCGGGACACCCTGATGGTTTGCCAGTTCACGGCGATCAGGGCGACGGTTAAGGCCAGACAGGCTGCCAACAGAAAGATCCACCAGCTTATTTCGGTTCTGTAGGCGAAATTCTCGAGCCACCGGTTCATTACATACCATGCCAATGGAGAGGCCACCACAAAGGCCACCACCACCCATTTCAGGAATTCCTTGTTCAGCATGACCAGAATCTCCATCACAGAAGCACCGTTGGCCTTGCGGATACCGATCTCCTTGGTACGGCGGTCGCAGGAAAAGACAGCCATGCCCAGGATACCCAGCATCGAAATGAGAATGGCCAGCACGGAAAAGATAAGGGTGAGGTTGCGCAGCCTGACCTCGTCCTGGTATTTCTGGGCCATCAGGTCGTCAAAGTAGCTGTAGGAGAACCCCCGGGAATCACGGTTTTTCTGGTATGTGTCGCGGATAAACTTCAGGGTTTCCGCCCGGTTTTTATCCGAGATACGTATATTGACGGTCATGATGTTTTGCGGATCATAGATCATGATCAGCGGTCCGATCGGATAATGAAGCGGACGGAAATGGAAGTCCTTTACTACCCCGACAATGACATAGTTCTCGATCCGTTCTCCGATGGGATTCTGAAATCCGATGATTTTTTCAGCAGTTTCATTGATCACGGCAGGCATGGATAACCTGTGCTCAGTTCCGGCTTTCCGGCCTGTATCGGCCTGCAACTCTTTCCAGAAGCCTTCAAAATCCATCTGGAGGAATTGTCCTTTAACGAGCTCCAACTTGTAGGTTTTGGCAAAATCCTCATCTACCCAAAGCATCGAAGCCCTGATGCTGTCGATACGGTTGCCATGGTTCACAGCCATCCTTACCCCCCAGCCAAAATCAACCGGGGCATAGGCGGTTGCAGTGACCCCGAGAATGTTCGGATTTCTCAGTAATTCGTCCTTGAAGGCTTTGTTTTCATACCAAAGACCGGTTGGAATGACCACGATGTTGTTGCGGTCGAAACCCAGATCTTTCCCCTGGATATAATTGAGCTGCTTGATAAATACTGAGGTGGCAATGATGAAGAAAGTTGCAATGCTGAACTGGACCACCACAAGCAACCGGGTGAAATTGCTTTTCGAGCCTGTAGTGCTTCCTCCACGGAAGATCCTGAGGGGTTTCAGTGATGAAAGATAGAGTGAGGGGTAAATGCCTGCAATCAGGCCAACCAGGATGGTCAGCAAAGATAGTGTGACCAGCATCCCGAAAGAAAAATTAAAGGTGAGGCTTTGACCGGTAAATCCGTTAAACCAGGGAAGGATGAGCCAAATAAGGAAAAGGGCGATCATGGTGGCAGCCACGGTTTGAAGAACAGCTTCTCCCATGAATTGCCGGATTATATCCAGCCGACCTGCCCCGCAAACTTTCTTTATGCCGATCTCCGTTGAACGTTCCGAAGAACGAGCTACTGAAAGCACTGAGAAATTCAGGGCCGCCATGAGAATGATCAGGAATGCCAGGCCGGAGAATATCCAGACATACTTGTAGCTGCTGATGTTTTTGTCATAAAGATAGGTCTGGTAATCGGTATGCAGGTGGATATCGGTCAAAGACTGGAAAACGAGCTTCTCTGTCAACCGCGAAAACCGGCTGAGATGGTTGGTGATCCGCTCCAGAAAACGATCATCTATTACGGCATTCTTCGCGAGTTTGATATAGACGTGAACATGTACCTTGTCTCCCCAGCTGTCGGCCACCCAGGCATATTTGCTGCTTATTCCTGAGAGAATATACCCGAAATCAATATGGCTTTGCTTCGGGATCCTTACCACGCCGCTTACCGTGTAGGCCTCCATGTTATATTTATCACTGATGACTGTTTTGCCTAATGCAGGCTGATTGCCAAAAAGCTTTCGCGCCACCTCCTCCGAAAGAACAATGTTCGACGGATTGGAAAAGGCTTTCTCGGGTGTTCCCTCAAGAAATGCAAAGCCGCTGAAGATGGCGAAAAAATCTTCATTGGTACTCATGCCACGGGCCTCGATCTTTTCACCCCCCTTCTCCGACTTCAGGGGTGAATCTTCGGAATCAAAGCTCAGGTAGGTGGCATTTTCGATCTGCGGGTAGGACATCTTCAGCGTTTTTGCCACCGGGCGGTAACAACCTGCTGTTTTAACGACATCGTCACCCTGCTTGCCCATGGTCAGAACCCGGTAAATCCGGTCATGATCGGGATGGAATTTCTCATAGCTCAGTTCATTCAGCACCCACAGGTAAATCAACAAACTGGCCACCACCCCGATGGTAAACCCCAGCAGCGTGATCGAGGAATATACAGGCTTATTGATAAAATTGCGGACGATAATTCTGAACTGGTAGATCATGGCAGTGATTTGATTATTCGACAATCATCAGGATATCCTCATCATCGGATACTGACTGGGATAGTTTCAATAACTCGTTCTTTTTTGCTGCAGGGGCTGAGGAGCTGCCGAATGATGCTGATTTCACATGGTTTTTCAGCTCTTTCCCCTTGATCGAGACAAGGATCTCCCCATTATTACCGATCATATAGGATGATGGCCAAACCGGTAAACCGCCGTCGATGTTGTTCTTTAAAATCTCAGGGTTGTAGTTGCCGGGATCACTTTTAACCAGAGAAAGTTGATTATTTGCCCTGGAGAAGAGTGCATAATATTGCTTCAGTTGCCCGCTTTTCCTGGTATTCGGACAATCATAACTGTCTTTTGAAAAGGTCAGGAAGATATATTTTTTTGTCACTGCCCAGGTTTGCGGAATGATCTTCCCGGCCAGGTTAAAATCGAGATCCATCCCCTCTTTCTTCAGGAGCTTGTATTTACCCATTTTCAGGACAAAGACAGGCAATAGCCGGTTGGGGGGAAGCACCTGGAACAGGGTGTCATTAAAGGCAGTCCTGAGATACAGCTTGCCATTGTTTTCGTACTGGGTGCCATAATCGGTCCCCCTCATCAGGGATTTGGGAAAATGGGTCAGTTTATCAAACTGGGTAAAGGTAGCCAGCGTATCTCCCCGTTGGTTGAAGATGCCCATGATGTATTTTCCCCCGATCTCGTATTCATTTCCAAGTTGCTGGGCATAGGTATTCCGGTCGAGCATCATGGAACTTAACCGCTGATATATAAAATCTGATCCGGCGCTCCACATGCCGAATTTATTTCCTTTCTGGGGCTGACTCTTTTTCCCGAAATTGAAGTCGATGGCAACTTTTCCCATTCCCCTGATCTGGTCCGGTTTTTCAGGATCAAACTGGTTCGACAGGTTTACCGGTAACTGGGAGCAATCATATTCCATGATGCAGGATTGTCCGGAAAGTGAGTTACGGTATTTATAAAAGAGGTTCTTACCGGTGGCCCAGACGGTGGTACCCCCGCCGATAAAGGTATTGTCGCCCCGAACGATCATCATGTCCTCCTTTACCTCTATTCCGGTTGATTCATTTTTCACGATCGTACTGACATATTTTCCACCTCGGGTATAGAGAAGAATTCCCGATGGGTTAACTGCCACGATGTTTGAATCCATCAGGTAATATTTGAATTTCATTAACCTGGCAAAGGAGGAATCGGGCACCTTTTGCAAGCGGATATAAGTGATTTTGGAAGCCACATCCGACAATGAAAGATCTTTGATGTTGTTGAGGCTTCCGGCAATGTCGATCACCACAGGGGGGCATGAAGGATCAACTGAACGATCTTCTTTGAACCGGAAACCCGGGGGGAGCTTTTTCAGCGAATCGGCCAGCTTGTTTTCACGCTCGATACGGTCGGCCTCCTCTTTCTCCTTTTCCATGATCTCTGCGGATAATTTTTTTTCATCGGTCTTTAACCGGTTGCCATTGCATGAAATGAGCATGACCAGAATGCCGGTTATTAAGTAAGAACACAGTAGTTTCATAGTGACATTGATTTTATTCATATCTGAGCAATTCAACGGGGTTTCGCGAGGCCATGCGCCAGTTTTGCCAGCTGATGGCTGCCAGGGCAATCAGCAGTGTAATCCCCCCTGCAAAGGCGAATATCCACCAGCTTAGATCTATTCGGAAGGCAAAATTTTCAAGGTACCGGTACATGAAATACCAGGTAAGCGGACAGGCTACCACAAATGCTATTCCTATCCACATTAAATAATATTTAGAGAAAAGGGAAAGGATGGTCAGGCTGGTGGCACCGTTGACTTTCCGGATACCGATCTCCTTAGTTCTCATTTCTGTTGATGAGATTACGAGACCCAACATTCCAACACAGGCAAGAAATATAGCCAATCCGGAAAAAAGAAGGAACAGGACCCCTCTGCGCTCATCCAACTTGTAGGATTTACTGAAGTCATCATCCAGGAAACTATATTGAAAAGGTTGTGAATCGGTCATTTTATTCCACTGATCCTGGATGTAGCCGATGGCGTTTGCAGGACCACCCGGGCTGAGTTTCACCACCAGCAGGTTACCGCGGCTGTCGAGGTTGCCGATCATCATCGGCTGGATTTCCAGGTAGAGGGGTTGAAAATGAAAATTCCTGACCACCCCGACGATCTCAGCGTAGAGATTTTCCCCGTTTTCCTTTGTTCCAAAAATGACCCTTTTCCCGATGGGCTCTTTCCATCGGTATTTTTCGGCGGCCTTCTCATTGATGACCGCTTCAACATCCCCCGTGGATATTCCTTGGGAGAAATATCTTCCTTTTACCAGCTTGATGTCCAGGGTTTTCAGAAATTCCTTATCGGCAAGCATGGTATGCAGCAGGTAGGATTCCGAAGCCGGAGCTCCTTCGAGGTTATACCCGGTAGGTTCAAAATGACGGCCCGGAACCGAGTTTACATAGGATACTTCAAGAACACCGGGATTTCTTTTCAATTTTTCTGCAAAGGCCTCCTGACCCTCACCCAACGCTCTGGCTCTTTCAATGAGCAGGATATGATCTTTGGAAAATCCCAACTCGGTGCTGTTCATGAAACGCAGCTGCAGGAATATGGTAATTGTGGAGATGATCAATCCGATCGAGATGATGAACTGAACGGTAAGCAGAACAAGACTCAGTCGCGACCGGGTGACCGGAGAGCCCGACTTTTTACCCAGGATATCTGCAGGATTGACGGAGGACATATGGAATGCGGGATACAACCCTGAAACGATCCCCACTGCAAAGGTGATGATCAGAAATATGAGAAACAGATAAGAAAAATGTGAGAGCCGGATGCAGGTATCAAGGTAATGGTTGAAAAATGGAATCGAAAACTTCAGTATGATAAAAGCCATCACCATTGCGGCAAAGCTGATCAATACCGACTCCACCAGGTATTGCCAGATCAGAGAACCCTTTCTGGCCCCCATCGCCTTTCTCAGGGAAAGTTCCATCGTCCTTTTAACGGAACGGGCCATGGATAAATTGATGAAATTGATGCAGGCAATGAAAAGGATAAAGATGGCCAGGATTGAAAACAGGATGACATTCCTGATGCTTCCGAACCTCAGCATCAGGCCGTCCAGTCCGGGAAGTCCCTCCATGTTATGGTGAAGGTACACCCGGCTTATGGGGACAAGGAAATAACTGATCTGGTTGTTTTTATCTTTGAAAAAATCAGTGACACGCATTCCTGTCGAACTTTCCAGCCAGGAACCCATGGCCTTTATCACAAAACCCGGAAATTTTGCTTCAAGCTGATTCTTGTCATAATTTTCCGGCAGGGTAAGAAAGGTTTGCAGACAGCCATCACCCCAATCCAACCCCTTGTAATTCGCTGGAATGAGGCAATCGAAAAAAAAGTGTGAATTGGGGGGCATCTCCTTTACCACACCGGTGATTTCATAGGCTGTTTTTCCATTGAAGGTGATCGATTTCCCGATGGGATCCTCATTCCCGAAATACTTTTTTGCCAGCATGTCAGTGAGGATAATGGTATTGGGCCTGCGTAAAGCATCTTTCGGATTACCCTGCAGAAAGGGTATGGTAAACACATCAAAAAGAGTGGAATCGGCTGCAGCGATGTTGGTTTCGATAAACTTGGTATCCTTGTAGCTTACCAGTATATTCCTTTTCCAGAGTACAATCCTTGAAATATCCTGAATCTCCGGGAAGGTCGATTTCAATGCCGGGGCCAGGTTTGGCGCGGTGAAAAAGCCCCTTTTATCCGGTCCGGAACCCCATTGCTGTTCAACCCTGTAAATCCTGTTGGCTTTTGCATGAAACCGGTCAAAACTCAGCTCATTGAGTATATATTGCACCAGGATGAGTGATGCCGCCATTCCAATGGCCAGCCCGAAGATGTTGATCAGACTGAAAGTCCTGTTACCCGAAAAAATCCTCAGGGCAGTCTGAATTTGATTTTTTAACATCATGTTACTCTGTTTTTAACGTTTCAACAGGATTGACAGTCGCTGCCCTGTAGGATTGAAACCCGATGGTAATCATGGTGATGACATAACTCAACAATCCGGTGACTGCAAAGATCCACCAGGATATACTGGTTCGGTAGGCAAAATTCTCAAGCCACCGGTGCATGAAATAATAGGAAACCGGGCAGGCGAGAATAAATGCAATCACAACCAGTTTGGTGAAATCAAAGGAGAGGAGTCCAATGATGCGGCCAACTCCTGAACCATTGACCTTACGGATGCCGATCTCTTTTTTTCGCTGTTCGGTGGTGAACAAGGCCAGCCCGAACAATCCCAGACAACTGACAAAAAAGGCCAGCCCCGTGAATATGCCAAGTATTTTACCCAGTCTGGCTTCCGATGCATACAGCCGGTTCAGGCTCTCATCAATAAATGTGTATTCAAAAGGCTGGTGTTGGGCAAACCTTTTCCAGGTTTTTTCAAGGCTCTTTAATATGGAAGAGAGATCACTATTTGATTTTAATCGCAGGGTAATGTTATCCGGACTGTTTTCCAGGAAAAAGACAAGCGGTGCAACCGGAACATGTACCGATTCGAAATTGAAATCTTCCACCACGCCGATCACTTGATAAATGGCAATGTTATCTCCATCAAGCGGCCTCCCGATCTTTTTCCCGATGGGATCATCCCACCCCATCGACCTTGCAGTTGATTCGTTGATTACCACGGTCATTGTATCTGTTGAAAAGCTTTTCTCGAACCCTCTTCCTTTCAGCACCTTCAACCCCAGTGTCCGGATATAATCAACATCGATCCGCCAGGTCTGAAAGGTTTGCAGGTTCTCAGTCTTAATCCCGTCTTTGAAAAGGGCATCGGTTGTTCTGCTGGATGGTATCGGAAGATAACTGCTTACCGTCGCGCTCAGGATACCGGGATTTTGCATTACCTCTGTTTTAAAACTTTCAACACTGTTTCCCAGCAAATAGGTGTTTTTCAGGACCACAAGATTTTCCTTGTCATATCCCAGTTTCTTTTGCTGAATGAAGGTCATTTGTTTCATGAGCAATAACGTCGACATCAGCAGGATTAATGAAATCAGGAACTGCCCTGTAACAAGAATACTCCTGAAAAGGGTTTTCTTTCTTCCGGAAAACATCTCCTTTCTTATGGCTGTTATCGGCTTAAATGAGGAGAGATAAAAGGCCGGATAGCTGCCTGCGAGAAGACCGGTAACAATGATCAGCAATAACAAACCTATTCCCATTTTTGGGTCAAGAATATTGAATGACAGCACTTTTCCGGACAGTTCGTTAAAGTAAGGCATGGATAGTTCAACAAGGATAATGGCCACTAGGCATGCAATGGCCACAATGATCAATGATTCCAGAATAAACTGACTTGCAAGCTTTCCCTGACGGTCCCCGAACATCTTTTTCATCCCAACCTCCCTGGTTCTTACAGAGGCTTTTGCGGTTGAGAGATTGGTAAAGTTGATACAAGCCAAAACCAGAATGAAAATTGCAACGATAATAAATATGTAAACATATTGGATATCCCCGTTGGCTTCAAGATCTCCAAGATCGGCAGAATGCAAATGTATATCCTGTAATTTTTGTGTTCTGAGATTGATATAGGCACCGGTCTGCCTGATTTTCTCCCAGGTGGTTCCCATGAACTGTGAGAGTTGGACCGCGATGTATTTATCCACCAGATAGGAGAGTTTCTGTTCAAAAGCATCAACATTGGCATGTTTCTTCAATAACACATAGGTGATGAAATTGAAACTGATCCAGGTATCCTGTAAGCATTCATTGTTGCTGTAAATTGATGCAATGAAATCAAAATGAAAATGCGATGCCGAAGGGATATCCTTGTAAACGCCGGTAACCAGATAATCGGATGTATTGTCAAGGTTCAGCATTTTTCCAACAGGATCTTCCGTTCCGAAGTATTTTTTTGCCATCGATTCACTCATTGTTATGGTGCGGGGTGCACGAAGCGCTGTTCCCGGCTTCCCGTTTAACATGGGGATGGTAAAAACATCAAACACGGTTGAATCGGCAAAGATGATCTTGTCCTCGGTAAAACATTTATCGCTATACCGGACAATGCTGTGCCCATAATCCCTGAACCTGACCACATTTTCAACTTCCGGGAACTGCTGCTTCAGCACAGCAGCTGTGGGAGCAGGGATTACCGCGGTACTATTTTCATCTCCCTGCAAGCTGTATAGCATTCTTATCTTATATATCCGGGCAGCTTTTTCGTTGTATTTGTCATAGGATAGTTCGTCGGCGACCCAGAGCATAATCAGGATAAATCCGGCCATGCCAATGGCAAGTCCCAGTATATTCAGCAATGAAAAGGTTTTATTGCGCAGGGTGATCCGGAGAAATATTCTTAAAATTGATTTCATAATTACTCCGTTTTTAACGTTTCCACAGGGTTCAGTGTTGCCGCCCGCCAGCTTTGCCAACTCACGGTCAGCAAGGCTATACCTACAACAAGAATGCCTGCCAGTGCAAAAATCCACCAACTCAGTGTGGTTCGGTAGGCAAAGCTTTCAAGCCATCTGAACATGACGTAATAGGACACGGGTGTGGCTAATATAAAGGCAATGGCTATCCATTTCACGAAACTTAAATTAAGCATCTGCATTATTTCTGAAACAGTCGCGCCGTTTACTTTACGTATACCTATTTCCTTCGTTCTGCTAATTATGATAAATGATGCTATGCCAAACAATCCCATGCTGGCGAGTACAATTGCCAGTACTGCAAAATATCCCATCAATTGAAAAGTTTTTTTTTCGGATTGATAAAGTTGCTCAAGCCGCATATCTAAAAAGCGAAAATCAAATATCTGATCCGGGTAGATGTTTTTGCAAATTTTATTCATTGTCTGGATGGTACGTGGCATATCAGTTGGTTTCACTTTGACCAGAAGCTGCCAGCATTCATCGAAATAAATAACAAAAACAGCAGGCTTGATTTTTTCATACAATGATTCAAAGTGAAAATCCTTTACAACCCCAATTATTTTTCGATCAGATACAGGCCAATTGCACTTGAGCGTCTGCCCTATCGGGTCTCCCTTTATTCCTAAACTTTTTACAGCAGCCTCATTCAGAATAACCGATTGACCGGTATCCGATTTAATTTCAGTCGAAAACAAACGCCCTTTTAAGGCTTTTATATTCAACGTGTTAAAATAGTCATGATGAACATGTACATAAGGGATCTGTATCCGCTTTGTTTGTCCCTGGGGTAAAACCATCCCTATATTACTCAGACTTCCCGAAGGAACACGGCTGGCGGCAGACACATTGACAACAAAGTTTTGATCAAGAAGCGCCCGTTTTAAAGCCATGTATTTTTCCTCATTTCCAAACGTCTCAACATCGGAGGTGAGAACGAATTCTTTATCGAATCCAAGGTCCTTTTGCTTGAGAAACCTGATTTGACGAAACATAGCAATTGCAATGGCTATCAGTACAATGACAATAGTAAATTGCGCGCCTACAAGGATT
>Ga0247842_10008326_pt1 | contig 10899 bp, 8 predicted proteins | sample LaCruzMarch2015__3_FD_192411 | JGI IMG/M metagenome (GOLD analysis project Ga0247842, IMG submission 192411) | Freshwater microbial communities from meromictic Lake La Cruz, Castile-La Mancha, Spain - LaCruzMarch2015_19m | ecosystem: Environmental > Aquatic > Freshwater > Lake | place: Spain...
AAAATGCGGATTATAGCGGAAGAAGAGCTGGATTTTGGCCAGAAAGCCAGGGGTATTTCTCCGCCGTCCCTTCCCATAATTCCTTCGCCATAAGGAGATACAAAAGCCCAAACTCCATCATTTCGTATCGTTCCAAACACGCCGTCAAAGATACCGAAGGTATCTCCATCCGTAATTTTTCCAATTGCAGGCAAAGAGCCAGTTTTACAGATATCACATTCCAAAAAGTTGGCAGAACAATCCTTATCTTCCCATCGTCCATTCTCTAAAGGAATTCCATTGACAGAAGAAAAGGGCCCTGTGACTGTATCGCTAAAATCTAATGCACCAAAATAGCCTTTTCCAGAAGGGGGATTCGGATTATCTACCCATTTCCAGAGTAGGTAGGAGCCATCATCATTGTTTTGAACTATGTATTTGTTACCCATTGTATCCTGTGCGGTAAAAATATTTTCGATTCCCGCCCCGCTTACGTTATAATTTGCCAGTATGTTTCGTCCCGGGACAGAAGAAATCACTACATTGGCTGGGTCATTCACATCGGAGAGATTGTCGGCATCTGAAAGCTTAAAGATCGCATTGGGAAACCGGGAACTTATATTGGCTATACAAGTAATACTGCTCCTGGCTTTGATCTCCTCTGGCAAAATCGGCAATGTATCAAAACTGCGGCAGTCATACTTGTTTTCAAAAGCTGGCAACGATCTGGCTGTTTCAATTTTCCAATACCCATAAATGCTATCCCGGGGTCCAGTAGAATCATTATGAAAATCAAGGTTTCGATACACTTCCAGGATCATTGGCTCCATTTTACCTAAATCGGAACAACTGCCTTCGTAAGGGGTATATGTGAAAGTATACGCATTCGTTGTGTCGCGAACTTCCCGGATGACATCACTCCCATTTTTTGTTCGGAAAAGGATATAAGCCGTTTCCCCTGCTGTCAAGGGTGGTGATATCCGGATCTCAATCGTTGATGTTTGCTCTACTTTGAGCGGAGGGGTTATACGGGCATTCAATTTGATTTGGGAAGGCAGTACTTCTATGTCCATAAATCGGAAATCTCCACATTTGCCCATCGTAAGTCCCGTAACAGGATTTTCTACGTTCCAGGCATCCCCTGACCGAACCATGCTCCCGCATTGGTAATTAGAGCCCCGGTACAGAACATCTGACAAGCGGATATCTCCCCCCGTCACACGATTATCCAGGGTAAGGTCCTGATAAATAAAATCTCCTATCTCGAATTCACTATTTTCATTCGTATCGTGATATCTTTCATTAGTAAATGGTTTTAAAATAAATCCGACATCAGCATCACCCTTAGCCACTGTTGATTTGGCTGGGTAATCGATGACATTGTTTCCAACCGTAACCTTGATCGGAGTTAATCGGGTGTCCCCTTCGCTAACCAGGGAGTTAAAGTCAAGGTCATTATATATGGCCCCCCCGCAACCGATTTGGTTCGAACCAAGGGAGTAAAATTTATAGGTTGATGGAAAAGGAGTTAATGCTAGAAAGGAGTCTGTGTCCGATTCTCCTTTTTTCATCCCAACAAATTCTTCACAGACTTTTCCTGGTACGTAATCATCGGATAAATTGTAAGGATTTGCGTTTCCTCCAAAGGCATTGGCATTGATCCCATCATCTTTCCAGATTTCAACACCAATGTATTCTCGGTATTTTAGTCGAATATTATGAAACGTCGTAGCCGGAGCAAAAAACATAGTTCCATTCGGGTCTAGTACAGTGCTGTTTTGAATTGTCTGGGCATTGGTGGGTACATCCCCATTCACTGAGAGAAGTCTTGCGGTTGTTACCGGAGGAATAACACCAAACCAGAGGTCTGATTCTACTGAAATGTTATACCCATAGTTTTCGCAACTGGCAAACAGCAATTCCGACATCAGCAATACTTTTGTTCCTGCAACACCTAAAGTAGCTTCCCCAATTTTAAAAACCCGACCGGAATAATCATAAGTACTGGACAGAATCGGTTTTAAGGCACCACTCGGGGAGAAACGAAATCCTTTCGAATAGTCAAAAGGAATGGATTCACCCAGACGATATGGTCCCATCGTATTGTTGGAGAGGATTGAATCAACTTTATTTGCGCTCGTGCTACACCGGTCAGCAAATTGATCTGCTTCCCTCGAATCCTGGAACCGTCCATCAGCGTCAAACCAAATCTGACCTGAATCATCCAAAACGACAAAGTAATGACCTGATTCTTGCGAGTTTCCACCATTTGCGGTTATTTTAATATATATTTCGGTATAAAAAAGTGGTAGGGAAGAGCTTGAAGATTGTGCTGGTCTGGTTGCTCCCACTTTTGGCATTGGAAAACCAGATCGTCCCCATACCTCTTCTCCTCTTCTTTGCCAGGGAAAATTTCCTCCATTACTTGTAGGATTGCCATCCCGCAGTTTTCCAACAGGAACCCAGCGGACAGCAATAAACGTAGCATCTTTGATCTCGTTTTCTGCTCTTGCTTTGATCAAAGATCCTGGAACGACAATGCTTAGTAAAAGAGAACATACAATCCAAAAAACCAACCATTTTTTCATATCATATCCTACCTTTCCATTCTCGAACAATCAACATGGTTTCATCAATCGAAATACGATAGGATTTAAAACCGGTTCAAACGAGCTTTAGAATAAGGTTTTGTTTTCTTTTATCATAAAATATAACCAAAACAGAAACGGCAAGGCAACTCTCGCTGTCGCCAAGAAGAAGATAGTGATTGGTTTTAAAAATAGGCTGTCGGGTAATAAAAAAGAAAGTTTTTCAAAGAATCGACCTAAAACTTCAACAACAAACAGGAAAAATAAAATTAAAAGTATTGGCTTTCCTTTTTTGAGAATCTCCTGCTTGTAAGAAGCAATCATCAACGCAAGGAATGGTAAAAAAGAAAAAAACTCCCCCTGCCAAAATTGTTTTACAGGAGAAATGAACTTTGGATAGTATCCAAGAACATTCAATAAAATATAACTGCATTTTAATCTTAGCCAAAGATAGCTCCCCGCAAAAGGCAGCCACAAAAAGTAAAATACAAGCAAGGCAATGAAAAACAAACCGAAAAACTGAAAGATAGATTTGGTTTTCTGATTCATTTTTGTTTTTTTGTCATACGATCTAGCCACAGATAGAAAAGGAAAACAACAAAGAATAGTAAGAAAAACTGCCAGAAAAACGTGTGAAAAAAACTAAATAACTTTGGTTCTTGTTGTGATATCAAAAATATGGTAACCAACCGAATCAAATTTAATAGTAGAATGACGGGCAGTCCCCACAAGATTGCTTTCATTTTTTCTATCCAGGCAAACCAAGTAGAAGCGACAGCGGCAGTAAAAACGATTATCCCATAAATTCCAGTGCATTCATATATGATTTCCATATCAATCCCGCCCAATATATGAAATCCATTTAAAACGGTTGAAGGATAAAATAACTTTATGATTTTATACGTCAGAAGAGTCGTTGCATAGGTGAAAGGCTCCGTGATAAATCTCAGATGTGTGATTGCCTGAAGGACAAATACAAGGATTAAAAAACAAATAACAAACCGCAGATACTGTTTTCTCTTTTCTTTGATATCCAGTATCTGCGGTTTGTTATGCAATGCTTAAAATTGTATTATTAGTACGATTTCTTTATTCTTTTTTCCATCACAAAGATGAAGGCGGCTACCATGCTAAGGAGCAATAAAAAGGCAGTCCACCAGGAAAAGGTCGGTGTAGCCATATTTTCTGTCTGCTCTAATACTTGTAAAATGGCAGATCCGGTCCCAAGAGCTACAACAACATTCCCACCGGGATCAAATCCAACTCCTTGCGCAGGAATCCCTATCGTAATAGTTCCGGAAGAAGTTCCAGTCTGGGAAGTCGTTCCCAGTAGACGAAGCGAAGTTGTTTTAACTTCTCCTGAGGATGTGAAATCAGAATAATTCGGCGGTATCTGGTTATCAAAAGCCCTTACGAAATAGAAATAGCTCTTCTTGCTTTGAATCGTTGCATCCTCAATACTCGTTACTCCAGATTTGACTGTTTTGAGCTTGTTCCCAGGCTTCGTATCATCCAGGTATTGTGAAGTATCTCGCCAAATCTCATACCCCTCAACGGGAAAAGAGCCATCGGCGGATACAGTCCACGAAATTGAAGTTTTTGATTCCGAAACTTGCGCCACTGTTACACTTTTTGGAGCAGAGGGTGCCTTTGTTTTTGTATACGTTTGAATAACCAAAGTCGCATATGCTGGTATCGGTTCGCCAGTCATAACATCATTGTTTAGCAAAACGCAATTACGATCATATCCAGGATTCAATATTTCGGATTCAAGTGTCGCCGTCACATAGGCCGGAATACCAAGGAGACTCAAACAGGCAGTGCCTGTAAATCCATTCAAGCTTTCTACCTTGATTCGGTAAGAAGCCACAGCACCCGGTACGACACGAATCACTGGCGGAGTCGAAGTTATCTTGATACCTGGTTTCGGAGGTAACACATTAATCGTAATAACGGCTGTCTTTTTGAATTTACCTGATATAAAGTAGACTTTCAAGTACCAGGTTCCAACTGTCGTATTGGAAGTAATCTTGATTTGTGTTTGATACTGGGTGGTTATATTCTTCCTTGTATTCACTTCAGCTGCTTGATTTGAGATGTAGTCATAAATAAAAGAACTCTGAAGCCAGCTGACCGATATATCGTTTGTCAGGCTGGGAAAAGGTGGCTGCCACACCATAGCGATAATTGCATTGTCTTCAAAATCATTCCGTGAAGTTATACCGAGGTTTACTACCTGGCAGGATTCCGTGCAACAAGAATTTGGAGGACAATCGCCTTGATACAAATTAATGGTAGGTGGTGAAACTTCAACAGAGAATCCTGGCTTAGGAGGGATGACTTGAATATTAAAATTATAGACGATCATATCACCCGTAGCATCATCCGTTATCGAAACAGACATAGGGTAGGTTTTAAACTGAGTTGCGTTGGTTGCCTTGATCATAGGTTGTAATATGATTGTATTGGTGTTCATAGGGATAGAAACACCAAATTTAAGGTTTTCAGCAATCGGATTACCATTCGAATCTTTCTTTGGTAGGTAAATCGTATCATTAAGATTTAACTTAACAGTTACCGTCCCAGATCCAAATCCGCCAACGGGTTTAAATGTAAATTTTGGGGTAGGATCAGCATAATAGCCTCTCTCGATGACAATTGGTATGGGTGTTAGGCTAATATCGCAGGTGGGAGGAGCATTGAACAAATGGAAATATCGGTTGCCATACGGACTTAATCTTTGCCGTTGGGAAGAGAAGGAAAGTACAAGTCCCTTCGAAGAGCTATACATGTCATAGACTTCGGTAAGGGAACCTCTATATATAGAACCAGGGCTTCCGATAGGATCAACATTTTTTGTATAACGCCATTCATCTTCCAAGATACCGTAGGTGACTGGGGTTACATCGGCAATGGTAGAATAAACAATTCCCGGTCCTGTAAAATTCCAATCTGAACCCTGACCGCCTCCGATAAACATAGTGGAGTCTTCCAGTACTCCCGACATATTTTTTGCCATACTTTTCCCCAATGCGGTAATGGGATTTCGCATAACCTGTGGTAAGCCAGCCCCATTAACAGCCGTTATTGGACCGACACTCTCCCAGGTCGATGCATCTAAAACATTCGAAGGAGTAGGAGATGGATTCAGATTATTGGTCCGGTAAAATTTGGATCCAAGGGCATCGCCTTTGCAGCCTGCATACAGATAGCCTTTAAACCAAAGCAGTGATAAAGGGGTAGGAGCAGAACTCACGTCTAGCGCTGTAGAATTATACCCTGCCCCAAAACCAGCCCTATAATAGATCCAATACGGCATAGCAGCGACCCCATCAAGCTCCATTGTATTTAAACCAAATGCATTCAGTGATCCCGGTTTTATCGCGTACTTCATCATACCACGAGGTGAAGGACTATAATAACCGGGGGATACATACATAGGCCAATACGCTGTCATGTTGGTAGAGTAATCGTAATCAGCACCAAAATTCATATAGAACTTAGTATTGTTGGCAGCTGGGTAGGGTCGTACATAAGCACGATAAAGAGTACCACCTGTATAATTACTACTCCAGCCAGAACCAGTAATTGTTCCCCCTACACGAAGGGTGAAATAATATTTACCATATCCTGCGTCATAGGATAAGGCTGATTCACCTCTTCCTAAAGGAGCTGGAGGTGGAAGTGCAGGCTGTAGTAATGCTGTGCCGACCGTTGGAAAATTTGCAGGATCGATCCGATAAAACTTCCCCGATCCAATATAGGGATTTGTCGTTTGATCATTTGTAGCAGCGGTAGTTAAAAAAAGATAGTTTCCCGCTTTCACAAAATCAAATATAATCAAATTTGCGTTATAGTATGCTTTGTTGTTATACACAACAGGTATTTCCATAGCTTGCCAGGTGGTTTGCGGAGGAACGGGAGTTTTAATCAAATCGTCCGTTATCGCATTCCGGATACCGGTATATTTCAATATATGGAGGCGGGTGTTCGATCCTCCCCAGAAATCATAAACATAGGGGATAACCATATAGATGGATCCATCGTTGATTCCGTTGTTGGTTACATCGATGTACTCAAAATATGTCTTTGAGCCATAGTGGTACTTCTGTCGGCTTGAATTGTAAAAGGTTCCGAAGGTATATCGGCTCTGACCCGTTGGAGGATAGTTAAAATTTTTGAACATTGTCTTCCAGTTGGCACCACCGGATGTTCCGTTGCCATCGTATCGATATAACACAGATCTCCAACCGCTATAGGGTGTCCATTGATAATCAACATAATCTGATGCATTATTTGGATCTCCGGTATTTGTTAACATAAATAATTTTTTATTCCAAATGCTTCCTGCAGCGTCTGTCCAGGATTGCTCTATTGCTTTCAAAGAAATGTGGTTGGATCCGCCATATTGACCCCAATTACTTGGATTGATCGCTACCCAAATTTTCGGGTTGTCCGTAGAGGCATAATGATATACCATTCCAGTGCCAATTGGATTCCATGGTGACTGGTTGGACCAGGGCACAGCCATAAAAAAGTGAGTTACCTTGATTCCGTTCGTTTTTGTTTCCACCAAATCTGTAAAAGATGTATTCTTAGACACATCATAGCTTTGGTTGTTGGCATAGGGAAGACTTGCGTTGCTCATAGCAGACTGTGCGCTAAATTCCGCAAATGCTCCATTGATAGGCGTGATCTCGCTCCAGTCATTTGGAAAGGTAGCTTTGGCAGGCAGAATGGAAAGAAAAGAAAAAGAGCTGGTCAAAAGAACACTCGCTACAAGAAGCGTAAAAACTTTCTGCAACCGGATTTGTTTCATATAAACCCTCCTCCACTCACCAATCTTCACTGCTCAAAGAAATACAATATATTGGCTACGGCAGTTAAATCTTGATTAACAACAAATACACCATTCATAAAAGTACCTGTTTTGACAAATTGAGGTATTTCCCCAAATTTAAATTCCGAAGGCGAATCTTTAGCACCCGCCTTTACTGTAAAAATCCTTGTTTCGGCATTAACAAGAACCTTGAGAGTCAATGTTTGCCCTTCACCAGGATATTGTCCATTGCAAGGATATAAAAATTCAAACGTTTTGTTTACAGCATCAAAATTTGATATGGGGGAGGAGAAATTAACAGATGCCGTCATGTTCGGATCGATCAACCGCCCCTGAAAGATATCAAACGTCTCTTTGATGGTCTTATCTGTAAAATTGATGAGACCACTGCAAATAATAACATCATTGGGTCGGATAATGTCAAGGGACCCAATTTGGTCTACATCCTTGGTATAGTTTGTCATTTCGGTAACATACACCGTAAGGTCCGAAATGATGATTCCGTTTGCAAGCTCATTGTAACATCTGGCGTTTTTTAGGATAATCATCCTTTTTTCCAGGTCAACCGATTCGACAACACCCTTTGCTCCAAAGGGTTCTGGAAACAAAATCGTTGGCTTATCTTCTGTTTCAGCGGTTTTATGGAGGATACCCAAAGATGTCTCAGAAAAAATGGTTCGGATTTTCGTAAAACCAATACTATTTTTCTGGGATTTCACAAAGGTAGAAATATCCCTAGAAATCCTCTGGGGAACATCCTTCACAGTAAACCCATATACAAACACAGGAACAAAGAAAATACAAATAACTAGCAAAACTGAAAACTTTCTCATGCAGTTTCACCTCTTTCAATCAGCAACTAGGCTTATTATACAAAAAAAACCTAAAAAGCAAAAAAGATTTTTAAATTAAATTACGAACTTAAACTTCGAACCAATCCAACAAATCGAGTCAATTTCGTTTCCCAAATCAAAAAGCCCCCGATTTTTACCACTTGCCAGTTGTATTTGATCCCATTTGTATATTTCACTGGTTTTACTGTCTTTATTTTTAGAAACAAACTCTTAAGTTTTGGATGCTTTGCGATCACCAAATTTCCTTTTTGGTCAATCACGGGATGCTCCGAAGGCTTCTCAATTTTTTCAAAGATTTCAAAAACGGTTTTCCCATTTTGGTCGATAATTTTATCAGAAACTTGTATTGATAAAGCTACCTCAGTCTCCAGATTCGGTACGACCAACTCAGCCTCAACTTGTTTTGTCTCTGCTTCTGCTCTGCCGAACTGATTTTGTCGAATGATGCCATAGGTAGATACAAGGAGGAAAAAAACCAATACAAAAATATCAATCGCTTTAAAAACTCCGCATTTCCAATAAGCTATCCTCATTTAATTTCCGGGATCAACAGCCCAAACCCTCCGCTTTTTCGACGATACAATAGCGCCAGGTTTCCTGCTTTTCCAGACATCCGATAGTACAGGAAAAAATCATGGCCCAATAAATCAATTTGCTCAACAGCTTCATCGTCGGACATTGGCTCCACATAAAATTTCTTTTCCCGGATAATTCCGTTCCCGGATCCTTTCTCTGGTTCTGATCTGTCCTCAGACGGATAGGTATCTTTTGTCACTTTTCGGGATCGATCCTGAAGCCTTTCTTTGTATTTCCGCATTTGGGTTTCCAGTTTGTCAGACAACCGGTCGATCGCGGCTCTTATATTTGATCCTTCTGTTTCCGCCCGAATAATTTTACCACTCACTTTAAGCGTAATCTCAGCTACATTTCTACCCCTGACTTCACTTAATACTAGATCTGCCTCCTGGATATTCCCGTAAAACTTCTCAACTTTTCCAATTTTCTCCTCTGCATAGTCCAACAAATTCTCATCTAAGGTTGATCCACTCTCTGACTTAACAGTAATTCTCATCTTTCACCTCCAAGTTAAAAATATCCAACTTAGAACAGCAGGTGTAAAAAAACTTATGTACTCAACTACGGCATAACAGAAGAAAACCGCTTTACATTTATTGCCTGTAAGCCTTTTTCGCCTTCTTCAAGGTCAAATTCCACATCTTCTTTTTCTTTTAAGTTCTTAAATCCTTCCATCGCAATTTTTGAATAATGGATAAATACATCACCCTCTCCATCATCGCGCGTCAAGAAACCCCATCCCTTTTGAGAATTGAACCACTTTACTTTACCTCTCACGGAAACCTCCAAAATTAAAAAAAACTTAATTTGAATCAAAAATAGCATTACAGATGCAACTGTCAATATTTCTATCTTTTTTTTTGCATTTTGATGGGGAATCATTACTATTTTCATATGGATCTACTAAGAACGAATCTCTTTATTACCGGACTTGACATCATTGTGGTCAGCCTGCTGGTCTATTTTATGTTTTTACTGTTAAAATCAACCCGAGCAATGCAGTTGGTGGTTGGTATTATCATTATTGCGGTACTGCTGAACATTATGGAAGTGTTGAGCCGAATGACTGGTTTTATTTCCCTGAACTGGGTGCTGAAGAATTTTATCTCGGTTTTAGGGATATCCCTTCCTATCATACTGGTTGTTATTTTTCAGCCGGAATTAAGAAGGTTTCTAGGAAAATTAGGCACCCAAAGATCCTTTTTGGGAACCGCGCTCAATTTTATTGAATTTGCCTATTTAAAGCCCGAATCCATCGATTTGATTTGCCGTAGCGTTGATATTTTATCCCGGCAAAAAACAGGCGCTTTATTAGTAATCGAAAGAGAGACTCCACTGGATCCCTTCCTGGAATCCGGTATCCGAATTGGAAGTGAACTGTCAAACGAACTCATGATTTCGATCTTTACCCCTCCGTCCCTATTGCATGATGGGGCTATCGTGATCAAACACGATTTGATCATTTCAGCCCGGGTAATCCTTCCCCTGACAGAAAACCTGTATATTTCTAAAAATTTCGGCACCCGACACCGGGCTGGTATCGGGGTTACCGAAGAGACTGATGCCATCAGTGTGATCGTTTCCGAACAAGACAGCCGGATTTCCCTGGCTGTTTCTGGCCGGATTACCACAAACCTGACAATCAATGAGCTCCGGGAAATGCTAATGGTTATGTGCAAATCAAAAAAGAAAACCAATAAAAAATGAACATCCGCAAAGCAATCAAAAATAATCTGGCTTTAAAAATCATCTCTGTCTTCATTTCGATTTTGCTCTGGTTGTACGTTTATTTTGTATTTGGTGCCAAAACAACTAAAATTGCCCTGATTCAAGTTCAAATGGAAGGATTAAATTCGACCTATTATGCCGTACTGAATCCTGCTCATGTGAATGTAACTTTCTCGGCTCCCATCCAGATCATCGAACAGTTTGAAAAAAATATTCGCGCCACAATGGATTTATCAAACATAGGTCCTGGCACATACAACCGAAAACCAAAATTGATTTTCCCAAAAGAAATTGAAATCATTTCGATGGAACCGGCTACTCTTGAAGTAAAAGT
>Ga0247842_10008331_pt1 | contig 10892 bp, 10 predicted proteins | sample LaCruzMarch2015__3_FD_192411 | JGI IMG/M metagenome (GOLD analysis project Ga0247842, IMG submission 192411) | Freshwater microbial communities from meromictic Lake La Cruz, Castile-La Mancha, Spain - LaCruzMarch2015_19m | ecosystem: Environmental > Aquatic > Freshwater > Lake | place: Spain...
CAATCAATACAAGTTATAACGACATGTATTTTACTATCAATGAAATTGATACAGACGGGTATTTTACTTCTAACAGACCGGGATCTTTTTACATTAAAGGTGAAACCTGCTGCAATGATATTTGGTCGTATGAATGGCAGAAACCGCGAAAGGTAAAAATTGACACGATCGTTTTTAAACCCGATACCGTTAACTATGAACAAAGCATCAAAGACCTTCTTCCTCTTGCTTTATATTTTCATAACGATATACCTGATCCTGCATCAACCGACACTGTCACAAAACTGAATTATAAAACCACTCTTGCCGAATATATTGAAATGAAAGAGTTTTATGAGAAAGAATATTCGAAAGGTTTGAAAGGAAATGATAAAACTAAAGCAATAAATGATATTGACGAATTCTTTGATAATTACGTTTCCAGCGGATTTAGCAAGTTGAAACAATTTTCGGAATGGCTGCTGAAAGACTTGCAGAAAGGCAAGGATATCAAGATTACTGTAAAAGGATACTGCAGCCCGCTCCATACAACGGAATACAACATAAATCTTGCAAGGCGCAGAATTTCAAGCCTTATAAATTACTTCAGAAATTATGAATATGGCGTTTTCATTAAATATATGGAAGGTACTTCGTCCGATGGAGGCAAGCTGGAAATACATGAAGATCCGGTTGGAAAATCGCAGGCTAATCCTTTGGTGAGCGATAATCCTAATGACCAGCGTAACTCCATATACAGCCGTGCAGCAGCGTTGGAACGCAAAATACAGATTATCATGTACCAATCGAAGGATTCAGTGACAACTGTTAAAAAATATCCGGAAATTATATTCGCGGAAAATCTGCATGATTTCGGAAAAATAACAAAAGGTGATAAAAAGGTATATTCATTTGTTTTCCATAACACCGGCGAGGCAGATCTGATTATTGCCGGAGTGGAAACAAGCTGTGGATGTGCGGTATCCGACTTTCCGAAAGATCCTGTAATTCCAGGCGCTAAGGGGCAGATTAACATTCTTTTCGATAGCAAGGATGAGTTAGGGGAAAAAAAATCAACAATTACGGTGTACTCTAATGCGCAAATAAATAAGAAGGAACTTATCATTGTTTCCGAAGTGGTTCCTGCTCCTGAAATTAAAAAGGAAACACCACAGAAGAACCAGAAAATTCCTCCGAACCAAAAAAACAAACCATGCAGTACTTGTCCAAAATGAAAAAGATTATTGTTTTAGTGTTATTTACCCTTACCGGATGCGGCAGTCATCAGTCAGAACATTCGGTTGTTGTGAAAGCTGATGCACTGATACATCGTGATTATTGTGAAAAGAAAACATTAAGCGAATACGAAAAATTTTTTATAAAAGCCGGTCTTGTTGATGTACAGAAGCTGGATCCTCGTGTAAGAGTGAAACTGAAATATTCAACTACTGATAATCTTTTTGGGTTTGATGCTTATGGCGATCTTGAAAAGGCATACCTGCAAAAGGATGTTGCGCAAAAACTTGTCAATGCTCAGGAATATTTGAATATGAACATGCCTGGCACATGCCTGATTATTTTTGATGCTGCCCGCCCGCGAAGTGTACAACAGATCATCTGGGATTCACTGAAAATGCCTTTTGAAGAAAAAATAAAGTATGCCTCAAATCCAAAACTCGGAGGCTTGCATAATTTTGGCGCTGCTGTTGATGTGAGCATTGTAGATAAGAATGGTAAAGAACTTGATATGGGCTCCCCGTTTGATTTCATGGGCGAATTATCATATCCGGAAAATGAAGCAAAACTACTAAAGGAAGGAAAGCTGACACAGCAGCAGGTTAACGATAGAAAACTTCTGCGTAGTGTGATGTACAAAGCAGGTTTTTTTAACATTCAAACCGAATGGTGGCATTTCAATTCTTGCACACGCGAACAAGCGATGGTAAAGTATAAAATAATTGAATAATAACAGGTAAGTTATATGGAACAAAAAGATGAGAGCGAGCTGAAAGCGCTTATCAGCCTTACAGATGAACCCGACAATGTCATCTTTAGTCAGATCGTCAAAAATATCCTTTCGTATGGAACTGCGGCTATACCATTCCTTGAAGAAAGATGGGAGAATTCATTTGATTCCATGACGCAGCAACGGATTCTGAACATTATCCACAATATACAGTTCGATACTGTCTGTGCCGAATTCGATCATTGGATAAAATTCGATTCAAAGAACCTGTTTGCAGCGTTTATGCTTATTACACGCTACCAGTATCCTGATGTGGACGAAGATGAAATAAAACAAAAAATAGAGGAAATCCGAAAAGACATCTGGTTAGAACTGAATGAAGATTTGACTGCACTTGAAAAAGTAAAAGTTATCAATCATATTCTTTACGACATTCACAAATTTAGTGGTAACGTGGAAAATTTTCATGCCCCGCAAAATTCCTACCTGAATACTTTGCTTGAAAGCCGCAAAGGAAACCCGCTTTCGTTGGGCATCCTGTATATGATCATTTCACAGCAATTGAATATCCCTGTTTACGGCGTAAATCTTCCTGAACATTTTGTACTTGCCTATACCAACGGGCTTGCTGAAGAGAAACTGGAATTTCCCGACGAGAGTGAGGTTTTATTTTATATTAACCCTTTTACCAAAGGTGCGGTATTTTCAAGGAAAGAAGTAGAGCAGTTCATTAATCAACTGAAATTAGAACCATTAAAAATATTTTTTAAGCCTTGCTCCAACCTTGATATTATTCGCCGCCTTGTCAACAACCTGATCTATTCATACAACAAGCTTGGCCATACCGACAAAGTAAACGAGCTGGAACTCCTGATGAAAATGCTGAATGGTTAAGAGGTTGTTTAAAATTTGCGAAGTGCAATACGCAGATGTCACTCTGAGCCAGCCATTAGATGGGACGGCTCAGCCTGACAGATAATCTGGTATCAAACGTATTAGAAAAAACAATATTATTTACTGGCCGACTGTAAAACCAATTAATAATTTTGGCATTGTTAATTTGGTATAGATTTTTTAGATTGCTTCGGTCGTTCCTCCCTCGCAATGACGTTTGAATTGAGCGTCATTGCGAGCGGAGCGAAGCAAACTCTATATTTATTTAACAATACCATAATTTTAAACAACCTTTAATTTTCAAGAGGGGAGGGGGGAAATGGAAAACTCTTTTGCAGCCGAACCACTGTCAGTTTTAATGTATGGGCTGCATAAGTGCTTTATACTAAAAACGGGATAATGCCAGCCGCAGGCGGGTTTGTACATCGCCAAAGGCGATTTGATAGGTCTTTGGTTTATAGTCAGGGCTGCCAGTTTAGTCAATGGTTGCCAGTTATTGGTAAAAATTAACTAACGACCCTGCCTTGGCAGGCGGGCAAACCGGCTGCTGTTTGTTTCTTGGCACACTCAGTTTTTCACGCAACGAACGCTAAAGCCGCACGTCTTATATTTGTAGTCGCTCCTGAACACGGTAGAGTAACTGTGATCCAAGTTGCGAAACCAAACGTGCGTGGCATCGCCCTCTGTAGAAGACCCCCAGTAGCCGAGCATTCCAATGTCATAGAACGTACCCACGTGGCTACGGGGGCCTCCGGGCATGGCTGCGAAACCACTAGTGTTGGTGCCTGCGCTGGGGCTTGCCCATAACGGAGCTGCGCCGTTGCCAGTTGTTTTTAACTTATTGCCTGTAGTAACACCACGCCAGTCTATTGTATTACAACCGGGATCAGTACCCGGTTCTATCGCATTTTCCATAGTACACCATTCGGCATCGGTTGGTATATGCCAGCCTGTGGGACAAATGCCTTGTACACTTCCCGTAGGAGCGGGACTCCATGAGGTAGTAATGGTTGCGCCATTATAATATTGCATCATTTCCGCCCATTCATACAAACCACCGTAAGTGGCGCAGTTGGCTTCAACATTGCCATAACAGTACTTTTCAATAACGGGCGTTGGTGTTTCGTTGTGCATATCAGTATGGGAAACGCCCGTATTGATGCTTTCCACATAAGTACCCACGTTCAGGTTTTGCGCCATCCAGCACTGTGAGCCTATTTGTATAATGTTATATGTTTTACTGTCCCTGCTGTCGGTTATTGTGCCAGTGCAAAGATCAGAAATACCGTCGGTACTATAAAAACATGATTTGGTATATTGTGTAAGCACGGTAGCGGAAGAATTGCCGCAGGCGTTATATGCCCATACATAGCGGGTGTATGCTGTTCCGCAAATCATACCTGTTTCGGTTATTGAGGTGGTTGTACTCATATCCGTGGCAGTGCTGTAATCGTTAGTTGTATTCCATTTATAGCCTGTAGCGCCACTTGCTGTATTCCAATTCCAAACTATTTGTGTTCCCGAAGGAGTGTGTGTACCTGCCGCCGGCGCGCCAACAGATGTATTTAAAGCAATCCAGGCTGTGCCGTTGTAATAGTTAAAGTCATTGCAGTTAGTGTTATAAATAAGAAGTCCGTTTACCGGCGAAGAAGGAAAAGTTGCCATGCGGGGTATCAGCACTCCTTGTGTGCTGCTGCTTACATCAAGTATTGCAGAACCAGTTGGGCCTGATGTTCCTATTCCAACACTTATTCCGTTATTGTATAAAAAACTGTTTGCAATCCAGCTTGTACCATCGTGTCGTAAGGTTTGTCCTGAAGTACCTGCTACTAAAGGTCCTGTTGGTCCGGTTGGACCTTGAAGTCCATTCGTACCATTTGTTCCATTATTACCTTGTATGCCTTGCGAGCCGGTAGCTCCTGTTGAGCCTGTTGCTCCAGTTGAACCAGTTATTCCAGTGACTCCGGCCACTCCGTCAGAACCTGTTTCTCCCGTTGAGCCTGTGTTTCCTGTTGCACCTGTCAGACCGGTAGCACCAGTTGAACCTGTGTTGCCTTGTCCTCCTGTTGTGCCAGCCGAACCTGTGGCTCCAGTCGAACCAATTTCTCCCGTTGAGCCTGTTGAACCTGTCGCTCCTGCTGAACCAATACCTGTGGCGAGCCGTACCCATTGAGCGCCACCCCAATAATAAAACCCAGGCGTAACATCGCCGGTAGCAGCAGTATTGTATATTAAAAGACTTACAACAGGGCTTGTTACAGGTAAAGCAGAGCTTGTGCCTGTTAAGGCTACTCTGGGAACCAGCACTCCTCTGTTTGCATCGCTCACATCAAGCATCGCCGAAGGGTTGGCGGCAGCGCCTGTTGTGTTGATTGACACGCCATTTTGCGAAAAAGCAAAATTTATTGCTACTAAATTTGCGATTAAAAAAAATGATATTTTTTTCATTTTGCGTCTTCTTTTAAAATTTTTATTAATATTTTTTTTGCCCACTCAGGCATTAATTTGACTTGCTATAAATAAAAAAGCGTGGACTATAACTTTATCCGCCTTTGAGGTTCTCGCGAAACCCGACTAACAAGATAAATTAAGCCCACGCCGTGACGTGAGCATTAACTTATTATACCTTGTTAGTCTTAAAATTTGCGAGATTCCAAAGACAAGAATAAAAGCTAACGCTTTTCTATGAAATTATGTTAAAATTTTATGTCATACTTGCTTTGTATTCTTTATGTTACTATTTTTTTCGTTGTTATTGTTTCTGATTTTTTCATTAATCCCTGAATAAGCTTGTTTTCCTAATATTACGGAAAATATTTATAAAAGTTGTTTCTATGACCAAATCGTGCAAACCAAACAGTATTCTTTCGTATTATTAAACCTATTCTGTAATTTTCATCTATTTTTATCCGGTAATGAACCGTATATTTTCTAAGCTTTTTCAAATTATGAATTTTATTAATGCCGGTTGCGTTTTTAACATTCAGAATAGTATTCTTTACAGCCATAAGAACAATGGTGTTGCTGATATCAATATCCCTGTTAAACTGTCCTTTATATCTTAACTCCACGTTTTCTTAATGTTTGATAAATAACTTCTTCGGAAACATCTTCGCTTTTCATACCTTCATCAATCCATTTGGCAATAGCCATTTCTTCTCTTTCTTCATCGGTTAATACCCGTGATCTGAATTGAAATTCTTTCAATAAAGACAAAAAGAAAGATTCTTTTTTTTCAGGAATATTTACAATAATTGTTTTCATATATAAGTGGTTTAATCAATATGTCTGTGATAAACAGTTTCGTTCACATAATTCTATGTCAAGATTTTATTACAAGTCAAAGGTACAAAATTATTTATTGATGTTGCGCAAATATAATAAACACATACAAAATTAATGGTCAGACAGAGCCGATTTTCCTGAAATGAAAGTGGAAGGATAATCGTGTCCCTGCCTACCGTAACGGCAGTTCAGGCAGGGAAGTCGACCATTAAGAGCCACTCTTCGACACGGACTCCATCCCGCAAACCTTCACTATGTCCGGCTCTGAGTGACATTGATAAATAAAAAAAATAAATATGCGTAACATCACTTACTAATAAAATTGGTCGGTTTAAAGTACAGAATTCGGCTAAACGCTAAATTTTAAATGTTTTAAGTTTATGTCATTTTCATTAATTTATATTTTTATTTCAATACCGTATTTTTTTATTTCAGCGATAAAAGGATCGCCTTTTAAAAAATAAGATGTCGGGTATGGATGAGGTTCGATATTATAAAATTTTGCAGTTACAGGCGCTAATGAACGCCAGTTATCAAAAGTATTATCGGTAAACTGATCGGAAACCAATAAAACATCAATATCCGAATCTTTACCGGCAGTATCTTTTGCATAAGAACCGAATAATATTACTTTATTGAAGTGAATATTTTTTTGATTGCAAAAGTCTACATAGTCTTTTATCAGTTTTATTATATTTTGCTGAGCAGGCATAATTTTAGTTTTTTAATTTTCTCTAAATAATCATAAGTATAATCTTTGGTGCAAATCAAATCAATGTTTGAAACGTAATCAGGATACCTGCCCTCAATATTGAATTTGTTAATGTCGGCAGCAAACGTTTCATCTTCTTCCGCAAGGGTAATACCTGCCTGGGCTAGAAGTTTGTTAAGATTGTGGATTTTTGGCGGATAATTGTCCTCATTATTTTTTACCCATAAGGCTTTGCATATTTTTTCGATGTGCAAATGGGCAAAAAATAAACTATACAAATATTTCTTTTGCTTAAATAACACCAATGAAACTTCCCAGTCTTTTTCAGAAGTATCAATCCAGTATTTTATAAAATCCTCTTTTATCATTATGTCAATATTTTACTACAAGTCAAAGGTACAAAATTATTTGTTAAAATAGTTTTTCAAAAAACTATTTATATTCTTTTCCACCCTGTCTAAAACGTCCGAAACATCACATTTCACAAACTTTTCACCGGTAATGTTTTCAAATAATTCAATATATCTTTCAGATATCAGGTTCACAAAATCATCGGTCAGTTCGGGAAGTTTTTGTCCGGCTTCACCCTGAAACCCATGTTTCATCAACCATTCACGCACAAATTCTTTTGAAAGCTGTTTCTGAGCTTCACCTTTTGCCTGCCTTTCTTCATATCCTTTTTTGTAGAAATAACGGGAAGAATCGGGTGTATGGATTTCATCAATCAAAAATATTTTTCCATCCTTTTTACCAAACTCATATTTCGTATCAACGAGTATAAGCCCCATCTTTTCTGCTATTTCGCTGCCCCTTTTAAAAAGTTCGAGTGAATATTTTTCAAGCAAAGCATAATCTTCTTTCGTTACTAATCCTTGGCGGATAATTTCTTCACGGGAAATATTTTCATCATGAGCGCCTTGTTCCGCTTTAGTTGTAGGGGTAAGTATCGGTTCCGGAAATCTTTCATGTTCCTTCATCCCTTCGGGAATGGGTACTCTGCATATTTGCCGTTCACCTTTTTTATAAGCTCTCCACGAACTGCCGGTGAGGTAAGCTCTTACGATCATCTCTACAGCAAAGGGTTCGCATTTGTATCCAACAGTAACCATTGGATCAGGGGTTGCGATCTTCCAGTTAGGAATGATATCGGCAGTTGCATCCAGAAATTTTGCAGCAATTTGATTCAGCACCTGTCCTTTATATGGAATACCCTTAGGCAATACCACGTCAAACGCAGAAATCCTATCGCTTACTAACATGACAAGGATTTTATCGCCGATGTTGTATACATCTCTTACTTTTCCTTTGTAAAAACTTTTTTGTCCCGGGAAATTGAAATTCGTTTCAATAATAGCATTTTTCATGAAAAATTCATTAGATTTTACAGTTTCTGTAATTGATTGGCTTTTGATTTGTAGAGTTATATTAAACCTAAATTTTCGCATTGAGATTGCTTCAGCCTCCTGCGTCGGCTTCGCAATGACGTCATTGCGAGGAGGTACGACGAAGCAATTTTTACGTCATCTTTTTATTAACTTAACAGTAGTCTATGGCAGCAGGTTTGATTTTTTGTTTATGATTTTAAAACCCAATAACAATTAACCTTTGACCAAACCAGTTGCTATGACTATATACTACTTGCCTATTTTTTATTTTCCTTTTCATAAGCATTTACAATTTTATTTACCAGCCGGTGGCGAACAATATCGCGTTCATCAAGCATAACAATATCTACGCCCTCTATATCTTTAAGAATCCTCATAACATGAAGAAGCCCTGATGCCTGATTCCGTGGAAGATCTATCTGTGTAATGTCGCCCGTGATAATGAATTTCGAATTTTGGCCCATTCTTGTCAGGAACATTTTCATCTGTGGTTCGGTGGAATTCTGGGCTTCATCAAGTATAGCAAATGCATTTTCAAGTGTTCTGCCACGCATGAATGCAAGGGGCGCCACTTCTATAGTTCCGTCTTCCATAAAAGAATATAGTTTCTGTGATGGGATCATATCCCGTAACGCGTCATAAAGGGGTTGTAAGTATGGGTCCAGCTTATCTTTCAGATCGCCAGGAAGAAAGCCAAGATTTTCCCCTGCTTCAACTGCCGGTCGTGTAAGTATGATTCTCTTCACTTCTTTATTTTTCAATGCCCTCACAGCAAGAGCCACGGCGGTATATGTTTTACCTGTTCCGGCGGGGCCGATAGCAATGATCAAATCATTTTTTATATAACTGTCTGCCATCCGCTGCTGATTGATAGTTCTGGCTTTAATGGGAACCCCATTTTTTCCGTGAACCAGAACATCTTTCTCTGTTTCCGTGCCATTATAACTTTGATGAATATCCATGATATATTCAATATCTTTTTCCGTGACCTTTCCGAACTTTTCGTAATGCTTTAACAGAATCTCAAATCGTTCTTCGAACTGGGTAAGTTCCAATTCGTCTCCTATTGCTTTTATCATGTCTCCGCGCGAGATTAGTTTCAACTTTGGGAAAAATTTTCTGATCAACTCAAGGTTAGAGTCGTTGACGCCAAATATATCAACAGGATTGATGGATTCCAGTGTAAAAACTTTTTCTGTCATTTTTTTTGTCAATAGCAATTGCGGCGGCAAGCACAATTAATACGTAATATTTTTAGGTAAATATTTTTATAAATAACTATATTTATTACTTTTGGACATTACAAAAATAACAACATTTTCCAAATAATATAATTGCTTAACCTTTCAATAATGGCAATTATTACACTTACTACTGACTGGGGACTGAAAGACCACTATACTGGCTCTGTTAAAGGCACTTTATTATCTCTGATGCCGGATGCAACCATTGTTGATATTACCCACGAAATACCATCATTCGATTTAGAACCGGCTTCTTTTGTGATTCTAAACTGCTATTATAATTTTCCAAAAGGGACTATTCATATTATAGGGATCAATACTGAGGCTTCCATTGAAACACCTCACATCGTGATGCTTTATGATGGCCATTATTTTATTGGTGCAGATAACGGTATTTTTTCACTTATTGCGCACGGAAACCCCGAAAAGATTATTGAGCTTAATATCCCACAGGATTCGGACTATTTTACTTTCTCTACACGCGACGTATTTGTGAAAGCGGCCTACCTGATAGCAAAGGGGGAGAAACTCGAAAACCTTGGGTTTAAAAAGGACGCTCTTAATGAAATGATAACATTAAAACCTGTTGTTGAACCCAATTCAATTAAAGGAAATGTTATTTACATTGATTCCTATGAAAATGTTATCACCAATATCAGCAAGGAGTTATTCAGGGAAGTAGGTAAAGGTAAAAAATTCGTGATATCGTTTCGCGGAGGAAATGACATAAACAACATTAGCCATGCATATAAAGATGTGGATCCCGGCGAAAAACTCGCATTGTTCGGAACTTCAGGTTGCCTTGAAATAGCAATAAACATAGGTAATGCAAGCAGTTTGCTTGGACTCAAACTCAAGGATTCCCTGAGGATCGATTTTGAAGAATAATACCGGTTAACAATATATAATAGTTCAATAAATAATTCTGAACATGAATTTATCGGAAGCGTAACACTGTTAAAATAATTCTCCCTTTAATGACTGATAGCTAATGACCAATGACAAAATATTATTAAACCACGGCAGTGGTGGCAAAATAACTCACGAGCTGATAAGTAGTATATTCATTAAATATTTTAGCAATGAAATATTAAAAAGTCAGACCGATTCCGCAATTCTCAATATTGACAGCAATTTGCTTGCTTATACAACCGATTCCTATGTGGTAGATCCTATCTTTTTCCCCGGTGGCGACATCGGAAAACTGGCTGTTTGCGGAACTGTAAATGATCTGGCTGTCTCAGGTGCGAAGCCTTTGTATTTAAGTTGTGGCTTTATCATTGAAGAAGGATTTCTTTTATGTGATCTGGAAACTATTGTAAAATCAATGGCTGAAGAGGCAAAAAAAGCAGGAGTATATATTGTTACCGGCGATACAAAAGTTGTTGACAAAGGCAAATGCGATAAAATTTTTATTAATACATCTG